>Ga0066710_100000930_pt1 | contig 20103 bp, 19 predicted proteins | sample GraSoiAngelo_159_FD_79666 | JGI IMG/M metagenome (GOLD analysis project Ga0066710, IMG submission 79666) | Grasslands soil microbial communities from the Angelo Coastal Reserve, California, USA - 14_1009_16_40cm | ecosystem: Environmental > Terrestrial > Soil > Grasslands | place: USA...
GCAATCCCCAGCCCCAGCAGACTCGTGCATAAAACCACGATAGCCAGTTTGCGTTGAATCGACGGACTCTTAAACGGCTGCATCTCAGTCCCTTCTCGGCCTGCCAATCACGTCTTTTGCGAGAGCCAGCAACTTGGCGCCGATCTTCAACTTGGCCTTTTCCGCGGATTCCAGGTTGATCTCGAAGCGGATTTTATTTTCTTCCAAGGAAAAACCAATCATCCCGCCGTCGTTCACGAATCGCTCTGACTCGCCCACGGTCAAGACTGGGCTTCCTCGGAGATTTGCCAACACCGTGGGGAGCAGTTTTTTCTCACCCTCTCCAATGAACAGCACGTGGCAACCTTGAATCTCACTGATTTGCCTGGCGTGGCGCACCTGGTACCCATGCCCACCCATTTTCTTTCCAATCAAGCTCGCCTCCAGCGCTCCATGAAAAGGGTCTGCACCGATCGTGCAGTAGACCAGTGGGCTGTCGGCTTCTCGGAATGTCCCATCAGGCCAGTCGACGAATTGCGCAAAATGAAATAGAAACGCTGCCTTAACTGTGTACTCGCTTGTCGGAACGCTTTGCGCGGCAACGGATCGAGCGCCCCCAGCATGAGAGAGAGTTGTTAGAACCACTAACGCAATTCGCAACGCGTTCGAGCCAACTATTCGCGACCAAGGCACAAGATGGCTCTGCCGCCACGTGCTTCGCTTTGTGCTTCTAAGATTCACGCATTCTCGCTTCGCGATCAGAACTGCCAGGTAATCTTGGCGTAGGCGCTGCGCTTGATTTGGCCCGATTGCATGCTTCCATTCACATCTTCGAATTCCATGTGGTGGTCTTTCAAAAGATTCTGCCCCACCAAACTCAGTGAAAATCCCTCTCCCAGCTTCCAGGTAAGTCCCGTGTCCAGCCTCGTGTAGGACGGGATCCTCAAATTGCTCAAAGGGCCTTGATTCGTGAGAGCATCCACGTAATAAGCGGACGCATCCCAGGCCAGGCCGCGGCGTAAATCAAAGTGGGAACGAAGTTGGATCATGTGGTCGGCAGAGCTGCCCTCCACGAAAAGCGGGGTTTGCAAGTCGGCGCTTTTGGGCCCCGTGTGCGTATGATCGTTTGCAAATGCGAATCCCGGGCTGAGCGACCAGCGGTCCGTCATCTTCCAGTTCGCCGCGATTTCGAACCCGTGAACTTCCCCATGCATCATGTTCTCGTACATCAGCGTTTGGACTTGATGAGCTGGTGGTGGAGTGGTCTCGAAAAAAGACCCGGAGGGCTCTGTGGTCTGCACGTTGTCCCAGTCGTTGTAATAGGCGGCAAGGTCAATGGAAAGCCGCTGCGAGACCATCGCCCGATAGCCTGCTTCGTAAGCGATCAACCGCTCATCTTGAAAATTTGGATTGCCCAGTAGTCTCAGCAGAGTCGGCGTTCCGCCGGGTCCGGGAAACCCCCCGATGTTCAGGACTAGGTTCGTGTCATTTCGCGATGGCGCTCGCAGTGCCCGGGAAACTGCCGCCCAGAACATGTGGCGGTTGCTTGGAGCCCAGGTCCCGCGGACACTAGGCATGATTTCAAAACCGGTGTAATCGTTGTGCTCCAGTTTGGTGCCCACGGTGAGATAGAGCCGCTGCGGCACCAGCGCGATTTCGTCTTGGACGAATGAGTTGAACAATTGAAGACCGCGGCTGGGAGGATTCATCGCCACCGTCAGGCTCCCACCGATTTGGTCGGCCGTATACCGGTAACCCAGGCCCCAAACAATATCGTGTCGCCCGCCCACAGCGACATGTTGCCGGAAATCCAGATCAAACGTATTCCGCGTCTCGGGGTTCAGCGGATCGCCGCGTCTGTGCTGGTCAAACGAGAATTGCAAACTGGAATCCGAGCGCGCCGAGTAACTGTGGTTCCAAATGGATTCGAGGGACCCGTTAGCCAGGTTGATTTGCTCACTTACGGTTACGAATCCGGGGGAAGTAATGGAGGGAAGCTCGAACCCGAATTCCCCTTCTCGGCCGGTCGAAAGGTCTCCCTCAAACATCAGGGAATCTTTTGGCGACAACGTGCTATCCATCCGGAAGCCACTCCGCAGTCTGTGCCAGCCATCTGCTCCGCTCTGACCATTGAGGTCCAGCATATGGTCCTGGTTGAAATACTTTGTATAGACGCGGAAGTCCGTCTCCTTACCCAGCTTTCCGCCGTATTGGACCATTCCGAATCCCTGCTGGAAATTTCCTCCACCGGCTTCCACCGATGTTCCCGTCGTCTCGGATGCTTTCTTGGTGAAGATGCTGATGACGCCGGTCACGGCGTTTACCCCCCATATCGACCCGCCGGGACCGCGAATTACTTCGATTCTCGCGATGTCGGAAAGGGGAAGATCCAGCGTGTCCCAAAAAACGCCGGAGAAGGTGGGGGAATACACGGATCGTCCGTCCACCATCACCAGCAGTTTGTTCGCGAGTTGTTGATTGAATCCGCGCGAACCGATCGCCCAGGTGCTTCCGTTAATTTGCGCGACATCCAATCCGGGAACCATTCGCAGCAGATCGGGAATGTTCGTGGCCCCCGAACGGCGGATGTCTTCTTGGGTAATGACGAAGATGGCCGCTGCGGTCCTCGAGAGTTTCTGTTCTTTCTTCGAAACCGAAGTCACTTCCACGTTCATCAAATCTTCAATGCTCGTGCTCGTGAGATCTTTCGGTTGCGTTTGCGGAGCCTGTCCCATGACCGGAGGGCTCGCCAACGCCAGCAAAATGAGAATCCTCCAACCGGAGAATCGAGCGCGGCTCACTAAGGTTGGAGCTGCCTGGTTGCACACGAATAGTTCCCCCTCCGCTTTCCTTGCAGCTGACCAGCCAGGAACAAACCACTGAAATGGTGTAAGCGATTTATTTCTGGCAACTTAGGACCACAGCATCTTCAAGAAACCACTCCGTCTGTGCCGCCGCGAAACAACTGTCCCATTCAGGCCGCAAGCGTTTTTCGGCTCTCCGCAAAGTGGTTTGCAAACACCCTCCGTCTCGCGAAAAGCGTCTTGCAAATCACAGTCTTTCACCCGGCCTGCCTTGGCCGCAGATCAAGAGATTGAGAGTCTTGTTTTGTGATCGAAATCTTATGAAACACAGCGAGAGCCGCACGATGGTAATGAGACACTGGCGGGGACACTGACAGCAGGACTCACGCGACATGCCTCCCGGCTGATGCCATCAGATTCACTAAAATTGGTAAGTCAATTTCACGCGAAACATTCGTCCATCCTGCACCACGGACCCTCCGCGAAACCCCTGTCCCACCGGGTCGGCGTAATGCTTGTCGAACAGGTTATAAAGGCTGGCGGAAACTCTCAGCTTTCCCAGAAGATCCTTGGAAGACAGCGTGGCATTGGCCACGAAGGCGCCTCCCAAGGCAGTCTGGAATACCGTGAGCCGCCGGCTGATTTCCTGTCCCTCGAAACTCGCAAAAAGTTTCTTCGGAAGCAACGGAGCGATCAGATTGACCTTCGCCAGATGCCTGGGGGAATTGCTCAGAGGCTCGCCATCAAGCGGACTGTGCGATTCCTGCAGCGTGTACGAGAGACGCCCTTCCCATCCACTTGGCCGCTTTTCACTCAGTTCGAATTCCAAACCTTTGCCATGTACGTCTTCCAAGTTCGAGAAACGAATCAGCCCGGTGCGGGGATCCGTGGTTTGAGAGATCAAACCCCCAATCTGGTTGTAGAAGCCAGAAGCACTTAACGAGGTGTACTTGTGAAAGTACCTTTCGAAGACCAACTCGGTGGTCTTGATGGTTTCGGGTCGCAGAGCAGGATTTGCTTCGTATCCCACAGCATCGTAGTAGAGTTCGTAATCATCGGGTGCGCGAAAAGCCTGCCCATAGAGAAGTTTTAGTGCGGTGTTCTCCACCGGAGTATAGATGAGGGCGAGGCGTGGATTTAAGGTTCCGCCGAAAGTGGAATATCGGTCGTAGCGCAGGCCGACAGAGAGAAGAAGATTTTTGCGAATCGAAAACTCATCTTGGAGGTAAACGGCGGAGACGCTCGAAGAGCGACGGTCATACAAATAAAAAGCATAGGGCTGCAGGTCGTAATTACCTTGAATTTGCTTGGTATTGAAGATTTCCTCGCTGCCGACCGTAACGCGATGTTTTTCCAGCAACTGCTTGGACACGGATACATTAAGTCCCCACCAGTTGCCGCGAGCGTAATCTTGGTTCAGCGTGTAGGGTTGGGCGCCCGTCCCGGAATAGTCGTAAACGTAGACACCGTTGTACCAATACCAGTCGTAATAGACGCCCGCATCGACTTCCCAGTTGTCCTCAAAGGTGTGCTTATACTGCAGCTCGGTATAGGCGCGGTAATCGGTGGATTTGGTTCGGGAGTCGCCGAAGACCGTGCCGAATGAGGCGGTGGGAATGTGCTTTTCCCACGAGTCATAGACGGCGTGGAAGGTGAAGTCTCGGTAGGTGGCGCTGACAAACGTGTTGTGAAATCGGCTCCCGTCGGCATCCCGAGCGATACCGAAGTTTGTGGCCGGAGAGTTAAACTCGGGAAAGAAGAGCTGGCGGTTACCCTTGTTGTCGTTGAAACTCTCAGACAGGAGTAGCTCCAGGCCATTCTTGAATTGCTGGCCATAGCTCACGCGGCCCTGATAGGTCTCCTGACCTCCGGCTGACAGCGAGACTTCCGTTCCCTTCAAATCGCGTCCGCGCTTGGTAATGATGTTGATGACCGCAAAAAAGGCATCGGTTCCATAAAGCGAAGACCCGGGTCCACGGATAATTTCCACCCGATCGACCAGATCGACATCAAGGACGAATTGGCCATCGACGTAAGTACCGTCGAACACGTTTTCGTTTACGCGATGGCCGTCAATCAGAGTGAGCACCAGCGTGTTGTAGTCGCTCGGACGGGAAATGCCGCGAACTCCAATGTAAGCGTCTTGCCGGTCGTAGCTTACATAGAAACCGGGCACGCTCCGGAGAAGGTCGGCCAGGGTGCGGTAGCCATACTTCTGAATTTCGTCTGTGGTAATGATCGTAATCGAAGAAGGCGCCTCGGTCACTTTTTGTTCGAACTTCGACGCGCCATAGACCGTGTCCACCTTAAGATTCATCAACTCCTCAAGGCTAAGTTGACTCAAGTCCTTCGGGGCTTGTTTGGCTTCTACGGTTCCCTGGCCACGAGTCGGTAGCGGCGATACGCCGAGTGAGAGCAGCAACAGCAGGACTGCGCTTCGTCCGGCGCGGCATACTGCGGACGTTTCCCGTAGACCCCTCTTTCTGCGATCAGGCAGCTCAGGTTTAGACACGGCTCCCCCCCAAGCGCCAAATGCGCACGATCTCGTCCAAAGGAGGAGCCGCGGACTTCGTCTTAAACCTTGTTGTTTCAATAGAATAGTGAGAGGAATCTCCCCGGCGTACTGCGCCTTACTGAACCACACTGACTCCTTTGCCCCGAAATGGGGCAGCCAGGTGAATCCTCCGGTAGCCGTGGCGGCCACGCTTATTGGCCAGCGCGATGATGTCTCACGTCCGCGCATTTTCTTCCCTGGTCTTTGGCGTCGTACTCGCTTGTGTGTTGGGCGGGCATGGTCCTAAAATAGAAGCGCGGCCACGGGCAGGTCATTCGCAACTCCGCGAGCATTCCACTGCCGCAATTTTCGCTTAACCTTGCGTAGGATATTGGAAAGGACTCATGTCCCCTGAGGGCCTCTTATGAACCTTGCTGAATTTATCGAGGGTCGCCGCGATCAGCACCTGGCGGAACTCTGCGAATTTCTCAGAATCCCCAGCGTTAGCGCCAAGAGCGAGCACAAGCCCGATATCGAGCACGGCGCCCGCTGGGTGGCCGAAAATCTTCGGGCCACCGGGTTTAAAACGGTTCAGATCGTTCCGACCAATCTCCATCCGCTCGTTTATGCGGAAACCCTGGAAGCTCCCGGCCAGCCCACGGTCCTCTTCTACGGCCACTACGACGTCCAACCTCCCGAGCCTCTCGATCTCTGGACCTCTCCGGCATTCGAACCTACTGTTCGCAATGGCAATCTCTTTGGGCGCGGCACCGCCGACGACAAAGGCCAGGTCCACATTCATCTGAAGGCATTCGAATCGCTCCAGAAGGTCAATGGCAAGCTTCCCATCAATGTCAAGGTGTTAATCGAAGGGGAAGAGGAGGTCGGTAGTGTCAGCCTCTGGGATTACGTTCAGAAGAACAAGGAAAAACTGAAAGCAGACGCGCTCATCGTTTCCGATACTTCGATGCTCGGCAAAGGCGTCCCTTCTATCACCTACGGTTTACGCGGCCTGAACTATTATCAGATTGAACTGACGGGACCGGAGCGCGATTTGCACTCCGGCGTTTATGGCGGCGCTGTTCCTAACCCGCTCACGATTTTGACCGAACTTTTCGCCAGGCTTCACGATAAGAATTTTCGGGTCACTGTACCCGGATTCTATGACCAGGTCGCCTCGCTTTCGAAAGCCGAGCGGAAAGCCCTCAATGCCTTGCCTTGGAAAAAGAAGGACTTCGAAAAAGCCGTCGGCGCGCCCGGCTATTGCGGAGAGAAGGGCTTCACCACTGTCGAAAGGCTCTGGACTCGGCCGACCTTCGAATTGAACGGCATCTGGGGCGGCTATCAGGGAGAGGGTGCCAAGACGGTCATTCCGTCCAAGGCTTTTGCAAAATTCTCAACTCGTCTCGTTCCCAACCAGAATCCCCAGAAAATCGCCCAACTCGTGGAGAAGCACGTTCGAAAGCTGCTGCCGAAGACAGTTCAGTGCAAATTTGAAATCCTGAGCATGGGGAAGCCTTGGGTCGCTCCCTTCCACAATTCGATTTTCCAGAAGGCGCAGACTGCCTTGGAAAAGGGCTTTGGGAGGAAAGCCGTGTTTATTCGTGAGGGCGGCTCGATTCCCTTTGTCACCCAGATGTATGACACCTTCAAGGTGCCTTGTGTTTTGATCGGCTTCGGTCTACCCGATGAAAATGCCCATGCCCCCGACGAGCACATCGCTCTCGAAAACTACTTCGGCGGCATAAAGGCCATTGCCCACTTCTACTCCGACCTCGCCACGCCGTAGGCGGGTCACTCTTGCAGGGGCGCAGCATGCTGCGCCCCATTTGCCAAAACTTCAGCCCCCTGTCTCCTGCCTCCGAATCAAGCATGGAGCATAGCATGGCGGTTGCAACGCTCTTTCCGGGTTCGGGAACGCGCCAAAGCCACGATTTTACGAGGGATTTCCACATGCCCGCGAAAAAAGTTCATTTTTCCAGCCTTTTTTGCGATTTTTCCTTGCGTTCTCCATTTTCCTTGGCTATAGTCCTGTGCGGCCCGAGTTTTTCACGGAAAAACAAGGGGTAGCGAGCTCGGCGCCTGCTTCGATTGCATCGGAGTGTAAAGATAATTCAGGAGGATAAGCAGACTAGATGTCCAAGCCACTGAGCAAAACGAAAGTCGTTGGGCACATCGCCGAGAAACTCGGCACACCGAAAAAAACCGCCGCTCTCTTCTTTGATGAGCTGTTCAAGCTCGCCGTGAGGGAAGCTAAGGGCGGCGCGGGCAAGTTCGTCATCCCAGGCCTCGGCCGCGTGGTGAAAGCGCACCGCAAGGCCCGTATGGGCCGCAATCCACAAACCGGCGAGGCGATCAAGATCAAGGCGAAGACCGTGGTTCGCCTGCGCCCGTCGAAAGCGTTGAAGGACGCGGTACTGAAGTAATCAAGCTTTAGCAGAGTTTTGGCCCCCGGGGGCCTGAGCGATCAGGCTCGCGGGGGCTTTTTCTTTCGCCCACCGTTTGCAGCGGTCCGCGCGAAGAAAAATCACACATTCGAACTTTCCAAAAGCTATTCCTGCCAGGATGTTCTACAGTTTTTCGCATCCGTTCAGAGGAAACGCCCAGCAAAAAGATTTATCCCTCGATGGCCGACGCCTGGTTTTCCTTGACTGCTCCCACTTCCAATTGAAAACTGAAATTGGAAACTGGAAACTGCCGAGAGACTGCGCGCGGAAGAATCCATTCCACAAAATCAGAGCGTCTTCACGTAGGCGACGACGTCCTTGATTTGCGCGGGTTCCAGCGAATCCTTCATGCCCGGCATCAGGGAATCGCCGTTTTCAATCCACGTTCTCAAGGATTCGGTGGTGACCTTGTTGCCGTTCACCGTGAACGTTCCGCGCTTGGAAATGCCTTTCAGCCCGGGGCCAATTTTTTTCTGATCACTGTCTGCGAAATGGCACATGGCGCATTTCTTATCGAACACTTCCTTACCCCGCGTCACGGATCCCGCAGAAGCGTGGCTCGCCGCTTTTTTCGGCGCCGTTTTTCCCGGCTGGTCCTGCGCCAGGAGTGCTCCAGCCACAGCCAGAATTACGATCCCAAGTAGCAAAAGATTCCGCTTCACGATGCCCCCTCGTCTTAGCGAATGGTGATCCCGGCAACGCCGGTTCAAGCTTTTTTCCAACTCAACCATTTTCTCCGTTTGGCCCGCGAATTTCCACTGCCTTACCCGTCACAAAGTACAGGTTCCTTCCCTGCACGCCCTAGCGTTCGTACTTTTGACCCCGGCAAAACGTTGTGTTAACTATGGGGCCATGAGCATGGAGACCCTCACGCGGGCGTGGGAAGTGTTGCAGGATGCTTATCAAGCGCAGATGGAAGGCGACTACGACCGCGCCATCGAGCTCTACCAATCGTCGCTCGAACTGCATCCCACCGCCGAGGCGCACACGTTTCTGGGCTGGACCTATCATTTCCAGGGGCGCATCGACGAAGCCATCGCCGAATGCAAACGCGCCATTGAGCTCGATCCCGATTTCGGCAATCCGTACAACGACATCGGCGCGTACCTGATCGAACTGGGCCAGTTCGAGGATGCGATACCGTGGCTCGAACGCGCTATCGAGGCGCGGCGCTACGAGCCGCGGCACTTTCCGCATTACAACCTCGGCCGCGCGTATCTCGGCAAAGAGATGTACAGCCAGGCGATGCGCTGCTTCCAGGAAGCCCTGGAAATCGAGCCGCGGTATTCGCTGGCGCAGCAGGCGCTGGCATCGCTGCGCCGCATGGTCAACTGAAAAAAGTAATCCGTTTTTAGTTTTAAGTTCTTAGTAGAAAGAAAGCAATCCTCCGATCGTCGGTTCGCATTTCGCGTTCCGCTCACATAAGACCTTTTCCCCCGCGCATCGGCTGGCTTCATTGTGGTGACTCCGGCGCCGACGGTTTGACGACGCGGTCGTAAATCCACAACAGAAGAACCGTAAGAAGGCCGACGGCGGAGATTACCCACCAGACGCGCTGGGGTTGGCGCGCAACTTCGCCGAATTGATGCATGACGCGTCCGCCAAACCATCCGCCGAGGATTGAGCCGATGCCGATGGGAAGAAACGCAAAGCCCATATACGTGCCTTGCTGACCAGGGGGCGCCAGGCGAGAAATGTATTCGTAGTAGCGCGGAGCCTGAATCATTTCGCCGAGAGCGAGGACCAGAATGGAGAGCACCGCCCCGAGAATCGTGGGTTGAAAAGCCAGGACGAGCCAGGAAAGAGACGTGACGAACGTTCCGAGAATCACAGCATGAAAGGGAGGGATTTTGCGGATCAAATAATTGATCAAAACTGTGAAACAGATGACGGCCAGCCCATCGGTGATCAGGATCAATTCGACGTCGGCCCCGGCGCTGATATAGCCGTGGATGTAGCCGGGGAGGGTGATGTACTGCTGCCAAAAGACAATCCAGTAGCCGGTGAAGAGCAGAAGGAACCACATGAACCGACTGATACCGGCGAGCACAAGCACGAGAAGCCCAACCCAGATCCACAGAGGGACGGCCAAGTTATGGAAGAAGAACATGGAAATGCGAAGAATCAAAGCAATCAGCAGCACGGGTAGCACCAACCGATAATTGCCCAACACAACGCAAAAATTCTTCACTGTCTGGGCAATGCTTGGCACTGGCACATCGCCCGGTTTCCTCGGGTCTCGGAAAAAGAACAACACCACAAAGAACATGGCGAAAACGCTGAGGGCGGCGACGCGGAAAACGTTTTCGACGCCGAGATGGCGGCGGGCCCAAGAAGCGACATACGGGCCGGCAGCGCCGCCGATGTTCACCATGGTGTAGTAAATGGAGTAGCCGATGGAGCGGACATTTTCCTTGGAAGCGCGAGCCGTCGTTCCCACGACGCAAGGTTTGACGAGCGAAACCCCCAGCGCCGGCAAAATCAGGATGAAACCGACAAAAATCGCCGGTGGAATGGCGGCCCGCACCGGAGCAAGCCACGGCGCGCCCAGCGACCCCAGCAGAAAGTAGGCGGCTGCGAGGATGAGATAGGCGAGCGAAAGGGCGCGGCGAAAACCAAGCTTGTCGGCAACTGCGCCGCCAAAGATGGCGAGGAACCAAACCATGCCGCCGAAAATGCCAGCGAGTGTGCCGGTCTGCTCGGTGGGGAAATTCAGCTTCTCGTGAAGATAGTTGGCGAGAGAAGCGAAAGCGCCGTAGTAAGAGAGGCGCTCGAAGATTTCGCTGATGTTGGCGACCCAGAAGGGCCGCTCGAAACCGGTACGGATCTCGTCCAGACGCTGGCTGAGGCTCATTCCTCCCCCTGAGCGAAGCGCAGCGATTGTAAAGGAAGAACGAGGTAAGGACGTAAGGAAGTAATGAGATAAGGAAGGAAACGAGGTAAGGAGAACAGTCCCGACCTGGTCGAGGAATCGTTGGAATGTTTGAAAGTTGAAAGGAAAGCAGGCATGCGGAGATGCGTCCATGCCGGTTCGCAAGCTCCGGCCAATGAGAGATAAGAACGGTAGGGATACCCACCCCCGGGCAACAATGCAAAAGTTTGAAAAGAAAGGGGTTCTGGGAAGAGCATCGTGGAAGTGGTTGAAAATAAAGGTGCAAATTTGCAGGGATAAGCTGCAAAAGAAAAGGAGGATTTAACGCAGAGACCACAGAGAAACGCAGAGTGCGCCTAGAGGAAAAATGCGGGTGACACCCGGCAGTTTTCGTAAGAGCAGATTCTAAAGGGCTTACAGACGTCACAGTTTGTAAGTGCAGAATCTAAAGGAGTTGTGGTGACGAGTTTTTCGTCACGTGACGGGCCAAGAGTGAAGTAAGGAAGCAAAGAGGTAGGGAAGTAAGGAAAACGAAGGAGGCCTAGCTGTTGGGGAGGAGTGGCCGGGGAGGGAAGTTCGCTGGGACGGCAGCCCTGGCGACTTATTGGTCGAGAAATCACGACCCATGCTAGCATATATTATTATGTTTGTCAAATAAAAATAAAGTATTTCTATTGAGCAAGTTACGGAATCGTTCGAATGGGCGCGTAAGAGAAAACAAAGGGGTAGAGCGCGCAGGGGCGGGGCAAATGTTGGAGGGCGGGGTGAACGGCGCTGGGGATGCAAGTCGAACAAGAAAAAAGCAAGGTCAAAACACGTACCCTTTGCTGAACCAAACCCCAAAGGGGTACGCGGCCCAAAGTTTCCTCACCACGTTAAGGGTGCTCCACCCGCCGACGCACGAGCAGATTCCCGGATCTTCTGAATCGCGGCTATCGCATGCGCACCCAACCGCGGATCGTCCGAAATTTGGCGCAGTAGGTCGATCGTACCTTCGTCGCCGATGCGACCTAACGTCTCTATGACAAATTGCACCACGGCTTCATTGTGACTGCCGCCCCATCGAAAGATAGAGGTTAGGGATTTCCAGTTTTTCAAACTAAGCTCTAGTAAGCTCTTTGCCGCGCGCGGACACTGCGCCGTCAAATCGAACTCCTGCCAACTGTGATGGTAGATCAGCGCAATGCCGTGGTTCAGGCTATACAATGCATCTGCAGCTGCCAGGGGTGCATCTCCCATAAGCTGTTCCCACAGAGCTTCGATGCGGCCGCTGCGAAGAGGAGGGTCCCTCCTGGCGCGAAGCACCCAAAAGAGAATGTCCCCAATGATGTGCCACGCTTTATAATCCGGCGTGTCCGGCCCGCTATACATTGGCGCTTCCTTCATAAACCTCCGCTGCCGGAACGTGAATCAAAGCTAACCGGATGCGCCCCCCGGCGGGGTCATCTATCTCGTACTGAGCCACCAAAACCTTGATGTACCCGCCGCAGTATTTCTTCAATTTGTCATTCACGGTCTTTGCGTCCCGAAGGGCCGCAGATGCTTCCGTGCTAATTCCCACCCGCCGACGGCTTGTGTCCTCGATCCCAAAGACAATGTGTCCGCCGGCCGAGTTCGCCATCGCTAGAACATCTTTTGCCAACTCTACCCGGTCTCTAGGTTTCTCTAGGTCTATAGTCTCTTTGAAGTCGAGATCGGCAGTTTCGCAGGGCGAGTCGAGCAGGCTCAAAAGGCGCTTGAGGCTTAGCTCTGAAGCAGAGTCTTGGGACATGCGTCGTGTTTCCTGGACTTGCGTCCAAAGTATCATCTCACGATTGAGCAGCGAGGGCCGCTGTGGCAAGGTAAGCGGTGAAGCGGGCCTGCGTGACTGCGACCTTAGAGGAGGACCAAGCCGCCGCGGATGCCCAGAGAGACGGCTTCGGTGCGGCTGGATGCGCCGAGCTTGCCGAGGATGGAAGCGACATGAAACTTGACGGTGTGATCGGAAATGCCGAGCTTGGCGGCGATTTCCTTGTTGCCAAGGCCGCTGGCGAGCATCTGGAGGACTTCGCTTTCGCGGGGGGTGAGTGGCTCGACGAGTTCGTCCAGGGGACGCGGCGCCACAGAAGCGGCGGGCACCGCGGAATGGACGTTTGCGGGATGCAGCACCACAAGCCCGCTGGAGACGGCTTGCAGAGCGGCTGCGAGTTGGTCGGGAGAAATATCGTTGGGCAAGACCGCGCGAATGCCCGCACGAAGCGCCTCGGCGGAAGCAGCTGGAGACGCGGCTTCGGCAAGAAGGACCACATTGAAATCCGATGCCAAGCCCGAGGTGATGACGGAATCCAGGAGCGATTCGAATGGCTCGCCCGAGGAATCCATGAGAATTGCGTCCACGGCCGCATCGGGAAGCTCGCCGACCAGGGCGTCGATATTGGGGGCGGCGCCTGCAACTTCGAAATTGCGCGCGGCGAGGAGATTTTCCAAGCCGGCGCGAGCCAGGGGCGAAGCAGCGACAATGAAAACACGGTTCACGCCGCGACGGAACTCCTGGCTTGCAACGGGTTTCCGAGTTGCACGGTGACCCGGCGGATCCGAGTGTAATCGCCGCGAAGAAATTCGACGCGCAAAACGCCAGGGCCCGTTCCACGAAGAGCGAACGCCAAGTCTTCAACTGCAGTGAAAGGTTTTTCTTCGGTCCCTAGCAGGATGTCCCCCGGCAGAAGCGAGGCGAGTGCCGCGGGGCTGCCCGGTTCGACTTCAAGAATGACGAGTCCGAGGGTTTTGCGACGAAGATCGGAACGCGGAATGAGCGCAGGATGAACGGTGACGCCCAGCCAGCCATCCGCAGGTCTGGCGGAGAGAAGATCGCGGACCGCATTGCTGGGGATGGCGAGCGCCAGCCGGCCTGCGACCATGGTGTTGATGCCGACGATCCGGCCGCGTGAATCGGCAAGTGGACCGCCGGAGTTTCCGGGCGCGAGGCGCACATCGGCCTGAATCCAGGACTGCGTGCCCAGGCCGCGTATCGGGCCAACGCCGTGAATCACTCCCGTGGCAAGCGCGCCGACGAAACCCATTGGATTGCCGATGGCGATGGCAAGCTCACCGGGCCGCACGCGCGAAGAATCCGCAGGGGACGCGGCGGGCAGACTTGCCGCATCAATGCGAAGTTGTGCGAGATCGCGGCGAGAGTTGCGCGATTGCGTTACGGCCTCGAATTCACGGCCGTCCCAAAGTTGAACGATGGGATGAGAGCCTCGAACGACGTGGGCGTTGGTCACCAGAAGACCGTCGCTCGACCAAATAATGCCTGAGCCGGAGCCACGGCCCCCGGCGTGAATCAGAACGGTTGAGCGGCGAAGCTGCTCGGCGATTTCTCCGAATCCGGGTACGGCCATGTTAGTCGGCTCCATGCGCGCGTTCGCCGACGACAATGCTGGCTTCCTGGAGGGCGCCGCCGCGAACAAACTTGACGGGAAGCGGCTTGCCGATCGATTCGGCGGCAAGTTGCGCGTGAATATCCTCGAGCCGTGTGACCGGGTGACCAGCGAAGGCGACGAAAATATCGCCGATGACGATGCCGGCTTTGTGCGCCGGACCTTCGGGTTCGACGTCGAGAACAATGGCGGCGGCCTTCTCGCTGCGTTGTAGGGTTTGACGAAGCGCATCGGGCAATCGCACGGGCTGAAGGCCCACGCCGAGGTAACCGCGAGGAATGCGGCCCTTTTGCAGCAGAGTATCCACAACGCGGTTCACCGTGGGCGCGGGAACAGCAATGGCGCCAAAGTGCGCGAAGCGAGGAGTGGCAATGCCAATGACGCGGCCATGCGCGTCGATGACCGCGCCGCCTACGGCTGTCGGCTGCAATCCAACATCGAGGCGGACGTAGGGAGCAAAAGCTGCACCGGTCCAAGTGCGCCTTTCGGGAGCAACGAGGCTGACTGCGCCAAGAGCGGCCACGGGACCGCTGGCCCGCGTGCGCCCGACCACGAGAGCGAGGCAGCCCGGTTGGATCAAAGAGACCTCAGCGGTTTCCGCGATAGGCGAAGCGGCTTCGGCGCATCTGAGAACGGCCAGGTCAGTTGAAGAATCACGGCCAGCAAGGGCGGCGGCGACCACGCGGCCATCGGGCAAGGTGACTTGAATCTCTTCGTCACGGCGTAGCGCATGCTCGGCGGTCACGATGACCCCGTTGCGCCACACGACGCCGCTGGACGAACCGCGGGCCTCCGTATGAACGGCGACAGTATGTGCAGCGGCGCGGTCGGTGGCCTGCGCCAGCGCGTTGGATAGGGCGATGAGTTCTGCGCACATTGGGGAACCTCCTTGAACAAGATGCCGCAGAGGCCGGAGCGATTACATCCGCCAATTGGCTAGGTGCGGACCCGGGAAAAAGGAGAGTAATATCGCCCTCGCGAACGGAGACCGATGGGATTGCAAACTGCGATTCATGAGAGTAGGCTCAGCCGAGCCTCATCCCCACCAACGCTTCCATCCTGGATTCCGTGAGGCGGGGCCCCATCTCCGGAGGTACCGCAAGGATTGATCCGGAGGAGGAGGACAAAATGCCAGCCGACCCCAAGAGCATCGTTCGGCGCCTCTATGAGGAAGTGTGGAATAAAAGAAAACTCCAGCTCATGGGTGAGCTGGTTTCTCCCAGTCACGCTCTCCACGGTCCTAACGTTTCCGGTTCGTCGATCGGTCCGGAAGCGTACAAACGCGTAGTGGCGTTGTTCGTTGCAGGCTTTCCCGATTTGCGCTTCGCGATCGAGGACACGGTCACCGAGCAGGATAAAGTCGTTGTCTGCTGGACTTTATCCGGCACTCATAAAGGCGAATACATGGGCATCCCCGCGACGAACAAGAAAGTATCGGTGGGGGGAATCACCATCCATCACATTGCCAGCGGAAGGATCATGGATTCCTACTCGAGTTGGGACGTGTGGGGCATGATGCAGCAGTTTGGGGTGCTTAAAGGGCTCGGACAACCTCAGAGCGCTTCGGCGCGCTGAGGCGCGATTGCATCGTCCTGCCGGCCGGAGAAGGGTCCAACCCCGAAGTCGCCACGCGCTGAAAAACACCGTAGAATATCGTCCGCAATAAAGAATTGAGCCATTCATCTGCGCGTACCGAACGCACAGAGAGAACAGAGGCACCGAGTCGCGTGAACAAGCCCAAAGCCAAGAGCGCTGGCCCGCTGGTCGGCATCATCATGGGTTCCGGCTCCGACTGGGATACCATGAAGTTCGTCTCCAAAACGCTCAAGGCCCTCGGTGTTCCACATGAAACACGCGTCGTCTCTGCCCATCGCACCCCGGACCTCCTTTTTGAATACGCCTCCAACGCGGAAAAGCGCGGCATCGAAGTCATCATCGCCGGTGCCGGCGGCGCCGCGCATCTTCCCGGCATGACTGCTTCCAAGTCAGTTCTCCCTGTCCTCGGTGTTCCTGTCGAATCGAAAGCCCTCAAGGGGCTCGATTCGCTCCTCTCTATCGCGCAAATGCCCAGCGGCGTCCCTGTCGGCACACTCGCCATCGGCAGGTCCGGCGCGGTCAATGCCGCACTCCTTGCCGCCGCCATCCTTGGTGCAAAACATCCGCGCCTGCGAGAAGCTCTTCGAAAATTCCGGACCGAACAGACCGGTCGGGTCCTGGCGCATCCCGATCCTTCGGATGCGCAGTCCCCAAATAAAAAGGGGAAGCGCGCGTGACCATCGGCATTCTCGGCGGCGGTCAGCTCGGCTACATGCTCGCGCTGGCGGGGTATCCGCTCGGCTTGCACTTCCGGTTTCTCGACCCCTCCCCTGAGGCTCCCGTGGGCCGTATTGCCCAGCGTGTCACCGCCGAGTACACGGATCACTCTGCCCTCGAAAAATTCTCCAATGGCCTCGAGCTCGTCACTTACGAATTTGAAAACGTTCCCGTGGGAGCCGCGCGATTCCTCGCCCAGCGTGTTCCCGTCTATCCTCCTCCGGCGGCTCTCGAAGCCGCGCAGGATCGCCTGGCCGAAAAGGGCCTGTTCCGGAAGCTCGGAATCAGCACCACGGAATTTCTACCCATTTCGAAGCCCCGCGAGTTCGCCGCGGCCGTCGATAAGCTCGGCCTTCCCGCCGTCCTCAAGACCTCGCGCATGGGTTACGACGGCAAGGGCCAGTGGATTCTCCGCACCCCGGAAGACGTCGCGAAAGCCAAGCCCGAATTGCCTCCCGTAAAACTGATCCTCGAGCGTTTCGTCCCCTTCACCCGTGAACTTTCCGTCCTCGCGGTCCGCTCTCGCACTGGCGAAACCGCCTTTTATCCGCTCGTCGAAAACCACCATCGCGGCGGCATTCTCCGCCTTTCTCTCGCGCCTGCCCCTCTTCTCGAAGCGCCCATTCAGCGCGCCGCGGAAGACGTGGCCCGCCGCGTTCTCGAATCGATGAAATATGCCGGCATTCTTGTCATCGAATTTTTCGAATATGAAGGGCGCCTCCTCGCCAATGAGATGGCTCCCCGCGTTCATAACTCCGGCCACTGGACCATCGAAGGCGCCGTCACCAGCCAGTTTGAAAACCATCTTCGCGCCATCCTCGGCTTGCCGCTGGGCTCCACCGCGCACGCTGGCCACTGTGCGATGGTCAATCTCATCGGCGACCTCCCGGAATCCGCGGAAGTCCTCGCCGTCCCTGACGCTCATCTGCATCTCTACGGAAAGGTTGCTCGTCCCGGACGTAAGCTCGGCCATGTCACTCTTCGCGCCGCCTCTCCTGAACGCCTCGCCCTCCGCCTGTCCGAACTCCCCGCCTTCTTCCACCGCCCCGACTTCTGCCTCGACGCCGCCCTCGCCCACTCCGCCTCCCTCCGCGCCTGATCCCTACGTCGTAGGTTGTAGCGATCTGCCCTTTGAGGCAGGCGTGCTCACCTTTCTAGAGGCGGCCAATCGGTAACCCAACGCCACCGAAATCTTGAGTCGCTCACTTTTCTTGAAATCCCCTTGCATTCTACAGGAGGATAGCAATAGAATGCTCCATGGCACGTAGAGCTGAGTATCCCACCAAGTTCATCAAGTTCCGCCTTGATGGGAAGAACTACGTCTTGAGCTACGAAGACGTCTGCGCAAAGGTCGCTTTTGTCCCCCCCAAGCCAACGGAAAAGTATTTCATCGCGATCAGTCACCGGCCTTATCCGCCGAAGCAGGTGTTAGAACTCGCGCTCGGTGTGCCCTCGGCAAATTTCACTACCGCGGCGGCTATCGCAATTCTGCGCAGGCTAGGTTTCGAGATACAGACAACTGGCGAGACCGAGGTTCGGACAAAGACTGAGTCAGAGAGGCTTTTTGAGACGTACTTAGAGGCTAGCGGTTATCTGGAATACGAATTTGAACCGCAAGTTTCGGAAGCATCTAAGCGACCCGACTTCGTACTCGATTTGCGCCGTGGGGATTCTCATCTGAAGGTCGTGCTCGAAGTAAAGGAGTTTCAGCCCGCGCCTTCAGACTTCGCGCTAGGGGGTGGTTCCTACGACCCGTACGGGGCCATTCGGGAGAAGATCAAAGAGGGTACAAAGAAGTTTCGTGAGTACAAACAGTATCCGTGCGGACTGGTCCTGTACAACGCCGGCAAACCGCTCGTGGACTTGCGTTGGGAGTTCATCTATGGAGCCATGCTCGGTAACTTGGGCTACTCGATCCCATTTGATCCTGCCGCGGGAAGACTGGTAGACAAGCCAGCTTTGACGCCTGTCTTCACGCACGGCGGTCAAATGCACCGCGAAAAGGACAGCGTGCCTATCGAGCCGCAAAATACGACTATTAGCGCGATAGTGGTGCTCGAGCTTTTTCCTGTCGGGAAGAGACGATTCGAAATTGAGGCAGCGAGGAAGACCAGAGAGTTGGGTCGTGAACTCAGGTACGAAGAATACTTTGGCCTCGTGAATTCCTCGCGAGGCACTGAGCGCGACGTTTCACTTCGGCAGTTACGCACCGTGACCTGCTTGAATCCATACAGGCGTATAGCTTTTCCTGAACGGCTCTTCTACGGTCCTTATGATGAATGCTACGGAGAACTTTCAGGGGAGCTGCAGCGAATTTACTCAGGCAAACAGTTGAAAGAAATTGAGGCCGCGGGGACAGAAGTAGGCATCAGTCAGCATATGCTGCTCCCAAAGGAAGCCCCGCCGTGAATCAGCGCCAGGCTGCGTTTGGCAGGCGACCAGATGACCGATGAGCGGTAGCCCATGCCGAAGAAAAAGGAAAATGAAAGTCGGAATGTCACGGAAGAAAGCGGCGGAATTGACCGCGAAGTTCTCGACGTGATCCACGAAGAAAAGCGTAAGCTTGCGGGCGGAGCGGGTCGCGAATCGGCCCAGAGAGAACGAATACTGAAAATATTCAGCGGGAAAGCACTAAGAGCGATACAGGCTAAAGATGCCCGCGCTTTCGCGGTCGCACTGCGGGAAGCGAACGTATCGGAGGATTCGCCGGAGTGGAAGCGTGCTTGGGAGTTTTTCCGTTCGTCTTGCGCCTAATCGTAATCTTCTGTATGGCCCGGACACGTTCCTCTTGCTCTTCTCTTGGGAGTTTCTGCAAGGAAGCGTACATTATCTCCGCGATCTTCCGCGCGGCCTTCTTTTGTCTTGCGAGTTTGCTTTCCGTTTTCATTTTTCGGACGGATGCGGCGCCGGTCAGGCCCCTTCAGGCGGCCTTCCCCTTCACTCATCAGCTATCATAACCCCGTTCGCGAATTCCTTCAAAAACAAGTTGCGGGTCTAGTGGACAAAGCGCACGTTCACTCTCTGTTTGACTGTCTTGACCGCTCTAAATGAGACTGTTTTACCTGACTTGGTTTTGAACTTGACCCTAGTTGGTTTCGCAACGGTCTTGGCGGCAGTAAATTGGACATTCTTCTTAGCCATGTCCTCATATTACCACCGCCCGGTCTATGGCAGGTGGCACATCCAGCGTGTCGATTTTCCCAGAGCAGTTCCGCGCTATCGGCTGGGTCGGCGAGCGATTATATTCTGTGATCTTCGAGATTCGCGAGGATGCGAAGGGGAATTCCTCCATTTGGTGCCTTTATGAAGAGCGACCTCGGAGGAAAGGAAGCGGTATGAAGAGAATTCGTAAAACACGCAAGCGGACTGCCGCCGAAGCGATTGCCCGCCTCGCCGACAAGGGAAAAGATGTTTCCCGTTTCTTCACCAACTCCAGCCGGATGATGGAACCCATTCAACGCGTGAACGTCGATTTCACCGCTGCCATACTCAAAGAACTGGATGGAGCCGCATTGGAGTTGAACATCAGCAGACACGCCGTCACCAAGACTCTGGTCCGCCCGGGTCTGGACCGCCACTATTTCGCAAAAGCTCGCGGCCGAAAACTCGCCCGCGACTAGCAAAGCGCCACGCGCTCGCCCGCGCTACTTCCCTCGTGCTAACGCCCTTCGCGGCTTGGCCGCTCATGATAGAATCCCCGCCAATGCCGTCGGACGGAGGTAAAGAGCTTGGCAACGCCTGCGCAAGTTCCCGTCGGCCGACGCGACCGCTTCAA
>Ga0066710_100000931_pt1 | contig 20102 bp, 19 predicted proteins | sample GraSoiAngelo_159_FD_79666 | JGI IMG/M metagenome (GOLD analysis project Ga0066710, IMG submission 79666) | Grasslands soil microbial communities from the Angelo Coastal Reserve, California, USA - 14_1009_16_40cm | ecosystem: Environmental > Terrestrial > Soil > Grasslands | place: USA...
CCGGTCCTGCGCCGGTTCCGAGTCCCCGAGGCCTGGATCCCGGTCCTGTTCGTCGCAGCCACGACCTCGAACTCGCGGCCGCCAACGCCTGGCGCGGTGAGCGTCGACGAGGCGGAGCGCGCCCTGGCCCGTGCCGCGCTGCTGGCCACCGCGGTGATCACGTCGGATGCCGGCCTCCTGAACACGGCCATGGACGACCGCCTCCGGCAGCCGCAGCGCCTGCTGAGCATGCCGGGAACGGGCGAGCTGATCCAGCTGGCGCAGCAGCGCGGGGCCGCGGGGGCGGCCCTCTCGGGTGGAGGGCCGAGCGTGCTGGCCATCTGCGATTCTCCGATCAGCGCCCACTCGGTCGAGAAGGCGTGGAACGCAGCGGGCCTGCCAGGCATGGCGACACGGCTGCGCTTCGACACCGGAGGGGCGCGCCTTCACGCCGGCGTTGCGGCCGAGCGATGAGCCTCGTCACCCTGGCCGGGATCGCCAAGAGCCACGGCACCCAGCACCTCTTCGACGGAGTGAGCCTGCAGGTTCCGACCGGGCGGCGGATCGCCATCGTGGGACCCAACGGTGCCGGCAAGACGACCCTGCTCGAGATCATCACCGGTGACCAGGAGGCCGACGTCGGCAGCGTGGCGCGCGCCAAGGACCTGGTGATTGGCTACCTGCGCCAGGAGGTGGCCCAGGCACAGGGTCGCAGCGTGCTGGCGGAGGTGGTCGCCGGCGCCGGCGCGGTGTCGGGCATTGAACGACGCATGCGCCATATCGAGGCGGAGCTGGCCGAGTCCGGCGCGGAGGACGGGCTGCAGGAGCTGATCGACGAGTACGGTCGGCTGCAGCACCGCTTCGAGCAGCTCGGCGGCTGGTCGCTGGAGGCCGAGGGGCGCCGCATCCTCGGCGGGCTCGGCTTCGCCGCAGCCGACATCGACCGCGACATCGGCCAGTTCTCCGGGGGCTGGATGATGCGGGTGGCCCTGGCCAGGCTGCTGCTCGCCAACCCGGATCTGCTGCTCCTCGACGAGCCGACCAACCACCTCGACCTGGCATCGGTCGAGTGGCTGCAGGAATTCCTTGCCGAGTACGCAGGCGCGATCGTGCTCGTCAGCCACGACCGCGACTTCATCAACGCCGTCGTGAACCGGGTGGCGGAGCTGAACCACGGCCAGCTGACCGAGTATGTCGGCGACTTCGCCGACTTCGTCGAGCAGCGCGACGAGCGGATCGCCCAGCTCGAGATGCTCGCCAAGTCGCAGGGCCGGACCATCGCCCGCATCGAGCGCTACATCGAGCGATTCCGCTACAAGAAGGACAAGGCAAGGCAGGTCCAGAGCCGGATCAAGCAGGTGGCGCGCATCGAGCGGATCGAGGTGCCGACCAACCGCACCAAGTCGGTCAGGTTCCGCTTCCCCCAGCCGCCGCGCAGCGGCCGGGTGGTCATCACCCTGGATGGGATCGTCAAGCGCTACGGCCCCCACACCGTCTACGACGGCCTCGACCTGGTCCTGGAGCGTGGCCAGAAGGTGGCCCTCATCGGCCCGAACGGAGCCGGCAAGAGCACCCTCCTGAAGATCCTGGCCGGCGTGCTGGAGTTCGAGGGCGGGAAGCGCGAGCTGGGCAGCAACGTGCGAGTCGCCTACTTCGCGCAGCACCAGATCGATGCCCTGAACCCCGCCAACACTGTCTTCGAGGAGCTGGCGGGGGCCGCCACGCGAATGAGCACCGCCGAGATGCGCCGGCTGCTGGGCGCCTTCCTCTTCTCCGGCGACGCGATCGAGAAGAAGGTCGAGATCCTCTCCGGGGGCGAGCAGACGCGCCTGGCGCTGGCCAAGCTGATGGCCGATCCGGCGAACCTGCTCTGCCTGGACGAGCCGACCAACCACCTGGACATCGCCTCGCGCGACGTGCTTGAGGATGCGCTCAACGCGTTTCCGGGCACGATCGTGCTCATCACCCACGACCGATACCTGATCCGCTCGGTGGCGAACGCCATCATCGAGGTCAACGCTGGCGAGGCGACCCTCTACCCGGGCGACTTCGAGTACTACGCCGCCAAGCGTGGGCTCGACATCGAGACCCGCGGCGCCGTTGAGGGAGTCGCCACCCCGCGCGGACTCGAGGCACCGCGCCCTCGGCCCCGTGAGTCGGCGGCTGCCGCGGCGCGCCGCAAGCGGGCAGAGGCCGAGGAGCGCAACCGCCGCTATCGCCGCACGCGCGACCTGCGGGCGGCCCTCGAACGCGTGGAGGCCACCGCACGGGCCAACGATGCGGAGCTGGCCGACATCGGTGCCAGGCTGGCAGATCCGGCAACCTACGCCGACCATGCCGCATTCCGGAACCTGATCGAGCGGCACAACACCGCCCGGGAGCGGGGCGACGAGCTGGCCGTCGAATGGGCCAGGCTCACCAGCCAGCTGGAGGAAGCCGAGAAGGAGGAGGCGCTCACGGGGCCGGCCCGATGAACCGGCGTCCTGCCCCTCAGCTGCTCGGGGCAGGGCTGATCGTGCTGGCGGCCGCGAGCTTCGGGACCCTGGGACCCGTCTCTCGATACGCGGACCAGGCCGGCGTCTCGAGCCTGACCCTGGTCACCTGGCGAGCGGGGGTGGGGGCCATCTGCGTGCTCGCCTTCCTGGCCCTGCGGAGCATGGGCGGACACCGGTCGAGCAGGCCATGGAGCTCGCTTCCGGTCCGCGACCGGTGGCTGGTATGCGCCGCCGCGGTCACCAATGCCGCCCTCAACCTGGGGGTCTTCGTCGCATTCCTGCGGATTGGCATCGCGCTGACCCTGCTGATCTTCTACCTCTACCCGGCACTGGTGGCCGTGGCCAGCGTGGCATGGTTTGGTGAGCGGCTGGATCGCCGGCGCTGGACCGCGCTGGCGGTCTCGCTGATCGGCGTGCTGCTGGTCGTGGCCGGGGCCGGACCGCTGAACCAGCTCGACCTGGCGGGGATCGGGCTGGCCTTCATGGGCGCCCTGGCGCAGACGTTCTATGCGCTTGCCGCGCGCCACGGATTCGGCGCGATCCCCGGGCCGCAGGCCGCGTCGATCACGATGGGTGGCGCGGCGCTCGTCTACCTCGCCGTCGCCCTGGCGATCGGACGCCTTGCTGACGTGATCCAGCCACTCGCCTCCTTCGCAGCCCTGTGGCCGGTGCTGCTGGCCGGGACGGTGGGTGCGGGCCTGGCGACCGTCTGCTTCATCACCGGCATCAGGCTGCTCGGCGCGCCGCGTGCGACGATCCTGGCAACTCTCGAGCCGGTGGTCGGCGTGGGGCTGGCCGCGCTGCTCTTCGGCGAGCCTCCGACCGCGCTACAGGTCCTCGGCGGGGCGCTCATCGTCTCGGCCGGCGTCCTGCTCCAGTTCCGACGATCCGAGGTCGTGGAGCATGAGGCGCTGCCCGAGCAAGACGCAGCGGTGGACCCGGCCGCCTAGTTGGGCAGGATGCGGATCACCTTGTCATCGACGCCGTTTGAGGTCGTGAGGAAGAGCCGCTTCCGGAGGCCCAGGACGGACGCCCGCAACCGACCCCATCGGTTGTCATACAAGGTCTGCTGGTAGGTCGCGGTGGTGCCTGCGGGGTTGATGGTGTAGCGCCGCAGATCGGACTCCTTCAGCTGCGAGACGAAGAGCTGGCCGGCGAACCCGTGCCAGCGCGCCCCGGTCACGAACGTCCCGCCCGAGTTGGCAATGGTGGAACCGCCCGACGCCCACACCGGGTCAGTAAAGGTCGGGGATCCGGAACAGGTCATGAATGCCTGGCCGAAACCAGTGACGCAGGGCCATCCGTAGTTGAGGCCGGGACGAATCCAGTTGATCTCGTCGTTCACATCGGGGCCGTGCTCGATCGCATAGACGCGACCCGTTCCCGGCTGGAAGGCGATCCCCTGCGGGTTGCGGTGGCCCATCGAGTAGACGTAGCTGCGCTGGCTCGTGCCAGGCATGATGGGGTTGTCGGCGGGCACGCCGCCATTGCGCGTGATCCGCAGGATCTTGCCGTTCAGGGCGGTCGGATCCTGGGCGGCCATGGCATCGCCGGCGTCACCCATCGAGAGCCAGATCCGATGATCGGGACCTTCTTCCACCGCACAGCCATCGTGGAACGTGTTGGCGTGCATCCCGAGGCCGATCAGGGTGCGGTCGTGCTCCAGGTGCCAGTCGGTGGTGACCTTGTAGCGGATCAGCTGGTTCAGCCACTGGCCGTTGACCGTGCGCGAGACGCAGATGTAGACGAGCCGGTTGGCGTTGAAGTCATGGTCGACCGCGATCCCCATGACGCCTGCCTCCCCATCTGACTGGACGTTGGGGAGAGTCGTGGTGGCGAGCAGGGTGGCGCCGATCCCGCCTCCGGCGTAGACGCGAACTCGCCCCGGGCGCTCGGTCACGAACATCTGGCTGGTCGGCGCGAAGGCGATGTCCCAGGGGTTCACGAGGCCAGACTGGACGACGTGGGCCGACAGGGTCGGGGCGGCCGCGAGGGCGCCCGATGGGAAGAGGGCGGAGACAAAGAGGAGCGCGGCGGAAATGGTGAAGGCGGGCAGGCGCCGAGTCATCGAGAACCTCCTGTGCGAGGGCAGCCGTCGCTCCCGAAGTCTGCCACCACCGCCCCGGTGCGCGCAGGCACTCGCGAACTTGTTCCATTCATCTGGATGACTGCGCGCTACCCTCGCCGGGTGCCGGCCGACAATCCGACTGCGGACTCAACGCTGCGGAACATCCGCGCGGCCCTGCTCGGCTGGTATGCGGCCGGGCACCGTGACTTTCCGTGGCGGCACACCGTCGACCCCTATGCGGTACTGGTCAGCGAGGTGATGCTGCAGCAGACGCAGGCGACTCGCGTTGCCCAGCGCTTTCCGGGATTCATGCGGCGCTTCCCGACGGCTGACGCGCTGGCCGCGGCAAGCGAAGGAGAGGTCCTGGCCGCCTGGTCCGGGCTGGGCTACAACCGGCGTGCCCTGGCCCTGCGCAGAACCGCGGCAATCGTGACCGCTGGAGGCTGGCCCGCCGGAGTGTCTGCCCTCGAGACGCTGCCCGGCATCGGACCGTACACCGCCCGAGCCCTGGCCAGCCTCGCCTTCGGTGAGCCAGAAGGGGTGGTCGACACCAACGTCCGCCGCTGGCTGGTGCGACGCTTTGGCGTGGAACCGGCCACCGCTGCGCGGGATCTCCAGGTCCTCGCCGACCAGCTGGCACGCACAGGTGACACGGCCGATGCCGCCAGCTGGACCCATGCCACGATGGAGTTCGGGGCTGCCGTCTGCACATCCCGGACACCACGCTGCGCTGACTGCCCGATCGCGGTGGGCTGCCTCTCTCGCGCGAAGGCCGGGCTCGTGCCGGTCCCTCGCCAGGCCCGCTTCCCGGGATCGGTCCGCGCTCGACGCGGGGCAGTCCTTCGCGCCCTGAGCCGGGCAGCGGGCCACAGCCTGGCAATGGCCTCGGCGCGTCGTCACTGCCCCGGCGGTGACTTCCAGCGGATCGTCGACGGGCTCGAGCGAGACGGGCTGGCGCACCGTTCCGACGGCCGGCTGCGCCTCGGCGGCCGGGAGGGGGTGGCGGCTACAATCGGCCGGTGAGCACCGCCACGACCGGCCTGAGGGTGAAGATCACTGACCAGATGCCATCGGTCGGCCAGCGGGCGACGGACGGCTACCTGCTCAACCTGCGCACCTTTGTGGGCAGGCAACCGGCGATCTTCCTCTTCTTCGGCGGCCCCTCGCTGAAAGGCGCCCCGCGCGAGCGCGGGGACGCGCTGGCCAACGCGCTGAAGGACGCCTTCGCGCGCCTGAGCAAGCTCGGCGTGGCGGTCGTGGGAGTCACCACCGACAACGAGAAGCAGCAGGCCGACTACGTCGCCGAGCTGGGACTTCCCTATCTCCTCTTCTGCGACGAGCGCCGGATCGCCGTCGAGCTGCTCGGCATCCCGACCACCTCGGATCGCGGCAACGTCAATGCCGAGCCGACGGCGTTCGCGGTCGGCATCGACGGCACGATCCTGGACATCGTCGAGCAGGCCGCGCCCAAGGGCCTGGTCGCCCGTCTCCTCGAGGCGATCTTCCCGCCGGGTTAGCCGATCGCCCCCGGTGCCGCCCTCAGGCTGAGAGGCGCGCCAGGGCGAGCTCGATGCGCGCCAGCGTCCGCTCGCGCCCCAGCAGCTCCATCGAGCCGAAGAGCGGCGGCGAGACGGTGCGCCCGGTGACCGCCACCCGGATCGGTCGGAAGAAGTCGCCGGCCTTCCAGCCATGGGCATCCGCCGCCGCGCGGCACAGCGATTCGAGCTCCTCGGAGGCGAAATCGGGCTCGGTCACCCCGGCCAGCGTGTCGCGCGCGATGCTCAGCGCCGGTGCGGTCTCCGCCGCGCTCCGGCCCTTGGGCACCAGGAGGTCGGCCTCGTACATCGCGCCGACCTGCGCATCGGACTCGGTCAGGAAGGCGGCCAGCTCGGTGGCATCGGCCAGGCGCACGAGGCGCTCCTTGAGGAGCGGCGCCAGCCGCAGCAGCGACCGGTCGTCGAGGATTGCCGGCAGGTAGGGGCGCAGGCGCAGCGCCAGCTGCGCATCGGTCAGGGCCCGGATGTAGACCCCGTTGAGGTAGTCGAGGCGATCCTTGTCGAAGACTGCCCCGGCCTTGTGCACGTCGCCGATCTCGAAGCGCTCGGCCAGCTCGCCAATGGAGAAGATCTCCTCCTCGGTCCCCGGCGACCAGCCGAGGAAGGCGAGGAAGTTGACCATCGCCTCTGGCAGGTAGCCCTGCTCGCGATAGGCGGTGATCGCGGTCTGCTCCTTGCGCTTGCTCATCTTCGAGCGGTCCGGGTTGAGGATCAGCGGGATATGTCCGAAGCGCGGCTCCCGGTAGCCGAGCGCGCGCAGCAGGGCGATGTGCTTGGGCGTATTCGACAGGTGGTCCTCGCCGCGCACGACGTGGGTGATCGCCATCGCCTGGTCGTCGACCACCACCACGAAGTGGTAGAGCGGCATCCCGTCGCCACGCACGACCACGAAGTCGCCGAGCAGGGAGTTGTCGAACTCGACCTCGCCGCGGATCAGGTCGTCGAAGCGGATCGTCTCGGCCGGGACGCGGAAGCGGATCGCCGCCTTGCGGCCTTCCGCGGCGAAGCTGGCGCGGTCCGCATCGGTCAGGCGCAGGCAGCGCCCGTTGTAGCGCGGCGGCTCGTGGTTGCGCTCCTGCTCGCGGCGCACCGCCTCGAGCTCCTCGTGCGTGCACCAGCAGTGGTAGGCGTGACCCGATTCCAGCAGGCGCGCCGCCTCGCCCGCATACAGCTCCATGCGCTGGCTCTGCCGATAAGGAGCATGTGGCCCGATATCGTCGCCTCCCGCGACCTGTGGCCCCTCGTCCCAGCTGATTCCCAGCCAGTGCAGGTTGTCGATGATGTCGCGCTCCCATTCGGGAGTCCCACGGGCAACGTCGGTGTCCTCCACGCGCAGGACATAGGTGCCGCCCACGTGCCTCGCAAACAGGTAGTTGTAGAGGCTGGTGCGTGCCGTCCCGATGTGCAGAGGACCGGTTGGGCTGGGGGCCATCCGAACGCGGACGCGGGCCGTCTCAGGGGTGCTCATCGGCCGCCCGATGGTAGCAGCAGCCTCTCCACGACCGGCCGGATCGCGTCGACCCAGCGCGCGTACTGCGCGCCGCTGGGATGCAGTCCGTCGTCCGCGAGCATCGAGCGCTCGGCAGCTGCGTCCCGCGAGATGGCGAAGATCTCCGACACGAATGCGATGCCCTTGTCTGCGGTGGTGGCACCCAGGATCTCGTTGAAACGGGCGATTGCCGAGCTCTGCCGCGACCGATCGCCGAACCAGGCACCTGCCGGCGTGACCGTGTAATCGGGTGAGGCCACAGCGAGGATTCTCTCGGGTGGTACTCGCACGAGAAGATCACCCAGGATCCGAACGGCACTTGCGCGGTACTCGGCCTCGGATGCCCCGCGGACGACGTCATTGACCCCGATCTGGAGCGTCACGAAGTCCGGTCGGAGGTCACCCATGGCAGGCAGCTCGAAGCGCACGAGGTCGTCGCTCGCATACCCGTTGACCCCGAGGTTGGCGATCAGCTCGAGCTGCGACACCTGGGCGACAAGCTGGCTCGGCCAGCTGTCAGGGGGGCGGACGGACGTGCCGATCGTGTACGAGTCCCCGAGCGCGACGTAGCGCAACGCCGCAGCTCGGTCCGTCACCGGGCGAGCGTCGGGTTGCCCTTGGCGGTGTTCAGCTTGACGGCCTGGCGGACGAGGTTCCGAATCGCTTCGTCCGGGATCGTGTCGACGGACGTGACCTTCACGTGTCGCATCCGATCACCATCGCCCTCGAGGACGCCATCGGGGTCGTCAAGCTCGGCGCCCCGCCAGAAGCCGAGATTGACGTGGTTCTTCTCGGCCTTCATCCAGATCATCGGTCCATTCCATTCCCAGACCGGCTGGCTCCACTTGATCGAGACCGCCGAGTGGGGTGCTGCCTCGCCAACCAGCTCACGGAGCCGCTTCATGGCATCGGTGCGCCAGTCGTCGAAGGCGGCCATGTATTCGTCAGCCGTCCGCTGCAGGGTCATCTCTCAACCTGGCCTCCGCCTGCGTGCGAACACACTCTACCGGTGTTCACGCTGGCGGTCGACGGGCGCCTCAGGCGAGCTTGATCGCCGGACGGACGACGCCGACGCTGACCCCGCGCGGATCGACGATCGGCGGCGCTGCGTAGGCCGACAGCCCCTCGAGAGCCGCGGCATCCAGGATGCCGAGCTGGCGCAGGCTTTCGCACGCGCTCACGTCGCGCGCGCGATGTGCGCCGTCGCCGTCCTCGATCTTGATCGCCACGCCAGCGGCACCGTGATGGCGCCCGCGCGAAACGGCGAGGAGGCCCAGCGCCTGCACGCCCTCGGCACCCGCTTTCGAGACGAGCCTCCCCGGCGCGGCTCGCATCAGGGCGGTGTCGAGGCGGCGTCGCTCGCCGGCGACCAGCTCGGGGTGCGCCATCATCGCGTCGCGAATCCGGGCCAGCGAGGTGCGCAGCGCGGCGTCGGCAACTCCCATGGGATCGGCGAGGCGTGCATAGGCGAGTGCCAGGCTTCGAAGTGGCATTCCGAAGGTGACCACGCCGCAGCCATCGGTCGCTGTCACGATTGCCGACGCGTCAACGCCGCCGAGCGTGGCAACCGTCTCGAGGGCAAGCACCTGGATCGGGTGATCGGGCTGCCAGTAGGTCTCGACCGGCCAGCCGGCCGCCTTGGCGTGGAGGGCCATGGCCGCGTGCTTGCCCGAACAATTGTGGCGCAGAGGGGTGAGCGGCTCGCCATCGCGGATCAGGCGCTGTGCCGTCTCGGTGTCATAGGGGGGATGCATGCCGCAGGCAAGCACGTCGCGGGTGAGCCCCCCGGCGCGCAGCACGGCCTGGACCGTCCGCACGTGGCGATCCTCGCCGGAGTGCGAGGCGGCCATCACCGCCAGCGCCTCGACCGGTGCGGGGAAGTCGTACGCGTCGAAGCGCCCGGAGGCGACGAACGGGGCGAGCTGGAACGGCTTGGCGGAAGAGCGGATGAACGCGAACTCGTCGGGGTCGCCGTAGAAGGCGATCAGCTCGCCGGATGGGGCAACCACCGCGATCGAGCCACGGTGGCGCGACTCGACACGTTCCCCTCGGGTGACCTCGACGATCAGGCGGGCCACGCCGACGCGTGACCTGGGCGGATCAGGAGCCGCCGGCGGAGCCGGACGCGGGCTGACGGTCGGCGGCGGGCGCGGCCTCGCGCTCCTTGCCACCGAAGATGCTCCCCTGGCCGGACTGCGCCGACTGCGATCCCTTGCCCGGGGCAGGGGTGGCAGGCTCGGCGGCCGGTGTCGCCGGAGCAGCGGAAGTTGCGCGACCCTCTGGGGTCATGATCACCCCGCCCTCGAAGTGGGCGCCCTCACGCACCACGAGGACCTGGGCCTTGACGCTCCCCTTGACGCGTCCGGTGGAGCCGATCTCGAAGCGGCCACCACAGTTCACGTCGCCCTCATAGTCGCCATTGATGATCACGTTGGCGGCGGTGATGGCGCTGCGCACCTTGGCCTGCGGACTGATGATCAGCGTCCCGGAGCACTCGATCTCGCCGTTCGCCTCGCCCTCGATCCGCAGGTCGCGATCGCTGACGTACTTGCCATTGAACCGGGCGTGCGGATCGATCACGCTCTCGTTGCCAGGATCGCCGTGGCGATAGTCCATCGAGTTCTGGGCCATCTCGACCTCATTGGGAAAGCTGTCCGGATATAGGCTGCCGACGACGTCCTCACGCAGCTCGGAGTCTGGCTTGCTGTCTCGCTTCGTACCGAAGACCACTGCTGGGCTCCTTCCTCTGCGTCGCGGGCAGAAACGCCGGCACATGCGCGACGAATCGGTGCAGGGACGGATAGCCTAGCAGCACAGCACAATTCGAGGTAGTGGGCACCAGGGGCCGCGTAGAATCGGTCGCCGATGGAGCTCGCCGCGCGCTACCCGAACCTGCATGTCAGCCGCCACCCGCTGGTGCTGCACAAGCTCAGCCTGCTGCGCGATCGGACCACCGAGCCCAAGAAGTTCCGAGAGCTGGTGCGCGAGCTCTCGTGGCTGCTCGGCTACGAGGCGATGGCCGATCTGACCACCCAGCCGCTGGACGTCGAGACGCCGCTGGAAACGACTGCCGGAGCGGAGCTGGAGCCCAAGGTGGGCCTCGTGCCGGTCCTGCGCGCGGGGCTGGGCATGGTGGACGCCATGCTCGAGCTGATGCCATCGGCCGAGGTGTGGCATATCGGGCTCTACCGCGACGAGCGCACCCTCAAGCCGGTCGAGTACTACAACAAGCTGCCCGATGCCGCCACGGTGCAGGTCTGCCTCATCCTGGACCCGATGCTGGCAACGGGCGGATCGAGCGCGGCGACCGTCGACATCCTCAAGCAGTGGGGCGCTGCCCGCATCAAGCAGGTGAGCCTGATCGCGGCGCCGGAAGGAGTGGCCACCCTCTCCTCCGCGCATCCCGACGTGGACATCCACGTCGGCGCCGTCGACCGGGCGCTGAACGAGCGCGGCTACATCGTTCCAGGGCTGGGTGACGCGGGGGACCGCCAGTTCGGCACATTCGCCGGGCCCGCCTCGGAACCCGGACATGCGATCGGCGATGAGGCGGCCGAGGTCGTGCGACGCCTGCAGCGCAGCCTGGCCGGAGAAGATCGTGGACAAAGCAGTGTCCCGAAGGAACCGCCGCCGGACCGTTGATGCAATCTCGGGTGCCGTTGGCTGCCCCTTCGGGACGACCGAAGGATAGGCGCCGGGCCTCGGGGAGGGCAAGCCCACTTATCCCCGAAGTTCCAAGAAAGCCGGAGAGTTGTCCACAGCTCATCCCCGGATCGGCTGCGGACAATAGTGGCAGTGGGCCTCAGGCAGCTAGCAGCAGTCGCCGGGGCAGCAGTCGGGATCGCAACACCCTCGTGGCATTCGGTCTCACCTCCTTTCGTTTGGCAACACCGATTATATTGACATACGTCAATATAGACACCCGACGATAGAGCGGTCGATCAGAGATTAGCCGCTCTGGCTACCCCGCTTCTAATCGCCTTCAGCACGGCCCAGCAGGGGCAGTAGCGCGCTCGTTCGGCGGCAGGTGTGTCGGATTCTCCAGGTCATAAACCCACATGCGCGGCGTCTGACAGAGCAACGGAGCGCGTGGGTCCAGGAAGGCCCGGACCGTGTCCACCCCGCGAAGGTCCGCGGTCACGATGAAGTAGTGGATGCCATCTCGCATCGCCGCCGCGAGGCGTTGGTCATCCTCACCGTCGATGCCTTGGAGATGAGTGAATTCCCTGTCGCCTGACGTCGGCCATGGCGATACCAGCAGCCCGGAGTAGTACATCAACGGGAAGCTTTCGTTGTAGCTGTAACCGATCACCGGGTTGCCGCGCCCGAGCCTTTCCCCGATCGCTGCAAAGGTCGGAGCGTCTACCTCGTACGCGTCACTCGCAGGGAATACGTCGACGGGAACAGTCAGGTACGCGACAGGGCCGGTTGCGAGGAGCGCGGCAAACATCAGCGACGCGATGGCTGGATGCGAGGAGCGAAACGTCCGAACCGTGGCGCCTGCGAACGCCGCCAGCCCGATCGCGGCCAGGGCGAGAAGTGGCACCTGGTAGTAATCGTGGGTCATGGTGTGCCACGTGAAAGCGAGTGACGTCACCAGATATCCCGCGAGGAACCCCGCGACCAGCCGCCAGAGCCTCGGGGTGAGCCAAATACCCACGGCGGCGAGCGGTAAGGCGGTCCAGCCGACGACGTGGACCACGTTGCGCGCCCAGCCAAGATAGTAGTCCGTCGTCAGCAGCAAGCTGGGGATGACCTTCGCGTGGACCTGCCCCTGCAGAAACAGGGTCCCGTAGGCAACGGCCGGCAGGGCGACCAGACCGATGAGCGCTGCAAGGCGCCAGCGGCGCTGGCGATCTGACCATATCGATCCGCGTTCACTGGCCGTGGCGACGACAACGCCGATGATCGGGAGAATGAGGGGTCCAGGCTTGACCAGGGCGGCCAGTCCTGCGAGGACGGCCATGACCAAGAGGTTCCGGCGGCTCGCGAGGACATCGTTGCGCACGCCGAACCAGGCGGTCGCCACGAGACCCAGCATGGCCAAGCTGTCTGACTGGAAGCTCCGGCTGACGGCGATTGCGAACGGCGCAAAAAGGAAGTACGCAAGGCCGACGGAAGCTTCCAGCGATCCGACAAGGCGACGGCAAACGTCCCAGAGCAGCGCGCCAGCCATCAGCCAGGCCAGCGAGGTGAAGATGGCCGACGTCCAGGGCCGCTCAACCCCGCCCGGGAAATACGTGAGCGCGGTCAGCGTCTGCAGGATCGGCGGTTCAATAAAGCGTCCTGATCCGGCCTGCAACCAGACCCGCTGCCACTGAGCCAGTGCATCAGGGTGCAGCGCGAACCAGATGGTTCGGGCCGCGTTCGCGGAGTCATACTCAAGGGTGGGTCGAAAGGTGTGGGTCCAATCGTGCAGGACGGACATCCGCAGCACCACCCACACGACGGACAGGCCAAGAGCGGCAAGCGCGCCGATCGCAGGCGCCGAATTGATCCGGGCCGCGCGGCCGATTTCTTGGCCCCGCGTTATCCGCATGCTGCCCCACTCCCGCCTTCGAGATCGTGCGCGCCGACGGCGCCAGTGTAGGGTTTCAGACGTCGGAGGCGCGCAGTGCGGAAAGCTGCCGGGCTCATCATCTATAGAGACGGGTAGATATAGACCTCGGCCGATATACTCAGAGCGATGAAATCGAACGATCCCGACATCCTCCTCCTCTCCGCCCTGGCCGACCCCACCCGTCTGTCCATCGTGAGGCAGCTCGGCACCCAGCCCGGCGCCGTCTGCGCCTGCGACTTCACCGAGTGCTGCGCCGTCACCCAGCCGACGATCTCGCATCACCTGAAGGTCCTGCGTGACGCGGGGGTCCTCACCAGCCGGCGAGAGGGGACGAACATCTACTACGAGTTCGCGCCCGGCTTCGTCGAACGCTTCCGGGGGCTGGGGGCGAGCCTCACGGGGTTGGTCCAGCTGGCCTAGGGACCATCGGCCGGGGCGAGGGCTACCCCGCGCTGCGGTACACTCGGATGCGGCTCATCCTTGGGAGGCTCGATGCCCGCGTCGCATGTCACCGTGGCCGTCACCGGCGCCGCCGGACAGATCGGCTACGCGCTCGTCTTTCGGATCGCGTCCGGCCAGATGTTCGGCCCCGAGACGACCGTTGACCTGCAGCTCCTGGAGCTTGAAGTCGCGCTTCCGTCCCTCGAGGGGGTCGCCATGGAGCTCGACGACTGCGCCTTCCCGCTGCTGCGGCAGGTGGTGCGTACCGCGAGCCTCGACCAGGCGTTCGACGGGATCAACTGGGCGCTCCTGGTCGGCGCCGTGCCGCGCAAGGCAGGCATGGAGCGCAAGGATCTGCTGACCGTGAACGGAGGCATCTTCACCGAGCAGGGACAGGCCATCGAGCGCAACGGGGCCGATGACGTCCACGTGCTCGTGGTCGGCAACCCGTGCAACACGAACTGCCTGATCGCGGGCGCCAATGCGCCCCGAGTCCCCCACGAGCGGTGGTTCGCGATGACCATGCTCGACGAGAATCGGGGCAAGGCGCTGCTGGCTCACCGGTCCGGGACGGAGGTCGCGGGGGTCGGCGACCTGGCGATCTGGGGCAACCACTCGAGCACCCAGTTCCCCGACTTCTACCACGCCACCATCGGTGGGCGACCGGCCCCCGAAGTGATCGGCGACGAGGCATGGCTGCAGGGCGAGTTCATCACCACCGTTCAGCAGCGGGGCGCTGCCGTGATCGCTGCCCGCGGACAGTCGAGCGCGGCGAGCGCGGCCAATGCGGTGATCGACACGGTGCGGGAGATCACCCAGCCCAGCGGTCGGGTCTTCAGCGCGGCTATCCCGGCGCCGGCCAGCGGTGGCTACGGAATCCCCGAGGGCCTGGTCTTCGGCTACCCGCTGCGTGCCACAGCCCCTGGCCAGGTCGAGATCGTGCCCGGCATCGACCACGGGGAGTGGGCACAGGAGCGGGTCGATGCAACCTGCAATGAGCTGCTCGAGGAGCGCGAGGCCGTGAAGGAGCTGATCTGATGCCCGACAAGACGATGAGCGTTCCAGACGCTGCCACGCTGGGCCTGAACGGACGCAGCATCGAGCTGCCGCTGGTCCGCGGCACCGCCGGCGACGATGGAGTCGATATCGGCGATCTTCGCGAACGGACCGGACTGGTCACGCTCGACAACGGGTACCGCAACACCGGCTCGTGCACGAGCGCCATCACCTACCTGGACGGGGATGCCGGGATCCTGCGCTACCGCGGCTACCCGATCGAGCAGCTGGCGGAGCAGAGCACCTTCCTGGAGGTCGCCTACCTGCTGATCTATGGCGAGCTGCCCACCACCGACCAGCTCGAGCAGTTCAGGGACAGCATCACGCGCCACAGCCTGATCCACGAGGAGATGCGGCGCTTCTTCGACAGCTTCCCCAAGAACGCCCACCCGATGGCGGTCCTCTCCGCCGGGGCGAGCGCTCTCTCCACGTTTTACCAGGACAGCCAGGACCCATTCAACGCGCAGCACGTCGAGATCAGCATCCACCGCCTGCTGGCCAAGATGCCCACGATCGCCGCCTGGGCGTACAAGAAGAGCATCGGACAGCCATACGTCTACCCGCTCAACCACCTGGGCTACGCGGCCAACTTCCTGAACATGATGTTCAGCGTGCCGGCCGAGCCGTACGAGGTCGACCCAATCGTCGCCGAGGCGCTCGACCTGCTGCTCGTGCTGCACGCCGATCACGAGCAGAACTGCTCGACCTCGACGGTGCGGATGGTGGGCTCATCGCACGCCAACCTGTTCGCATCGGTCAGCGCCGGGCTTGACGCCCTGTGGGGGCCTCTGCACGGCGGCGCGAACCAGGCGGCGATCGAGATGCTGGAACGGATCGCGGCCGACGGGGGCGACGTGGACAAGTACGTCGCAAAGGCAAAGGACAAGAAGGACTCATTCAAGCTGATGGGCTTCGGGCACCCCGTCTACCACAACTTCGACCCGCGGGCCAAGATCATCAAGGCGGCGGCCGATCGGGTCCTCAAGGCGCTCGGGCGCGATGAGCCGCTCTTCGAGATCGCCCAGCACCTGGCGGACGTCGCGCTCCATGACGAGTACTTCATCGAGCGCAAGCTCTACCCCAACGTGGACTTCTATTCCGGCCTCATCTACCGCGCGATCGGCTTCCCGAACACGATGTTCACCGCCATGTTCGCCATCGGCCGCATCCCCGGTTGGATCGCGCACTGGAAGGAGATGATCGCCGACCCGACGACCAAGGTCGGCCGGCCGCGCCAGGTCTATATCGGCAAGACCGCGCGCGACTACGCGCCGATCGAGCAGCGCTAGGTGCCCTCCCCCGGCCGAGTCGCATTTCTGACAGACACGCCCGGTCCCGTTCGGGCATAACTACCCGGACATGCGCCTGACCGTCCTGGGCCGCAGCCCGGCCCGCCCCAATCCGGGAGAAGCCTGCGCCGGCTACGTCCTCGAGGGGGGCAATTCGCGGATCCTGATGGACGTCGGTCCAGGGGTGGTGGCCCAGCTCCTGCGGCGCAACACGCCCGATGAGCTCGACGCGGTGGTGATCAGCCACATGCACACCGACCACTGCCTGGACCTCGTCACGCTGCGCTACAGCTATCCGTGGATCGACGTGGCCAAGCATCGCCTCACGGTGATCGTGCCTCCGGGGTCGATGGGTCAGCTCTCCGAGCTGGCCCTCGGATCGGGCTATGCCAACTTCTTCGACAAGAGCTTCATCTTCGTGGAGCACGACGGGAAGCGGCCGATCGAAGTGGGTGACCTGCGATTGGAGCCTGAGGAGATGCAGCACTACGTGCGCACCTGGGGCTTCCGGATCACCGCCAAGGGGCCGGGCGAGGAGGCGAATCGGGTCCTTGCCTACTCGGCTGACAGCGGCCCATGCGAGGCGCTCCCCCGGCTTGCCGACGAGGCCGATCTGTTCCTGTGCGAGGCGGCGCTGCGCTCGCTTCGGGAGGACGACCCCGAGCCCCAGAGCCGAGGGCATCTGCTTCCGCACGAGGCGGCCGAGACGGCGCTCATCGCGGGCGCGCGCAGCCTGCTGCTGACCCACATCCCCATGCAGGATGGCGGCGCCTGGGCCCTCGAAGAGGCTCGCGCGGTCTACGACGGGACGGTCGAGATCGCCGAGCCGCTGCGCACCTACGAGGTCTGATCGGGGCCCGATACGACCCTGGCGGCGGCGATGTACCGGTCAGCCGACCAGGTGGCGAGCGACCAGATGCCGGCCAGGATGACTGACATCCCCAGCAGCACGAGCGCGGCCGCCGGGGCACCCGGGCCGAGCCCGAAGCCCATCGCATAGGCCACCAGCGCCGCGCCCGCGAGCACGATCCCGATCATGACCGCTCCGATCTTGAGCGCAGTGGTCAGGAACCACGCCAGCGAGTGACCCTGCGCCCGCCCGGTCAGCCACAGGACCGTCGGTCCGGTTGCCCCGTACATGGCGACGTAGAGCCCCGGAGCGCCGAACAGGTCACCGATTCCCAGCCGCGTCGCCAGGAAGAGCGCCGAGAATAGCCAGGCGGCAAGCAGCGCACTGCCGGCCCCGATTCCGATCAGCCAGACCAGCAGCAGAGTCGCGGTGCCGCCGGAGAGCCGCTCCACGAGCTCGCCGTCACGACCCTCGACAAGCTCGGTGGGACCGTCCCCGGGGAGCTCCGGTGGATCGCGTGGCTGCTCGGCCACCGTTCAGCCCTGGGCGGCGGCCAGGGCCGCGTCCAGGTCGACGATCAGGTCGTCGACCGCCTCGATCCCCACCGAGAGACGAATGAGCGAGGCCGGCACCTCCAGCGGCGAGCCGGCCGCCGAGGCATGGGTCATGGCCGCCGGCAGCTCGATCAGCGACTCGACGGCGCCGAGCGACTCGGCCAGGGTGAAGAGGCGCGTGGCGGCCACGACGCGTCGGGCGAAGGCCTCGTCGCCGGCGGGCTCGAAGCTGACCATCGCCCCAGGCAGTCGCATCTGGCGCTCGACGAGCTCGCGCTGCGGATGGTCGGGCAGGCCGGGGTAGTGGACTCTTGCGACCCCGGGTCGGGTCCCGAGCCATGCGGCAATCTGGGCGGCGTTGGCGCAAGCCCGCTCCATGCGGATCGCCAGGGTGCGCAGCCCGCGCATCACCAGCCAGCAGTCGAAGGGCGATGGAACCGCCCCCGCAGCGTTCTGGTGGAACGCGAGCCGCTCGGCCAAGTCGTCGCGACGAGTCGCGACGAGTCCGCTGATCACGTCGGAGTGGCCGCCCAGGTACTTGGTGGCCGAGTGCAGGACGAGGTCCGCCTCAAGCTCAAGCGGACGCTGCAGGAACGGGGTGGCGAAGGTGCTATCGACCACGGATAGCGCCCCGGCTGCGGCCGCCAGGCGGGCGACGGCGCTGATGTCGACCACTTTGAGCAGCGGGTTGGTGGGGGTCTCGATCCAGACCATGCGCGCCGGCGCGTTGCCGGCCAGAGCTGCCGCCACGGCCTCGAGATCGCGCAGGTCGACCGCATCGGTCTGAATCCCGTATCGGCCCCAGACGCCCGAGGCCAGCCGCCAGGTGCCGCCGTAGGCATCATCGGAAAGGAGGATCCGGTCGCCCGGGTCGAGGAGATAGAGCAGGTTCTGGGTGGCGGCCAGCCCGGATGCGTAGGCGAAGCCCCGGGTGCCGCCCTCGAGGGCCGCGATGGCGCTCTCCAGCGCTCGCCGCGTGGGATTGTCACTTCGACCGTACTCGAAGCCGCCGCGGGTCTCCCCAACGGCGTCCTGCTTGAAGGTGGTGCTCATCTCGATCGCCGGCGAGACGCCCCCAGTGAGCGGATCCGGGTCCGCTCCGGCGTGGACGGCGAGCGTCTCGAAATGGTCAGTCATGTCGCGCGCGCTCCCGGGGCTCAGCTGTCTCGAAGCCTGGCCAGCGAGGCGAAGACCACGATGACGATGTACGCCACGCCCGCCGCCGTAGCTGCTGCCAGGGGCCCGCTATCCGCAGCAAGCCCGTTTGCCAGCCCGGGGAGATTCGAGCCGATGATCGAGACCCCAATCACGGCGGAAACGATGAGGCCCACCAGCGGCGACCAACGGGCCCAGCTCGGAGCGGCCTGAATGCCGAATGCTGCCACCGCCAATGCTCCCACAACGACGAAGAAGAGCGACGTGGGGAAGGTGTATTCCAGGTAGCTGTCTCCAAAACGTCCCATCGCCCAATCCGACAGGACGGCAAGCTGCGCGGCACTGACGATCGCTCCGAGCAGCAGGACGAGCCACGCCAGCGTCCGCACCTGGAGCCATTGCCCGAGCGTCAGCCGCGCCGCGGCGAGAGCCACCAGGCCGCTGGTCAACACCCAGGCGAAGGCCCAGATCCCGAGGCTGATCGTGTGCGGCCAGGCAGTCGTCTCCTCCAGCCGGCCGATCGGCCAGGCGAGAGCAGCCAGGGTGACGAGAGCGCCGAGCAGTGAGACCGCCGCCCAAGCCAGACTCACCCCCCAGGATCTGTTCGGCATCGGCCCAGCGGTCATGTTGCGACTGTCGGCCTGCATGCCCATCAGGCTACCCCGTGCGTGCCGGATGGACCACGACGCTCATAGTCGTGGTGCGCCAGTCGTAGGCGGCGGCCTGCTCATCGCGGGCGAGCAGACCCTGCTCCCGCAGCCAGTCGTCCGAGTAGAGCTTGGTGACGGAGTTGCGGCCCGAGTCGGGTAGGAGGACGACGAACAGCGCGTCCCCGTCGTCCAGCTCGCGGGCGACCTGCAGCGCCGCCCAGAGCGCCGTGCCGCACGACTCGCCCATCAGGATCCCCTCCGCGGCCGTTGCCTGCCGGGCGGTGAGCATCGAATCGCGATCGGAGACCTGCACGATCCGGTCGCAGATGTCGCGGTTGTAGGTGTCTGGCCAGAAGTCCTCGCCGATCCCCTCGGTCAGGTAGGGCTGCACCGGTCCGCCGGAGAAGATCGATCCGGCCGGATCGGCTCCCACGATGACCACCTCGGGGCGCTGCTCCTTCAAGAAGCTGCCGGTCCCGCTGACCGTGCCGCCGGTGCCCAGAGCCACCACCAGGTGGGTGACCCGTCCCTGGGTGTCCGCCCAGATCTCGGGCCCGGTGCTTGCGTAGTGTGCGTCGGGATTGGCGCGGTTGCGGTACTGGTCCGGTTTCCAGGCCCCGGGCGTCTCACGCGCGATTCGGTCGCTCACCCGGTAATAGCTGCGCTCGTCGTCCGGATCGACCTCGGTGGGACAGATCACCACCTCGGCACCGTACGCGCGCAGCAGTGCCCGCTTCTCCTCGCTCTGCTTGTCGGCCATCACGAAGACGCACCGATAGCCCTTGATGGCGGCCGCCATGGCCAGGCCGATCCCCGTGTTGCCGCTGGTCGGCTCCACGATCACCCCACCGGGCTTGAGCAGTCCCGCGCGTTCGGCGGCCTCGATCATGGGGAGCGCGATCCGGTCCTTGACCGATCCGCCCGGGTTCATATGCTCGAGCTTGCCGACGATCCGCGGCC
>Ga0066710_100000932_pt1 | contig 20100 bp, 20 predicted proteins | sample GraSoiAngelo_159_FD_79666 | JGI IMG/M metagenome (GOLD analysis project Ga0066710, IMG submission 79666) | Grasslands soil microbial communities from the Angelo Coastal Reserve, California, USA - 14_1009_16_40cm | ecosystem: Environmental > Terrestrial > Soil > Grasslands | place: USA...
CGGTGTCCGATCGTCGATACCTGGTGGCAGACCGAGACGGGTCAGATCCTGATCTCGCCGCTGCCCGGCATGACCGTGTGCAAGCCGGGATCGGCGACGTTCCCGTTCCCGGGAATCGAAGCCGACATCCTGAACGACAAGGGCGAGCCGGTGGATGCCGGCTATCTCGTTCTGAAGAAGCCGTGGCCCGGCATGCTGCGCGGGATCTATGGGGATCCCGAACGCTTCATGCAGATTTACTGGTCCAGGATTCCCGGCGTCTACTTCACCGGCGACGGCGCGAAGCGTGACAAGGACGGGTATCTCTGGCTGCTCGGCCGCGTCGACGACGTGATCAACGTCTCGGGCCATCGGGTGTCGACGATGGAGGTCGAGTCCGCGCTCGTGGAACACCCGGCCGTCGCGGAAGCCGCGGTCATCGGCAAGACGCACGACATCAAGGGCCAGGCGATCGCGGCCTTCGTCACCATCAAGGAAGGCACCGCGACGTCCGACCCGCTGAAGGACGAGATCAAGGGCCACGTCGCCAAGAAGATCGGCGCGCTGGCCCGCCCGGACGACGTGATCTTCTCCGCCGAATTGCCGAAGACCCGGAGCGGCAAGATCATGCGTCGCCTCCTGCGCGACATCGCCGAGGGCCGCGCGCTCGGAGACACCACGACGCTGGCCGACCCGGCCGTCGTGTCGGCGCTCAAGCAGAAGTACGAGGAAGAGTAGCTGGCCACCACGATTCCGGTCGAGGTCACCTCGTGGATCGCGAAGTTCGTCGGCGGTGACGGCTCGCGCGGGCGCGTGCTCGAGGAGCCTGTTGCGGAGGGCGCGACGGTACGCTCCGTGCTCCGCGGCCTCAGCGCACGCTTTCCGGAGCTCGACGCCGCGTTGTGGCACCGCGACGAGATCGGCGAACACATCGAAGTCCTGGTCAACGACGCCGTGCTCGGCGTGACGCACCGGCTCGATTCACCCGTGAAGCCCGGCGATCACATCACCCTGCTCGCCCAGTACATGGGCGGGGTTTTTTGAGGTTAATTCCCCATGGGAAAGAGCGACATCGACATCGCGCGGGCGACAACGCTCGCGCCCATTCACACGATCGCCGGGCGTCTCGGACTGGCGGAATCGGAGATCGAGCCGTACGGGCGCGCGAAGGCCAAGGTCGAGCTGGAGGCGCTGTCCCGGCGGCGCGACGCGCCCGACGGTGCGCTGGTGCTCGTCACGGGCATGACGCCGACGCCCGCCGGCGAGGGCAAATCCACGACGACGGTCGGGCTCGGCGACGCGTTTCGTCGTCTCGGCAAGCGTTCCGTCGTCGCGATCCGTGAGCCGTCCCTCGGTCCGTGCTTCGGTGTGAAAGGAGGCGCCGCGGGCGGGGGCCACGCGCAGGTGGTGCCGATGGAAGACATCAACCTGCACTTCACCGGCGACATCCACGCCGTCGGCGCGGCGCACAACCTCCTGGCCGCGCTGGTGGACAACCACCTGTTCCAGGGCAACGGGCTCGGTCTCGACGCTCGCCGCATCGTCTGGAAACGCGTGCTCGACATGAACGAGCGCGCGCTCCGCAACCTGGTCGTCGGTCTCGGCGGGCCGGCGAACGGCGTGCCTCGGGAGTCGGGGTTCGAGATCACCGTCGCGTCCGAGATCATGGCGATCCTCTGTCTCGCGCGGGATCTCGACGATCTCCGCGCGCGGATCTCCCGCGTCATCGTGGGCGAAACGGCCGACGGAACGTTCGTCACCGCCGCGCAGCTCAAGGCGGCCGGTGCGCTGACCGTGCTGCTCCGCGACGCGCTCAAGCCGAACCTGGTCCAGACGCTCGAGGGCACGCCCGCCTTCGTCCATGGCGGCCCGTTCGGCAACATCGCGCACGGCTGCTCGAGCCTGCTGGCTACGCGTCTGGGATTGAAGCTGGCCGAGGTCGTGGTGACCGAGGCCGGCTTCGGCAGCGATCTCGGCGCGGAGAAGTTCTTCGACATCAAGTGCCGGACCGGCGGCCTGGTGCCGTCGGCGGCCGTCATCGTCGCGACGGCTCGCGCGCTGAAGATGCACGGCGGCGTGCCGCGCGACGCGCTCTCCCGCGACGACCCTGCCGCGGTCGCCAAGGGCTTCGTGAATCTGCAGGCGCACGTCGAGAACGTGCGGCAGTTCGGCATCCCGGTGATCGTCGCGCTGAACCGCTTCGTCGGCGACAGCGATGCGGAGGTCGAGACGGCGCTCGGCGGGTGCTGCGACCTCGGCGTACCGGCCCGGTTGTCGCGCGTCTGGGAGCTCGGAGGCGAGGGAGGCCTGGACGTTGCGAGCGCGGTGCTGGAGGCGATCGCCGCGCCGCCGTCGGGGAAGTTCCGTCATCTCTATCCGGACGACCTGCCGCTCGCGAAGAAGGTCGAGATCGTCGCGACCGCCGTCTACGGCGGCGCCGGCGTCACGCTGGCGCCGGCCGCGGCCACCAAGCTTCAGAAGTACGAGCAGCTGGGATACGGCGCGCTGCCGGTCTGCATGGCGAAGACGCAAAGCTCGCTCAGCGACGATCCGAAGAAGCTCGGGCGGCCGCGCGGCTTCACGGTCGCGGTCCGGGACGCGAAGCTCGCCGCCGGCGCGGGATTCGTCGTCACGTACGCGGGCGACATCCTCACCATGCCGGGGCTGCCGAAGGTGCCGGCGGCGGAAGGCATCGACATCGATGCCGATGGGAACGTCATCGGCCTGTTTTGATGCCCGAACCCCATGACCGACGTGCGGGCGACGTACCACGTCATCTCGTGGAGGACCATCCCGGCCGTCGTCGAGGCGCGCGATCCCCGGGAGACCGTGACGCGCTCGCTGAGCGAGCGCTTTCACATGCTCATCGACTCCGCGGCGATGCAGCTCGGGCTCGAAGGCTCGGAGGCCTATCTCGCGGAGTGGACGCGTAGCGAGCCGGCGGAGCGCGAGGGCTCGGCGGCCGACGTGGCGGACGCCGTGGCGCGCGAGCTGGAGGAGCGCTTTCCGGAGTTCGTCGCGCGCGCGTTCACCCGGCCCTGACGCCGCCTCCAGCCACGACTCGCCCGTCAGCGTGCGTCGATCTTCTGGGCGGACACGAAGAATTCACACGGCCGTGACAACCCGGGCATTCCGAGCGTCAATACTCCCTGGTAACGAAATCCCCGGGAGGTCGACATGTCACGAATGTCGGAAGTCGCGAACCCCGGCGTCGCCGGCCGGCTCTTCTATCGCATCGGCGACCGGATGTTCGGCGCGGTGCCGACGCCCGAGAAGATCATGGCCCGCCGGATGCCGCTCATGCTCGGGCTTGGCGGACTCTGGGGCGCGATCGAGTGGTTCGGCCGCATCGATGCGGAGCTCCGCGCGCTGCTCAACGTGCACGTCGCGAACCTCTACCGCAGCGCGTACTGAATGGACATCCGCCACGCCGTGGGCGTGAAGGCGGGGATCCCCGAGGCGAAGCTCGCAGGACTCGCGGAGTGGCAGACGAGCCCGCAGTTCTCGGGGCGCGAGCGCGCGGCGCTCGCGTTCGCCAGGGAGATCGTCGGTGAGAGTCCGGCCGTGAGCGATCGATGCTTCGAGGGCGTCCGGCAACACTTCTCGGAACCCGAGATTCTCGAGCTGACGTTCATCGTCGGCTATCAGACGTTCGCGAGCAAGTTCGCCAAGGCGTTCGACCTGGCGCCGCAAGGGTTCGCGGCGTGATCGGCGCCCCGCATCGTCGCGCGGCGCTCGCCCTCGCGATCGCCCTCGGGATCGCCGCGCTGTCGATCGCCGCCGGCGCCGAAACGCTCAGGATGGGCGCTCGCGCGCCGGACATCACCGGTGGACCGTGGATCGGCAGCGCGCCCCTCACGCTCGCCGCGCTCCGCGGGCGGGTCGTGCTGGTGGAGTTCTGGACGTACGGCTGAATCAACTGCAAGAACGTGATCCCGCAGTTGCGGGCGTGGCACGATCGATACCAGACGGCGGGACTCACCGTGGTCGGCGTGCACACGCCGGAATTCTTCTGGGAAAAGTCGCGCGACAAGGTCGCCGACGCGATGCGCACGCTCGACGTCCGCTATCCCGTCGTCCAGGACAACGATTCCGCGATCTGGAATCGGTTCGGCGTCCGCGCGTGGCCCACCACGCTGCTCGTCGACAAGCAGGGGGTCGTCCGCTACCGGCACATCGGCGAGGGCGCCTACGACGAGACCGAGGCGATGATCCGGCGCCTGCTCAGCGAGTCCGGATGAGTCGACCGGCGCCGCGGAGCGTGCGCGCGGCCGTGCGTCGGGCGCTCGGCCGATCGCCCGCCGTGGCGCTCGTGGCGATCGTCGCCCCCGCCAGCATCGTCGCCGTCCTCGGGTACGTGTCGCTTCGCCAGTGGGAGCGTTCGGCCGAGCTCTTGTTCAGGGAACAGGCGCGTGACACCGCGTCGATGGCGGCCGAGAAGGTCGCGATGATGTTGCGCCACGCCGAGGACGACGTGGCCGCCCGGCTCCAGTCGGTGCTGAGAGAGCTTCCGAGCGGGGAGTCTTTTCCCGCCCGGGCGGTCGACGCGCTCGTCGCCGCGTCGCCGCTGATCGACCGGCTGTACCTCTTCGACCGCGCCGGCCACCGGCTCTATCCGGACACCTGGCGAGACGCCGACGAGCTTCTGTTCGACGCGGTGCCGGCCCGGGTGCCGGAGGCGTTGTGGGACCGTGGTGGGCGTCGCGACCTGGTCACCGGCGATCACGTCGTGGTCGTGTGTGTCCTTCGCACCGGGGACGGGCGTCCGGTGCTGGGCGCGTTCACGCGAAACCTCGACGTGTTGCGGCGCGACATCTTCGCGCAGAGCCTCGGTGGACTCGAGTCGCCGACGATCGCCGTCGTGGTCGATCATCGGGACCGCACGATCTACAGCCGCCGCCCGCTCGACGGCGCCCAGCGCGTCGCGGACGTGCGGCTCGGGGACGAGCTGCCCGACTGGCGTGTCGCGCTCTACCAGGAGCCCGGCGCCTCGCCGCGGGACGTGGTGCGGCGTCAGGTGATGATGTTCACGGCGGCGTTCGGCGTCCTGCTGGCGGTCATCGTCGCGGGGAGCATCGCGACCTGGCGGCTCGTGCGCCGCGAAAGCGAGATGGCGCAGCTGAAGGCCGATTTCGTCGCGAACGTGTCCCACGATCTGAAGACGCCGCTGTCGGTGATCCGGATGTTCGGGGAGACGCTCGAGATGGGCCGGGTGAGGGACGACGCGCAGCGGCAGGAGTACTACCGCGTGATCACGCGCGAGAGCGAGCGTCTCACGCGCCTGATCGACAACGTCCTCGACTTCTCCCGCATCGAGGGCGGGCGCCGCTCCTACGCGATGACGCCGACGGCCGTCGAGCCGCTCGTCCGCGAGACCGTCGAGGCCTTCAGCTATCCCTTGGCGCAGCAGGGGTTCAAGGTCGAGGTCGACGTGGCGCCGGACCTTCCCGACGTGCCGATGGACGCGGACGCCGTGACACAGGCCCTGGCGAACCTGATCGACAACGCGATGAAGTACTCGGCCGAGCGCCGGTCGATCCGCGTCGAGACCTTGCTCCCCGCCGGACAGCTCGCGATCACGGTTGCGGACGAGGGCATCGGCATTCCGCGCGCGGAGCAGGAGAAGATCTTCGAAAAGTTCTACCGCGCCGGCCGCAGCGAGACCCAGGGACGTCGTGGGAGCGGCGTGGGCCTGGCGCTGGTGCGGCACGTCGCCGAGGCGCACGGCGGGCGCGTCACCGTCGAAAGCGAGCCGGGTCACGGCAGCCGTTTCACGCTCTGGCTGCCGGTATGACGTGTCGGAAAACGATGGTCGAGGAGCGCGTCCGGCTTTGCCGGCGCGCGCGGTTCGTGGAAACGATCGAACGCGGAGCGCTCGATCGTTTCACGAACCCTCCGAGCGTTGGGGGTGTCGGGGGCATTTCGGGGTCCCTGACGTAGAGAATTGAGAATCCTGATCGTCGACGACGAGCCGGAGCTCGTTCGCGGTCTCGAAGACAACCTGCGCTTCGAAGGATACGAAACCGTGGCGGCGAAGGACGGCGTCGAAGCGCTCGAGCAGATCACGAGGGCGGCGCCGGACCTGGTGCTGCTCGACATCATGATGCCGCGCATGAGCGGCTGGGACGTCTGCCGCGAGCTGCGAAAACAAGGGGTCGACGTGCCGGTGATCATGCTGACCGCGCGCGGCGAGGAAGTCGACCGCGTGCTCGGGCTCGAGCTCGGAGCCGACGACTACGTCACCAAGCCGTTCTCGTTGCGCGAGTTGCTCGCGCGCGTCCGCGCCGTGCTGCGACGGCCGGGGCCGCGCATGAAATCCGACGGGCTGGCGTTCGGGGACGTGCGAATCCAGCGGCGCGCCCGCCATGTCGTGAAGGCAGGGCGGGAGCTCCGCATGACGCGCAAGGAGTTCGACCTGCTCGTGTACCTGGTCGACCACCGCGGCGATGTCGTGACACGCGAACGATTGCTCGACGAGGTGTGGGGCTACGAACGGTTTCCCACGACCCGGACCGTCGACACGCACGTGCTGCGACTCAGACGGAAGCTGGAGCAGGATCCCGACCGGCCGACGTGGATCCTGACGGTTCACGCGCAGGGCTACCGGTTCGCCGCTCCATGAGATGCTCGACGGAAGGAGACCGATCATGCTGATTCGACAGGCGCCGCGCTTTCGATCGTCCGAGATCACGGACGAGGCTCTCTCTCTGAACCGCCGCGCGTTCATGATCGGCGCCGCGGCGGTTCTGGTCGGTGGTTCCACAGCCGTCGCTGCCACGCCGCCCGCGAAAGACCCGGCGCCGCTCGCGGCGACCCCGAACCCGGGGTATCGCCTCGCCGATCCGCCGACGAAGTACGAGAGCGCGACGACGTACAACAACTTCTACGAGTTCGGCGTGAACAAGGACGATCCCGCGCGCCTGGCCGGCACGCTGCGCCCGCGACCGTGGAGCATCGCGGTGGAGGGCCTGGTGGCGAAGCCGAAGACGTTCGACATCGAGGAGCTCTTGAAGCTCGCGGCGCTCGAGGAACGGGTCTATGCGCTCCGCTGCGTCGAGGGCTGGTCGATGGTGATCCCGTGGATCGGCTATCCGCTGGCCGCGCTCTTGAAGCGCGTGGAGCCGACCAGCGCCGCGAAGTACGTCGAGTTCCACACGCTCAAGGATCCGGAGCAGTTTCCGGCGCAGCGGAAAGGCATCTTCAACCTGGGCGGGCTCGACTGGCCGTACGTGGAAGGCCTCCGGCTCGACGAGGCGCAGCATCCGCTCGCGCTGCTCACGTTCGGCATGTACGGGCGCGTCTTGCCGAACCAGAATGGGGCGCCGATCCGCGTCGTCGTTCCGTGGAAGTACGGCTTCAAGAGCGCGAAGTCGATCGTGCGCATCCGGCTCGTGAGCGAGGAGCCGAAGACCGCCTGGAACAAGGCGGCGTCCAGCGAGTACGGGTTCTACTCCAACGTCAATCCCCAGGTGGATCATCCACGGTGGAGCCAGGCCACCGAGCGGCGGATCGGTGAGTTCCGCCGTCGGCCGACGCTCCCGTTCAACGGCTACGCGGACCAGGTCGCGTCGCTCTACGCCGGCATGGACCTCCGGAAGTTCTACTGAGGGCTCGCGCATCGATGACGGCTCGCGGCCGCGTTCTGCTCAAGACCACCGTCTGGCTCGTGGCGCTGGCGCCGCTCGTGGCGCTGGGCTACTGGATCTGGACGGACGATCTCACCGCGAACCCGATCAGCTTCATCACGAACACGCTCGGCGACTGGACGCTCCGCCTCTTGCTGGCGAGTCTCGCGATGACGCCGCTCAGGATCGTGGTCGGGCTCGGATGGCCGATCACGTTGCGGCGCCTGCTGGGACTCTTCGCGTTCTTCTATGCGCTGCTGCACTTCGGCGTGTGGATCGTCGTCGACCATTTCTTCGCGTGGCGGGAGATGGCCGCCGACATCGCCAAGAGACCGTACATCACCGTCGGTGTCACCGCGCTCACGCTCCTGATCCCACTGGCGGTGACGTCCACCGCCGGGATGATCCGCCGGCTCGGCGGCCGGAACTGGCGTCGGCTGCATCGACTCGCCTACGCCACCGGTGTGCTCGCGATCCTGCACTTTCTCTGGCTCGCGAAGGTCGGCCGGAAGGATCAGTACGTCTATGCCGCGATCCTCGTCGGATTGCTCGGCATCAGGATCTGGGACGTGGCGCGCCGCCGGCTTCTCGCCCGACGTCGCGCTCTCGCGGTCTCTACCGTCGGTGCGATGTCGCCTCGCCTATCCGGCCCGACCGATATCTGTTAGGCTCCGCCGTTGTGCGCTCCCGATCGATGATGCGAACGGCGTCGATGACCACGCTCACCGGCCGTGGTGCGCTGGCGCTCCTCCTGCTCGCGGTTGGCGCCGGCTGCGCGACGACGTCATCCACACCGGCGCCGACGAGCGCCGCGCCGCCGGTCACGTCGGCGGCGGCCGGCGGGCTGCCGACCCCGACGCGGGAAGTCTTGCCGAACGGTGTCGTGCTCGTCGTGCAGGAGCACCGGGCGAGCGATGTCGTCGCGCTCCAGCTCTGGATGCGCGTCGGTGGACGCGACGAGGCGCCGTCGGAGCTCGGCCTGTCCCACTATCTCGAGCACATGCTCTTCAAGGGCACGGCGACCCGGCCGCCGGGATCGATCGACCGGTTGATCGAGGGCTTCGGCGGGACCTCGAACGCGTTCACGTCGTACGACTTCACGCACTACGACGTCGTGGTCCCGGCCGAGCGCGTGCGCGAGGGGATGGAGCTGCTGGCCGACATCGGCGTCAACGCGAGCTTCCCGCCCGCGGAGATCGACGGCGAGCGACAGGTCGTGTTCGAGGAGATGCGCCTGCTCGAGGACGATCCCGACAAGTTCCTCGTGCGCCGCCTGTCCGAGGTCGCGTTCGCCGGACACCCGTATGGGCGCCCTTTGCTCGGGACGCGCGAGCAGATCCAGCAGCTCACGCGCGAGACCCTCAACGCCTACTACAAGAAATACTACGTGCCGTCGACGATGACCCTGGTCGTGGTGGGCGCCGTCACGCCAAAGCAGGCGCGGCCCATCGCGGAGAAGGTGTTCGGGCGTCTCGACGGCAGCACCGTCACCCGGCCCGCCGTTCCCGTCGCCGCGCCGATGAGCCGCGTGACGAGCACCGACGTTTCCCGCGACGAAGAGCAGGCCCACCTCGGGCTCGTCTGGCAGGCACCCGCGATTTCCGGCAGCGACAGCTACGCGGTCGATCTCCTGACGTACATCCTGGGCGACTCACCGAGCTCGCGACTGAACCGGGCCGTGCGCGAGCGCGACAAGCTCGTATACGAGATCGAAGCCGGATATCTGCCGCGAGAGAAGGGCGGCCTGGTGACGGTGACCTGCCGGCTCGAAGGCAAGAATCTCGAGGCCGCGGAACGGTCGATCCTCGACGTCATCCGCCGGGTCCAGGTGGACGGCGTCACCGAGGCCGAGCGGCAGCGCGCGATCATCACGGCGGAGTCGAGCTACGCGTTCGACATCGAGACGGCGGAAGGGCTCGCGAAGGCCTACGGTCAGGCGGAAACCACCTGGGCGCTCGAGAACGAGGTGCGCTACCTGTCGCGGCTGCGGGAGATCACTGCGGCGGAGATCCAGACGGCGGCGCGAAAGTACTTCGGCGACGAGAACTACGCGCGGGTGCGCTTCGTGCCGCGGGCGAGCCGATGAGAGGCGGACGCGTCGCCTTCTCTAGTGTCCTGGCCGTGGCGCTCACGCTCTCGGCGCTCGCCACCGCGTTCGCGGACGAGGCCACGAGCGTTCGGCGAGAACGGCTCCCGAACGGCATGACCGTGATCGTGCGCGAGAACCCGCTGGCGCCGGTCGTCGCGCTGTCGTTGATGGTGGCGACGGGCTCGCGCTGGGAGACACTCGAGAACGCCGGCATCTCGAACTTTCTCCACGCGGTCATGGTGCGCGGCACGACGAAACGAGACGGCTCGGAGATCGCCGAGAAGGTGGCGGCGATCGGCGGCAAGGTCTCGGCGTCCGGTGACGTCGACTATTCGGAAATTCGCGCCACCGCGCTCGCCCGCTTCTGGCGCGACCTGCTCGACCTCACCGCCGAACTGGCGCTCGAGCCCCGGCTCGCGCCCGCGGACGTCGACGGCGAGCGTCAGTTCCTCCTGAGCCGGGTCCAGCGCCGTCGGGACAATCCGGCGTCGCGGGCGTTCGACGAGCTGTACCGGGTCCTCTACGACGGTCACCCATACGCGCTGGCCTCGATCGGGACGCCGGAGTCGCTCGCGCGGATCGATCATGCCGCGCTCGTCGCGTGGTATCGCGAGGCCTACCGCCCCGAGCGGATGGTGCTCGCCGTGAGCGGCCAGGTGTCCGCGCCCGACGTGCTTCGCGAAGCGCGCCGGTTGTTCGGCGCGGTCCCGGGCGGGACGCGCGCCGCCGAAAAGCCGCTCAACCCGCCGGTCGCCGCGGCGCGGCGCGTCGTCGTCGAGCAGCCGGCACAGCAGGCGCAAATTCTCCTGGGCGCCCTCGCACCGCCGCTGGACCACGCTGACCATGCGGCGGTGAGAGTCCTGTCGACGGTGCTCGGTGGCGGTATGGCTGGCCGGCTCTTCTCCGAGCTGCGCGACAAGAAGGGCCTCGCCTACACCGCGACCTCGTACTACGACGCCCAGCGGGAGCCCAGCGCCCTCGTGCTCTATCTCGGCACGGCGCCGGAGAACACGACGCGCGCCGAGCAAGAGCTCGCCGCGGAAGTCGCGCGGATCCGGGACGGGCCGATCAGCGGGAACGAGCTCGCCCGCGCGCAGGGCTACCTGCTCGGCCGGTATGCGATGGATCGCCGTACGAACGAGCGCCAGGCATGGTATCTCGCGTTCTACGACCTGGAGCGCGTGGGCGCGGACTTCCCGGACCGGTACCGCCGCGCCGTGGAGGCGGTCACCGTCGCCGACGTCCAGCGCGTGGCGCGCCGTTATCTGGCGACGCCGACGACGCTCGTGCTCCGACCTCGCGAGGCGCGCTGACGGGCGCCGCGATTACTGCAGGGCGTCGTCGCGACGGACGCTGCGCGCTTCCTCGAGCGCGCGGATCTCTTCGCTGAACATCCCGATGTGGAGAGGGCAGGGGGCCTTGTTCTCTTCGACGTACTGGCATTCGGACTGATTGCACTGGACGAAATAGCCCTCGCGGCGACCGAATCCTCCCGGCCGACGAAGACGGATCTGGACCTCTTCCGAGACCACCTCGCACCAGAACTCTCGCGGTCGGCTTCGGCTCATTCAGGCTCCTTCGTCGAGATGCCCCGAACACCATACTCTTTCACGCTCTTCTGGACAATGCCCGTGAATGCCCGGTCGCTGATTTCCTCGTCGCGCCCCGCCGCGTTCCGCTCTATATTGGGCGTCAGCCCGGTCGTCTCGGGACCATCACACGGGAGGCGCGTCATTGCTCCGTTCCATCGAAGTCGTACGGAGGTTCGTGCTACCGCTACTCGTCTTCACGACGATCGTTGTCCTGAGCGGCTGTGGAAGCGTGTCACACGCCCTGCGTCCTGATGCCACGTCTGCCGTCCCCCTGACGTCCGCGCTCGACCCCGCTACGGCGACGTCCGCGGAGCCCCCGGCGACGTCCGCCGACCCGGCGAACACGCCGGCGACGCAGACCATCGTCGAGACACCTCCGCCTCCGGCAGCGATCGAACCGCCGACGATCAGCATCACGGCGTGGACCGACTGCGATGGGACGCTGACCTCCGAGACGGTGGCCGGCGCTCCGGCATCTCCGGCGACACCCGAGGGGACGGACGGCGCCGACGGCGCGCCGGCCGCGCTCGCGCAAAAGCCGAAGGACGAGGCGACGGACGAGTACGACGTCGAGGACTACGATCCGTGGGAGCCGTTCAACGAGAAGATGTTCGAGTTCAACCGCAAGCTCGACCGCTACGTGCTGAAGCCGGTTGCGACCGCGTACGACAAGGTCATGCCCGATGAGCTCCAGCGGATGATCTCCAACGCGTACGACAACATCCGATTCGTTCCGCGGTTTGTGAACAGCCTGCTGCAACGCAAGTGGGGCGGCGCCGGGCGCGAGCTCTCCCGGTTCCTGATCAACAGCACCGCCGGCATCGGCGGATTCTGGGACATCGCGAAGCAAGAGTTCCACATCGAGAAGAGCCGGGAAGACTTCGGACAGACGCTCGGATTCTACGGCGTGGACGCGGGGCCGTACCTGATCGTGCCCTTCTTCGAGCCGTTCACCGTCCGGGACGTGATCGGATACGTCATCGACGGATTGATGCAGCCGCTGAACTATTTCATTCCGCTCTTTCCGGAGCAGATCGCGATGCAGGCCTTCGACAAGGTCAACGAGCGGTCGCTGAACCTCGAGCTGTTCCAGGGCTTCGAAGAGACGGTCGTGGACCTGTACAGCGCCGTGCGCCACGCGTATCTCGAGCGGCGGCGGACCCTGATCAAGGAGTAGCTTCCGGCGGGCGCCGATGCCGCGACGCTCTTCGAGATCGCGGTGGCTGGTCGTCCTGGTCCTCGTCCTCCCGCTCGGTCTGCCGTCCTGGGCTCTCGGCGCGCCAGCCGCGCCCCCGCCGCCAGCGTCACCGGCGCCGCCAGCTTCACCGGCGCCGCCAGCCTCAATGGCCGTCGCACACCCCGGCGAAAAACTTTATCGGCAGTACTGCGCCGTCTGCCACGGCGACACCGCGAAGGGCGACGGCCCATCGGCGGCCGCGTTTGCCACGAAGCCGGCGGATCTCACGAACGGAACGTTGATGAATCCGCTTCCGAACGAGTTCCTCGTGAACGTCGTGCGTCACGGCGGCCCCGCCGAGGGGCTTTCGCCGGGAATGCCGCCCTTCGACCGGTACCTAGGCGACCAGCAGATTCGCACGCTGGTCGCGTACCTTCGCTCGCTCGCGCAGCCAGCGTATCGACCCGGATCGGCGACCACGGTCGTCACCGTGCGCGGCGCGCCGAGGCAGCCGGTGTTCTTCAGCCACCTGATCCACGCCGGCTCGTTCCGGATCCCGTGCCAGTACTGCCACGCCGACGCCCGGCGCTCGGAGTACGCGGGGTTGCCGTCGCTCGAGCGATGCCTCGGATGCCACAAGATCATCGGCGCGACCGACAATCCCGAGATCGCCAAGATCCATCAGTATCGCCAGCGCGCGGAGCCGATCCCGTGGGTGCGCGTGTTCAAGCTGCCCGAGTACGTCCACTTTCCGCACAAGCCGCACGTCCGCGCCGGGGTCGAGTGTCAACGGTGTCACGGCGCGGTCGAGCGCATGCGCGTCGTGGGGGTCGACGACGGATGGTCGCTCTCGAACGATCTCGTCAATCTCCTGGGCCTGCGACCCCGGCACCGGCCGCTGACGATGGGATGGTGCATCGAATGCCACCGCACCGAGAACCGGACGCGTCAGACGCAGGCGCCGCTCGAGTGCGTCATCTGTCATCATTGACGCGAATGGATCCGGTTCCTGACCAGCAACCATCAACCTGGAGGAGGAAGACGATGCGAAGAACGATGGCGATCTTCACGGGACTCTTGATCATGGCCGGCGTCACGGTGGGCGCGCAGGAGAAGGCGAAGACGGACAAGGACGAGCCGAAGGCGAAGTCCGGACACGAGACGATGGTCAAGAAGACCGGCGGGAGCTCGAACGCCGGCAAGATCACGCGGGCCCAGAGCGCGGCTCCCGCGTCGGTCTCGAAGGACGCGACGATCATGGAGATGACGGCGGACAACAAAATGAACCAGCTCAAGGCCGGCACCAACGGGTGGATGTGCATGCTCGAGGCCGACGGCACGCCGATGTGTCTCGACAAGGAGTGGCAGGGCTGGGCCGACGCCTGGATCAACAAGAAGGATCCTCAGGTGAAGAGCGTCGGCGTCGCCTACATGCTGAAGGGCGACAAGGGCGCCAGCAACACCGATCCGTACGCGGAGAAGGCGACCGCCGACAATCACTGGGTGGTGAGCGGGCCGCACATGATGGTGATCGTGCCCGATCCCGCGCAGCTCGACCAGCTGCCGACCGATCCCTGGAACGGCGGGCCGTGGGTGATGTGGAAGGGGACGAAGTACGCGCACATCATGATGCCGACCTCGCCGACGCCGAAACCGGCGGCTGCGGCAAAGAGCGCCGAGAAGAAGTAGGCTACTCCGCCTTGAAGTACTTCGCCGCCGGGTGGTGGAAGACCAGCGCGGAGACGGACGCCTCGGGATCCATCATGAATCCCTCGGTGAGCTCGATGCCGATCTGTTCGGGATGGAGGAGACGCCAGAGCGTCACCTGATCCGCGAGGTCGGGGCACGCCGGGTAGCCGAACGAAACGCGAATCCCGCGATAGTGCGCGCGCAGCTTGTCGGCGATGGAGAGCTCGGGGGGATCCGGGAAGCCCCACAGCGTGCGGAGCCGGGCGTGCAACATCTCGGCGAAGGCTTCCGCGGATTCGATCGCGAGCGCCTGGAGCGCGTGCGACCGGAGATAGTCGCCGCGCTCCTTCAATTCTTCGGCGAGCTCCCGCACGCCTTCCCCACACGTGACGGCGAAGAGCGCGAGATGATCGCCGGCGTCGTCACGGACGTAGTCGGCGAGACAGAGCTGCTCGCCGCCCCGTTGCCGGGGGAACGTGAAGCGGGCAGCCTCGCGTCCGTCGCGATCGCGGAGCACGATGGTCTCTCCGAGGGCGCGGGCCCTGAACCAGCGATAGACGGCCTGCGCGCGGATCCACTTCTTCTCCACGACGTCGGTCTTCAGCGTCTCGATCACCTGCTCGAGCTCCCGCGCCTTCGGATCGCCGGCCGCGCGCAGGCGCGCTACGGGACCGCGGAGCCCCAGATGCTTGCCGTAGAGCATCTGGAGATTCAGGTACGGGAAGACGTACTGGAGCGGCACATCGCGCAGGACGTGCGGCTCGAGATCCGGAGGTGGGGGCGCCTCGACGCGCGGAACGCGGGGCGCCGCTGACACGACGACCGGCGTCGCCGGCGCCGTGCCTTCGGCGCCGCCACCGCCGGCCAGGTCCGCGTGCTCCTTGCGGATTCGTTCCACCAGGCGGTCGCGCGCCGGCGCCGAGAAGAGCTGGTTCGCCAGGTCGAGCCCGTCCATCGCGTCCCTGGCGTAGAGCGTGATCCCACCGTACTCGGGCGCGATGCGCGTCGCCGTGAACTTCTTCGTCAGCGCCGCCCCGCCCACGAAGAGCGGGATCTCGACGCCGGCCTCGCGCAAGTCCTGCGCGGTCACCACCATCTGCTGCGCCGACTTGACCAGGAGTCCGGAAAGCCCGATGGCATCCGGCTTGTGCTGACGCCACGCGGCGATCAATTGTTCCGGCGGCACCTTGATGCCGAGGTTGATCACGCGGTAGCCGTTGTTCGCGAAGATGATCTCGACCAGGTTCTTGCCGATGTCGTGCACGTCGCCCTTCACGGTGGCGAGCACGATCGCGCCCCGCGTGGCCGATTCGGCCTTCTCCATGAACGGCTGCAGGTGCGCGACGGCCGCCTTCATCGCCTCGGCGGACTGGAGCACTTCCGCGACGATCAGCTGGTTGTCGTTGAACAGACGGCCGACCTCGTCCATGCCGCGCATGAGCGGACCGTTGATGATGTCGAGCGGCGCCGTGTCGCGGAGCTTCTCGTTCAGATCGTCGACGAGCCCGTCGCGCGAGCCCTCGACGATGTACCGGGCCAGCCGCTCGTCGAGCGTGAGCTCGCTCCGCGCGGGCGGCGCGCTCTTCTTCTCCCGAAAGTGCGCCGCGAACGCCGCCACGGGATCGGTTCCGCGCTGGAAGATCAGGTCCTCGGCGAGCTGCCGCTCCTCCTCCGGGATCGACGGGTAGCGCTGGAGCCTCTCGGTGTTGACGATGGCGTAGTCGAGTCCGGCCTTGGTCGCGTGGTAGAGGAAGACCGCGTTGAGCACCTCGCGACCCGCGGGCGGCAGACCGAACGACACGTTCGAGACCCCGAGGATCGTCTTCGCGTCGGGGAACAGCTGCTTGATCGCCCGCACGCCTTCGATCGTCTCGATCGCGGAGCCGACGTAGTTCCGATCACCGGTGCCGACCGGGAAGACCAGCGCGTCGAAGATCAGGTCGCGGGCGGGGATCCCGTACGTCCGGGTCAGGAGGTCGTAGGAGCGTTCCGCGATGGCGAGCTTGCGCGCGCGGGTCACCGCCATGCCCTGGTGCTTGTCCTCGTCGATCGTGCCGACGATCACCGCCGCCCCGTAGGTGGCGACGAGCGGCGCGACGCGCTCGAACCGTTCCTCGCCGTCCTCCAGGTTGATCGAGTTGACGATCGCCTTGCCCTGGCAGTGTCTGAGGGCCATCTCGATGACCGCGGCGTCGGTCGAGTCGATCATCAACGGAACCTTCACCCGGCGCGTCAGCTCGCGCATGAACCGGTCCATGTCCGCCGCTTCGTCGCGGTCGGGATTCGCGAGGCAGACGTCGAGTACCTGCGCACCGGCCCGCACCTGTGCGCGGCCGATCTCGGCGGCGTCCTCGAACTGCTCGGCGACGGCCAGCTCCTTGAACTTGCGCGATCCGATCACGTTCGTGCGCTCGCCGACGAACACCGGACGAACGTCCTCGTTCGGGTAGAGCACCTCGACGCCGCTGACCGCCTGGGCTTCCGAGGTGGCCGGCACGCGCGGGGAGCGACCGGCGACCAGGTCGCGGATCGCCGAGATGTGCGCCGGCGTGGTCCCGCAGCATCCGCCGACCAGGTTCACCCAGCCCTCGTCGACGAAGCGCCGGAGCTTGAACGCGAGGCTCGACGGCGTCTCGCCGTACTGACCCCGCTCGTCCGGCAGGCCCGCGTTGGGGTAGACGCTGACGAACACCGTCGCCAGCTGCGCGAGCGAGCGCAGATGATCGGTCATGAACTCGGGACCGGTCGCACAGTTGAGCCCGATCGAGAAGAGCCCGAGGTGCTGGAGCGAGACGTAGAGCGCCTCGACGCCCTGGCCCGCCAGCATCGTGCCCATCGGCTCGATCGTCGCGCTCACCATCAGCGGCAGCTCGACGTGCGCCGCGCGCATCGCGCGCACGACGCCGATCGCCGCGGCCTTCACGTTGAGCGTGTCCTGCGCCGTCTCGAGCAGGAGCGCGTCGACCGCGCCGTCGATGAGCGCGGCGGCTTGGATCTCGTAGGCGTGCGTGACCTCGTCGAACGTGACGTTGCGCGTGACCGAGATCGAGCGCGTCGACGGACCCATGGCGCCGATGACCACGTGCGCCTCTCCCGCCGCCTCGCGCGCCAGCCGGGCGCCGGCGAGCGTGATCTCGTACGCGCGCTCGCCGAGCCCGTATTCTCCGAGGACGTACGGCGCGCAACCGAACGTGTTCGTCGACACGCAGTCGGCGCCGGCCTCGAGGTACGCGGCGTGAACACCGCGGATCACGTCGGGGCGGGTGAGGTTCAGATGCTCGTTGCAGCCCTCGAGCGCGGCGCCGCCGAAGTCGGCAGCGGCGAGCTCCGCGGCTTGCAGCATCGTGCCCATGGCACCGTCGAGGACGAGGATCCTCTCGCGGAGCGCGTCGCGAAAGTCGAGCGCACGGGGAGACGTCATCACGGTCATAGTAGCCTGAAAGCGCGGTGCCGGCTGAGCCCGGTCATCACCAGAAGGCGTCGAGAACCTCGGCAACGACATCGAAGCGGCCGAAAGACGGCATGAGGTAGACACCCGCGTACCGACGCCGGATCTCCTGCACCAATTGCTGCGCGGTTTCGATGCCAACCGCCAGCGCGCGCTCGGATGCCTGTCGCATGCGAGCCCGGATCGCTTCCGGGATCCGGATGCCGGGTACTTCGTTGTGCAGGAAGTCGGCGTGCCGCGCGCTGTGCAAGGGCAACACGCCGACGATAAGTGGGACGGGACACCCTCCCGCACGAGACAGGAAGCGATCCAGAGCTTCGAGATCGTACACGGGCTGCGTCTGAAGCCACTGCGCGCCTGCGGAAACTTTTCGACGCAACAGGCGAATTTCGCGCTCGGGGTCGTCCGCGACCGGATTCAGCGCGGCACCGACACTGAACGCGGTCGGCTCCCCGAGCCGGTTGCCGGCCGCGTCCAGACCTTCATTGAGCCGGCGGACCACCTCGATGAGACCAACGGCCCCGACATCGAACACGGCGGTAGCGCGGGCGTAGTCGCCTGACCGCGGCGGATCTCCCTTGAGCGCCAGAATGTTCCGAATGTCGAGCGCGTGGGCGCCGAGCAAGTCTGCCTGTATTCCGAGCAGATTGCGGTCGCGACACGTGAAGTGCATGTTCACGTCCAGGCCGGTGCGCTCACGAATGAGGACGGCGGTGGGGAGCACACCCATGCTCACGCGTCCCAGCGACCCGTCATTGATGTCAACGAGGTCCACGCCGCGATCCCTGAGGATCTTGGCTCCCTGGACCAGATGTTCCACCGAATGGCCCCGAGGAGGATCCAATTCCACGGTGATCACGAACTCTCCCCGGTCGAGCTTGCGCTGGAGCGGCGTCCGAGGGACTTGGAGCCACGGATTCGCCGTCGGTGTTGGCCCGATAACCGGCGCGCGAAAGTGTGTCGCAGGCTGACGGTGCGCTGGCGAAGCCGTGTCGATCGCCTGGCGCATTGCCGCGATGTGTTCGGGCGTCGTACCGCAGCAGCCACCTATCACCCGGGCGCCAACCTGGATCATCCTCGCGACGGACTGCGCCATGTAGGCCGGCGAAGCGACATAGACGATGCGCTCGCCGACTTGTCGCGGGAAGCCGGCATTGGGTTGAGCCGATAGTGGAAGGGCTCCCACGACCGGCTGCATCTGCTCCAGGACGTCGCAGAGGATGGTCGGGCCGACGGAACAGTTCGCTCCAACCACCTCGACCGGTAAGGTCCGCAGAATCTGGGCGACGTCGCCCGGCGTCCGGCCCGCAAATGTTACGCGTTCATCGGTGAACGCCATCTGGGCGATGATCGGAAGGTCGGCGATGGACCGAACCGCCTCGATTGCGAGCGATATCTCCACCAGATTCGAGAAGGTTTCAAGCACGAACGCGTCGACGCCGGTCTCGACGAGTGCGGTCGCTTGCTCACGAAACGCGGACCGCGCGTCGTCCGGGGAGACGGATCCTAGCGGCGCCAGGTTCCTGCCGAGGGGGCCCATGGCCCCGAGGACCCAGACTTCGCGTCTGGACCGGTCGGCGGCTTCTCGCGCCAGCACCGCGCCTGACCGATTGATCTGAACGACGTGATTCTGCACACCGTAGGGTGCAAGCTTGAATCGATTCGCACCGAAGGTGTTGGTCTCGATCAGATCGGCGCCTGCGGCGATGTACTTGGCGTGGACGGATCGGACGAGCGCCGGCTCGGAGAGGTTCAAAGCATCGAAGCACGAATCGAGGCCACTGCTCGCATATAACAGCGTCCCCATCGCGCCGTCGCACAGCCACACGCCGGTGGAGAGCGTGTCCCGCAACGATGTACCGGTTCTCATCATGCGATCGGTCGAGAGTCCGGGCGCGCCGGGCAGCGCTTCGCGGAGCCTCTGATTCAGCAACCGCTGTGCCCGGCCGCTCCTTGCGGCTGATGCGTGTCCACCGAGCCGAGGACGACCCTGAACCTGCAGACCTTCGCCACGTTTCGGTAAGCAGAGCCATTCCAGTGCGTACCGGTATCCCACTTCGAACGTCTCGGAGAATCGGGAAAAGTTCGAGTGCCCTGGAAATTCAGATGCCAGCCATAACGTCGACCGCGGGGCGAAAATGTGGCACGATTCATGTACAGGGGTCCCCTGTTTGACCTTCTCGACCCGGGGGCAACCGTGTACGCGAAGAATCGCGAGCGCGACATCGACCAGGGCTCTTTAAGGTGGCCAGGGCTTATCGGCGGCCGGCTCGGACATTTCTTGCTGAACACGATTGGTGGTAATCGCGACAGGCTCGGCGCACCGACGGTGTACATGGGCCGGAGCAAGCTCGAGACTCTTCTCGGCGCCGAGATCTGGACACTGATCAGGGACAAGGCCGTACTCGATTTTGGCTGCGGCGATGGCGGGGATGCCGTCGCAATGGCGAAGCATGGGGCGAGACGAGTGATAGGTCTCGATATACGCGAAAACATTTTGA
>Ga0066710_100000933_pt1 | contig 20098 bp, 33 predicted proteins | sample GraSoiAngelo_159_FD_79666 | JGI IMG/M metagenome (GOLD analysis project Ga0066710, IMG submission 79666) | Grasslands soil microbial communities from the Angelo Coastal Reserve, California, USA - 14_1009_16_40cm | ecosystem: Environmental > Terrestrial > Soil > Grasslands | place: USA...
GCTCTAACCGAGGCGACGAGCGAGATGGATGTATTGACAATGTGCGCACATATATGTACACTGAGTGTGCGCACACCGGGAGGGGCTCATGCGTGGACCAGCAACGAAGCTAAGCAAAACCCGCGGTGAAAACATCAATCTTCGTGTAAGTCGGGGGCAGAAATCGCTCATTGATCGAGCAGCGCAAGCGCTGGGCCGGAATCGCTCGGATTTCATGCTGGAAACGGCCTGCCGGGAAGCGGAAAGTGTCTTGCTTGACCGGCGCCACTTCGCTTTGCCGGAAGAAGAGTTCAGGCGGTTCACCGCCATGCTCGACAAACCTCCCGCAAGCAATCCGCGGCTGGCGCGACTCCTCAGAACCAAAGCGCCGTGGGACAAATGAGTACGCCGAGTGATCGACCCAGCGCTCCAGAGAAGCTCTCCCCAGATCACGATCTCTCGCAATTCCAATGCGGAGAGGCAACCCTTGACGACTGGCTGAGAAAGCGTGCCCTCCACAATGAAGAGAGTGGTGCATCCCGAACCTACGTTGTCTGCGTGGGAAGGCGAGTCTTAGCCTACTACGCCCTCGCGGTCGGGGCCGTGGCCCACGTTGACGCACCGGGCCGCGTACGGCGCAACATGCCGGACCCTGTCCCAGTGATGGTGATTGGCCGACTTGCTATAGACCAGTCAATTCAGGGCCAAGGGATCGGTCCCGCCCTGCTGAGAGACGCCATTCTCCGCACATTGCAGGCAGCCGAGATTGCCGGCATCCGCGCCATACTCGTGCATGCAATCTCCGAGCGCGCAAAACGCTTCTACGAGAAATGGGGCTTTGTCTCGTCCCCGGTCGAGCCGTTGACGCTCATGATTACAGTGGCAGAGGCACGCAAGGCTGTCGCGGAAAAGTCTGAGTGAAGACTCCCTGAATCGGCCCATCACCGGACCTGCAATCGGTCTTCGTCGATAGCAGGCCGCCACTCCGGCAAACCTCTTCCGGTCGCGAGCGGCGGCCTGGCCCCCTCAAATCAGCCAGCGTGGATCCTAGGATGCCCTGACTGAAACGATATCTAAGCGCATTCGTGCAAGGTCATCGAGTTCCCGGTACAGTCGCGAGATCTGATCTGAGCGGTCGTGGTAGTCGAGCAGTTGAGATGGCAACAAGCGCGATTCTTGTTTGAATGTTTGGATCTGAAGTTCGACTAGTTGGTCCACTTCGCTTCTGATAGCAGAGGCTGGGTCTGTCATCATGGCAACTCTCCACGGTGGATTCTAGCCCATCGAGACCAACTACCCAACCCACAACAATGATGCGTTGCAGTCTCTGTGGAAAAGTGGGTGGCAATTTGCTTTTTGGGGCGACTATCACCCGAATTGGAAAGCAACATGAGGACAAGCCATAGACGAGATAGCGCCTGCTCTACAAGGAATAGGAAGGCAGCGGTGCTGAGGAGCCTCCAACAGCAGGCAGCGGAACAGAATTCGCGCCGTGAGACCACCCTGGGGAGGTTCTTCGAATGTCAGGAGTTGCAGCTGGCCTCAGCTTTATTAGCGAGAGCTGCGGAGCAGTGTTCGCGTTGGCACGGGGGGAAGCGCCTTCCGCCACCCGGAGGAGTCCTACCGCCGACCTTTTGATGGCCCCGTCATGTGAAGTCGTGTTGCCTACCTTGGAGAGAATTCCCATTGAACAGCGTTTCTCGGCTGACGACCGCGAGTTACTCACGTTAGCGCAGATCTTGGTGAAATCCGATATCGCGTCCGTTGAGGACTGGGAACGGAGCGGACGAGATGCGGCCAAGTACCTGTCCCTGACTCTTCAGCGTTGGATCCGCGAACACGGCGGCGTTGCAATTGACCGGCGCTTTGACCTCGATCTCACTCTCAGCGACCGGCTGGTGGATTACTCGGATGAGCGAGGACCGGAAGGAACGCTCTACCTGATCGTCGATCCAGACGGGGCGGCATTCGTACTGATGAAACCGGTCCTTGAATTGCTGGAGACGGTGCACCCACGGTTGCCAGCGACATTCTTCAGGCACCTTGTAGGATCGCTCAACCGATGGGTGCGAGTGTACGACTACGACGACGCGGAAGAGCGCGTGGACATGCTGCGCGAATGGTACGAGGGTGAAGAGAACCCCGAGCAGTACGAGGTGCCGGACATCGAGGGATGCACACCAAAATGTCTCAAAGAGAAGCCACTGACTCTTCGAGGTTTGAAGGAATTGAGCCAAACCATCCGCGACCGGGAGGTGCAGGCATTGGTCAGAGGGCTGCTGCAGCTGTGCAGGGTCTCAAGCCAAGCCAAACGGCCGGAATTCACGGATGACATGGGAGAGCAACTCATGGACTCGAATCCACCCCTCCCGTGTCTGCTGCTGCCTTCACCGCAGGGGACGCCGTGATCGGGTGCTTTGACGACGAGGCCCAGACCGCAATGGAGACGACCCCACATCCGAATTTGATCATCCCCCTCCAGCTTTCCGATCCGGCCAGCGTGCGCAGAGGCCTCAGAATCCTCGGGGTCGTGTGTGACACATTGGCCGCAGCTAGCCGTCTTATTGACCTGATGCCCGGTAATGATGATGGCGTGATCACTGCGAGGGACAGTCATGAATGTTTACCTGCGGATCGGTGATAACCGAACCTTTGCGCTAAAGCGGGCAGTGCTTCTTTATGAAGATGGCAGCCGAGCCTTTGCCACATTACACGAAATTCAGCATCGGTCAAATGAAGCTCCTTATTTATGTGCCGGGCAGACGGTGACGAGTGGATTCTTAGAAACGCTTGCCAAAGGCTTAGGGGCTAGCATGGCAGCGGAAGTGTTGCCGGATCATGTGCTGGCAAGAACACCGGACTTGATTGCATGGTGGAGCCGGGCGCGACCGCGGTTAATGTTCTTCGGCGATGGGAATACAGAGACCAAGGTGCTGAACGGGAAGATGTATCCCCACCCCGCTCTGGTCTTCATGATCCAAGGACGGGAATTGTTCGTGCGCGCGCTCGCTGAGAATTGCCGGCCCAGCGCCAATACCCGCCTCTACAACGCTCCCTACTGGAACACCGATGCACACGGCCGGGTCTGTCTCGGGAGTATGCGCGTTCCGGACGAGACAGGCATAACCTCGCTGTCGGCCTGGGAGAACAGATGTATCGGCGGAGTGCAGGCGCTGCGCGTGGATCCGAAGTGCTGGCAACGGCTCCGCAAGAGAACCAGATCTCCGACTACATTGGAGCCGAACCCCGCACCAGTAAAACCTTTGCCTCAGCAGGATTAGAGCCAACCGGAAATCGCAATTCCCGCACGGCTCCTCTTGCCATCGAGTCAAGGGTAAGGGATAATTAATAGGTAAGGCACTAATGTTCTGGCAAGGAGTATACGATGCTACATTCTACCGTGACGAGTAAGGGACAAACGACCATTCCTGAGAAAATTCGAAAGGCATTGCGGATCAGGCCGGGCGACAAGTTGGAATACGAAGTGGAGGGAGACCGGGCCACCATTCGTGTGCACCCGGGCATTCGATCACTCAAGGGCGCGCTCGCCAGCAATAAGGGAAAGGGGATGTCTTTCGCTGAAATTCGCGAGGCCGCGGCCGAGGCTGCGCGTCAAGAGGGCACGCGGTGAGCAAGCAGAGACTGGTCGATACGAATCTGATCGTCCGCTATCTAGTGCAGGACCACGACAAACATGCCAGAGCAGCTGGCAAGCTGTTCGATGCATGTGATCAGGGCGACGTGGTAGTCGTGGTATTGCCAGTAGTTCTGGCGGAGTGTGTGTTCGTGCTTGAGTCGTTTTATAGGCATTCACGCTCCGATATCGCCTCTGCACTGGGACGCTTGATCTCCAGTCCTGGCGTCGAGATCGGTGAGGTGACGGTCCAACTCGACGCGCTGAAGCGCTATAAGGAAACGAAGGCCCACTTTGTCGACTGTCTGATCGCCGCCTCCGCTGTGGCCAAGGACCTGCCAGTCGCCACCTTTGATCAGGACTTCCGGAAGTTTGCCGACGTGCGCGTGGAAACGGAATAGTCGCGAGCCAAGGCCGCTGATGTTCTCAGTCCTTCGGCAACCTTTTCCAACCTTTTCCAACGTTTTCCTCCACCCCTTAAGAAATGTCGCCCGCCGAATTGTTGTGCCCCTGAGAGCCCGCGCCCCGCAAGAAACTGTTCGTCACTCGGACCTTGGCCAACCAACTGTGGCCGTACTGGGCATACGGAGAATTTCTTTGTCGCCGGGCGTTTCGTAAATCTCTTGTGTTCTGGCGAGGTACACGCGCAGCGCTTAGATCCGAAGTTCTGGCGAAGCCTTCGGAAGAAAGGTTCCCAGACCTTCAAGAGAGCCAATAGGAAGGATGAGTCGAATGGAACAACCACAGCAGAACCACGGCGAACCAATCGATGAACACCAGGCGGCTGCCAAGGCCGCCATTCTTGACGAATGTGACAACCTCTTGGCCGCTGGCATCACGTTTGTCGCAGTCCACTTCGACGGCTACGGCGATGATGGAACAACGGAAGAGGCGAAGTGCTATGCCGGCGAATGCTTTGCGTCTGACGAACATGAACCGGTCAAATATGACGCCTCCCGCCTGCAAGAACACTTCGAAGCTCTTGTGCCCTTTGGGTATGAGAACGATTGTGGCGGATTCGGGGATGTCGTCCTCGATGTGAGCGCTCGCAAGCTGACGGTTGAGCGCAACGACCCCTTCGAGGATTACACGACCACGACGTACGAGGTGTAGCTCTAATGGCCCATCCACTAAAGCACGCCGAGAGTAGCGCGAGGAGGTTCGGCGGGAAAGCGGAGGACTATCTTCCGATTCACAACTGGTTTGATGAATCGAAAGCGTTCTTCTCCGATTTTCGCCACCGGGCGCTTCGCCATCATGCCGAGGGTATTTTCCTCGCAGAAAAACTGTTTGGTCTTGTGATCGTGAATAGCGACGGAAAGCAGGTCCCTGTCCGGTATCTGGGAGAGCAGCATGTCCGGGAAGACCTGGGCCGCATTCCCACAGCTCAGGACTGGCTAATGCAGATCAAACCGCAGCGCTGGATGTACGGCCAGCGCCTGGACGAAGAAACACCGTCAACCAAGGAGGAAGTGGCATGAACTCTGTCAACGGTCATGCGCAGAAAGATAGTGTGCCCACATCCGGTCCACCGCCCAGGATGCTGGAGCCCGGAGTTCTTCCGCTGCCGGCGGAGCGGATCAAAGAATCGGTGGCAGCCTTGGAGGTGCCATTCGATCTCTCTCAAATCGAATGGCGCGTGATGAACACCACCAAAGGCCAGCCATTGCGTGGTCAAGTGGTCCCCTATGCCGATCAGCGCGCGTACACCGACCGTTTGAATGCTCTGTTCACGCCGGCAGGATGGACGCGCAAATACGATATCCATAACCAGCGCGAATTTCGAACGGAGTGCAGACCAGAAGATCGTTGCGAAGGTGCTGGTCACCTGTGAGCTGACGATTTTCGGGTTAGGTTCGCATTCGGCCACAGGCGAGGAGTGGGCGGACAATTCGAACGCGGGGACCGCGGCGGAAGCTCAGAGTTTCAAGCGGGCTGCGACCTGTTTTGGCCTGGGCCGCTACTTGTATTACTTCACGGGAACGTGGGTTGACTTGGATGAACGGAAGCGGCCAAAAGCAGTTCCGCAATTGGCTGGGTGGGCGACACCAGCGGGTTGGCGAGAGGGTCTCAGGCCACGGTCGGTGGGAGAACCGAAAGCATCCATTCAAGCGCCCACAGCGAACGAAAGCGGTGGCCGACACAATGGAAACGGAAAATTGGTCAATGGCAATGTACTCCGCGAGATTGAAAGGATGGAAAAAACAGTCGGCAAACGCATGTATCGCGCGCATATTGAAGAGCGTCGCCAGAGTGTGGAATCCCAAAGAGATTCAAGACAAGGCAATCCAAGAAAAGGTTTTGGCACATCTGCAAGCGGCGGAACGCGGATTGCGGCGAGCCGAAGCTGCGCGAGAAAAGGCGGGGCTGGCTGCTTTCGCCAGAGTCCTCGGATCTTTGCGATTGAATTCACTCGACCAAGTGGACAATCTCAGGACTCTGCAGGAGATTGTGGTCGCCCTTGAGGGTTAAGTGACTTTAGGAAACCACGTGTCGAATGGATAGTTGACATTTACTAGATACGAACCATACAGTTTAACTGAGCGAACTGGAGAGTTTATGAATGACGGAATTGTCGTTACCGCCCTAGATGCACGGGCAAATTTCGGCAAACTTCTTCGCCGCGTCGAAGATGAGGGCCGGTCTCTGGTCATAGAGAAGCGTGGCAGCCCACGTGCCGTGCTGCTCAGCATCAGGGACTATGTACGCCTCGCGGTGCCTGAACCCGAGGTTCTTCGAATTATCGGGCAGGAGTCCAAACAAAAGGGCACGAACCGGATAGGCGCCAAGCAGATCGACCAGATCATTAAGGCCGCTCGCAAGTCCAGGCGGCGATGATTCCCCTTCGCCTTGTCATTGACACAAACGTGGTCGTTTCCGCCGCGCTCAAACCGGAAGGCCTGCAGCGAACGATTGTCTTACTGGCGATGACCAAGCCCGCGCGCTGGTATGTTTCCGAACCGATCGTTTCGGAGTACGCAACGGTTCTTGCGCGTCCTGAGCTCAAGATCCGCAAGAGTTTGCGGCAACAATTGCTGCAATTGATCAAGAACCGTGCTCGCGTCGTCACACCCTCGCGTCTGGTTCAGGTCACTTCCGACCCGGCTGACAATATGTTCATTGAATGTGCCGATGCCGCTCGCGCGGACTACCTATTGACCGGCAATCAACGCCATTTCCCTAAGTTCTGGAAGAACACTAAGATCATAAGTTCGAGTGAATTCCTCAGCGTGATCGCCCCCCACCTGCTTCCGTGAGAGAAACACACCTCCCTGGCGTTCTTGTTAAGATTGGGAGTCGCTTGTGAGCAAAGTTTCAAAAGAGGTGCTGCGGTTGCCGCTTGAGAAGCGAGCTGAGATTGCTTTCAAAGTCGCGGTGGCGAAAGCTATTGACGAACACACTCGCCTGGGATTGCCTGTCTATGTCTGGCGCAACGGTAAAGTCGTAGAGTTATCCCCGAATGAGGTTCGTGACCCTTCAAGATCGAGACGGAGCACGTAGGTATTCTGGTAGAAGATCAAAGCTTCATGAAGTGCTACGGTGTCAAATGAGGCGAATCCGGAAGAGCATCCTGCGCTTGCCAATGGAGAAGCGCGCCGGATTAGCATTGCAGGAAGCGGTTGACGAGGTCATTGCCGAGCATGCCCGACTCGGATTGCCCCTATATATTGGACGTAACGGCAAAGTAGTCAAATTGCCGCCTCGCAAGGTGCGCGGCCTCTCAAAGTCGAACCATTGCAAGTAGTCACCCCTCGTCTTCCTGGCAGTCCGGGTTCGCCAGCGTTCTCCAATCTTTGCTATTGAGTTCACTGGACCAATAGAGAATCCCAAGACTTTGCAGAACTTGTTGTCGCGCAGGAAGCGGCAGCTTCGCCGGGGCAACTGACAGGCTCGTTTGTTCGCCGCCTCATCATCCAGCTACCGATGCAGTCGCGCTGTTCCAATCGCTACCAATCCAGCTTAAATCTTTTGCCTTCCTGTTTACGCCGCACGGAGGACCTCTCCTTTCAAGTCTCCCTGAACAAGTTCCATGCGGCACAAGCCTGAGAGAGGATCCCAGTCATGAATTCTCTCCCGACTATTCCGCCGTTTTCTTCGGGTCGGATTGTGACCACACCGGGCGCACTGGCACTGCTGGAGAAGACCCACAAGTCACCCTCGGAGTTCCTCTTGCGGCATCTTTGCGGAGACTGGGGTGACCTGTCCCAAGACGACAAAGCAGAAAATGAATTGAGTCTCAAGCACGGCTTCCGGCTGCTGAGCAGCTATCGGATTACCGACACTGCCACCCTCTTTTTTGGATCATCACCGAAGCGGAGCGCTCGGTGACCACACTGCTTCTTCCCGACGAATACTGACGAGTCTTTCCGCGGCGACCTACCGGCCCGGCGCACTCCAAACCCGCTGCAAACTCCCACAGAAATGAGGATGAGCCATGAGGATTCGTGTATCTACGAAGGCCGAGTTGTACGAACAACGAAAACAACAGCACATCGAGCGGGGCTACCGAATTGAAGATGAGCGGCCAATACCTGTGAATGGGTTGTGCTCGTTTATCGCATTGCGAGAGGAGCCTGAGTCTGATTCAGTGGACGCTCTGGTAGCAGAAGCCCTCGGAGGCAGACCGCGATGAGGCCGCACGGAAAGACCAAGCTGGGATTTTTCCCATTGCCCGTCCTCGAGGCTGAGCGCCTAAGGCATTGCCTGGCGGCCAATTCTGAGTTCTCCTCGCTCGATCCATGTGTGGGAGATGGAGTCGCATTTGCTCATCTCACCCAGGGGACGCAAGCGCGTCGCTACGGAGTTGAGATAGATGCGTACCGAGCTCAGCAGGCCAGGGATCAGGGTATTGAGACGTTGCAGGGGAGCATCTTCGATATCAGAAGTCCCGCAGAATCCTTCTCTTTTCTCTACCTCAATCCTCCCTATGATCTCGAAACTGGCGCGACCAACAATCAGAGGCTGGAACTGGTTTTTCTGGAGCACACGTACCGTTGGTTGAAACCGGGAGGCGTGCTGGTGTTCATCATTCCTCAGCCTCAGTTGCGCGTCTGCGCGCGCATTCTGAGCGAACACTTCGCGGACGTGTCCGTCTACAGGCTTAAGGAGCCGGCGAGCGTGCAGTACAAACAAATTGCCGTGCTGGGCGTCCGGCGTAAGCGACACCAGCACGTCAGAGACTCGCTATTACTGGACTCCGTCCGCTGGCTGGAGCACCTTGCCGTGAAGTCCGACCTTGAACCTTTGGGTGAGAGGCCTTCCATTGGTTACGAGATTCCGGCTTCGGGCCCAGTCACACTCGTGCACACGGGGATTCCCCCTGGATGAAGTTGAAGACCTGCTGCTTGAGTCTGCGGCCTATCGCCAGGCCAGCCGCATTCTTTTACCGAAGCAGCAGGATGTCCGCGGCCGGCCGCTTACGCCTTTGCATGGCGGGCATGTTGGACTGCTCTGTACGGCAGGAATGCTCAACGGCGTCTTTGGCGAAGGTGAGAATCGGCACATTGCACATTGGCGGTCGGTCAAGTTTACGGATCATTGGGAGGAAGAGGAAGCAGAGGGCACCCGCATCCTGCATGACCGGGAGCGGTTCTCACACGAAGTGACGCTGGTCTTTGCCAATGGCAAGACGCAAATTCTCACCCATGAAAAGAAGGAATCCAGATGAAGAACGCACACCTTCGCTTCGGCTGGCTGACGTATGTGAAATGTACGGAGAAAACCACGACCAGTATCAAGTTGAGTCTGGACCGCTTCATCGGAGAAGTCCTACCCGATCCGCCACGGCAAGCAAAAGCACATTTAATCTCCGTCATTGGCGGCGATACCCAGATCTCGGCCATCAGCGCGGCGATATCCATGACGGAGAAATTCATGGTTGAAGGGCCGGATGTGTAGCCGATCCGCGTGTGTCTGGAGCGAAACGCGCTGTGCTTCAAGGGTTCCATACAGGTCCCTGGACGAAAGAAACCGCTGCGTCATCTCATCGGAATGTCGGAGGAATTCGCCTCAGGGAACATGTCGTCCAATAGGGGAAGAACCCTGTTAGCAGGCTCGGATAAACAGTTCGTCTGGGCTTCCATCGCCCACACCTTCGGGATTCCTGGAGTGCCAGAATGGGCGGACTGGTTTGCGGACGAACTGAATACGCATCATGCGTTGTCGTATGCCCTCGGCATTGGATGTGATCCGGTGATTATCAAAGGAGAAAAGGAACAGTTTCTCGACTGGCTTAGCTGGGGCGTTGAGAGCGGAGCCGTGTCATTTCCCACCCAGACAGGTTCGATTCGCTGGCCCGGTCTGAGTCTCGAAGATATCTTCCTGCGAGCTGAATAGTTCCCGCGCCACACTTCCCTCCTCTTCTCTGCTTCTTCCCTTCCCTTCCCTTCCCTTCCCTTCTCTTCTCTTCTCCTTCCGTCGTCTCCGTACATTCATTCTTTTGCAAAAGGACTTCTATGACAGAAACTGTCCACGATTTATGACTACATGCGCGCCAACGCTGGGTTGCTCGGGACACGAATCCTTCGGGAGTACCCCGCTCTGCAACAGTTCGACGACCCGATTTCACCGCGGATTGAAGGATTTCTGCGCAGACCCTTTCCCGCACAAACCATCGCGATCATGGGGCTCGCGAAGCGCTGGCAGCAGGCGCGGACCGGCATGGTGGTCGCAGAGTGCGGTACGGGAAAGACATTGATTTCGTTGGGGGCGATCGAAGTCCACAGCGAAGGAAGGCCGTTCACGGCTTTGGCGATGGTGCCTCCGCACCTGATCGAAAAGTGGGCACGAGAAGCTTTTCTAACGTTGCCGAGAGTGCGCGTGTTCCTGATCGATGATTTGCGGAATGGGGGAGATGAGAACAAAGCGCACGGAGTCAATGAAGTCCGGCTCCGGCAGGGTCGCATCGTGCGGGAAGGTTTTCAGACCAGTCTCAGCGAGATGCGATTGCGAAGGGCATCATCGAGTCCAAAGAAACGATGGTTGTCGTTGTGTGGAAGGCCGTCCTTGTTCCTTGTGGGACGTGAGCGGGCGAAGCTCGGCTATTTCTGGCGTCATGCTTACTGTGTACCTCGCTCCGGTCCTTATCTCGGATGCGTGCTCAACGCTGAGACGGGCAAGCCTGTCATCGTGGATGAGAGCCGACTAACTGTTGCCCGAGTTTGAGAAGGTGAAAATCTCGGAGACTGTCGAATCCAGAGGGGACAAGTCCTGTCGGCCGTTCCATAGCGCGCTCTGGCAAGCCGACGCCGACAAGATCCGGCGCATGGCGCCGATTGAGTTCATTGGGCGTTACATGCCGGGCTGGTTTGATTACGCGATCTGTGACGAAATCCACCAGCTTGCCGGCGATACAGCGCAAGGTAATGCCCTCGGCACGTTGGCGTCTTGTACCGACCGGATTGTGGGGCTGACGGGAACGCTGCTTGGAGGCTATGCGGACGACTTGTTCAACACATTGTTCCGGCTCGAAGCCGCGAGAATGAAGGAACATGGCTACGAGTGGGGCACTACAGGTCGCAGCTCCTTCACCCAGGACTATGGCGTCCTCGAAACGATTACCAAAGTAGAGCCTTCTGACAACCGGTGTTCCAAATCCAAGACCACTAGCACCGTGCGCCGGAAACCGGGGGCATCGCCCTTGCTCTTCGGCGAATTCCTGATGCAGTTGTGCGCCTTCGTCTTCCTTGAAGACATCTCGGGAGAACTTCCACCCTACGAAGAGGGCTACCTCAGCGTCCCGATGGACCCGCTGATGATGGCCGCCTATCGGGAACTGGAAGATGCCATCCGGAAGGCGTTGAAGGAACACCGAGGCAATCGGTCGGTGTTAAGCACGATGCTCAACACTCTGCTCCTCTATCCGGACCATCCCTATGGATTAGGAACGCTATATGGCACGGAGTTCGATCCGGAAGCTAAGCACAACGTTCGATTCGTGATCGCGGAGACGCGCGATCTTCCTGAAGAGCGGCTGTATTCCAAGGAAAGAAAATTAGTCGATGAGATCAAGAAAGAACTTGCGGAAGGGCGCCGTTGCCAGGTGTTCGCGGTGTACACACGGAAACACGACGTCACCTCTCGGCTGCAGCGGATCCTAAGTAATGAAGGCATCCGCACGGCAGTCCTCAAGGCGAGCGTGGACACATCGAAGCGCGAGGCTTGGTATGCAAGGCAAATCAAGGAAGGGGTACAGGTCGTCATTTCGCATCCCAAACTGGTCGAGACTGGGCTGGATCTCCTGGATTTCAAAACCATTCTCTTCTATGAGTCGGGATACTCACTGCACACGTTGCGGCAGGCTAGCCGGCGCTCCTGGCGCATCGGCCAAAGACGGCCGGTGCGTGTGAAGTTTCTCTGCTATGAGGGGACCATGCAGACAGCGTGTCTGCGTCTGATGGGAAAGAAACTCCTTGTGGCGCTCACCATGGAGGGCAAGTTCGCGGGCGAAGGACTCCAAAACATTGACGAAGACGACGACATGCTCTCCGCGATGGCTCGAGAACTGGTAGAGAGAAATGGCATCGGTGAAAGTGCTGATTCCGTGTGGAAGGCTTTGAGCGCAGAACACCAGAAGCTATTTCCCGCAGCTTCTCACTCCATCGATGATGCATGCTCTATCGAAGCGCCGGCCAGTCTGCCAATCAACCAGGCAGATCCTTCCACCCTAATCGAAGAGGCCATCGCGGGCGATTCGGTCTTGATCTTTGGGCAACGACCAGGGTCGCTATTAGGCAGGCGGCCGCGCGGCAGGCCGGCTGTCCCAGAGCAGGCGTCGTTGTTCAGTTGATATCAGGTTCGACTGCTATGAAGCTGAAGTATTCAGCCGCACCCCACCTTTTCTCACGCTTTTAAGGAATCACATTTCAATTCAACTAAGGAGGAAGCAGTATGTCCGAAACAAGTACGCTGATTGGCTACGGCGGCCGAACGATTGGCCGTGAAGAATTAACTCTGGTGCCAACACCACCGGCAACCGAAACGCACCGGCCGATTCCGCATCACGAGATCGTGCAGGCCCTGGTCGAGACCCTGGGGTTTCGCCATATCGGAGTCGTCCATGACGAGTATGCCGTCTCGCCGGACGGCATGAAGATGTTCGGCGTTCTCGACCTCGCAACCGAAATGGAGGGTTGTCGGTTTTCCATTGGACTTCGGAACTCGCATGACAAGAGCATGCGCCTGGCGATGACCTGTGGCTATCGTGTGTTCGTGTGCTCAAACATGGCGTTTGCCGGGGATTTCACCCCAGTGCTCGCCAAACACTCGAAGTCCTTCTCACTCATCGACTGCGTCTCGGTCGGCGTTGACCGGATGCAACGGAACTTCGAACCCATGCGCAAGCAGGTGGAGGCGTGGCGGGAGAGCGAACTCACAGACGTCACTGCCAAGGTGGTCATCTACGAAGCGTTTGTCGAGGGAAAGCTGGAAGCTCCAAAGCATCTGGCGCGGACCGTGCATGATCTGTACTTCGAACCAAAATATGAGGAATTCTGGCCACGGACGATTTGGAGTCTCTCCAATGCGTTCACATCCGCATTCAAGGAACTCGAACCAATTCCGCAGTTCAAGGCGACGGCGAAACTGGGAGAGTTCCTGGAGACCCGATTCTCACAATCCTTCTAACCAAAGGCGGTATCGGCCGGATCGTCCCATGCGACCCAGTCTTCCTACCTTGGTTGGGCTACTGGATCCAGGCAATCGCGGTCAATCGAAGGACTTGGCAAGTCAATTCCGCCACGGGATTCCCACCTCGACCGGCGCGCGCTGCCGCAGTGGGTTGGTAATGAAGCGGGATTGTGGCCTTATGCGCCGTCGGAGGCTCCGTCAACGCGAGTTTGCATCTCGGCGGCCGTTTGTCTTCCCGTAATGTTTCAAAATCCGCACGACGGCAAGGATTGTGTTCCAGTTGCGTGTGGTTGCCGGCACACCGAACAGCTTATCGATTTGGCCAAGATAGCCGATCGTCTTCATGTGGCGACGGTACACTCCGAAGACGAATCGGTTTTTCGACGCGATAACTCGCACGAACCACTCTCCCTCGGGAGGAAATGTGACTGGCAGGACAGCCCGGAGGCCTCCGGCTCTCGACAGGATACTCACGAATCGAACCGTATCGGGGCGCGGCGGCCTGCCTCCAAACGGATTCTCTGTCTCCAGGCGGATGAGATCGCGACCATCGCAGAGGGCAGCTTCCGCCTTGAATGGCAGCTTCCGAAGCAATTCAGCGCGGAACTTCGTTCGAGATCCAGGTCTGCGAACGACAAACGTTCCGGCAGCGCCCACGTTGACGACACAGTACTCGCTCAGTTCTTTGGCAAGGACACTCGGACGAAATGTCCTATATCCGCCGATGTTGACACCTCGAAGGAAAACAATAAGAGCCATAACTGTCACCGGCTCGCCATTGTGCCAGCGTTTTTCAGTTCGACTGCCGCTTCTGAACGGCGGGAATCTCCTTGCGCGGTTTCAGTGTGCGTTTCGTCCTGACTCGAGTAGGCCGAGGAGCACCAATCTTGTATTCACTCTGCACCAGGCCGCCTTTGTATGTGCGCGTGGCTACGTGGTGAAGGCTGACGTCGCGGGGCAACGGGCCGAAAGCAGGATGCCCTCTCCGATCAGCACAGGGACGCGCGTGATCACAAGCCGGTCAATGACTCCGGCGGCCAAAAAGCGCCGAATGGTGATGCCGCCATCAATGTAGGCGTGTTTGAATCCGCGCGCTTTCAGCTCTGCTGCAATTTCGGCAGGCTCGCCTGACATCTGCTCTACCACCCCGCCCTTGACTGTTGAGAAATCCAACGGACGGCTGCTCAGCACCACCACCCGCTTCTTTCCATAAAACCATTTGCCGAAAGTGAGCACGACCTCGAAGGTCTTGCGCCCAATCACGACGACATCGACACTGGCATAGAACTCTTCGAATCCATGCGGCTCCTGCCCGCCGGCATCCAGAAAATCGAGCGCATGGTTCAGCCGGGCAAGAAAGCCGTCGACGCTCACCCCACAAAAGACGGAGAGCTTCATGGCGAGGCTCCTCGATGAATCACGCAAGTCTAGTTTTCCTGAAGTGCCTTGCGCAAGAATCCGTGTCTGAGGAGGTATCGGGGAAGAACTCATCGGCGAATTGGAGTCAGACTGATCGAGTATCCAAAAGCCTAGGTGGAAACCGCTCTGCCTTACACGTGGGTTCGCCGTAGATGCTCTTGCTTTCACACAACCCTGTCCGTACCCCTTTTGTTTGCGGAAGGCGGCAGTGCCTGACATGCCTGAAATAAACGTTGCCGGCTATCTTCCTTCCGCACTTGCATTCCCGCACAATAAGGGCGTGCTTTCTGCGCTCGCGGGATTGCCTTGCGGTCAGCTGTCTCTGAAATGCCGTACTCGCTCATCAGCCATTTTCTAGTGGCCGGATCCATGAGAGACAGGTTGATTTCGTTCCCGTGCTTTCGGCAGAAGTCCTCGAAGGACCTGTCCGTGACGAACGTATCCAAGAGCTTAAGTTGTCCTGCAGCAATCAGGCCCTGGATATCCTCGACTGTGATGCCCAGGAGCTTGGCCGCTCGTGTCCAAGAATAGGGATTCTGTGGGGAGATTGCGGTTCTGGGCCTGTGGTTGTCGCTAACATTTCCAGGTGGCCCGTTCTTCTCGGACCACCGGGCTAAGGAACTTCCGGTGATGCGCGGATCACGAACCCGCAACATCCCGCTTGCGGCCAGATACCACAACCGTGCACGACTGACGCGCAACAACTTGCGTAAACCGCGCTGCGACCAGCCGTCCTTGACCCGCGCGCTCATGCCCAGCGCTCCAAGCCGGAAGCGAACGGCGCGGACAGAACGTCCGAGGCGCTCGGCGATCTTTGTGACCGGCTCGTAACCAGCCAGATCCAGAAGTCTCTCGTCGTCCTCTTGGAGCCACGGGCGTGAGAAAGACCGATGAATGTAACCGTTGTTTTCCGTCTTCTTTAGATCTTGGTCCACAGGAGGAGTTGCCAGTGCGGGCGTTCGTCGTAGCTGCCGGATACGGCGCCAGCAGTCTCCACGCTTCCACTCCGGTACCAATTGCAGAATCTTGTTGATGGCATCATGCCTTTTGCTGAGCCCGAGTTTGATGCCCGCGACCAGCAACTGATCAATCGCTGGCAGCAAGCGAGGATTGATTGTCGCCTGGCCTCGAACGCGCTCGACAACGCCCGACATACAGAAAACCCGCAGCGACTGGCTCAGGGATTGACTCGCGACAAGCGGCCAGTACCGCGCTGAATGTCCCTACAGCATCCAAGAGGATGCGAAGATGGGAAGCATCCTCGCGCGTTCTCTTCTTCATCGGCTATTTTTCTCTTGATCGGTCGGAATTTCGGGCAGTGACTCAAAACAGAGAACTTAGGATGGGCGAGAAAAGCTTAGGGTAGAGCTGAACTGCCCGAAAACCCCGTACAGCGGCGGTGTTTGAGGTCTTTGTTGTTGGCCGATACTTTGTTGACGAGTTACTCTTCGACCGCTCGGGCTACGTCGTCAGGTAGGTTTGCTACGGGTCTGGCCGTTCTTGGGCGAGGCTCCGAGCAGCTCGGAGATTGCCAAACCTCCAACAACCATCCAGATCAAATTGCTCCTCTGCGCGGAATCCTTGACTCCAAACTGAAGGTAGGTTCGAACAAGAATGCCGCGAAAATTACAGCTGCAAGGATTGTGCCGAGCATCCCTGCGACATTACCGAACACTGTGGCGGTCAAGAGTATGAAGCCTAGAAACAAGAGCGGCAGAAGCGTCTTGAATGAACTCGTATCGAACGCGAGAGCCAAGGAACAAGCAGCGGCAGCACACACAGCAGTGCCTAACGTCGGCCACACCCACTCCTGCATGACAAGAACATAGCTCCATTCCAGCTCTCACTCCAGGGGAATCGTGCTACACCGCACTACCTAATCACAATTTGCTTTCCAGATCTGCCCATTTTCAACTGCCTCCAGGGGACAAGCTGTTTGCCTTTGGCATTAAGGGCACTGCTCCAGTTTCGAACAAGTCGTCGCGGAAGCTGCGCTCACCGAATCCAGGAAAGCCAGAGCCAGCCAAACAACAGCGTCAGAAGTGTTACAGGCAGGCCGATTCGAAAATAATCGAGGAAGGTAATTTTTGCTTCTGTGCGTGCGCGCTCGACAACGATTATGTTGGCAATGGAACCCGTGATGGTTAGATTCCCTGCAAGCGTGCTGGCCATTGCCAGTGTGAGCCAAGCCGTATGCGGGTTGGCAAATTGGCTCACGACAGATTTTAAAAGCATCACGGCGGGTACGTTGCTTACCACGTTGGATAGAACTGCCGTGACGAGTGTAAACACGGCCAAATGTTGTAGATTGAGACGCTCGCCGAAAGCTAGCAAGTGATCCGCCAAGCCCGCGTCTTCTGCGCCTCCAACGATCAGAAAAAGCCCGATGAAAAAGACGAGAAGGCCCCAATCCACTTCTTCGTACACCAAGCGAGGTTCTCGCGTGCGTGTGATTAACATGATAGCCGCGCCCACCGCGGCGACTAGAGGCGGAGGAAAACCAGCAAGGAATCCGGCGAGAACCAATGCGGCTACAAGACCGACCTTAAGCAGTGCTGCATCGTCGATCGGTACTGCACCTACCGCACCGTCGGTTTGGACATCGTGAAGACGGCCACGGAAATAGAGCCACCAGAGCACAAGCCAGTCAAGAAACAAACCTACGAGCGCAACCGGACCCAAGTGCCAGAGGAAATCCCTGTAACCAATGCCAGAAAAAGAGCCAATCAGCATATTTTGCGGATTGCCGGTGATGGTCCCTGTGCTTCCAATGTTTGACGCCGTTGCTACTGCAAGAAGATAGGGCCCTGGCTTTCCTCCCATTCGCGCAATTACTTTCAGTACGAAAGGAACCATGACCAGACAGATGATGTCGTTCACGAAGAACGCGGAAAGCAAGCCGCTGAGAAAGATCACTGTAGGAAGCAGGTGATGGGGCTTGAGCCGGGTCACGACCAGGTCGGTGACCCAATCGAAGAAGCCTGCTAAGTGGAGGTAGGCCACGACAAGGATCATCGAGAAGAGCAGCACGACCGTGCCGAAGTGGATGAAATGCAACGCATTTTCTGCACGCACCGCGCCCGTGGTGAACATCAGGACCGCCCCGATGATCGCTGCACCGGGCCGGTCAATCTTCATCCCTGGAAACTTCCCCAAGGCGAATACGACGTAACTCGCAATGAAAACCGAATACGTGCCTATGGTGGCGAGCTCGGACATCGTGGCTCCGTGGAGGTGATTCGGTCATCTTCGGTCATCAAGTCAGACAACGAATGTCGTCTCAAAGTTTGCAATGGTCGAGCGGCACGTTCCGACATACGGTAGGTGAGCGATTCGAATTGCTCATTCAAGTGAAAATCCTTCTCAGTACCCTACCATTTGAATCGAAGTGCGGTTGCGAAGTAGGATGGCAGCGTCGTGAGCAAAAAGGGGACGTGTCGTGCGCGATTTCTCAAGATGGTGGGAGGGCACCGCAAATCGGTACATCAGGGGCTCTCTTTGGCCTCGGCACAAGATATCGCAACTCGCACTCACGGCGCTAGCGCCGCCCAGCTTGAGGTTCTGCCCCTGCTTGCGGTGAGCGACCACGTTGATGGGGTCTCATTTTTTACGGCATTCTTTCGGAAACGGCGTCATAAGATCATGGTGTTTCAATGGTGCTCCTGCCCCACGAGAAGGCTGTTTAAGAGCGGTCGGACGAGGTAGCCCTTAACAAGGGCCACATCCAATGGAATACGGTTCGTACAGTACGGTTCGTGAAATTTGATTAAAAAAAGAAGGGACCATTCTCTCAAATGAATGGTCGCCTGGAGTTCTTATGACCATGTGGTTACTGTATCGTTAAGCCCACCGTAGTCGAATGGGAGACACCCCCACTCGTGCCCTTGATTGTCAACGTATAGGTCCCCGCAACCGCGGTTGGGTTAGCTGAAACCTTCAGAGTCGATGTGCCTGAGCCTGTGAGCGACGAAGGCGTGAAGCTTGAAGTCGTCTTCTTTGGCAATCCGCTCAGAGTGAGGGTTACTGTTCCCGAGAACGGGCCTTGAGTTCCAATGCTCACTGAATAAGTTGTCCTTGATCCGCGACTGATGGTCTGTGACGTAGGACTTGCCGAAATGGTAAAGTCCGAAGGAACTGTCACAACCAGGGTTATGCTCGTGGTATGGGTGAGAGCGCCGCTGGTCGCAGTGATGGCGATTGGATAAGATCCCGCCGGTGTCGTAGTCGCCGTAGTGATTGTCAATGTTGATGATCCGGAACTGCTGATCGTGGTGGGGCTGAAGCTGGCGCTGGCCCCTGCTGGTAATCCGCTAGCGCTCAAACCTACATTGCCATTGAATCCATTCAACGCGGTCACGGTTACCGAGTAAGTGGTGGTGCTGCCCTGGGTAATCGTTCGCGAAGATGGGGTTGCCGAGACCGAGAAATCAGGGACTGGCGGAGCTTGCATTAGATGAACAAAAGTTGCCACGGAAGGCGTGCCTGCGCTGCCTGCGTACTCAGGAAGCGCAGGACATGGCCACGGGAGAAAACCCCCTGTAGGTGTCCATCGGAAACAACCGGCAGCTGGTTCATGTCCTCGCGGCTCATCAGTTCAAGGGCGCGGATGGCAGGCGTGTCCGGGGCGACGGTGCGCAGCTGACTGAGCGGACGCATCACACTTTGCACGCTGGTCTGCGACCAGCTCTCGCGATCAACTTTCTTTACCTCATGGGTCGTGATCAGTCCGGATACCCGGTCGTTTTGGACAACGACGAAGCAGCGGCGTCCAGTTCGCAACACGTACTCGTCGACAAAATCCTGCAAGCTCAGATGACCCTCCACAGTAGCGCAGTCGCGGTCCATGATATCGGCGACACGCCGGTTCCGGAGTCCTGCGATCAGTTCTACCTGAACGTAGCTGGAACGCGCCGCATCAAGCAGGAACCAACCGATAAACGCCAGCCACAGTCCGCCATAGTTCGCGCCTACGAAGAATCGAAACAAGCCTGACAAGATAAACAGAAACGCCACAACCTGGCCGATCTGAGCCGCAAGTCTCGTGGAGCGCTCGGCATTGCGAGTGATCCACCAGATGGCGGCACGCAAGACACGCCCACCGTCCAGCGGGTAACCGGGAATCATGTTGAAGACAGCCAGCATGATGTTGATGTAACCGAGCCAAACCAGCACGGAGATTAAAGGAGTAGCAGCTTCGGTGCCGGGCGTCCAACCACTCACCCAAGCGGTCCCGAGCACAACCAGGCCGATTACGACACTCATAATCGGACCAGCGATGGCAATCCAGAATTCGGATTTGGCGTCCGAGGCTTCTGTTTCGATCTGCGATACGCCTCCGAGGGCGAACAGGGTAATGGCACGGACGCGCAAGCCACGCGCCTTCGCCAAGAGGGAATGCGCGAGTTCATGGAGCAGGAGTGCAGCGAAGAACAACAGACC
>Ga0066710_100000934_pt1 | contig 20082 bp, 11 predicted proteins | sample GraSoiAngelo_159_FD_79666 | JGI IMG/M metagenome (GOLD analysis project Ga0066710, IMG submission 79666) | Grasslands soil microbial communities from the Angelo Coastal Reserve, California, USA - 14_1009_16_40cm | ecosystem: Environmental > Terrestrial > Soil > Grasslands | place: USA...
CACGTCGACGCCGCGGCCACCCAGGTCGGAGGCCCAGTACGCCCCTTCGGCGCCGCTGCCCAGGACGCCGACGCGGAGCCGCTGGGGCTCTCCCTCGCCGGACATGCGCTGGAAGTCTAGCACGGAGGTCCGAGCAGGGTGGGATTTCTTCCCGTACGGCGCCTCATCCACAGCTTCTGTGGAAAACCTGTGGGTCAGATCGTCAAGAGTCGCAATCGACGCGCGCGCGACCGGATTGCACACGCATGCAGCAGGGCGATCCGGATCGGAACCGCGACGCTATTCGACGGCGACCTTCCGCGCCTTCCGGACGCCCGCCGGAGGGCGCGGGCGGCGGTCCATCCGCTCGAGCTGCCAGCGGCAGAAGAGGATCACGCCTTCCAGGACCTGGCGCCGGAGCAGCCGGAGCTTTTCCCGGTCGACTCCCGCCTCCTCGAGCATCTCCGACACCATGCAGCACGGTCGCCGCGCCTTCGACTCAGCCATGGACCTCCTTCTCGCCGAACGCCACGCGCAGCCGTTGATCGGCGAACGCGGCGCCGAGCAGCCGGCGCGCGGCCAGGGTGCGGGGAAGCAGGACGTGGCGCCGCTGGTTGTCCACCTGGACCACCAGCTCCTCGCCCCGGGTCCAGACCTGGATGCGCTCCTTCTCCGCGAAGGGCAGGCGGATGTAGAGCGCGTAGCCCTTGCCTTCCTTCTTCACCTCGACCGGCCTCTCCTCGAAGAAGACGGCCGTCGGATCGGCTTCTCCGAACACCTCGCGGGCGAAGACCTCCAGCAGCGGCAGTCCCACCATCTCGCGGTCGAAGAGGCGGGCCTCGAAGAAGGGCAGCGGGTCGAACGAGCGCCGGGCCTCCGCCAGGTGCCCGGCCTGGATCGCCACCCACGCCTGCAGGTAGCCGGAGCGCGCCTCGGGCGGCAGCACGCGGTTGGCCACCACGCCGTCGACCGGGAAGCCGAAGAGGTTCAGGTAGGTGTAGAGGCGTTGCGACTCGTTGATCACCATCCGCTCGGGGTTGAGGACGATGCGGATGGAGCTTTGCCGCGGGTCCTGCAAGAGCGGCCCCATGCCTTCGAGCTCGTCGTAGATGCGCTTGACGGCCGACAGGACCTCGTCCGAGGGAAGCGGCATCGACGTGACGCGGCTCGCCACCGGCCGCACCGAGCGCAGGACGGTCTTCTGGATGGGGAAGATCCGCTTGAAGTAGAAGTTCAGGATCTCGGGCACGCCCAGCATGCGCACCGTCTCGCCGGTGGGAGCGCAGTCGATGACCACGACGTCGTAGGCCTTCGACTCCGAGAGGCGCTTGACCCGCAGCAGGCTGAAAAGCTCTTCCATGCCGGGCAGGATCGCCATTTCCTCCGCCACCGCCTCGTTCACGCCCTGGAAGGTCATGAACCGCGTCAGCCACTCCTGGATCACTCCCCAGTGGCCGGCCAGCTCCTCGTTCACGTCGATCTCGAGGGCATCGAGCCCAGGGGCGATGGCGGTGGGCGTGCCCTTGACCGGGACGTCGAGGGCGTCGGCCAGGCTGTGGGCGGCGTCGGTGGAGACGACGAGCGTGCGGTGGCCCAGGCTGGCCGAGCGCACGGCGGTGGCCGCGGAAAGGCTCGTCTTGCCCACCCCGCCCTTGCCGGAATAGAGGATGATCCGCATCAGCCCCGTCCCTGCGCCTGCAGCTGGGAGGGGCGGCGGCGCCGGGAAGGCGAGCGGCCGCCGCTCAGCAGCAGCTCGCCCACCTCCTTCAGGCCCCGGAGGTCGTGCACGTCGGCCTCCAGCTCGGGCACCAGCACGAGCGGCTCGCTGACTTCGTCTTCGAGCCGGGCGATGCCGCGCCGCTCCCGGCGCGCCACGCGGGCCTGGTCCTCCATCAGCCGGAGCAGGGCGCGGGCGAGCGCCGCGTCCACCCCAGCCGCGCCCCGGGGCACCGGGCCGGCCTCGGCCAGGGGGTCGGGATGGACGCGGTTCACGACGAGGCCCACGAAGGGCATGTCCTTCTCGCGCAGGCGGCGGTAGAAGTACAGCGCCTCGTCGAGTGTCGTCCGGGCGGGCCCCGCGACGAGCACGAAGCCCGAGTCCTCGCCGCGAAGCAGCGCGTGCACCTTCTCGGCCCGCTGCTTGAAGCCCGCGTACATGCCTTCGAAGGCCAGGAAGAACTCCGACAGGTCCTGCAGGAACTGCAGGCCCAGGACCCGGTCGGCCAGGTCGAGCGCGAAGGCTCCGGTGCGGGTGGCGACCTTCAAGGTCAGCCGCCCCGCCACGAAGTACGGCTTCAGGAACCAGCGCAGCACGCTGGTGTCGAGGAAGCCCATGAGACGCTCGGGAGCCTCGAGGAAGTCGAGGGCGTGGCGGGTGGGCGGCGTGTCCAGCACCACGAGGTCGAAGCGGTCGTCGGCCGACAGCTCGAGCAGCTTCTCCATCGCCATGTACTCGTGGCTGCCGGCCAGGGCGGAGGAGACCTGCCGGTAGAAGCGGTTGTCGAGGATGCGGCGGCGGGCCGTCTCGCCCGGGGCGTGCCTCTCGACGAGAGCGTCGAAGGTCCGCCGGGTGTCGAGCATCATCGCCCACAGCGCGCCGTGCCCCCGGGGCCCAAGCGGCGACAGGTCGAGGGGACGGGGCCGGCCGCCGAGCGCGGCCAGGCCGAGGCTCGTCGCCAGGCGCCGGGCGGGATCGATGGTGCAGACGAGCACGTGGCGGCCCTCCAGCGCGGCCTGGAGCGCCAGGGCCGCCGCGGTGGTGGTCTTGCCGACGCCCCCCGCGCCGCACACCACGAGCACGCGGCGCTCGCCGAGGGCCGCGGCCAGCGCTCGCGAGCCGCGGCGGCCGCCCGGCGCTGTCATGCGGCCTCGATCCGGCGGGCCAGGCGCTCGATGGAAGAGGGGCCGATGTCCTCGTCGAAGAGGTACGGCAGGCTGGCCATGGGCAAGGGCAGCACGCGGCGGAGCCGGCCCTGATAGAACTGCGTCAGCTTGCGCCGGCGCACGTGCCGGCGCGCGGCGGCGAGCGCGGCGGGGAGCCCGACGCCGCGGGCCAGCCGGCCCGCGGCGGCGTCGGCGGCCAGGCGCAGGATGTCGGCCTCCTGCTCGCGGCTGAACCTCGCCTCGTGGCACTGGTTGAGGACGAGGGCGCGCGGCCTCATGCCCAGCTCCTCCAGCGCGGCCCGGTGCAGCTCCTGCGCCTCGACGACCGCCATCTCCTCCGGGGCGGCGACGATTACGAGCGCGGTGCGCTGGGGGTCCTGCAGCAAGGCGAGGATCCGCCGCGCGTTGTGGCCCACCGGCCCGGCCGGCGCCGCCCGCGAAGCGGCGAGAGGCACCTTGAGGAAGGAGATCCCGTGGCCGGTGGAGGGCGCATCGACCAAGATCAGGTCGTAGCGGGGACGCGAGGAGAAGCGCGCGGCCCGCGCCTCCTCGAACACCATGATCTTGCCCAGCAGCATCAGCTCCGGCAGGCCGGGAGCGGCGGCGAAGAAGCGGCGGTAGACGGGGCTGTCGAGGATCCTCCTCGCCAGCACGTCCACGCGGACGACGCGACGGACGTACTCGTCCATGACCGCCGCCGGGTCGAGGTTGACCGTGAAGAGGCCGGGCCGGACCTCCGCCTCGCGCCCGCCGGTGCGGGGCGCGCCCAGGTACCGCGGCGCCTCGAGGGGCGCGTCGACCTCGACGAGCAGCACGCGCTTGCCCCGTCCGCGGGCGGCGATCGCGAGCGCCGTCCCCACCACGCTCTTGCCCGTGCCGCCCTTGCCCGACAGGACGAGCAGCCGCCGGGAGAGGAGGTCGTCGAGCAGCATCGACCGAGACTAACACGGGCCGCGCGGGCGGGCCGGCAGCGGGAGAAGGGCGGATGCTAGAATGCCCCGATCAATGCCTGCGGCTCCCTCTCCGCCGCCCGCTGCGCCGAGAACGCGCAGCGAGAGGGTGGTCATCGTCATGCCCGCCTACAACGCGGCCAAGACGCTGGAGGACACCTTCCGCGCCATCCCGCCCGGCTATTACGACGAGGTGGTGGTCGTCGACGACCACAGCGGCGACGACACCGCCGAGCGGGCGCGCCGGCTCGACCTGAAGGCCATCCGCCATCCCCACAACGTCGGCTACGGCGGCAACCAGAAGACCTGCTACATGGAGGCGCTGCGCGACGGCGCCGACATCGTCGTCATGCTGCATCCCGACGGGCAGTACGACCCCGCCATCATCCCCGAGATGATCCGGCCGATCCAGGAGGGAACGGCCGACATGGTCCTGGGCTCGCGCATGATGCGGCCCGGCGCGGCGGCCCGGGGCGGCATGCCGGTCTGGAAGCGCGCCGCCAACCGTTTCCTGACCGCGGTCGAGAACCTCGCCATGCGCCGGCGGTTCTCGGAATGTCACACCGGCTATCGCGCCTACAGCCGGCGGTTCCTGGAGACGGTTCCCTTCCTGCGCAACGCCAACGGCTTCGTCTTCGATACCGAGGTCATCTTCCAGGCCGTCCATTTCGGCCTGCCCGTGGTGGAGGTGCCGATCTCGACCCGCTACTTCGCCGATGCCTCCTCCGTCGGTTTCGCCACCGGTGTCGTCTACGGGCTGGGGACGCTGCTGACCGCCCTGCGCTTCGTGCTCCACCGGTGGGGGATCGTCCCCTGCGCCAAGTTCCGGCCCTGACGTTCCGGACCGCCCTCCTCGCCGGCCTCTTCATTCTTCTCTTGGCGCTCGACCTGCTGCGCGCCTACGCCGGGCCGTCCCTCTCTCCGGCGCAGTGGGCCGCCGGGGCGGCGCTGGTGGCGACCTTGTGGTCGGCCCTGGGCGAGCGCGGCCGGCGGGCTCGCGAGCGCCTGCCGTGGGTGGCGCTCGCTGGGCTGCTGGTGCCGACCTGGGTGGACCACGCGCGGCGGCTCGACCTCGGCGACAGCATCCACTACTACACCTACCTGCGGTCGATGCTGTTCGACCACGACCTGGACCTCGGCAACGACTACACGCTGCTCGGCTGGTACCCGCAGCTCAACGTGCTCCCGGTGGGAGCGCCGATCCTGTGGAGCCCGCTCGTCGTCCTCGTGCACCTCGGGCGGGAGGCCGCGCGGGTCTTCGGCGCCGGCGCGCCCACCGGCACGGAGCCCGTCTACCAGGCGGCCGTCTGCCAGGCGACGCTGCTCTATGGCACCGCCGGGCTCTTCCTGTTGATGCACGCGCTGCGGCGCTGGGTGAGCCCGGCCGCCGCGTTCTGGACGACCGTGATCGCCTGGGTCGGGTCCCCGGTCCGCTTCTATCTCTCGGTGCTGCCGGGCCTCGCCCACGGCGTCGAGTTCTTCGCCGCGGTCCTGGTCCTGCGCGCCTATCAGGCGCTGCGCGACCGGCCCGACCGCCGGCGCGCGCTGGCCGCCGGCGCCGCGTGCGGCCTGGTGTTCCTCGCCCGCTCGCAGGACGGCGTGCTTCTCGCCCTGCCGGCAATCGAGCTCGCCCGGCGATGGCTGGCCGGCCCCCAGCGCAGGCGTTACGCGCTCGTCGCGGTTGCCCTGGCGGCTGCCTTCGCGGTCGTCGCCCTCCCGCAGATCGCGGTCTGGCAGGCCATGTTCGGCACGCCCCTGCTGGTGCCTCACGAGCGGCTGCACGGGGCCGACTTCCTGCACCGCGAGCATCCGCAGCTGCTGGCCACCCTCGTCTCGCCGCGCGGCGGGCTCTTCACCTCGTACCCGATGATGCTGGTGGCCGCGCTCGGCCTCGTCGCGCTGGCCTTCCGCGACCCCCGGTACGTGCTGGCGGCGGCCCCGGTCCTGCTCGCGGGCTGGTACGTCAACTCCGTCGTCTTCGACTGGTACCAGGTGCGCCGCTTCACCGGCGCGGTGCCGCTGCTCGCGCCGGGGTTGGCGGTGGCGCTGGCGCCGGTGACGCCGGCGGGCGTGCCGGTCTGCGCCCTGCTGGCCCTGCTCGTGCTGCGCTACGACGTCGCCGTCGACGCGCTGCGCTCGACCCCGGGCGACCCGGCCCCGGTCAGGGCCGTCGTCGCCCAGGCCGCCGACGGCCTGGCCGCCGGCGCCTACGGCCTCACGGCGCGGGTTGCGCCGCGCGCCGCCACCCACCTGCTCGCCGCCTACACCGGCCAGCCGCTGCTCGAGGACGAGGTGACGACCGTGGACTTGGGCGCCGATCCGTCCCTGCTACGCCTGCCGCTGCCGGCGCGGCACCTGTCGGCTCCGTCGGTCGAGGACGGTGTCGCCTGTCGCTGGGTCAGCGGCCGGGAGGCGCGGCTCTTCCTGCCGGTGGCCTGGGACGGCGCGGTCATCGTCACCTTGCGCGCGCGGGCGCTCGAGACACCGGAGCCGCAGCTCATGACGGTCTCCTGGAACGACGCGGAGGTCGGCCGCGTCGAGCTGCGCCCGCAATGGGCGGACTACCGCCTCCACGTGCCGCGCCGCGCCGTCCGCGCCGGCACGAACGTCCTCCTCCTGCGGTTCGACCGGGGGCCCATCTATCACCGCGTGCGGGGCGAGGGGCCGCGCGAGGTCCGGCCGGCGGCGCTCTCCGCGATCACCCTGCATCGTGATCGAGCTGGGGGGCGCTAGCGGCGCGCCCCCCAGACCCCCCCTCGCAAGAAGGTGCGACGCTTCGCGTCGTGTCGTACACGCGGGGTTGACGCTCGTCTCGCTTCGCTCGACTTCGCGTCCCCCGCGTCCCCCGCTCGCTGCGCGCGAGTGAATCGCGCTCCGCTCGCAGCTTCGTCGAGCTGGGGGGCGCTAGCGGACGTAGCCGAGGGCCCGCAGCGCTTCCACCTCCGCCGGGCTGAGCGGACGGATGGGGGTCGGCTTCTCCGGCCGCAGGCCGAGCAGGAAACGCTGCAGCGCCTGGCGCTGGACGGCCGCCCAGAGCGGCCGCGACTCGGCCAGGTCGTGTCTCTCCCCCGGGTCGGCCACGGCGTCGTAGAGCTGCTGGGCGCGGTCGGTCGTCTGGAAGACGAGTCGATAGCGGTCTTCCGTGACGCCATACGTCGGCTCCAGGTCGGTGTTGCGGGTGACGACCCGCGTCTCGGGCGCACCGCGGAGCAGGCTGCGGCCCACGAAGGTCCCCGGGACCACCGGCACGTCGAGCGCATCGGCGATGGTCGGGGCGAGGTCGAGCAGGCAGACCACCTCCTTGATACGACTGGCGGCCGGGCGCTTGCCGGCCGGGTAGTGCACGATCAACGGGACGTGGGCCGCTTCCTCGTAGACCTGCTTCATGTGGCCGATCCATCCGTGCTCGCGCAGTCCTTCGCCGTGGTCCGCGGCCAGGATGACGAGCGTCCGCTCCCAGAGGCCGGCCTCCTCGAGCGTCCGGCGCAGGAAGCCCACCTCCCGGTCGACGTAGGCCAGCGAGCCGTCGTAGAGCCGCCGGAGGTGGTCGATCTCGGCCGGAGTGGCCGTCGTCCGGCCGTCGTTGACGGCCGAGAACCAGTCGTTCTGCCGCCGCTGGTCGGCCGAGAGAGGCGCATCGGGGCCGAAGATCGTATTGAACGGCGGCGGCGGATCGTAGGGGAAATGCGGCTCCAGGTAGTGCACGTAGGCGAAGAAGCGGCCGCTGCGGTGGGTCTGGAAGAAGCCGGGCAGGATCGCGCGGAACGCCTCCGCGTGGGTCACCAGGCCCAGGTTGACCTTCTGGGTGTAGACGGAGTGGAACTCGGCAAAGCCGCGGTCGAGGCCGAAGCCGCGCGCCACCGGGTTGCCGATGAACCCGACCGCGTGGATCCCCCGTCCTGCGACGAGCTCGGCCACGGTCGGGCGGTCTTCCGCGATGCCGACGTCTTCGTCCACTCCCACCCGGTGCTGGTCGGGGTACTGCGAGGTCCAGATCGACGCCATCGAGCTGCGCGTGAACACCGACGGGGTGTAGGCCCGATCGTAGACGACGCCCTCCGCGGCGATGCGATCGATCTCCGGTGTCGTGCGCCGCGGGTAGCCGTAGCAGCCGAAGTGCCCGGCGCCGGCCGCATCGAGGATCACGAGCAGCACGTTGGCGCCGTCGAGACCGGCTCCGCCCCTCGCGGCGACATCGCCCGGGGACGGCGCGCTCGCGGCCTCCGACACGATGCCGTGGGGATCCCCCATCACGCGCAGCGCCTGCCACAGAGCCCAGGCCGGCCGCCGCCCGCGCTCGGGCTGCACCCGGAGCACGAGCGTGAGGGGCTGGCCGGCGGCGGCATCGAGGTCGAGGGCCACCTCCTCCGGCGGCGGGTCCTCGGCGCCGACGCGGCGATGCCAGAGCTCGCGCTCCCGGCCGTCGCCGCCGCCAACGGCGACGCTGAAGACCGCGGCCGCGCCCGCGGCGCGCGCCCGGGCGTCCAGGTCGGGCACGAAGCGCAGCTCGGCGCGCGCCGGAGCGCGGAAGGCGAAGCGTACGGCGCTCGGCCCGGCCTGCGCAACCGCGCTGGCCCGGGGTCCCCGCCCGATCCCGAGAGCGGGCGGCGCGCCGTCGCGGCCGAGCCACGCGAGGTCGGCATCGTCGGCGCGCCCGACGGCCAGGCTGTAGAGGCGAGCCATGGGGCGGGGGCCGTCACGCGGCGCGGCGCCGGGCGGATCGAAGTCGAGATAGAGCCGGTTGCCGCCGGGCCGCTGAGCCGCGGCGGGCAGGGGCAGGACATAGCGCCGCCGGCCTTCTCCCAAGGTCAGGCGCCCGAGCGCCGTATTGTTGAGGCTCACCTCCGCCGAGACGCCGCGGAGGTCCCGATAGGGCGCCGCATCGAGCACCGCCAGCCGAGCCGCCGGGTCGCTCCAGCGCAGCAGCACCTGCGGCTTCAGCCGCGCGACGGCGTGGCTGTCCTCGAACGGCTCGGTGGCCGCGCGCTCGAAGCCTTTCTCCTGGAACGGCTGCGCGGCCAGCGTGCCGAAGGCCAGGTACTCCCACGGGAACTCCGCCTCGGCGGCCGGCGCCGCGCGGACGAGGTCGAACACCGGGACGCTCTCGGGGCGGCGGCAGCCCGAGCCGGCCATGAGCCAGGCCAGGGCGGCGACGGCTGCGCGCCGGCCCATCCTCACTGATTGCGGGCGCCGGTCACAGCGCTGGCGACGAAGTATGTGAAAGTCGTATCGGACACCGGGGTCGACGCCCTCCGCTCGGCATCCTACCTTGACATCGCTCGACGGTGCCCGTAACCTTGCCGTCAACCCCGAACCTCCCTCTCGGATAACTCTTTCTCGCTCGATCACCGGAAGGTTCCTTCCGCACCCCTAGACGAGGGGCGGATGTGGCAGGAAGGAAGACCCATGAGATCAGGTCCGTGCACCAGGTCCGGAGCCCGCATTGCGGCCCCTCGTTCTACGTCGTTGCGCCGCGCCCTGCTCGTGACCACGGCCATGACGCTGACGATCGCCGCCGGCCGGTCCCCCGCCTCGGCAGAGCCGACGCCCACCGACGAGCCCGAGCTCGTCGCCGGGAAGAACGTCAACATGGCGGGGGGGCCGGCCGTCCTCCAGCTGAACCCGTTCAAGCTCGAGGGCGATCCGAACCTGGAGCGGCAGAATGAGATCTCGATCGATTGCTCGAATCGGAACCCGCTGCACTGCCTGGCCAGCGCGAACGACTACCGCCTCGTCGACGTCCGGTTGATCCCGCACCTCGATGAATCGGGCGAATCAGCGGGCGACGCCTGGCTCGGCTACTACACGACCTCCGATGGAGGGGCGCGCTGGCGGAGCTTCCTTCATCCCGGCCATCCCGCCGACCCCGACCTGGCCCATCCTCTCAAGCCGTACGACGCCGCCGCGGACGCGACGGTCCGCTGCACCACGAACGGCCTGTGCCTCATCAGCGGGATCGCGTTCGTGCGCGGCAAGAACCAGCCGAGCGCGGTGTTCGTGACCCGGGTGATGGACGACAACAACCGGGAGGCCAGCAACCCGTTCAGCATCCTCGGAACCACCGTGGTGGACAAGAGCGGCAACAAGTTCCTCGACAAGACGTGGATCGAGGTGGACCGGCCGAGGGCCGGCGCCAAGACGATCACGATCGCCGCTCACAAGGGGGTCCCCGCGCAATCGTTCGCGGTCGGCAACGTGTACCTGGCGTACAGCGTCTTCGTGGGCAACGACGTCAACGTCCGGACCAAGGTCATGTTCGCGCGCTCCACGGACGGGGGGCTGACGTTCGAGCCAACCATCAAGCTCAGCGAAGGCTATCCGATCAACCAGGGCACCACGATCGCCGTGGACGACGCCACCGGCGCGGTATACGTCGCGTGGCGGCAGTTCCAGCACCAGAGCCAGCCCCATTCCATCCTCATCGCCAAGTCGACCGACTTCGGCAAGACGTTCACGAAAGCGGTCGCAGTCGCCGCCCCGATCACGCCTTTCGAGCAGGGAACGACGATCGTCTCGTTCAGGACCAACGCGTTCCCGACGATGAAGGTGCTCAACGGCAACGCGTACGTCGCGTGGGCCGGGCGAGCGGCTCCCGACGGCGACGGGCGCATCGTCATGTCGGTGTGCTCCGCCGCGCTGAGCTGTTCCGCGCCGGTGGCGATCGACAACCCGCCCGGCCGCGGCCATCAATTCATGCCCTCGCTCGCGGTCGCGGGCGGAAGCCTGATCGCCGCCTACGTCGACCTGCGCGAAGACCACACGATCGGGCTGTATCAGCCGACCGTGATGCCCGGCCCGGACGGCCTGGTGGGGACGGACGACGACGAGGTCCTCTACAGCGAGTCGCGCGAGCCGGCGCCCGGCAGCGACCTGGACGCGGCGTCGTTCCAGCCCGACCGGGTCTTCACGAAGTACGTCATGGACGCCGTGCCCGATCCGGTCACCGGCCTGCCGGTCGTGTCGCCGTCGCTGAAGCGCCGGCACACGCTCGATATCCGGGCGTTGCGGATCAACCTGGCCAGCCTCGCGGCCTCCGGCCCGTCGGTCCGCGTCTCGAGCTATCCGATCACGAACCGGGACGTCTCGTTCCCCGGCGACAAGCGCCTGGAGCAGCTCAAGTTCTTCCCAAGCGGCTACCCGCTCTTCGTCAGCGGCAAGTTCCCGTTCATCGGCGACTACATCGACGCGGTCGGCGTCCCCTCGTTCCTGCCCCGGCCCGACGGCACCTGGGTCCGGAACACCCTCTCGACGAACGCCACCGTCCATATCGGCTGGGGCGACAACCGCGACGTCCGCCCGCCCGCGGACGGCAACTGGCAGAACTTCGTGCCGGTCACGATCCCCGGGGTGACGAGCAGCGCGTTCGATCCCACCCAGAGCCGAGCCGCTTGCGACCCCGCCCACGACGCCGGGCAGACCGGCATCCGCAACCAGAACCCCTATACCGCTCTCGTCACCAACGGCCTCCTGGTCGGCTCGCTCGGCAACAGCAAGCGGCTCGGCGTCATCGACGATCCGTTCAGCCCCGATCCGAACCTGACCATCCCGATCCAGCGGGCGTTCACGGTGTTCGTCCAGAACGCGACCAAGGACCGGAAGGCCTACCGGCTGACGATCCAGCCCTTGTCGGGCGGGGTCTCGGTCTCGTTCGTCCAGCTCGGCCCGGCCGTCACGACCATCGAGATGGCGCTCAACCCGTTCTCGACCGGATCGCGGACCGCCTTCCTCACCGCGCCCGGCAACCCGACCGCGTCGGCCAAGGTCGTGGTCGAGGAGACCGACGGTCTCGGCGGAATGGTCGTGAGCGGCGGGCTCCGCGGCGAGGTGATCCTCAATCCCGACCTGAGCAACCCGGACCTCAGCAACCCGGACCTGAGCAACGTGCCCATCTCCGGCATCAACGCGCGAGAGCTGTACAACCCGGACCTGTCCAACCCGGACCTGTCGAACCCGGACCTGTCGAACCCCGACCTGAGCAATCCGGACCTGTCCAATCCGGACCTCTCGAACGTCAGCGTCGCCAACCCGGACCTGTCGAATCCCGACCTGAGCAATCCGGACCTCAGCAACCCGGACCTGAGCAACCCGGATCTCAGCAACGTCGGCGTCGACAACCCGGACCTGTCGAACCCCGATCTCAGCAACCCGGACCTGTCGAACGCCGCCCTCAGCGATACGACGTGGACCCTCACGAGCCTCGCCAATACCTCCGCGGCGTACACCGTCAAGCTCCTTTCCACGAAGGCCGTTCCCCCCGGCATCAAGACCCAGCTCCTGATCCACAAGCTGTACGTGGTCCCCACGGCGCCCGGGTGCACGGAGCGGGACCAGACGGAGCACGTGCTGGTCGCGAACATCCCGAACCCGGTGTTCGTGGATCCCGCGGCCCCGGACCTGTCGAACCCCGACCTGGAGAACGGGGCGACGACCAACGCGACGGTGTCGCTCGCGCCGGGTGAGCAGGCCAAGATCACCCTGCGCGTCTACGACCCGGACAAGCTCGACGCGATCACGTTCGTGCCATCCCAGGTCGTCGCGCCGGCCGCGGTTTCGCAGGCCATCAACACCCAGGCGCTGATCGACCCGAACATACCCGACCAGTCGTCGGTAGCGACGCCCCTCTGGATCGCGACGGGCGCGCTCGCCGACGCCGTGATCGGCCAGCCGTACGCCCAGACGGCGACCGCGATCGGCGGCACGCCGCCGCGCACCTGGAGCATCATCGCCGGCAGCCTCCCCCCGGGCGTGACGCTCGGGCCCGGCACCGGCCAGCTCACGGGACCCGCGACCGGCGCTCCCGCCGTCTACGCGTTCACGCTGGGGGTGCAGGACTCGGGCAGCCCGGTCCTCACCGCGCAGCGCGACCTCTCGATCGAGACCGTCACCCCGCTGGCCATCACGACGACCTCGCTGCCGGCGGTGACGAGCGGCCAGCCGTTCCTGGTCGGCCTCCAGTCGACGGGCGGCAAGGGCACGAAGACCTGGAGCGTCGTGTCGGGGAGCCTGCCGGCGGGCATCTCGCTCGATCCGGCCACCGGCGTGCTGAGCGGCCTGTCGAACGCCGTCGGCCTGTTCCCCTTCACGGCGCAGGTGACCGATCAGACGAGCCCGCCCCAGACCGCTGTCCAGGCGCTGACGCTGGCGCTGGCGCCGGTGCTCTCGTTCACCGTCCAGCCGACCGACGTCGCCGTCGACGAGGCCATCGTGCCGGCGGTGACGGTGCTGGCCCAGGACGGAACGGGCGCGGTCGTGCCGGGTCTCACCCTCACCCTCGCCATCGGGACGAGCTTCGGCACGACGAACATCTACGGGAGCACGAGCGCCGTGACCGGGAAGACCGGCGTCGCCATCTTCCCGAACGTCCGGTTCGACACGGCGGCGACGATCAAGCTCAAGGCGCTCTCGCTCGGCGGGTCGAGCCCCGAGAGCGACTTCCTCTCGATCTCCCCGCTCTTCAAGACGGTCCTCGATCCGAGCGGCGACGCCGGAGCCGGAAACCCCGATCTCGTGGAGGTCGATGCGATCCGGAACGGCAACGCGATGTCGTTCAACGTGATCTTCGCCGCGGGGACGTTCGACCCGGCCACGACCCGGGCCACGATCTTCCTCGACACCGACCAGGACATCGGCACCGGTCAACCCGGGGTCACGGCCGGCTGCTCGATCGACGGTCCGGCGCTGGGAAGCGATTACTTCATCGAGATCGGCGGAACCGTGTTCGTTCCCGCCCGCCTGTACAAGTACAACTATCCGCCGTGCAACTCGTTCACGCTGCTGGCCAGTGACCTGGTCATCACCCCGATCGCCAACGGCTACCAGGTGACGTTCCCGCTGTCGCTCATCGGAAACGACGACGGCCGGTTGAACTTCAAGGCGGTGAGCAGCCGGTTCCTGGGCGGCGGCGGCTTTACCGGCATCCTCGACGTATTGCCGGACGTGGGCGCCCTGCCCGGGCACGTGGACAACGTACTCGTCGACGCCCAGCAGCCCGTGACCGACAGCTCGAGCGGCTTCACCATGGCGATCGTGAGCGGCCAGTCGCTGGCGCAGGTGTTCACGGTGGGCGTCACCGGCCAGCTGCGCGAGGTGCGCGCTCCCCTCGGCTGCTCGACCGACCTCACGGTCGAGATCCGGAACGTCGTGGCGGGCGTGCCGGGAGCGACCGTGCTCGCCTCTCAAGTGGTCCCCGCGGCGAGCATTCCGCCCCCGGTGACCAGCGCGTTCCGCCGGCTCACCATCGACTCTCCGCTGGCCGTCGACGCCGGCACGCAGCTCGCGGTCGTCCTGTCGGCGGCGGATTCGTGTGGCGTCACCCCGGGGCCGGTCGCCAACGCCTACCCCGGCGGCGACGGTTTCGCGGGATCGACGGGGAACTGGGTGCCGATGTCGCAAGCTTTCGGCGGGCGCGCGGACATGCCGTTCCAGGTCCTGGTCCTCGCCCCGGTGATCCCGTAGATGGAGGCTTGGTAGACAGGACGGCCACCTCGCCGCGGCGTCCGCTTTCTTCCAGCCATCGGGCCGGGGGCCGGCGCCGATTGCCCAGCGGGTCGGGCTTCGCGGTTAGAATCAGTGCGCGTTCTGGCTGAAAGCCGCTCTCCAATGATCGGGACCACGGTCACGCATTACCGCATCCTCGAAAAGGTGGGCGCGGGGGGGATGGGAGAGGTCTACCTCGCCGAGGACACCAAGCTCCGGCGGAAGGTTGCGATCAAGGTCCTGCCCGAGGAGCTGACCCGGGACCCCGATCGCCGGCGCCGCTTCGTCCAGGAAGCACGGGCGGCGGCCGGGGTCGAGCACCCCCACATCGCCGCCGTGTACGACATCGACGAGTTCGACGGCCGCACGTTCATGGCCATGGAGTACGTCCGGGGGCAGAGCCTGCGCGATGCCATCAGCGTCCGCCGGCTCACCCCGACCCAGGCGGTGGAGCTGGCCATCCAGGTCGCCGACGGCCTGGCCAAGGTCCACGAGCGGGGGATCGTCCACCGCGACCTCAAGCCGGAGAACGTCATCGTATCCGAGGAAGGCTACGCGAAGATCATCGACTTCGGCCTGGCCAAGCTCCTCGAGCCGCTCTTCTCGACCGCCGTCGAGTCGAGCCGGATGGTGACCGAGACCCGCTTCCATACCACCGCGGGCCAGATCCTGGGCACGGTGGCCTACATGTCGCCCGAGCAGGCCCAGGGCCTGGAAGTGGATGCTCGCAGCGACATCTTCTCCTTCGGGGTCATGCTCTACGAGATGCTCTCGGGCAAGGACCCGTTCAAGCGCCCGAGCGCGGTCGAGACGCTGAGCGCCATCCTCCGCGACACGCCCCCGCCCCTGGTGCTGCCCGCCGCCCACGCCCCGGCCGAGCTGCAGCGCGTCCTGCGCCAAGCGCTGGCCAAGGCGCCCACCGAGCGCTACCAGCGCATGCGCGACATGGCCGACGACCTGCGCGCGTTGCGCGAGAAGATGGCCCGCCAGGGGGGGGCGCGGGTGGCGTGGCGGGTCGCCGTGCCCGCCCTCGCCCTGGCCGCGGCTCTCCTGGCGGGGACGTACTGGCTGGCGCGGCGTGCGGCGCCGGCTCCCGCCCCGGTCCACGAGCCGGTCTCGGTCCTGGTGGCCGACTTCGACAACCGCACCCGCGATCCCGTGTTCGACGGCGCCCTCGAGCAGACCCTGGGCCTCGGCCTCGAGGGCGCGCCTTTCATCTCCGCCTACGGCCGGCCCCAGGCCCGCAAGGCGGCGGCGGAGGTCGACCCGGCCGCGGCCGGCAAGCTCGACGAGCGCATCGCCCAGCTCGTCTGCCGGAGCCAGGGGGTCAAGGTCCTGGTGGCCGGCTCCATCGAGCCGAAGAGCGAAGGCTATGTGCTGAAGGCGTGGGCTCTCGACCCGGTGACGTCGAACCGCCTGGCCGAGGCCGCCCGCGCGGTCCCGGGCAAGGGTGACGTGCTGAGGGCCGCCGACGGCGTCGCCGCCGACCTGCGCCGGCAGCTCGGTGACACCGCCGCCCGATCCGGTCGCGGCCTCGAGGGCGAGACGTTCACCACCGCCTCGCTCGACGCCATGAACAGCTATGCCCGCGCCCAGGAGCTGTACCCCCTGGGCAAGTACGATGAGGCGATCGCGGAGTACCGCAAGGCCATCGCCCAGGACCCGACGTTCGGCCGCGCCTACACCGGGCTCGCCGTCCAGCTCGCGAACCTGGGCCAGAAAGAGGAGGCCGAGAAGTACTTCCAGATGGCGCTGGCCCGGGTCGACCAGATGTCCGAGCGCGAGAAGCACCGCACGATCGGCGTCTACTCCCTGAGCAAGGGCAACTACGAGAAGGCGATCGAGGAGTTCCGCGCCCTGGTGAAGGAATACCCGGCGGACACGGCCGGGCACGGCAACCTGGCCCTGGCCTACTTCTTCAGCGGGGACATGAAGCGGGCCTACGAGCAGGGGCGCCACGGGGTCGAGCTCTACCCCAAGAACCTGCTGCAACGGAACAACGTGGCCCTGTATGCGATGTACGCCGGCGACTTCGAGACCGCCGAGCGCGAGGCCCGCGCGGTGCTGGAGCAGAACCCGGCGTTCGAGAAGGCGTACGTGGCCGTCGCGCTCTCCGAAGCGGCCAGGGGGCAGGTGGAGAAGGCGGCCGAGACCTATCGGCGGCTCCAGACGATCAGCGCGCGGGGCGTTTCGCTGGCCACGACCGGCCTGGCCGACCTCGCCCTCTACGAGGGCCGGCCGGCCGAGGCCGCGTCCACCCTGGAGAAGGGCATCGCCGGGGACGCCGCCAACAGGAGCGCCGGGGCCGCCGCCTACAAGGCCGCGGTCCTGTCCCAGGCGCAGCTCATGCGCGGCCAGAAGGACCCCGCGCTGACCGCGGCCGACCAGGCGGCGGCGGGCAGCCGGCAGGAGAGCGTCCTCTACCTCGCCGCCCACGCCTACCTGGAAGGAGGACAGGAGGGCAAGGCGCTGCGGCTGGCCACCGAGATCGGCCGGCGCCTCGAGCGGCCTCCCCAGGCCTACGCCAAGCTCATCGAAGGCGAGGCCCAGAGGGGCCGCGGCCGCCTGCGCGAGGCGATCGCGGTCCTGCAGGACGCCCAGAAGCTGAGCGATACGTGGCTGGGCCGCTTCGCGCTGGGCCGGGTGTACCTCGAGGCCGGAGCGTTCGCCGAGGCCTACTCGGAGCTGGACGCGTGCCTCAAGCGGCGGGGCGAAGCCGCCGCCGTCTTCCTCGACGACGTGCCGAGCCTGCGCTTCCTGCCCCCGGTCTACTACTACCTCGGCCGGGCGCAGGAGGGCCTGAAGAGCCCGCGAGCCGTCGAATCGTTCAAGACGTTCCTGGCCATGAAGGAGAGGGGCGACGGGTCCGACCCGCTGGTGGCTGACGCCCGCCGCAGGCTGCAAGGACGGTGAGCACCCACGGAAGGGAGCGAGCCATGAGAAGGACGATCGTGTCGTTGGCGCTGGCCATGGCCTTGTCGGCGGCCGCCCAGGCCGGCTATCAGGTCGTGCGGCTGGGCGACGTCCTCGCCCTGGCGCGTGAAGGCGTGTCGAGCCGGACGATCATCTCTTTCCTGGAGACGCGGCCGCTCGGCTTCGCCGTCGGGACGGAGGAGATCCTCCGCCTCCGGGACGCCGGGGCGGGGGAGGACGTCATCCGCTACCTCATCGAGCGCACGGCCCCGCGCGACTCGCAGGGCCCGGAGTCCTACGGGGCCGGGGCCTACGCGAGCCCGCCGGACCCCTACTCCGGCGACGCGCCCTATGAAGACACGGGATACGCGCCGGCCTATGTCGACTATGGCCCGTCCTACTCCATCGACGCGTCGATCGTCCCTTACTACGTCGGCGGCTATTACGGAGGCGGCTACTACGGAGACGGCGGCTACTACGGAGGCCGTTACGACCGGGGCGGCTTCGGTCACTGGCTCGCCCGCCAGTTCGGCTTCGGGCGTCGTGGCGGTTACTACGTGAGCGACGGCCGGGGATGGCGCCATCAATACGACCATGGCCGCCGGTACGACTACGGCCGTCGGTACGATCACGGCTACGGCCGTGACCTCGGCTACGGCCGCGACTATCGATACAGCCGGCCGTCCCGGGGATACCGGGCTGCGTACGCCACGATCTCCCGCGGCTACTCGGTTCCCCAGGGCCGGCCCGGAGGTCGTTTCACGCGGTCGGGAGGCGACCATGCCGTTCCCCGCGGCGGGAGCCGCGGCGGCGGACGGTCCGGAGGCGGCCGCGGTCACGCCAGCGGCGGCCACGGCGGCGGTCGCGGCCGGCGCTGATCCGGCGCGCGCGAGCCGTTACTTCCTCCTGATCGACCGCACATCGACGTAAACGTCGCCGAACGGCCGTCGGCTGACGATCCTGTCGCCTCGTCCTTCGCCGCTCCACAGCCCACCGGAGCGATCACCGGAACCGCAAACCGAGCGAGCATGGAAGTTTAGTCCCCTCTCCGGGGCCGCCCTTCGATGCGCGGGCCCGTCTGGAACAGGCCTTGCTGAATGGCCGCATCGATCCAGCAGAAGAGGAGGCAATCGTGAGAGCGACTCGTACGGTCATGGACGTGGCGGCCGCCTTGGCGGCGTCGACCTTGCTCACCTTCACCGTCTTCGCCGACGACAACCCGGCTCCGGCCCCGGCGCCCACGCCGTCGGCGAGCCCGGCCCCGGCGGCCAGCCCGGAGGCCGCACCCGGCGGGCCGGCTCCCATCGAGATCACCAGCTTCGTCGACACCTACTACGACTACAACTTCAACAAGCCGCCCGGCGACACCCAGCTCCGCAACTTCGACACCAAGCACAACCAGCTCAGCATCAACCTCGTCGAGGTGGCGCTCGAGCAGAAGCCGACGTCGAAGAGCCGGCTCGGCTTCCGGGCCGACCTCGACTTCGGCCCCGCCACCGACATCGTGCACGCCGCCGAGCCCGGCGGGGCGGACGTCTTCAAGATCTTCCAGCAGGGCTACTTGAGCTACCTCGCCCCGGCGGGGAAGGGGCTGCAGCTCGACGCCGGCAAGTTCGTCACCCCGTTCGGGGCGGAAGTCATCGAGACCAAGGACAACTGGAACTACTCGCGCTCGCTGCTCTTTGCCCTGGCCATCCCGTATTACCACGTGGGCCTGCGCGCGACCTATCCGTTCAGCGACAAGATCAGCCTGGCCGGCTTCCTGGTCAATGGGTGGAACGACGCCGTCGACAACAACAGCGGGAAGAGCCTCGGCCTCCAGGCCACGCTCAAGCCGCATCCCAAGCTCACCCTCGTGGGGACGTTCATGGGCGGGCCGGAGCAGAAGGACGACACCTCCGACAAGCGCTACCTGTGGGACGGCGTCGTCACGTTCAACGCGACGTCGACGCTCAGCCTCATGGCGAACTACGACTACGGCAAGGACCGCATCGCGGGAGTCCCGGTCCGCTGGCAGGGGGTCGCCGGGTACGCGCGCTGGCAGGCCACCCCGACCTGGGCCCTGACCCCGCGCTTCGAGTGGCTCGACGACGGCGACGGCTTCATGAGCGGAAACAGCCAGACCCTCAAGGAAGTCACCCTCACCAGCGAGAACAAGATCAGCGGGGGGCTCCTGGCCCGGCTCGAGTACCGGCGCGACTTCTCGGACGTGCCGTTCTTCCTCAAGGACGGCGGCACGGTCAAGGCCCAGACGACATTCAACGTGGGCCTCGTCTACGCCTTCGGCTCCCATTTCTGAGGAAGGGGGCCTCAACGACCAAACCGGAAAGGAAGACAAGAAAACATGAATTCAAAGGACGTGGTCAAGCTGGCCAGGCAGCAGGAGGCCAAGCTCGTCGACCTGCGCTTCATCGACATGCCGGGGCTGTGGCAGCACTTCTCGATCCCGGTCGCTGACCTCAACGACGAGCTGTTCGAGGCGGGGATCGGGTTCGACGGGTCGTCCATCCGGGGGTTCCAGACGATCGACGAGTCGGACATGCTCCTCTTCCCCGACCCCGCCACCGCCCAGATGGACCCCTTCACCTCGGTGCCCACCCTGGTGCTCATCTGCGACGTCCGCGACCCGGTGACGGGCAAGGACTACTCCCGAGACCCGCGCTACGTGGCCCGCAAGGCCGAGGCCCACCTCAAGGCCACCGGCGTGGCCGACACCGTGTACATCGGCCCCGAGCTGGAGTTCTTCTTCCTGGACTCGGTGCGCTTCGACCAGACGTACAACTGCGGCTACTACTACGTCGACTCGGAGGCCGGCTTCTGGAACGCCGGCCTCGACGGCGGGCCGGGGCGGCCCAACCTCGGCTACAAGCCCCGCTACAAG
>Ga0066710_100000935_pt1 | contig 20046 bp, 16 predicted proteins | sample GraSoiAngelo_159_FD_79666 | JGI IMG/M metagenome (GOLD analysis project Ga0066710, IMG submission 79666) | Grasslands soil microbial communities from the Angelo Coastal Reserve, California, USA - 14_1009_16_40cm | ecosystem: Environmental > Terrestrial > Soil > Grasslands | place: USA...
CGCAAGGTGCAACAGGAAGACATCATCAAGGAAATCAAGAAGCATAGCTTCTACATGAAACCCGGCGAGAAGCGCCGGGCAAAGGAAGCGCTTTCGCGGAAGCGACTGCGCAAGAAGCAGCGGCGGGAAGCGGATTAAGAATTGGGGCGGTCCCGGTTGCACCGGGGTCGCCCTTCCGTTTTCCTCGCGGCTCGGCGCCGCACTTCCGAGAATCAGGCCCCCGTAAGGCAGGGAAGTTTTGGGTTCGTGTTTCAGCTTCGTGCCCGCAGGCCCAAGGGATCCGCGCCCGGCGTCCCCGGATACTGGTCTCCTCAAGCATCTAGGCTCTCAGGTACAAAGTCCGCCCAACCTCCTGCCCAGCCCGGGACCAGGGGAGAGCGGCTCATGGAATACCACGACAAGGTGCTGAAGTGTTCGGAGTGCGGAGCTGAATTCGTTTTTACCGCCGGCGAACAGATGTTTTTCGCCGACAAGGGATTCAAGAACGAACCGAAGCGCTGCAAAAACTGCAAAGCAAAGCGGGCCGAAGGTGGAGGCGGAGGGGGAGGACACGCCTCGCCGATGCGCTCGGAAACGAAGACGAATTGCTCGCAGTGCGGGAAGGAAACCACAGTTCCCTTCCGTCCCACCCAAGGGCGGCCGGTGTTTTGCCGGGAATGCTTCCAGCAGCGCAGGGCCATGGGCGCAGCGTAAAGCAGCAACTAGAAGGATAGCTCGAACTACGGAATGCTTCGCGTGGGGCGGATAGACCTATCTGTCCCACCTTTTTCGAGTCCCTCAACCGCAAGTGCATTCCATCAAGAATGCCTTATCCAGAAGGGCATCGAGTTGGGAAAGGGCTTCCGGCATGCTTTTGCGTCCGTCACCGAAGCACCTGTGTCGTGGCTTGTCAGGAAGGCCCGCTGGCAGCCGCAAGACACACGAATCTAGCCTAGGACTGCGCCGCCAACAAGCCGAGAGGTACATTTTCAAGCCACGGCGGAGTATGATACAAAGCTCGAAGTCCCCAACGAGACAGAGCGACCCGGAGGGCCACTTCATGGCTCACCGCTTCACCATCGGCGTGGAAGAAGAATTCCAAATCATTGATCCGGCGACCTGCGAATTGCGTTCGCATGTCAGCCAGCTCGTCTCCGCAGCTTCCCCGGACATCGCGGAGCAGGTGAAGCACGAGTTACATCAGTCCATCGTGGAGACCGGCACGCGCATCTGCGAGAACGTCAGCGAGCTGCGCATCGAAATGCACCGCACGCGCGGCGAGCTGGTCGCCGCTGCCGAACGCGCAGGACTTCAGGTGGCCGCCGCAGGCACGCATCCCTTTTCCAGCTGGATCGACCAAGTCATCTCGCCCGGCGAACGTTATCAGCACATCGTCGAGGAGATGGGCCAGTTGGCGCGATCGCTGCTCATTTTCGGCATGCACGTACACGTGGCCATGCCGGACAAGCAGACGACCATCGACATGATGAATGGCGTGCGCTACTTTTTGCCGCACCTCCTCGCACTTTCGACTAGTTCACCCTTTTGGATGGGCAGAAATACGGGACTGAAATCGTTCCGCACGACGGTGTTTCGCCGGTTCCCGCGCACCGGCGTGCCGGAGCAGTTCGAATCCTGGAGCGCGTACGAAAATTTCGTAAACCTTCTCGTGAAGCTGAACTCCATCGACAACGGCAAGAAGATTTGGTGGGACGTCCGCCCGCACCCCACCTTCGGCACGTTGGAATTCCGCATGTTCGACGTCTCGACGCGAGTCGAGGAAGCCGTGGCCATTGCCGCGCTCACCCAGGCGATCATTGTGAAGCTGCACCGCCTCAACCAGGCCAATATGAGCTGGCGTCTCTACCGCCGCGCGCTCATCGAAGAGAACAAGTGGCGCGCGGCGCGATACGGCATTGATGGAAAACTCATCGACTTCGGCAAGGAAGCCGAAGTGCCCATGGGCCAGCTGGTTCCCGAATTACTGGAATTAGTGGATGACGTCGTCGATGATCTAGGCAGCCGCAGCGCGGTCGAATACGTGCACACGATCATGAACGAAGGCACCAGCGCGGACCGGCAGTTGCGCGTATATCAGGAGACGGGCGATTTGAAAGCGGTGGTCCGGCACCTTGTGGCCGAAACGCGCGGAGGTGTCACCGAACCGCGCACTTCTTCAGCACACGCCGTGAATTGACCGCGATCGAAAGCGAAGCAGTTCCACAGACCCTGACAGGAGCACGAACATGAAAACGGTTGGCCTTCTCTGCGGGCGGGAATACAGCTTTCCTCCGGCTTTTATCGAGCGCGTCAAGAAGCTCGGCGCAAGGGACGGAGTGAGCGCCGAATTTGTGAAGCTGGGCGGCACGCGGATCGGTGAACCCGCCCGATATAGCGTCATCGTCGACCGCATCTCGCATGAAGTCGAATATTACCGCGGCTACTTGAAGCACGCCGTTCTTCAGGGAACCTACGTCATCAACAATCCTTTCTGGTGGACTGCCGACGACAAGTATTTCAATTACTCCGTGGCCGCAAAGCTGGGAATCGCCATCCCCAAAACGGTGCTCCTCCCGCAGAAGGGTTATCCCAGCGATGTGGATATCACCGCCGAGTCGCTCCACAACCTGGAATACCCGGCGGACTGGGACGGGCTGCTTGATTATGTCGGACGGCCTGCCATCTTGAAGCCTTTTTCGGGTGGCGGCTGGAAGCACGTCTACAAAGTGAACAACAAAGAGGAACTCCTCGCGGCGTATGACAAGACTTCGCCGTACTGCATGACGCTCCAGGAATTCATCGATTTCAATCAGTACGTGCGCTGTTTCACTTTCGGTAAGACGGACGTTGTCCCCGTTCACTATGATCCCAAGGAACGCAAATATCTTGTCGACCACCAATACCTGAAGCCGGAGCTCGGCGCGCGCGTCGTGAAGGATGCGCAGACCATCAACCAGGCGCTGGGCTACGAAATGAACACCATCGAGTTCGCGGTCAAAGACGGGGTGCCCTTCGCCATTGACTTCCTGAATCCCGCACCCGATTTCGAGCGCGACCGCATCACGGAATTTTATTTCGAGCACGTGGTGGAAAAAATGGCGCGGCTGGTGATCGACCGCGCGCTAAATGGCAAGGCTTCGAATCCATGGCCGCGTTGGGAAGAGATGCTCGGCATCGGAGCAGCCGCGGGATTCACAGGAGCGCCAAAGAGCGCCTCCGCCGGGCAGAGGTCAGCGGCCGCTCCGGCTGCGGGGGCCGCGCAGGGATCGTGATGAAATGACCAGCGCCCCAACACCTTCGGTCTTGCCGCCTTCTCCCGCGGAGGAATGGCACGCTATTTTAAAAGCCACGCTCCTGCGCGTGCCCGCGCTCCCGGAAGATTTGGTCAAGCACATGCGCGGAGCCAAGCTTACCTTTGGCAATCGCGTTCATTGTCCTTTTCTGCGTCCGTTTTTTCTTTCTCCTGAAGACGAAGAGCGAGTGAGAACCGTTGCGGAGACCATCGCGGATCTCGGCGAGCGCATTGCGAGCGCGGCGCTCGACGACAAACATCTTTTTGCACAATTGCATCTGCGGGAGGAAGAGCAACGTCTCGCCCGGATTCCCACGGGATATGGACGGGCGAGCACGGCCTCGCGGCTGGACGCGTTTTTGCTTCCCGACTCGCTGAAATTTGCGGAATACAACGGCGAATCGCCGGCGGGTGCAGGCTACGCGGAAACCCTTGCTGAGATCTTCCGCGAGCTCCCGGTGATGGGTAAGTTTGCGCAAATGTATGAAGTTCACAGTTACCCTCTCAGCGCCAAGCTCCTCGATGCTCTGGTGATGAGCTACCTGGACTGGGGAGGATCGTCCACGAAGCCGCAGATTGCCATTGTGGACTGGCAAGACGTGCCCACCGTGAGCGAGTTCGAAATCCTCCAGGAGCGCTTCGAGAAAATGGGCATCCCAACGCTCATTGCCGATCCACGCGAGCTCGAGTGGGACGGCAAATCGCTGGTAGCGCGGGACAAGAAGATCGATCTGGTCTACCGCCGCGTGCTCATCAACGACATCGTGGCCAAGCCCGCCGAATGTTCCGCGCTGGTCAAAGCCTACTCGGCGAACGCCGTGTGTGTGACGAATAGCTTCCGCTGCAAGATTCCGCATGTGAAGGCGTTTTTTGCCGTGCTGACCGACGAGCAAAATGGCGCGCTCTTCTCCCACGGCGAGCGCGAACTGATCCGGAGGCATATTCCCTGGACACGAGTCGTCGCGGACGCCAAGACGGCACACTACGGCAAGCCCATCGAATTACTGGCCTTTATCCGCAAGCAACGCGAAAACATGGTCCTTAAGCCCAGCGATGAATATGGTGGGGCCGGTGTGACCCTCGGCTGGGAAACCGGCGAAGCTGCCTGGGACGCCGCGATCGAGTTTGCACTTTCGGCAAAGAAGGGCGTGTGGATCGCCCAGGAGCGCATCCCCATCCGCCGCGAAGTCTTCCCTTACATCGCGGACGTCGGCAAAGTCGATTACCGAGACATGCTGGTGGATTTTGCTCCGTACTTGTTCCGCGGCAAACTCTGTGGCTTTCTCACCCGCCTCAGCGCCACCGGCCTCGCCAATGTAACCAGCGGCGGCGGACAGGTGCCCGCGTTTCGCGTCTCCCCGCGAAGTTCGGCGGCCAACTAGCCGGGAAAATCTCTGGCTGTAAAGCATGCACGATACTCGTCCCTCATGGCAGGCCTTGGACCGGCCGAACGGACAGTTGAAAAAGAAGGCTCGGCAGTTAGGGGCGCTAGAAAATCCGCGCAATTCAAGTAGAATCAATTAGATGAAGTTTGGTTTCTCGCAAAGGGAATTGATGCCTGGCGCGCGCAACGCCGTGGTGACATGTCTTGGTGTGCGTCCCGGCGAACGCGTGGCCCTGGTTGCCGATGAAGCCAGCCGCGCCGTGGCGGCCAGCATCGCCGCCGCTCTAGACGAACGGCGCGCGCCCTATACCGGCTTGCTTCTGGAAGAGTTTGCACCGCGGCCGATGAAGGCTGCGCCCGCTAGTGTGCTGGACGCCTTGGAAACAGCGGATGTCGGCGTGATGTGCATGACGCCTCAGCCGGGCGAACTGGGTGCGCGTATGGCCATCGTGAGAGTGGTCGAGCGCCGCCAGATTCGTTACGCACACATGGTCGGCGTCACGACGCAAATCATGCAGCAGGGCATGCGCGCGGATTACCGCCTGGTGGATCGCCTAAGCGATAAGTTGCGGGAGCGCATGCTGCGCGCTGAAACCCTTACGGTAAAGACCGAAGCGGGGACCAAGATCGCTGCGCATTTCGACCGCGGCCTCGACTGGGTGAAGACCAGCGGGCTCATCAGCCCGCGCTACTGGTCGAACCTTCCGGCCGGCGAAGTTTTCACCACCCCCGCAACGGTGGACGGCACCTTTGTCTGCGACGCCACAGCCGGGGACCACTTCAACGGAAAGTATGGCGACCTGCAGGCCACCCCCTTGATGCTGGAGATCAAGGGCGCGCGGCTCGTCGGGGTCGCCTGTGCCCGCAAGGATTTGCAGCAGGAATTCTGGGACTACTGCCACACGGACGAAAACAGCGACCGGGTCGGCGAGCTTGCTTTCGGCACCAACCTTGGACTATCTGAGATGATCGGTATTCTGCTTCAGGATGAAAAATTCCCGGGCGTTCATATCGCCTTCGGCGATCCCTACGGCAGCCAAACGCACGCGGACTGGAAATCCCAAACGCACGTTGACGTGCTTACTCGCAACTGCGACGTATGGATCGACGACGACAAGGTCATCGAAAAGGGCCACTACCAGCTCGAGCATTTGGGCTTTCGCTAAATCCTTTCCCAAACAGCGAAACAAGGACAAACAATTTCTAGAAGAGTTGCGAGATGTATTCCCGCATCTGGTGTTTCCAGTACGGCCAATCGTGGCCGCCCTGCGGGCCCCAATTGTCCAGCGAGTGGCGGATGCCTTTGCTGGAGAGAACTTCTGAGAGGCGGTAGGTAGGCCCACTGTTCTCCCATGGACCCGTACCAGTACTGAGGTGAATGTCACAGCTCGCGATCTGGTGAAAGAACCAGGGATCGCTGGCGTTCGAGAGGTAATCGACGGGATTATTGAAGTAAAAATTGTCGTCGTACATCCCGTCCATGAAGTTCCGCAGGTCGTACACGCCGGACATCGCGAAGCAGCGTTTGATGACGTCGGGATGCTTGAAGAGGCTGTTGGCAGCGTGGTACGCGCCAAATGAAGCGCCCATCGTGGAGATCCGAAGGCCCTCTGACTGGCAATTGTTCCAGATAAAAGGAACGACCTCTTCGCGCAGATAAGAATCAAAGACCGTCTGGGCATAGCTGCGGTGAAATGGGTGCGCGCTCTTGTTGTAAAAGCTGTGCCCATTGAGCGAATTCACGGTGAAGAATTTAACCCTTCCGGCATCGATGAAATCCGCGAGCGCGCCGACCATGCTCTGGCCTTCGAGCTCCCACTCGTCGCCGGCGCTGGTCGGGAAACCCAGGAGCGGGGGGCCCCAATGCCCGTAGACGACGACGCCCAGCTCCATGCCGAGCCGGTGAGAGTACCAGCGGTGATATTCACGTTTCATCGATTGCCTCTTGATTGTTGCGGGGGAAAAGAGAGTATGCCAGCGGAGCAGGTTCCGAGCAATCGCCTCGGATGAACGGTTGCAGCTATCTCGGAACGGTTGGACTGCGGTTTCAATCCCAAGCCGTCTCCGCTAAGATGGGTGCGGACATTCTTCTATCCGGAGGAGGAGTCAAAGACATGGCTAGCGTTTCACAATCCCAGAAACCATCGCCGGAGCGCATATTCGGAGTGCTGAACGCGTTTCAAAGCTCTGCCGCACTGAAGACCGCGATTGAGTTGGAGGTCTTCACGGCAATCGCCGACGGCGCCGACCGGGCGGACTCCATCGCACAGCGAGTGAACGCAGCGGAACGTGGCGTGCGCATCCTATGCGATTACCTGACGATCCACGAGTTCTTGACCAAGAACGATGGTCGCTATGCTCTCACGCAGGAGTCTGCGATTTTTCTCACCCGCCATTCGCCCGCGTATATGGGAACCTTGGCGGATTTTCTGACCAGCGAAGCGCACAAGAGAAATTTCAACGCATTGACGGAAGCGGTGAGGAAAGGCGGAACGGCAGTCGCACAAGGAGACAATACCAAGCCGAACGACGAACTGTGGGTGACCTTCGCGAGGACCATGGCACCGTTGACGACGGTGTCGGCCGGGTTCATCGCGGACCTTGCGGGCGCCAAGGAAGGAAAAGCATGCAAGGTGTTGGACATCGCTGCGGGGCACGGGATGTTCGGGATCACCATTGCGAAGCAGAATCCGAATGCGCACATCACGGCGGTTGACTGGGCGCCGGTCCTGGGAGTTGCGAAGGAAAATGCCGCGGCCGCGGGAGTAACCGAGCGCGTGGCTTTCCGGCCGGGAAGCGCTTTTGAAGCAGACCTCGGCCAAGGCTACGATATCGTGCTACTGACGAATATCTTTCACCACTTCGACATGGCGACTTGCGAGAAACTGATGCGCCGCGTTCATGCGGCGTTGAAGGCTGGCGGAAAGGCCATCACGCTGGAATTCGTGCCCAACGAAGACCGCTTAACCCCGCCCATGGCCGCGGCCTTCAGCCTCATCATGCTGGCAGGAACTGACTCTGGCGACGCCTACACCTTCTCGCAATATGAGAAGATGTTCGGGAAAGCCGGGTTCGTGAGAACGACGCAGCATACGGTTCCGGACTCGCCGCAGCAATTGCTTCTCTCGGAGAAATAGGAAACCCTGGTGAAGAGAAAAAACAAACGGATCACAAAAAAGAAAAGCAAAGCGGGAAATCACGATCAGGCGTTGCGCGAGCACCTCATCTCTCTTTTGAAGGGTGGCGAGGCGCACGTACACTTCATGGACGCGATCGAGGGTTTTCCCGAGGCGAAACGAGGAGCATTCGTCGAAGGCTTGCGGCATACCGGATGGCAGCTACTGGAGCACGTTCGAATTGCGCAGTGGGACATTCTGGAATTCAGCCGCAACCCCAAGCACGTCTCGCCTGGATTTCCCGAGGGCTACTGGCCGAAGACGCCCGGACCGCCGGACGAGGCCGCATGGGAAAAGAGCGTGCAGGCGTTCCAACAGGATCTCCAGGAAATGATCAAACTGGTCAAAAATCCGAACACGGATTTGTACACCGCGATTCCGCACGGAGACGGTCAGACGATTCTGCGCGAGGCGCTACTGCTGGCCGATCACAACACCTATCACCTGGGTCAGCTGATCGATTTGCGGCGTGCGCTGGGTGCCTGGCCGGAATCGTAAGCACTGGTGAATCACGGGTGGGACCGGAAAAACGGAAATTTACTTTAGTAGGGCGTTTTGTTTTCCTGCTGCTTCCAGGCCGAAAAAATAGCCACGGAATCGGCTCGCAGAAGCTGCGTCATCGGAATGCGCCGCCCGGCGGGTGCGATCTTGAGCTCTTCATAGATGAAGGCGTCGTCGAAACCGGCGCCCGCAGCATCGGCAGCCGTTGCGGCGTAGAAAATTTGCGCGGGGCGAGCCCAGTAAATCGCCCCGAGGCACATGGGACAAGGTTCGCACGTGGTATACAGATCGCAGCCGCTGAGTTGAAAATTAGCAATAACGCGGCAGGCCTCGCGGATGGCCAGGATTTCCGCATGCGCAGTTGGATCGTTCGTGCGAGTGACGCGGTTCGCGCCTTCAGCAATGATGCGCTCTTCCTTCACGATCACGGCAGCGAACGGCCCGCCGCTGCCCGAGCGAACGTTTTCCAGCGCCAGCGCGATGGCGCGCCTCATGAAGTCTGGGGACATGTCCTGTTGTTCTACCGCGTTTCAGATTGTACTGTCCGGTCCAAAAATCGCAACGCGGCATTTTTCCAATGCGCGGAATCACTTAACTCCCGGGCAATCGGCGCGGCATGCTTCGTGGCCGCCGGGCTTGCAAGAAAACGGATTGGCGGTAGCATGTAGCATTGCACCATACGGTTGTGCATCCGTTTTTGTCCAGTGGCGGAGGGAGGGCGCATGATTCATATCGAGAATATTTCCAACCGCGATCGTGAAATAGTCAGCGGCCGGCGCGGATTCCTCAAAGGCATGCTCGGAGCGGGCGCATTTGTTCTGAGCGTTCGTTTGATGCCGGAGCAGGTGTTTGCTGCATCCGCAAATGCCAGCGCGCCGGATGCGATAACCAAAGCGCCGTTGAAGCCAAACGTGTACCTCGCGATCGACACGGATGGAACCGCCTACATCATCGCACACCGCTCGGAGATGGGAAGCGGGAGCCGGACGGCGCTGCCGCGCATCGTGGCGGACGAGCTGGATGCGGACTGGGCGCGAGTGAAGCTTGTGCAGGCAACCGGTGACGAAAAATACGGCGATCAGGATACCGACGGATCGCATTCGGTGCGGAGTTTCTTTGACGTTTTGCGGGAGTCCGGGGCAACCGCGCGGCTAATGTTGATGAGAGCAGCGGCCACGCAGTGGGGCGTGCCGCCAACAGAATGCTCCACGAATTTGCATACCGTGGTACACAAAGGGTCCGGAAAAAAACTGGGTTACGGAGAGCTCGCGGCGGCAGCGGCGAAATTGGACGTTCCGAAAAAGGAAGACGTAAAGCTGAAGGCCCGAAACGAGTGGCGATACATCGGCAAAGGTACGGCAAGCTACGACCTCAAGGATATGTGCACTGGCAAAGCGGCCTACGGGCAGGATACGCACATGGAAGGAATGCTGTATGCCAGCGTAGCACACCCGCCGGTCTTCGGTAGCAGCGTCAAGTCGGTCGATGACAAAACAGCGCTAAGTGTCGTAGGCGTGAAGCAGACGGAAACGATCGATGCGTTCAAACCACCTATCGGCTTTCAGGCGCTCGGCGGCGTGGCGGTGCTGGCTGACAACACTTGGGCGGCGATGCAGGGAAGAAAAAAGCTGAAGGTCGAGTGGGAGAAGAGTCCGCACAGCGCTTGGAACTCGGACGCGTATAAGAAAGAACTGCAGGAGACGGCGCGCAAGCCCGGGAAGGTTGTGCGCGAGAGCGGCGATGTGGACGCGGCGTTCGCAAAAGGCGGGAAAATCGTCGAAGCGGAATACTACGCGCCGTTGCTGGCGCATGCATCGATGGAGCCGCCGGCTGCACTGGCCCTATACCGTGACGGTAAAGCTGAAGTGTGGGCGCCGACACAGGGCCCGCAGGGCGCGCGGGATGCTATCGCGCAAGCGCTGGGATTGAAGAAAGAAGATGTGACCGTTCATGTGACGTTGCTCGGAGGCGGATTCGGGCGGAAGTCGTTTCCGGATTTTGCAGTGGAAGCGGCAGTACTCTCGAAAAAAACGGGAAGGCCCGTGAAAGTGGTCTGGAGCCGGGAAGACGATATCAAGTTCGATGTGTATCACTCCGTGGCGGCGATGTATATGAAGGCGACGCTAGGATCCGATGGAAGACCCACCGCCTGGTTGCAGAGGACGGTGTTTCCACCTATTGGATCGACATTCGACCCCCGTGCGACGTATTCCGCACCGGACGAACTTGGGCTGGGTTTCACGGATGTCCCGTTCGCCGTGGCTAGCTTTCGCGCGGAGAACGGACCGGCGACAACCCATACGCGGATCGGTTGGTTCCGCTCTGTGGCCAACATCTATCATGCGTTTGGAATTCATTCTTTCGCGGATGAACTGGCGCATGCGGCCGGGAGAGACCCGGTGGAATACTTGTTGCAATTGCTCGGACCAGACCGCGTCGTGCCGAGGACGGAACTTCCGAAAGAATTTCCGAACTACGGCGCAGAGTACGATCAGTATCCGATCGATACTTCAAGATTTCGCCGGGTGCTGACGCTGGCTGCGGAGAAAGCCGGCTGGGGAAAGCAGAAGCCCGGTAACGGGTACGGAATAGGCCTGGCGATGCACCGTAGTTTCCTGACCTATGTGGCGACGGTGGTCCAGGTGCGGGTGGATGATGCGGGCCAGGTGCACATCAAGCGCGTGGATACGGCCGTGGACGCAGGTACCGTCGTGAATCCGGAAATGGTGCGCCAGCAGTTTGAGGGCGCGGCGGTTATGGGAACGAGCCTGGCTCTTTACGGAGAGATCACGGCGACCAACGGCGTGATTGACCAATCCAATTTCGATACGTTTCAGATGGCACGGATGAACAGTGCGCCGCAGGAAACCACCGTCTACATCGTACCGAGCGATGCGCCACCGGCTGGAATTGGTGAACCTGGGCTGCCGCCGTTTGCGCCAGCGCTGTGCAATGCGATTTTTGCCGCGACCGGCAAACGCCTCAGGGAATTGCCCCTTTCCAAGGCGGGCCTTGCCTAGAGTTTTGCGCGGAAGAACCGCTTATTGCACCGGCGGCCCTGGAGAATTTTCAAGACGGATCAAGAGACTTGGGACGAGCCAGGAGCACTGGCCGTACTCGCGCGCACAACCAAACTCGGCTCAACAATGATTTCCTTTGGATAAGGCGCATTCGGGGGAGCCGTGATGCGCTGGAGCAGCGTCTCTGCCGCGATTACTCCCATCTCGCGCAAAGGCTGCCGAACGGTTGTCAGGGCTGGATTTTGAAAAGCGGCACTCTGAATGTCGTCAAAGCCCACAACGGAGACATCCTCGGGAACACGGCGGCCGGCTTCACGCAGCGCCTGGATGGCGCCGATCGCGGAAATATCATTGAACGCAAAGAGACCGGTGAAGAGTTCATCCGAGGCCAGAAGTTTTTTCGTGACCTGATATCCGAGCTCCGGTGAAGAAGATTCGCCTTCTAGCTGGACAACTAGATTTTCTTTGATCGGAATGCCCAGGACTTCCGCCGCACCCCGGACGGACTCCCAGCGCACGGCCGTGTCGGAGCTGAATTCCTGCCCCTTGATGAAGGCCATATTGCGATGTCCAAGCTTTGCGAGATGCTCGACCGCGAGCGAAGCGGCCTGGGAGTGATTGAGAACAATGTTTGTCACTCCGGGCACATCGCGGTGGCCTGAGACGGCTACGAGCGGGACCTGGACTCCCTCCGTAAAGGCGGTATCCACTGCTATCAGACCTTCCACCGCCCGCTGCTGCAGCAGGAGCGGGTATTCTTCGATGAGCTCGCTGCGGTGGCGGTGGCTCACGACAAAGTAGAAGTAGCCCTCCTGGAGCAGATGATCCTCAATCCCCGACATGACCAGGGCCGCGTACCCCTCGCTGATTTCGGGCACCACCACGCCGATGGTGTAGCTTCGCTGCTGACGAAGTGACCTGGCAAGCTGATTCGGTCTGTAATTCAGTTCCCGGGCCGCCTGACGGATCAAGTCCTGGGTGCGCTGGGGAATGGATTTTGCAGCCGGAGACCGGTTGATGACCAGAGAGACGGCGGCCTGTGAAAGTCCCAAGTGCTCGGCGAGCGACCTCAAACTGACGCTTTGCCTTGCGGGTTTTCGCACCTGAGAGGCGGGGCCTGATTTGGAGCGCAGCATAGGGGGTGTCTGGTGTGCTAGTTTCGCACATCGCAGCGCAGCGGGACAAGCCTTACCATCGGCTCGACAACCGGCAGGATGTTGTGTGTTATGCCCCTTGATGTAGGCACTAAATCGGTTTAGTATGCTATTTTCCAAGCCGAGCCTGGGAGCCTAGCATGGTCCGAAAATCCCTTTGCACGCCGGCACCCGTGGAGTTTCAGGATTATCGATCCTTGTTTGTGTCTGAATCTTGACCGTGGGCCCTTGACCTTTACCTAAATCGGGCTGGCTGTTGGCCCGCTAGAGGGACGTCCGAACGCGGTTCGTTCCGGGATCCGCCCGAACTACGGGAGTGTTTCAAACGTGACTGCGCTGTCGCATGGTTCCGCAATTGTGGCGCTCGTACTGATATTCAGCCAACCGGCGCTGGCGCAAACAAAATCTTCTCCCTTCCTGGCGCGAGAGACGCGCGTCCGTGCCAGCCTATCCGACCCAAGTTCTGAAAAAAAAGTGCAAGCACTTCTTCGAAAGATGACGCTCGCGGAGAAGGTTGGGCAGTTAGTCCAATACTCCGGCGGACAGCCGACCGGGCCTGGCACCGGTCGCACGGATTATGAGGACATGATCCGGAAGGGAGAAGTCGGGGCGCTGTTTAATATTACTACGGCACGCGAAGTAAATGCCTTCCAACAGATCGCCGTAGAGCAATCCCGATTGCACATTCCTCTTCTGTTTGGCCTCGACGTGATTCACGGATTTCGAACGGAGTTCCCCATCCCCTTGGGGCTGGCCTCCAGCTGGGATCCGGAATTGGTCGAACGAACGGCGCGGATAGCGGCGCGTGAAACATCCGCGAGTGGAATTCGCTGGACATTTTCCCCCATGGTTGACATCGCAAGAGATGCGCGATGGGGAAGGATCGCCGAAGGATCTGGTGAAGACCCTTATCTTGGAGCGGCCTTGGCCCGGGCCTATGTGCGCGGTTATCAGGGCGCGCGGCTGGATGCGACTGACAGTATCGCGGCGTGCCCGAAGCACTATGTTGGCTACGGCGCTGCGGAAGGCGGCCGTGATTACAATGCAGTGGAGCTTTCCGAACACACCTTGCGGCAATTTTATTTGCCGCCATTTCACGCCGCGGTCGACGCGGGCGCTGCCACGCTCATGAGCGCGTTTAATTCGCTCAATGGGGTACCGGCCTCCGCGAATCCTTTCACGCTGAAACAGATTTTGCGGAAGGAGTGGGGATTCCAGGGGCTAGTTGATAGCGATTGGACCTCTGTCGCCGAACTTATCGCACACGGAATCGCCAATGATGGCCCGACAGCCGCACGCAAAGCTTTTCTCGGCGGCGTTGATATGGATATGGCTAGCAGTCTTTACCACGAAAATCTGGCGCAACTGGTGCGCTCCCGGGAGGTCCCGGAGGCCGCCGTGGACGAGGCCGTACGGCGCGTGCTGCGCGTGAAATTCGGGTTGGGTCTGTTCGAACATCCCTATGCGGACGAGACCCGCGAAGCGAGCGCGATGGTTCAGCCGGAGGGTCTCGCCTTGGCGCGCAGCGCTGCCGAAAGATCCTTCGTGCTGCTGAAGAATGCGAACTTCCGGGGGGAAACGCCAGTTTTGCCCCTCTCGGCCGACGCGAAAACCATTGCGCTGATCGGCCCGCTGGCCGACGATTCCCGCGACATGCTGGGTTGCTGGTCTGGGCAAGGGCGGCCCGAAGACGTCATCACTTTGCGTTCCGCGCTCACAGAAAAACTTGGGGCGGAACACGTTCGTTACACCAAAGGGACGGAGATCGTTGGCGGATCGGCTGAGCAAATAGCAGAGGCTGTTAAAGCTGCGGAGCAATCCGATGCCGTGATTCTTGCATTAGGAGAAAGCGCTCCAGAGATGACGGGGGAAGCGGCGTCGCGTGCGCATCTCGGTCTGCCGGGACGGCAACAGCAGCTCCTGGAACAAGTCGTGGCAACCGGGAAGCCCGCCGTTCTGGTGGTGTTCAGTGGGCGGCCGCTGACACTTCCATGGGCGTTTGAGCGAGTGCCCGCGGTTCTGGCGGCGTGGTTTCCGGGCGTACAAGCCGGGCCCGCCCTGGTGCACACAATTTTTGGCGAGGCGAATCCGAGCGGGAAGCTGGTGGTGAGCTGGCCGCGAAGCGTCGGACAAGAACCTTTGTACTACGATGCGCTGAGTACCGGGCGTCCCGCAGGCAAAATCGACCTAACTCATCCCCCACAGAATGGAGACGACAAATTCGTTTCGCGCTACATCGACCAGCAGAACAGCCCGCAATTCCCGTTCGGGTACGGGCTGTCATATACCAGCTATCGCTACGGAGACCTTAAGATCGAGAAGACACGGCTGCGTGCGGAGACCCTGAATGAACAACTTCAATCGAGTGAGCCAGCCGCAAGGACGGTCATGAGCGTCAACGCGGAGATTACCAACACGGGGACACGAGCGGGAGAGGAAACCGTCCAACTTTATCTGCGCCTACAAGGAACTAGCATCGCGCAACCAGTCCGTGTGCTGAGCGGTTTCCAGCGCATTGCTCTGGCTCCCGGTGAAACGAAAAAAGTGACGTTCACGCTGGGGCCCGAAGCTTTCGCCTTCTGGAACGATCAAAACAAATTCGCGGCCGAGCCGGCGCATGTCACGCTGTGGGTAAGTCCAGACTCAAGTCGTGGTTCCGAAGCGACACTCCAAATCACAAAATAGGCAAGGATACGCAAATGATTGGCGCGCGCCCCATCACCCGAAGAGAAGTCATGAGGATTTGCGGAATCGGTTTGCTTGCTTCGCCGCTCACAACGCTGACTGGTTGTGGGAAGCGAGCGCCGCGATCTTTCGTGGAGCCAACCGGTGCGCCCTACGAAGGAACGGACGCCCAACTTCTGGACGAAATTCAGCGTGCGACTTTCCAATTCTTCTGGGACGAAGCAAGTCAAGAAACCGGACAGGTGAAGGATCGGGCCCTGGCCAATGGCAACGACTCACGGATGATGTCGAGTATCGCCGCCACGGGATTTGGCCTGACCAGCTTGTGCATTGGCGATCAGCGTGGCTATGGCAAGTCTCCTGAAATTCTCGAACGTGCGCGCAAGACGCTGCGATTCCTGGCAAACGATTTGCCGAACGAGCGCGGATTCTTTTTCCACTTCGTTCACATGGAAACCGGGCAACGCTGGGAGAAGTGTGAGCTCTCTTCTATCGATTCTTCTCTCTTGCTTTGTGGCGTCCTTACGGCCCGGCAATACTTTGCCGATCAGGAAATCAAAGATCTGGCGACGAAAATCTATGAGCGGGTCGACTGGCCGTGGATGTTGAATGGCGCCGCGACCCTGTCCATGGGCTGGACGCCGGAATCGGGATTTCTGAACGCGCGGTGGGAACACTACTGCGAATTGATGATGATTTATCTGCTGGCGATTGGTTCGCCGACGCACCCGATGCCCGCGAGTTCATGGGATGCCTGGACGCGCCCGAGGATTCAATACCAGGGAATCGAATATATTTCCGGCAACGATCCGATTTTCACGCATCAATATTCACAGGCGTGGTTTGATTTCCGCAGCAAGCGCGATTCCTACGCCGACTATTTCGAAAACTCCGTCAAAGCAACGAAGGCGCATAAGCTCTTCTGCCTATCCTTGCGTGATCGGTTTCCGGACTACAGCGAGAGTCTCTGGGGAATCAGCGCGTCCGACTACGTCAACGGGTACACGGCCTGGGGCGGCCCGCCGCCGCAGGGCCCCATCGATGGAAGCGTGGTGCCATGCGCCACGGGTGGCTCTCTTCCCTTTCTTTTTGACGATTGCATACGCGTCTTGCGGAATCTGCGCGGCCGCTACCGGGAAAAGGCATGGGCGAAATACAGCTTTGTCGATGCTTTTAATCCGCTCACTGGCTGGTATGACACGGACGTGCTGGGAATTGACCTCGGTGTCACGATGTTGATGGCAGAGAATCATCGCACCGGTCTTATATGGAATACGTTCATGAAGAATCTCGAGGCGCAATCCGCAATGCAGAAAGTGGGATTCAAGGTGACCCCGTGAAGGACTCTTGTTTCCGTACCGGCACCAGTGGTCTCCAGCAGATGGTATTCCGGAGACTGGCCGTGCACGTGCCTCCAGGCAATCCAAGTTATTTTGTGGTTCCTAAGGGAGTAGCACCTAGAGGTCCCCCCGGAAGAATCGCGGACGGGACCCCTCGCTGAAATAAGGTCGAACGAAAAGGCGCGATCGCGACGCGCGGTTGTAGTTCGCGGCGGGGAAAAAGAGAACCGCTAGGAGCGTGGGCTCCTTATGAAGCCCGGTGCGGTTTGCCGCTCCTATTCGCCTTTCACGCCGGGTGCTTGCACAGTGCCTCGTACTTCGCCGCCGGGGAACATGGTTGTGTGCAAATTCGCGTAGGCGTTGCGGGTGAGGATAGCGCGGACCACATCGGCGAAATTGCCGTTCGGAGCAGCGGGAATTCCTTGCGCCGCCGGCCCGACGATATCCGCAGCGGTGATGGTGCCCGTGGCCATGCCTGAAGTGGCCTGGGCGCAGGCCGGCTTTCCGCCTCCGCCGCACAGGAACACCATCACGCCACCGTTTACCTTGGTGGGACCGAAGTGGATGTGGCTGAACAAGGGCAGGGTCGTGAGGTCGCTCCATTTCAGAGTGTAGGTAATGATGCTGCCGTCCGAACTGATGGTTGCACTAAAGTCCGCCACGCCCCTGCTCGTGTTAGGTGGGACTTCGCCCAATCCAACCATGTGTGCGGAGATGAGCACTTCGTTATCGCTCTTCGCTTTGGTGGAGAAATTGCCAAACAATAAAATAGCTATGGCTGCCAGCGCGACACTCATGCAGAGTCCTTTCATTTCTATCCCCTTTCTAGGCACTAACAACACGCCGGACAGGTAGCCAGGGAGGAGCCGTCCCGTCCGCCGAAGAATGAGTTCGTAGGATATATCGCGTACCGAAATAACTGTCAACGAAAAGTTCTGGATGCTTCTGTCCGCATGCGAAATTTGACGGCCGTTGGGTCTCCAATGTATGCGGCTTGTCACAGCTTTGCGCCCGCAAGTGTGGACAAATCTTCGATGGCCCGCTCTACGATTCTTAATTTGAATGCCCGTCCTAGTGATGTTTGTTTCAGACGGCCTTCGAGAGGCTTGTTTTGCGAAATTTGAGGATGGCCTACAGGAATCCTCCGATGGATGGGAACAGTGGTTAACTACTCTCAAGAAGGCCACACGCCAGAAACAATTGGTGGATGGCGAGGCGCTGGAATCCTCTTAGCTCCACAACGTGAAGCAACGGATCTTGGGGTTGCGAATAAGAGCCCGATTACGGTTCTCATCGGGCGGAGATCATGTATCAGGCTTTCCCCTCGGATCAAGCCTAGTGCGCAATCTGGTTATCTTAATGACTCTTGGAATCGTTCGGGTATAGGATGGCTCAATTCATAAATGGAGGATCCAGATGGCCAGAAAGAGTAGGCTCACGCGAGTCGCAGTGAAAATTGGGACCGCCATGGGCAGAGCGGATCGTGGAGTTCAAAAGGTTGCAAGAGCAGGATCGCTGGCTAAAAAAGAACTCGATGACATATCGAAGCAAGTCGATGCTCTCAAGCGCCAATTGCAGAAAACCGCGAAACGCCTGAAACGCGCCCTGAGCTAGATTGGAAACCCATCTTTGAGATCTCGATCGACAATTTCAGTGTGATGTTGGCAAATACGGGACGAAGCCGTGCGCTTTGGTCGGCAGACGGTATACGGATGTCGTCGCCGTAATGTACAGAGTGCCGTAGTCCGCATCACCCCACGCGAGATTGGCGGGCTGCTCCGGCATGGCGATCGTCCCGAGATGGTGGCCCTGCTCGTCCCACACCCAGATTCCTTTCGGCCCGGTCACATAGAGATTTCCATCTTTGTCTATTTTGATCCCGTCCGGCACGCCATCGCCTTTGCCACCCAGCTCTTCTCCGAAAATGCGCCCATTGGCCAGCGTCCCGTCCGGCATCAGGTCATAAACGCGAATGTTTCTTTGCTTGCTGTCATCTACATAGAGTTTTTTCCCGTCGGGGGAGAAGACTAGCCCGTTGGGTTGGGTCAGATCCTTTGTGAGCAAGCGCACTTCGCCATTCGAATCGAGTCGGTAGACACCTTGGAATGGAATTTCCTGTTTTTCTCCCTTTACCAAGTCCAGTGTCGGATCGGTGAAATAGATCGCCCCATCCGGGCCGATAATCACATCGTTGGGACTATTGAAGCGTTTCCCTTGATAGCGGTCGGCCAGAATCTTGTAGTGTCCTGCCGGCTCTACCTGGATGATGGCGCGCAAAACGCTGGCACAGTCCAGAAGATGACGCTCACGGTCATAGGTATTTCCGTCGGGGTCGCCAAGAGAGAGGACTTCTTCCTTGCGGCCGTCGGCCAGGTAGACGCGGAAAATCTTGTTGATTTCTTCATCGCTGACATAAAGAAATCCGGAGGGGTCCCAGACCGGGCCTTCCGTAAATCCGAACCCAGTTGCGACAATCGTGAGCTGCGCGTCACGATCCAGCAGCTTCCAGAATTGCGGCGATTCGGCAAGCAATTCGAAGCGCCGTCCGACCGCGCCTGCCTTTAGAGAACTGAGAGAGGCCACGGCGAGCAGCAACAGCGTGAGAACGAAAGATACTCTTTTCATTTTCGAGATCCAATCTTGAGATATGTCTTGAAATTCAAAATAGCCGACGAGCGGAATAAAGAGAGCAATAACAGGGCCGGTGGCTAGTCATCCTCTTCTTCCTTGCGCCGCGATTTTGTTTCGAATGCTTATGCTTGCCTCGTTGTCCGCGCGGCGCTAACGAGATAGCTCGCCCGTCCAGGCCGTGGCAAAATATCGTTGGGATTATGAAAAATCCCGTTCACAATGGAACGCCGTGATATCTCATTGGGTAGCGCATGTCAACCTGTTTCCCCACGGCGAAATTCGAACCGGGCGGCGCGGAGTTGGCGTTCCCGCGATAGGCGTCGCCGATTTTGAGCCTCTACCGCGGGTGTGCAAAATGGTGTTAGCGTCCGCGCTTCAGACTGACTTCCAGGAGGAGTCCATGAGCAAATTCGTTCGTTTTCCTCGCCACGCCCTTGCCTGCGGAGCATTTTTTGCCGTGGCCCTTTTCCTGGCGGGAGTTGCGGGATGGGCCTGGCCGCCTTCCGCAAAACCGAGCCAAGAAACTGCGAAGTCGAATGACGATGCTTCCTTGCTCGAAAGCTTCCGGCGCGTCGAGGCCGCTTCCGTTTCGGATGCGCTGGAGCAAATCAGCGGACGCAAGATGTACATGTCGCATCACATGCGGCCGATTTTCCCGACGAAATTTGCCGGACTGGCACTGACGGTGCTGTTGAAGAAAGAAAGCAATCATGATCCGGACGCGCTCAAAGGGATGCTTGCGGCGATCGACCAGGGGTCTGCGAATTCCGTCTATGTCATGGTGGTCGAGGACGGCGCCGACATTGCGGGCATGGGCGGCTTGATGGGAACGGCTATGGCATCGCGCGGATTTTCGGGCGCCGTGATCGACGGAGGAGTACGAG
>Ga0066710_100000936_pt1 | contig 20042 bp, 24 predicted proteins | sample GraSoiAngelo_159_FD_79666 | JGI IMG/M metagenome (GOLD analysis project Ga0066710, IMG submission 79666) | Grasslands soil microbial communities from the Angelo Coastal Reserve, California, USA - 14_1009_16_40cm | ecosystem: Environmental > Terrestrial > Soil > Grasslands | place: USA...
GACAGCTATTCGTAGATCGAGCGGCCGCGGCCCGGAAGCGCATTCTCGGGATAGGGCACGAAGTCGTGCATGTAGCCGGGCAGCGCTCGGATACGGTCGATCCACTCCACCACCGCCGGATACTCGGCGAGGTCGAAGCCTGCGTCACCGGCGACGTGCGTGTACGCGAAGAGCGACAGGTCGGCGATCGTGCAGCCGTCGCCGACGGCAAACGACCGTCCGGTCAGGTGCACGTCGAGGAGCGACAGCGCGTTGAGCCCGGCCTCGAAGCGGGATGCAGCGGCAGCCCGATCGAGCGCCGCGCGGCCGGTCATGCACCGGAAGCGCGTGCCGCCGACCCCGACCATGATCCGCTCCTGCTCGAACGACAACCACTGCAGCACGTGGGCCCGTGCGAGCCGCGACGCGGGCAGGAACGGCGTACCCTCGGCGATGTACCAGAGGATCGCGTTCGATTGCGCAATCGTCTCGCCGGTATCCAGCTCCAGCACCGGTGTCTCGCGGACGGGGTTGAGACGGCCGTACTCCGGTGTGAGCGTGTCACCGGCGAAGATGTCGATCGGAACCCGCTCGTACGGTGTGCCGAGCAGCGCCAGCAGGAGCCGCACCTTGTAGCAGTTACCCGAGGCCTCGTAGTCGTACAGCTTCATGGATCCCCGGCCGTTTCAATGTGTGACGAACCATCTCGTTGAAACGCGTGACCGCGGGATTTCGTGAGCTTGCTCCGCGGTTCGCTCAGGCACACTCGCTCCTTACGACTGGGCCTCGCTGGGGGCGATACCCAGACTGCCATGAGCGCAGCAAAGGAGCGTGTCTAAGCAGGACACCACTGAGGTGGGGCCGCCGCGGCGGCCCCACCGATTCGTCTAGCCGCCGATCGCCGCCTTCACGGTCGCACAGTTGGTGACGGTGCAGACGTTCTGCAGCGCGTAGTTGATCGACGCGTTGTGCCAGTCGGCGTTGATCGTCGAGCAGCCGTCCTCGGGCACGACCATGTAGTAGCCCATGTCTGCACCGGTTCTCGCCGTGTGCTCGATCGACATGTTCGTCCAGGCACCGGTGACGATGACCGTGTCGCGGCCGAGACCCTGGAGTAGGTTCTCGAGCCGCGTGCCCTGCCAAGCGCTCATTCGCATCTTTTCGACGATGAAGTCGCCCTCCTGTGGCTCGAGGCCCTCTGCCGGGGCTGCGCCCCACGTCCCGCGGACGCAACCGTTCGACCCCTTCACGCCCTGGAAGAGCGGTGCGTTCAGCTTCAGCCCCGGCGCGCCGGGCTCGACGATGTACCAGACGTGGATCACCGGGACGCCTCTCGCCCGGCACGCAGCCGCCAGGTCGGCGACGTTCTCGACGACGTTCTGCTCCTTCGCGTGCTGGGGCGAGCCCGAGTCGGCCCAGACGCCTCCGTCGACCATGACGTCGTTCTGCAGGTCCTGGATCAACATCGCGCAGCGCCCTGCGTCCAGCTTCAGCTCGTCGTTCACGTGGGCCTCCTCGACTTAACTCATGTATGGCTCGCGGCGCGGACCGACGAGCGTGTGGATCGAGTAGAGCGACGTCGTCGACGGGAGGAAGAGCGTGTGCCAGTCGGTCCCGCCCCAGCTGAGGTTGCCGACGTTCTCGGGCACCTCGACGGTCCCGAGGTGCTCCCCGCCCGCGGAGATCACCCAGACGCCGCCCGGGCCGGTGACCCAGACGTTCCCCTGCTCGTCGCACTTCATCCCGTCGGGGATGCCCTCCTCGATCACGCCGGAGCCGACGCCCTCGAAGAACACGCGGCCGTTCGAGAGCGAGCCGTCGCTCTCCACGTCCCAGACCTTGATGTGCGCCCGTGGCGTGTCGTTGATGTACAGCACCGACTCGTCGGGCGAGAAGCAGAGGCCGTTCGGCATGTCGAACTCGTCCTCCGCGACGACCAGCTCGAGCTCGTCCTGGCCCCCACCCGGCGGGATCCGGAAGACGCCCTGCCAGCCGAGCTCGCGGTCGCGCTTGATACCGAACCCTGGGAAGCGGCCGTACCACGGATCCGAGAAGTAGATGGAGCCGTCCGAGCGCACACAGACGTCGTTGGGGCTGTTCAGGTACTTGCCCTGCCAGTGGAAGGCGAGCGTCTCGCGGACGCCGTCCGGTCGCTCGCGGACGAGGGAGCTCGTCACGTGCTCGCAGACGAGCAGATTGAGGTCTGCGTCGTAGGTCATGCCGTTGCACTTGAACGACGGCCGCCGCACCTCCACGACAGCGCCGTCCGGCGTGTACTTCCGCCGCACGTCCCCCGGCATGTCGGAGAAGAGTAGGTGGTGCTCGGTCGGGTGCCAGATCGGCCCCTCGGTGAAGGTGAAGCCCGTTGCGAGCCGCTCGACCCCGGAGCCTTTCTCGACGAGCTCGTAGATCGCGTCCGACTTCGCGTCGATTCCCGGCACAGCTGTCCCCTTTCGGACCGAGTGTCGGCGCGACTCTATCGCTGTCACGACGGGCTTTCACGCCGATGATCGATCATCGATCTCGGGTCCGCGCTCCGGGCGAGCGGGTAGGGTGCGGCCCGTGATCGCCGTCTGGATCGTCCTCGCGGTCGGCGCCGTACTCGTCGTCTCGTTCGTGTTCGGCTTCAACCACCTCGTTCGTCTGCGGAACGAGGCGAATACCGGCTGGTCGAACATCGACGTCCAGCTCAAGCGCCGCGCCGACCTGATCCCCAACCTCGTCGAGGCGGTGAAGGGCTACGCCGCGCACGAGCGCGGGGTGTTCGACAGCATCACGGAAGCGCGATCGTCGCTCCTGCGCGCCGACACGCCGGGTGCGGCAGCGCAGGCGAACGACGTCCTCACGACGGCCCTCGGCAGGCTCTTCGCCGTCGCCGAGGCGTATCCCGATCTCAAGGCGTCGCAGAACTTCCTCCGCCTGCAGGACGAGCTGACCGACACCGAGGACAAGATCGCCGCCGCGCGCCGCTACTACAACGCGACCGTCATGCGTTACAACACCAGGATCCAGAGTTTTCCCGGCGTCCTCTACGCCGGTGCGCTCGGCTTCACCGCCCGTGAGTTCTTCGAAGCCGAGGAGGGCGACCACGCAGTACCGCAGGTCGATCTGACACCGCCCACCTCGAAGTAGCCACGGCGGAGTGACGCTTCAGGAGCAGATCCGCGCGAACCGCCTCAGAAGCCTCGTGCTGATCGGCGGCTTCGCGGTGATCATCCTCATCCTGGCGGCGCTCCTGGGCGCCGCGTTCAACCTCTGGGTGGGCGCGTTCGCACTCGCCGGGGCACTCATCTACGCGGTGTTCGGGATCATCAGCTCCCGCGGCATGGTCGCCGCGATGACGGGGGCGCAGGAGCTTCCACCCGAGCAGCTTCGGCCGATCCAGCAACTCGTCGACACGGTCGCGATTGCCGCCGGTCTCAGCGTGACGCCGCAGGTTCGGATCATCGACGACCCGGCGCCGAACGCGTTCGCCACCGGTCTCACGCCGGGGAAGAGCTTCATCGGCATCACGACGGGCCTGTTGCAGACGATGCCGAAGCGGGAGCTCGAGGCCGTGATCGCGCACGAGATGTCGCACGTCCGCAACCGCGACACCCGCCTGATGACGCTGGCCGTCGTGTTCGCGGGTGTGATCGCCCTGATCGCCAACATTGCGTTTCGCACGATGGCGTTCGGCGGCGGCGGCGGCCGCGGGCGGAATCGCGGCGGTCCGATCGTGATCGTGCTCGCGGTCGTCGGCTTCCTGCTCGCGCCGATCGCCGCGGGGCTCCTGAAGATGGCGCTGTCGCGCCGGCGCGAGTACCTGGCCGACGCCACCGCGGCGGAGATCCTGAACGACCCGGAGGCTGTCGCGATGGCGCTACGGCGGCTCGAGATGGACCCCACCACCGTCCGTCACGCCGACGTCTCCGTCGCGCACATGTGGATCGAGAGCCCGACAAGCCGTGTCCAGGACGCTCCGCCGGGGGGCAGCGCCCTCGCGGGGCTGTTCGACACGCATCCGCCGCTCGCCTCGCGGATCGAGGCGCTCGAGCAGGCGGGCGGGTTCAAGCTGCCGGACAGGCTGCCCGACGAGCAGCCGTTTCTAGGGGTCCGGTCTACGACCTGACCCGATCTTCGAAGCTCACAAACCCAAAGGGCGGGTCAGGACAAGTCCTGACCCCTGGGTCTTGCCGCTCACGTGGTTTCGACGTGGATGCGCTGCTTCGCGTCGCGCAGCGGGCCACCGCTCCGCTGGGCGCGTACCGCGAGGATCTCGGCGAGGATCGAGAGCGCCGTCTCCTCCTGGGTGTCGGCGCCGATGTCGAGCCCGCAGGGGCCCATGATCCGCTCGAAGGCCTCCTCCGCCACACCTGCCTCGAGAAGCCGCTCCCGCCGGCGCTCCTGGTTGCGGCGCGAGCCGAGCGCCCCGATGTAGAAGGCCTCGCTCTCGAGAGCCGCCATCAGGGCGGGCTCGTCGAACTTGTCGTCGTGGGTCAGAACGACGATCGCGGTCTGATGGTCGGGCGCGACCTCGGCGAGCGCCTCCTCCGGCCACTTCCCGATCAGCTGGTCGGCCGACGGGATGCGCTCCGGCGTGAGGAACGTGGCCCGCGCGTCGGCGACGATCGCCGTCCAGCCGAGCAGCTTGACACCCCGGCACAGGGCCTCGGCCGTGTCGACTGCGCCGTAGACGAAGACCCGCGGCGGCGGCCCGTACCACTCGGCGAACACCTTGGCGCCGTCGACGTCGAGCAGCCGGTTGCGGCCGCGACGGACGAGCTCGTCGAACTGTCCGAGCGCATCCTCGGGCACGCCCTCCCCCACCCGCTCGCCCGACTCGAGCACGAGCACCTTCCCTCCTACGCCGTCTCCTTCGACGACAGTGAAGAGAACCCCGCGCTCACCCGAAGCGGCGAGCTCGGCGAGCCGGTGGAGCAGATTCAATCCACTCGCTCCACGAAAACGTCGATCTCGCCGCCGCACGGCAGCCCCACCGACCACGCGAGATCGTCCGTGATCCCGTACGTCAGCAGCTTGGGCTCGCCGTTCTGCAGGACCTCCTGCGCGTTCTCGTAGACGTCGCTCTCGACGCATCCGCCCGAGACCGAACCGCACATCTTCCCCGACTCCGAGATCGCGAGGCTCGTGCCAACGGGCCGGGGCGCCGAACGTCGCGTCGCGACCACCGTCGCCACGACGACGTTCTCGCCGTCCTCCCGCCACCGCTCGACCTCGCTCAGGATTTCTTTCATGTCGTGATCTCCTTCACGCTGCGTGCCTGCGCTCGATGCCGGCGAGAACCGCCGCGAGCTCCTCGAGACTCCTCAGATTATGTCCAGGAAGGAACCTGTCGACGAAAGGCAACGCCGCCCGCATCCCGCCCGCGAGCGGCTGGTAGTCCGGATTGCCTTTCAGCGGGTTGACCCAGACGACCGCGTAGGACGCACGCGCCAGCCGTGCCATCTCCCGTCCCACGAGGTCGGGATCCTGCCGCTCCCAGCCGTCCGAGACGACCACGACGACGGCGCCCCGCGAGAGCGCGCGCCGGCCCCAGACGTCGTTGAACTCCTTGAGCGACGCGCCGATGCGCGTCCCGGACCCCCAGTCCACCACCGCCTCCGTGCAGCGCTCGAGCGCTGCTTCCGGATCGCGCGTGCCGAGCTCGGGCGTCAGCCGCGAGAGCCGTGTTCCGAATGCGAACGCCTCGACGCCGCGCCCGCTCCCGACCACGGCGTGCAGGAAGAGGAGCAGCGCACGCGTGTACGCCTCCATCGACCCGGAGACGTCGCAGAGGACGACGAGCTTGCGCGGCACCTCCTTGCGCGCGCGGTGCGGCCGGTCGAGCGGGTCGCCGCCGGTACGCAGCGATCGCCGGACGAGGCGCCGGATATCGAGACGGTCTCCGCGCGGGTCGGCGGTGCGGCGCCTCGACGCACGCTGGGGACGCAGCCTCGCGATGGCCGACATCAGGTCCCGCGCGCGTTTGAACTCCTCCGGCGTCATCTCCGCGAAGTCCTTCTCCCGCAGGAGCTCGACCGGCGAGGCACCCAGCTCGAGCGGATCGCCGTCCGTCTCCTCCTCCCCCTCCTCGCCGGTGCGCGTGGGCTCCGAGCGGGCAACGGACACGGATTGCGCCTCCGGCTGCGGCAACGAACGCAAAGGCGCCGTCACGGGTGCCCGGAGGAACCAGGCCGCGAAAGCTCGGTCGAACAACTCGAGCTCGTCTCGCCGAGACACAAGCGTCTGTCGCAGCGCCCAGTAGACGTCGTCCTGCGCCGTCAGATCGACGGCGTCGAGACCGCGCAGCGCATCCTGCAGGCGACCGGGCCCGACCTCGACACCCACCTCCCGCAGCACGCGACCGAAGGTGACGACGTGCGAGAGAAGCGGATCGGACGGCACGGTGCTAGCCGGCGCTGCGAGCCTGCGACACGAGATCGGCAAGCGTCTCGTCCCGCACGGTCTCGATGTCCTCGCGGTACTTCAGCACCGAGCCGAGCGTCTGTTCGACGACCTCGGCATCGATCTCCTGACGTCCGAGCGCGGCCAGCGCGTGCGCCCAGTCGATCGTCTCCGCCACCCCGGGCGGCTTGGCCAGGTCGAGCCCGCGCAGCCCGCGCACGAATGCAGCAGCCTCGGCGGCAAGCCGGGCGGGTATCCCGGGCACGCGCAGCTTGACGATGTCGATCTCGCGTTCGATCGAGGGATGGCCGATCCAGTGGAAGAGCGCGCGGCGCTTGAGCGCATCGTGGAGCTCGCGCGTCCGGTTCGACGTGAGGACGACTGCAGGCTTCCGCCGGGCGCGGATTGTCCCGATCTCGGGAATCGTGATCTGGAAGTCCGAGAGCACCTCGAGGAGGAACGCCTCGAACTCCTCGTCGGCGCGGTCGACCTCGTCGATCAGCAGAACGACCGGCCCTTCGCTGTCGATTGCCTCGAGCAGGGGCCGGCGGATCAGGAACTCCGGCCCGAAGAGCTCCTCCTCAGAGACCGTTCCCTCCTGCGCCGCGCGGATGTGGAGGAGCTGCCGCGGGTAGTTCCACTCATACACCGCGTGCGCGACGTCGAGCCCCTCGTAGCACTGCAGACGGATCAGCCGCGCCTCGAGTGCAGTGGCGAGCGCCTTCGCCGCCTCGGTCTTGCCGACGCCCGCCTCGCCCTCGAGCAGGAGCGGCTTCTCGAGCGCGAGCGAGAGGAAGAGCGCGGTCGACAAGCCCCGGTCGGGCAGGTAGTCGGCGCCCCGAAGCGCGCTCTCCAGCTCGTCGATCGTGCGAAAGCTCACGCTCACACTCTAGATGCCTGGCCAGCAATCACCGTCGATTACTGGCCAGCCATCCGAGATCGTGGAATCGGCGATGATCGCCGCATGATCAACTACCTCGAGGCGGTGCGCGCGGCGCTCGCCGACGCGATGCGCGAGGACGAGCGCGTCTTCCTGCTCGGGGAGGACATCGGGGCATTCGGCGGCGCCTTCGGCGTCACCAAGGGGCTGCTCGAAGAGTTCGGGGCTGATCGCGTGCTCGACACGCCGATCGCCGAGGAGGGCTTCGTCGGCGCCGCGATCGGGGCCGCCTGGATGGGCGACCGCCCGGTCGTCGAGCTCCAGTTCGCCGACTTCGTCACCTGCCCGTTCGACGTGATCGTCACCGTCGCAGCCAAGACGCACTGGCGCTCGGGCCAGGCGATCCCGCTCGTCATCCGCATGCCGACGGGCGGCGGCGTCCGCGGCGGCCCGTTCCACGCCGGCTCTCCGGAGGGCTGGTTCGTCGGGCAGCCGGGCCTCAAGGTCGTCTGCCCGGGGACGGTCGAGGACGCGTACGGACTGTTACGGGCCGCCATCGACGATCCCGACCCCGTGCTCTTCTTCGAGCACAAGGGGCTCTACCGCCGGCTTCGGGCCGAGCCCCCGGCCCCGGGGCTGCGCTCGCCGATCGGCCGGGCGCGGCTCGCGCGGGAGGGCTCCGGTGTGACTGTGGTCACCTATGGCTCAGGGGTGACCCTCGCGCTCGAGGCGGCAGAACGCCTCGGTGGCGAGGTCGAGGTGCTCGACCTCCGTACGGTCTGGCCGCTCGATTCCGTGGCAATTCTCCGCTCGCTGGAGAAGACGTCGCGCCTGCTCGTGCTCCAGGAGGCGGCCCGCGCGACGGGCGCCGCCGGCCTCGTGCTCTCCCTCGTGGCGCGTGAGGGCTTCGAGCTCCTCGACGCGCCGCCCGTGCTCCATGCGCCACCGAACACGCCCGTTCCGTTCGCCCCAGAGCTCGAAGACGCTTATCTCCCGTCGGCCGATTCGACGGTCGCCGCACTGGAGACGCTCCTTGCCTACTGAACCCTGCGCACACTTTCCGCAGGTCCCGCCGGAGGCCAGGCTCGAGCTCTTCAGGCTCGTCCTGCTGCAACGGCTCTTCGAGGAACGGGCACTCACGCTCTACCGGCAGGGACGGATCGCCGGCTCCTTCTACGACGGACGTGGACAGGAGGCGGTCGCGGCGGCGGCCGGGCTGGCACTTCAGGACGGCGACGTCGTCTGCCCGCTGAACCGTGAGCTCGCCTGCCACTTCGCGCGCGGCATCACGGTCGCCGAGGCGTTCGGGAACTTCCTCGGCCGCGGCGACGGGCCGACGCGTGGCCGCGACGGGAACATGCATTTCGGCGCCCCGGCGCGCGGCGTCTTCCCGCTCGTCTCGATGCTCGGCGATCTTGCGTCGGTGACCGTCGGCGCGGCATTCGCGTTCAAGCGGCACGGCGAGCCGCGCGTCGCGCTCACGTTCCTCGGCGAGGGCGGGTTTTCGGCAGGGGACACGCACGAGGCGCTCAACCTCGCGGGCGTCTGGCAGGTCCCGGCGGTGTTCGTGTTGCAGTCGAACCGGTACTCCTACTCGACCCCGGTGGAGCGGCAGATGGTGAACACCAACCTCACCGAGCGGATCTACGGCGGCTGGTCGATCCCGGCGGAGCGTGTCGACGGCACCGACGCCCTTGCCGTGTACGACGCGGTCAGGGCAGCCGTCTCGCGTGCCCGTGGAGGAAACGGCCCGCAGGCGGTCGAGGCGCTGACGCTCCGGATCCACGGGCACGCAGCCCACGACGACGCCTCGTACGTCCCGGCGGAGCTTCGTGCCGAGTTCGCCGAGCGCTTCGACCCGGTGGCGCGGCTCGAGGCGCGGCTCCGCCTCGACAACCTCGAGCGCGAGGCGGTCGAGATGCGGGGACGCGTGGAGGATGCGATCGCCGAAGGGCTGGCCCTTGCCGAGTCGTCACCCGCCCCCGACCCGGCGGAGCTCGAGGACGGCGTCTGGGCGGCGCCGGTTTCAGATGGTTGATCGATGATCGATTTCTCGCGGGCGGGACCGCCGAATTAGACTCCCCCTCGGGTGCGTACCTCGACGCGAAGGGTGATTCATGGCCTCTGCTCCTGAAGTCCTGTTCCCCACGTCGCCGGCGGACGCGGCGGCAGCGTTCGGCGACGGCGCGGGCGTGACGGTGATCGCGGGTGGCACGATCGTCATGCCCGAGATCAGCTACGGCCGCCTCAAGCCGGGCAAGACGGTCGTCCTCACGCAGGCGGGTCTGGCCGGTGTCACGACCGACGGCTCGACCGTCACCATCGGCGCCGCGACGCCCGTCTCGGATCTCGTCGGCTTCCGCGCACCCCTCGGCCCCTGCGCCGCGAACATCGCCGACCTCGAGATCCGCGGCCAGGCGACCGTGGGCGGCAACGTCTGCGCCGGCGAGGGGCACGGCGCGCCGCGTGGCGATCTCCAGGGCGCGCTGCTCGCACTCGGTGCAACCGCGCGGAGCGCCGGCTCGGACGGCGAGCGCTCCGAGCCGCTCGAGGAGTTCCTCGCGTACGGCGCCGGAAGGCTGCTGTTCGACCTCTCGTTCGTCGAGCCCGCGGCCGGTGCCTTCGCCGCACTCGACCGCCCGCACACGCACGACTACACGGCACTCGCCGTCTCGGCGGCGCGCGCGGCCGACGGCACGGTGCGCCTGGCGGTGACAGGCGCGGGCACCCATGGGCAGCGACTGCCCTCTGCCGAGAGCAAGACCTCCGATCCTGCAGTTGCGGGCGAGGCTGCGCTCGCCGACGTCACTCCCCACGACGACGCGCTCGCGTCGGCCTGGTACCGCTCGAAGACGCTCCCGGTCCTCGTCCGTCGCGCGTTGGCACAGCTCGAGGAGGCGTCGTGAACCTCACCGTCAACGGCAGCACCCACGAGATCGAGAGCGGCGCGCTCACGTCGCTGCTCGACGTCCTCCGCGAAGAGCTCGGCATCACAAGTCCGAAAGCAGGCTGCGAACAGGGAGGCTGCGGCGCCTGCACCGTCCTCGTCGACGGCGCACCGCGCCGCTCCTGCCTCGTCCCGGTGGGAGCACTCGGAAACGCCGAGGTCACCACGGTGGAAGGCCTCGGAGCCCCCGACGACCTGGCTCCGATCCAGCAGGCGTTCACGCACCACTACGCTGCCCAGTGCGGCTTCTGCACGGCCGGGATGATGCTGGCGGCACACGCCTATGTGGAGAACGGCGGCTCGGACGACCAGCACGCGATCGCCGAGGCGCTCGGCGGCCACGTCTGCCGGTGTACCGGCTACGTGAAGATCATCGAGGCCGTGGCCGCGGTAGCCCGCGGGGACTCGTTCGACCTGGCGACCACGGCGGCCAGCCCGGGCATGACCAACATCGGAGGTGTGAAGTGAAAGCGGTCGGCGCACGCCTTCCGCGCTACGACGGCGTCGAGCACGTCACCGGGCGCACGACCTTCGTCGACGACGTCCGCATTCCGGGGACGCTCTGGGTCAAGGCGCTCCGCTCGCCGGTCCACCGCGCGGACATCACCGCGCTCGACACCGGTGCGGCCGAGTCGATGAAGGGCGTTCACGCGGTGATCACGTGGAAGGACGTCCCCCTGCTCGAGTACGGCCACCTGTCCGCGCTCGGGATCCCGGCCGACGAGCCGCTGCTCGCGAAGGACGACCTTCGCTACAAGGGGCAGCCGATCGCACTCGTCGCGGCGGAGGACGAGGAGACCGCCCTGGAAGCGGTCGACGCCATCAAGCTCGACGTCTCCGAGAAGCCGGCGCTGCTGGACGTCCGGCAGGCCTTCGACGCCGACGCGCCGGTGATCCATCAGTGGGGCAACTGGTACCCACACTTCGAGGCCGAGATGGACCGGCGTCAGATCAGAAAGGGCGACATCGACAAAGCCTTCGATCAGGCCGACACGATCGTCCAGGGGGTCTACCGCCCGGCTGCGATCGAGCACGTTCCCCTCGAGACGCAGGTGTGCCAGGTCGTGCCCGAGGCGAGCGGGCGGCTCACGATCTACTCGTGCACGCAGGCGCTCTACTTCTCGATGGGCGTCGTCGCCGCGCACCTCCAGATTCCGCTGAACCGGCTCAAGCTCGTCGGCGGCACCGTCGGCGGCGGCTTCGGCGGGAAGGTCGACACGGCCACCGAGACGATGTGCTCGCTGCTCGCCCTGAAGTCCGGCCGTCCGGTGAAGTGGCGCTGGACGCGCGAGGAGGAGTTCCTCTGCTCCTCGACCCGCGCGCCGTGGCACATGGAGATCGCCGACGCCGTCACGAGCGACGGCTGGATCGTCGGCCGCAAGATGCTGACGCTGCATGATTCGGGTGCGTACGCGCGGTTCTCGCCGTACGGCCTCACGAAGCACAGCTTCCATCACACGGGCGCGTACACGATCCCGAACCTCTCTTTCGACGGCTACGTCGTGTTCACCAATCGCGTTCCGACGACGGCGATGCGCGGATTCGGAGTGACCTCGGTCTCGTTCGCCGCGGAGACGCACATGAGCCGGGTGGCAGAGGTGCTCGGCCTCGATCCGTACGAGGTCCGGCTCAAGAACGCGAACCGCATCGGAGACACGTCCCCCAACGGCGTCGTCTACACGGATCCATCGACGGTGCCCACGATCCAGGCGATCGCGGATGCGATGGGGCACGAGCTCTCCGCCGAGTACCGCACGATGAACCGCCACCAGCGCGAGGGCGAGCTTCTGCCCGAGCACCTCGTAACCCAGGTGGGAAACCCGGAGGAGCATTGACATGGCGAAGCATGTGGGCCGCGGCTTCGCGGCGATCGAGTACCCGACCGGAATGAATCAGAACGGCGACCCGTCGCAGGCGTGGATCAAGGTCAAGCCGGACGGGCGCATCGACGTCTTCGCGGGGACGTCGGACATCGGCAACGGCTCCAAGACCATCCAGTCGCAGATCGTGGCGGAGACGATCGGTGTTCCGTACGATTGGATCACCTACGACAACTCGAACACCGACTCGTCCCCGGTCTGCACCGGCACGTTCGCGTCGCGGGCGACGTTCGTCGCCGGCAAGGCGGTCGAGAAGGCAGCGCTCAAGGTCCGCGAACAGATCCTCGAGATTGCAGGCAAGGAGCTCGAGATCGACCCGGGCGATCTCGAGATCACGGACGGCGAGGTGGTTGCGAAAGGCGCACCCCAGAAGAAGATCGGGGTGCCAGACGTCGCGGCGGCGGCCACCTGGGGTCACGGTGAGTTGATCACCGGGGTCGGCGCCCAGCTGAAGCCGTACGCGGCGATCGTCGAGCCGGAGACCGGCAAGGTCGACCTGCCGCCGCACTCCGCCATCTCGTACGCGGCGTGCGCGGCCGAGGTCGAGGTCGACGACGAGACCGGCGAGGTGCGCGTGACCAGGCTCGTCCAGTGCTACGACGTCGGCAGGGCGATCAACCCCACGCTGGTCGAGGGGCAGATCGAGGGCGGCGCCGTCCAGGGGCTCGGGCTCGGGGTGCTCGAGAACTGCTACCCCTACTACCCCTCGGTCGAGCATCGCGGCGGCGAGTTCGGCTCGTATCTGGCGCCCGGCATGGAAGACCTGCCGCAGATCGACACGATCATCATCGAGAACCCGTCGGCCGACGGGCCGTATGGCGCGAAAGGGATCGGCGAGATGGCGAACAACTCCCAGCCGCCGGCGATCGCGGCCGCCGTCTACGACGCGCTCGGCGTCTGGATCACGGAGCTGCCGATCACACCGGAGCGCGTGCTGCGCGCGCTCGAGGCGAAGGCAGAGCCAGGGCGCGAGGGCAAGAAGGTCGTCTTCGACGAGGAGCTCTCGGTGAACACGGTCTCGAACGGGGGCATGCGCTTCGAGGTCCCCGCCTGACTGGGTTCGGCACGTTCAACGGCCGCGAGCCGTTCGCGTTCCGGCCGGGCGTCGAGCTCCACGCGGTCGGCGGCGACCAGGTGCTGATGTGCCGGGTCACCTATGAGCCAGGCTTCGGGGTCGGCCTCCATTCGCACGAGCACACGGAGCAGGTGATGCTGATCCTGGAGGGAGACCTGACGATGACGATCGCGGGTGAGACGAGGGAGCTCGGGCCCGGCGACGTGGTCGTCGTCAACCGTGGCGTCGAGCACGAGCTGCGCTCGGAGTCCGGTGTGACCTTCGTCGAGGCGCTCGCCCCCGTGCCGCTCGACCACGTCCCGGACAGGGACCGGGACCTCGTGCTCGGCGACCTCGGCGGCAGCTCGCACGTCGAGAGGTGAGCCGGAGCACGGTAGCGCTCGTCCACGGCGTCTGGCACGGCGCCTGGTGCTGGAACAGCCCCGTGCGCCACCTCGTCTTTCTCTGTGCTCTGATCCCCGAGCCGGGGCAGGACCGTCACGGATCGCTACCGAGAGGAGGACGTGTTCGTGCAGGGGTTTACGGGAAACACCGAGACACGCGACGACTGCGCCTCGTTCTGGCCCGGCACAGCCGCGGCAATCCGGTGCTTCTACCACGACTGCACGCCCGACGACGCCGTGTGGGCGGCGGGCAACCTCCGGGCGCAGGCGGCCGCTCCATCAAGGGAGGTGTGGCCCCTCGACGCGATGCCCGACGTCGAGCGGACGTCGATCATCTGTCGCGACGAGCGCTGTATCTCGCCCGAATGGTCGCGCACGATGTCCGCGGAGCAGCTCGGCGTGCAGCCGGTGGAGCTCGACGGCGGCCACTCGCCGTTCCTCGCCCGGCCCGCCGAGCTGGCGGAGATGATCGCTCGTGTCCTCTGAACGCGTTGCGCTCGTCACGGGTGCGAGCCGTGGCATCGGCCTCGCGATCGCCGAGAGGCTGCGTGCAGACGGCTGGCATGTCGAGACCGCCGAGCGCTCGAGCGGCGTCGACCTGTCGGACCCCGATGCTGCACGGGCAGCCGTCGAGCGACTCGACCGGATCGACGCGCTCGTCGCCAACGCCGGGATCGTGATTCGCAAGCCCGTGCTCGAACAGACCTACGAGGACTGGCAGCGTGTGATCGACCTGGACCTCTCGAGCGTCTTCGTCCTCGTCCAGGCCGCCGGCCGCAGAATGGTCGAGCAGGGCAGCGGATCGATGGTGCTCGTGGCGTCGAGCCGGTCGTTCTCGGTCGGCGTCAATGTCGCGCCCTACGCGGCGGCGAAGGGCGGCGTCGCGCAGCTCGTCAAGGCGTTCTCGAACGAGCTCGCCCCGCAGGGCGTGCGGGTCAACGGCGTGGCGCCCGGCTTTGTCGAGACGGACATGACGGCGGACATCGAGCCCGAACGACGCGCCGAGGCGACCGCCCGCACACCGCTCGGGCGCTGGGGCACGCCCGACGAGATCGCGGGACCCGTCGCGTGGCTCCTGTCGGACGACGCCCGCTTCGTCACAGGTGCGGTGATCCCGGTCGACGGCGGGTTCGTGGCCCGGTGAACAGGATCGAGACGGAGGTCGTCGTCGTCGGCGCAGGCATCGCGGGCCTCTCGGCTGCGAGGACTCTCGGCGACGCAGGCTGCGACGTGGTCGTCCTCGAGGCGCGAGACCGGGTCGGCGGGCGCGTCCTCAACATCGAGATCGGCGGCCAGGCGAACGAGCTCGGCGGCCAGTGGATCGCCCCCTATCAGGCCCGCGCCCGGGCCTATCTCGAAGAGCTGGGCATCGAGCTCTTCCCCAGCTTCCGCAGCGGCAGCAACGTCTACATCGATCCGGCCGGAACGGTGCACCGCTACGAGGGGCACGACGCGCCGCTGGGGGAGGCCTCGGAGCGCGCATTCACGGCGGGAGACGCAGAGCTCGACCGGATGGCGAAGGAGCTCGATCCGGAGCAACCGTGGGAGCACCCGCGCGCTCTCGAGTGGGACTCGATCACGTTCGAGGCCTGGCTCGGAGCGGAAGTCGCCGACGACCTCGCCCGGGACCTCCTGCGCTCGTGGCTCGCCGGCGGCTTTCTGACGAAGCCGGCGCATACGTTCTCGCTGCTGCAGGGATTGTGGGTGATCGCCGGCGCGGGCGGCACCCACGAGCTGTTCGAACCCGACCAGTGCCTCGCGTACCGAGTCGTCGGCGGCTCGCAGCTCTTGCCGTCGCGGCTGGCGGAGCGGCTTGGCGACCGCGTCGTCCTCGACGCACCCGTACGCGGGATCCGCTGGTCGGCGCGGCGTGTCGAGGTCGACGCGACCCGGGCCCTGGCGACGGGCCGGGCGGCGATCGTCGCGATCCCGCCGAACCTCACGGGGGCGATCAGGCTCGAGCCGGCTGCGCCAGGTTGGCGCATGCTGCTCGAGCAGGGTCTGTCGCAGGGCGTCGTCATCAAGGCGCTCGCCGTCTACGACCATCCCTTCTGGCGCGAGGACGATCTCTCCGGCCAGGGCTTCGCGCCGCACCTGCTCGTCCGCGAGCTCTACGACAACTCGCCTCCGAGCGGCGAGCCCGGTGTGCTGCTCACCTTCCTCGCGGGCGAGAACGCCGAGTCGGCAGCTCGGATGAGCCCCGAGGAGCGGCGGGCTGCGGTGCTCGACGGGTTCGCCGAGTACGTCGGACCCGAAGCGCGCAAGGCCACCGAGTACCACGAGCTCGACTGGTCGGCCGAGGAGTGGACGCGCGGCGCCTACGCGGCGACGTTCGGGGTCGGCGGGCTGACGCGCTTCGGCGAGGACCTGCGCCGCCCCATCGGCCCGATCCACTGGGCCTGCACCGATATCGCCGGTGTCGGGCACATGCACATGGAAGGCGCGATCCGGAGCGGCGAGGCCGCCGCGGCCGCGGTCCTCGCCGACCTAACGTAGCTCGACCCAGGGAGGGGCACACGAGCGTCAGCGGACCCTCCGCAATCGGAGGTGAAAGCCCTCGTACGCGAGGTTCGTGATCTCGAGCGCCGTGATCTCCCCGAAGGCGTCGCGGAGGAAGACGAGGCGCTGGTTGGGGTCCACGCGGTAGAAGAATCGATCGTCGGCGAGGTGAGCAATCCGTCCGTTCAACTCCTGATCGCTCGTCTGGCAGACCAGGCCGCGTCGGTCGCGCACGATCACCATCTCGACCGGTTGGCCCGCGCCGGGACGACCGACGTACGTCCCTGCAACAGCGCCGAACAAGGAGTCATCCGCCGGAGCAACGGGCGGATAGACACCTCGGCCGATCGACCCGAGCACGTCGAACGCAGACCAGACGGGGCGGTTGCCGCCCATGTTGGTGAACAGGACGAACGTCAGGTCGCGCTGCGGGTAGCGGGCGTACCCTGCGTAGAACCCGTCCGGACTGGACCAGCCGCACGGCCGCGCGCAATCCCCGCTGTCGCACCCGCCACCACGATGGCAATAGCGACAACCGCGAAGGTCAAACGGCGGACGGGAAGCCGAGGGCACATGCGGCCGTTTCGCTGTTACACCCGACCAGCGCCCTGGGTTTCGCCGGAGAGCGCAGTGTCTCTAATGCCGCAGTTGGACGTTACGCCTGCCCAGTCGAAGGACGCACAGGCATGCGCCGGGGCGCGTCCGTTTGATCCTCGCCGGTTCGCTGGAACACCTCGACGACGTACCCGTCAGGGTCGAGGGCGAACGCCTGCTCGACGCCGTCCCCTCGCGGCATGGGGCCGCCGCCGATCTCGACGTCGTGGTCGCGTAGGCGGCGAACCGCGGCCTCGAGGTCGTTGACCTCGAGCGCGAGATGCGTGACGAGGCCCACGGCAAGGGCACCGCTAGGAGCGGATGCTCCGGCGCGCATGGTCGTGTCTCCCTCGAGGATGAGATGCACCTCGTCGGCGCCGGCCTGGAACCACGCGCCGGCGAACGCGAAGCTCGACGGCCGCGGGATCTCGGCCAGGCCGAGCGCCTCCGCATAGAACCGGTGCGACCGCTCCAGGTCGGAGACGACGAGCGCGCAGTGCTGGATGCCGCGGATCAACCGACGGGCTTCCCGGCAACACCCCAGTGCTTTGGCGAGACGCCCTGGACGACGACGTGGATGTTCTCCTTCGCCGCGCCGCTCGACTCGTGCAGCGCGTCCGTGAGTGCCTCGATGATCTTCGGCACCGACTCCTCAGTCACGCGGTGCTCGAACAGCTTGACCTCGATCATCGGCATGGCTTCCTCCTTCGTTGGTGTGTCTATGACGCCGCCGGGGCCGGTTCCCCGACGCCCGCGCGCGTGAGCTCGGTTGCGGCGGAATCGGGGACGATCGCCCTCGTTTCGAGCGCGTGCAGCATCGTCGTCCGCACGATCAACTTCGCCCGCGCGAAGTTGTCGAGCTCCGTCGGCACCGGCCCGACACGGTTCCCGAGGGCATAGCCCGCGGCGTTGACGCCAATTGCCCGGTAGGACTCGCGCGAGTACAGCGGCGACATCCCGAACAGCTCGAGGTTGTCGAGCGGCTGGAGATCGGCGCGGTGGATGACCGCCGTTCCCTTCGACTTCAGCCCGACCGAGACGCCTGAGCCGGAGAGCCTCGCACCGTCGTGCCCGATGAACGCGACGTCCGCAACGCGCCGAACGCGTACGAGCCGAGGCGTCCCGCCACCGTCACGGATCCCCTCGCACACTGCGTCGAGCACCTCACCGTGCGAAAGGCCGTTGATCGTCTCGACGATCGCCTCGCCGAACGCGGGCCCGACGGTGACGACGACCTCGGCCGGATCGTCGCCTACCTCAGCCGGCCCACCCGTGACGACGATCGGCGTGGCCGGGCTCCGCGGCGGACCCGCCGGGCTTCTCGCGGACGTCAGGAGCTCATCGATCGGTGTCACGTGCGGCAGCGCCTGTAGCAACTCCCATCGCTCCCCCTCCAGCCGGTAGCCGGTGCCCGGGCCGAGGTAGACGTTGGGATCGCTGACCGCAGAGTGAACGAGACCGTCCGCGTCGATCACCGCGGACGTCTGGAGGTAGTCTGCGGAGACACGCTGCCGCTGCACGCCGACGATCGCTTCCGCGATCTCGGCGAACCCGCGACGGTCGAGCGCAAGTGCGACGTCGAGACCGGTGACCCCGCGCTCGAGCGCCGCATCAGCCGCCTCCACGTCTGCTGCGCGGTCGCGGTCCGGCATGTCCAGGCTGTCGTAGCCGAAGGTTGCCGCCTCCACCTCCGCGTCAGTGACCGGAGGGAGCGCGAGCTCCTCGAAGACCGCCTGGATCGCACGGGCGGCGCGCTCGCGGACGCGTACGACGTCCTCTTCCGAGATGGGCTCGATTCCCGCGTCGACCTGCCAGTCGCGCTGAATCGTGAGCCACTCGTCGATGTCGTCGGCGTCGTAGTTCCCGCCGCCGAACGTGTTGTCCGCCCTCGGCATCACCGAGTACCCGGAGGTGACGAAGTCCGTTCCCGGAAGGAACTGGCCCATCAGCTTCGCCGTCTTCCGGATCGCCGAGTGCGACGCGATGGCGTCGTTGCCGGACGCGACCTCGAGATCGAGCCAGGCGGCGATCAGATTCTCCGCCAGAATCGCCCGCGTGCCCCCGGGGACGGCGAGCACGAGCGCCACGCACGAGATCGACCCGTTCTGCACGCCCTGCGAGCCCGCAGCGCGGATCACCGCCAGGCATCGGGCCTCCAGGTAGAGCATCGAGAAGCCCTCGGCGTGCCCCATCAGCGCCTCGGAGCCCGTCCCCGACGTGAAACGCACCTTGACGCCGCGAGAGGCGTACGCCGAGGCGAGGAACGCCTTCGACCACGGTGTGTCGTCGCCGTCGGCGAAGACCGACTCGGTGCCGTAGACGGAGAGCGTCTCCGCGTAGGTCACGAGACCGCGAATCGCAAGCTCGAGGTTTCGTCTCTCCTCGACCGCGCATTGCGTCATCACGCCCGGCCGGCCGGCCTGCGAGCCGACGAGCAGCGCGATCGCGTTCAGCGGCGCGTAGCGCGCGACCCCCACCGTAGTCTCCATCTCGGCGAAGCCGCGGGCTGCAGCCTCGGCGGCGTCGGCGGCGAGCAGCGCAGGGTTCTCCTTGAGGTTCGTGACATGCGCCTGGTTGCCCGGCACCCGGCGGGCGCGTAGCTTCTTCAGGGCGAACATCAGCTCGACCGGGTCGAGCATCCCGGCGACACGGGCGAGCTTCGCCGGTGTCACACCGCGCGAGAGGCGGACGAGCTCGGCGCGCGGGACGTCGACGTCGACCAGCCGCCGCGCCAGCTCCACGTCCGACAGCCTCATCGCCTCCGGTGCCACCTCGAGGTCGAGCCCGTACGCGACGATGAACCGGTCGACGACGTCGAACTCCGATGCGTCCCGGCCGTCCATGCGGAGGACACGACCGTTCTCGACGACGAGCTCCGGCTCGGGATCGTTCGGCCCGTTCGCGGCGACCAGGCCGAGCTCGGGGAGCGGCGCCACGAGGAGCTCCTTGCGGACGTCCTTCCCCGCACGCGATCGGAAGCGCTTAGACGGCAAGGAGGTTCCTCTCCGCGTAGACGCCGGCGGCCTCGCGGACGAACGCGGCCGTCCGCGGTGCCTCCTCGTCGAGCCTGCGGGCCCAGGACTCGAGCTCCCCGGCCGTCGAACGACGGGGTCGGAGCGCGGTGTAGATCTCGAGCAGCTCCTCGTCCGGGAGCCCCGCGAGCTCCGCCGCGCGCTCGAGGTTCTCGGCCAGCTGCGAGCGGCCCGCGGCGCGGGCCACGTCCGCCTGGAGGCGAAGCGTGTCCGGGGTGGCTCTGATCTCCGCGCCGGCAAGCCTTCCGGCGCGGGCCGCTTCGAGCGTGACCTCCGCGAGGGGAGTCCCCGCCGGCGTTCGCACGAGCTCAGGCCGCCGCACCCCGAGCGGATAGTCCCGGTTCGGGTCAAACTGCATGTCGCGCAGACTCTAGGGTTCGGACCGA
>Ga0066710_100000938_pt1 | contig 20029 bp, 18 predicted proteins | sample GraSoiAngelo_159_FD_79666 | JGI IMG/M metagenome (GOLD analysis project Ga0066710, IMG submission 79666) | Grasslands soil microbial communities from the Angelo Coastal Reserve, California, USA - 14_1009_16_40cm | ecosystem: Environmental > Terrestrial > Soil > Grasslands | place: USA...
GAAGCGCGCCGGTTCGGCGTCCGCTCCGCGATGCCGATCGGGCGGGCGTACCGGCTCTGCCCGACCGCCGTCTTCCTCCCCGTCGACATGCCGAAGTACGTTGGGGTGTCGGCCGAGATCATGGGTATCCTGCACGAGGTCACGCCGCTCGTCGAGCCGCTCTCCCTCGACGAGGCCTTCCTCGACGTGACAGCGTCGAGGGCGCTCCTGGGGTCCGGTCTCGCCATCGCCCGCGCGCTCAAGGCCCGTATTCGGGCGAGAGTGGGGCTCACCGCCTCGGCGGGCGTTGCCCCGAACAAGTTCCTGGCGAAGATCGCCTCCGATCTCGAGAAGCCCGACGGGCTCGTCGAGGTACGTCCGGGGGAGGAGGCGGCATTCCTCCGCGATCTCCCCATCCGCCGCCTCGGCGGCGTCGGACCGTCGGCCGAGGCCGAGCTGGCCGCCCTCGGCATCCGGACGATCGGCGAGCTTGCCGCGACGGCCCGTCAACGGCTCTGCCGCCGCCTCGGCGCGACCGGTGCTCAACTGATCGAGCTGGCTCACGGCCGGGACGATCGACCGGTCGAGCCATGGCACGATCCCAAGTCCGTCGGGGCCGAGGAGACCTTCGCCCACGACACGCGCAGCCTCGTCCGGCTCCGCGCCACCCTCTTCGGGCAGGCGGAGCGAGTGGCTGCCGAGCTGCGCGCGGAGGAGCTGACCGGTCGCACGGTGACGTTGAAGCTCCGGTACGCCGACTTTCGGACGGTCACCCGCCGGGACACGGGCACCGTCCCCACCAGCGACGCCGCCGAGATCTTCCGGCGCGCGTGGGCGGCGTTCGAGCGGCTGCCGCGGGCTCAGCCCATTCGGCTGATCGGCCTCAGCGTGTCGGGGCTCATCCGCGCCGACGACCCGCGGCAGCTCGGGCTCTTCGACCGCTCCGTCCGGACCGAGCGACTCGGGCATCTCACCGACGAGCTGCGGGCGCGCTTCGGCCCCAATGCGATCCGTCGGGCCAGCCTCCCGGCTCGGGAGCCGTCTTGATGGCGGTCAACCGGCGTTGACGGAGCGGTCGCGTGGCCCCGCCGGTGCCGTTGCCGGGCCCCCGACGTTCCTGCTAGAATCGCCGCGATGGAACGGCCGATCGCCTACGACAAGCTCGCCCGGGAGGACCGCTTCGTTCGGATGCGGGCCCGCCGGGTCGCCGAGGTCCGGATGGAGCAGGGCCTCCCCGTCTTCCCCGACTTCTCCTCTCGCGAGTCGATCCGGGAGCGGGTTCACGGGATCCTGGTTGGCGAGCTGGAGGCGATGGAGGGCGCCGGCCGGACGGTCTACGACTTTCCCGACGCGCCGTGGGAGTTCACCATGGACATGGCGCGCCAGGTCTGGGACGAGTCGCGCCACGTCGAGGTCTACCTGCGGCTCCTCGAGCACCTCGGTGGCTACGTCGGGGAGTTCCCGGAGACCACCATCCTCTGGCGGTGCGCGTGCGCGGCGGACGCGGCCGCCCGCGTGGCCGGGGTGAACCGCGGTCTCGAGGGGTTGGCCTGTGACGTCTTCGCCCAACTCATCGAGATCGCGAAGCGGCTACCTGATCCCGTCATGGCTCACGCCGTCGACTACGTCCTCGCCGACGAGATCACCCACGTCCGGATGGGGTCGTACTGGCTCAACAAGCTCACCGAGGGTGATCCGGAGCGCCGGCAGCGGGCGGTTGAATTTCAGGAGTCGATCGACGATCGCTTCAACCTGGGCGGCGTGCGCCAGGCGGGCGCCCCGGACGAGGTTCCGATCTCCATCGCCGCCGAGTACCGCCGGCTCGCCGGGTTCACCGACGACGAGATTCAGCGGCTGATCAGCGCGACCCAGCGGAGTCCCGTCTACTGAGGCCGTTCCGGCCGGGGCGCGTGCCGTCGGTCGGGGCCGAGGCCGGGCGTCTTCCCCGCGCGATGGCGCGATGCCGAGCGACAACCTCCTTCCGGCGCCCCTCCGGCGCCACCGCTCACTGCCGGCGTCGCCCGTGAGCGCTTTGGACCCGGGCGAGGCGCTCGCCGGCCACCTCGACGTGGAGGCCTCGGCCCGGCGCATCCGCCACTACCGCTATGCCGAGGAGCGGATGATGCGGACGCTGGCCGGGTGGATCGCCCTGACTCCGGAGCTGCCGGCGAAGCTCCTCCTGGGGCGCCAGGTCTGGGACTGCGCCCAGCACGCCGACCTCTGGGGGCGGAGGCTTCCCGAGCTCCGGGCGCCGGCCCATGTCTCCGAGCCCCCGAACCGGGCGTTCGTCCACTTCATGGACGCGCTCGAGAACCGGGAGCAGTGGGGGGAGACAGTCGAGCGCCTGACCGGGATCTATCGCGTCCTGAAGCCCCACCTCGCTGACACGTACGCCGCTCACCTCGAGCGAGCGAACCCCGTATACGAGCCGCCGACCCGCCGGATTCTCGAGCGGTGCCTGGCCGAGGAACGGCGCCACGTCGCGGACGCCACGCCCGTCCTCGATCGACTGGTTGGCGAAGCGTCGGCGCACGGCCGCGTCGTCACCTGGGAGCGCGACCTCCAGGTCCTGCTCGGCGAGGCGGGAGGCATTACGGGGGCGGACGCGTGATGGAGGTCGAGGCGGCCGTCCGGGAGCACGCGCGCCGGACCATCAGCCGCGAGCCCGAGGCACGGGACGACCTGGCGCCGGGGGCGGAATTGACACCGCCGGATCTCCTGGAGCGTCTCGGCCGCACGCGGTTCGAGGGCTTCGAGCTGGTGGCCCATGCCAAGATCGGCGTGCATCACGTGTTCAAGACGAAGTTCGTGGGCCCGACCGTCATCGTCGTGCAAGCGCGCTGGGCTCGGGAGGCCGGTGGCCGGTGGCAGATCCGCGAGGCGGAGATCGTTCGCACCGAGGTCGGCCTGGCCCGTGACGTCCAGAGCTCGCTCCCTCCGTCGGGCCCTGAATGATCCAGACCATCCTCATCGCGAACCGAGGAGAGATCGCCCTGCGGATCATCCGGGCGTGCCGGTTCCTCGGCCTCCGCGCCGTGGCCGTCTACTCGGAGGCGGACGCCGGGGCACCCCACGTCCGCGCGGCCGATCTCGCGATGCCCATCGGGCCGGCTCCCGCCCGGGAGAGCTATCTGTCGATCGGACGGATTCTGGAGGCCTGCCGGACGGCTGGGGCCGACGCTGTCCATCCGGGCTACGGGTTCCTCTCCGAGAACTGGCGGTTCGCGCAAGCGTGCCGTGACGCCGGTCTCGTGTTCGTGGGTCCGCCTCCCGAGGTCATCCGCGTGATGGGCGACAAGACGATGGCGCGCCGCCGGGTGGCGGCGGCCGGAGTGCCGGTCCTTCCCGGGTCCGACCAACCAGTGGCGGGGCCAGAAGAGGCACGGGCGGTGGCGGATCGGATCGGTTACCCGGTCATGCTCAAGGCAAGAGCGGGAGGCGGCGGCATCGGGATGGCCCTGGTGCCCGGTCCAGAGCGGCTCGACGCGGCTCTCGCCACCGCCTGCCGCCGTGGGGCGGCGGCCTTCGGGGACGGCGCGGTGTACGTCGAGCGCGCGCTGGAGGCTCCCCGTCACGTCGAAGTGCAGATCCTCGCCGACCATCATGGCGGCCTCGTGCACCTGGGCGAACGCGACTGCTCGATCCAGCGTCGCCACCAAAAGCTGCTCGAGGAGGCGCCGGCGCCGGGGCTGGATGCCGCCCTCCGGACAAGGCTCCACGCCGCCGGTCTGCTGGCTGCCCGCGCCGCGGAATACCGGAACGCGGGGACGGTCGAGTTCCTGCTCGACGGGGACCAGTTCTACTTTCTCGAGATGAACACGCGGCTCCAGGTCGAGCATCCCGTCACAGAAGAAGTCGTCCACCGGGATCTCGTGGTGGCCCAGTTTCGAATTGCCGCCGGGGAACCCCTCGGCTTCGAGCAGGCGGATGTCCGGCCGCTGGGAGCGGCCATCGAATGCCGCGTTTATGCCGAGGATCCCGACCGGAACTTTCTCCCGTCTCCGGGAACGATCACCAGCATCACGTTGCCCGAAGGTGCGGGAATTCGCCACGAGGTGGGAGTCGAGGCCGGGAGCGTCGTCTCCGTCCACTACGACCCGCTCGTGGCCAAGCTCGTGGTCTCGGGGGCCGACCGAGCTGAGACCATCGAGCGGCTCGTCGCCGCCCTCGGCGACTATCGCGTCGAAGGCGTTCGGACCACCCTTCCGCTCTTCCGGCGGATCGTGGCCAGCGAGGCGTTCCGGGCCGGACGGGTCACCACGCGCTTCCTCGAAAGGGGGCTCTGAGCAGATGGCGGAGGACGTGAAGGCACACATCACGGGGGTCGTGTTCCAGGTGGTCGCGGGGGCCGGAACTCGGGTGGCGGCCGGTGACCCCATCGTGGTTCTCGAGTCGATGAAGATGGAGATCCCCGTCGAGGCGCCGCGGGCGGGGGTGGTGAAGGTGTTACACGTCGCCGAGGGCCAGACCGTCCAGGAGGGCGACGTGGTGGCGAGCCTCGAGTGATGCCCCTACCGCGCGCATGCCCTCACGCTCAAACGGCATCAACGAGGCGTGTCTCGAGTGGCTACCCGACGAACGCGCGCGCCGCGCGTTGCGGAAGCTGTCGAAGTGAGGAGGACGAAGTGAAACGGCCGGCGCCATCTGAGGCGCCGGCCGTAGGCCTGCAGGGGCGATCCGGGGCGGGCGCGTCCCGGTCAGTTCTCGACGAAGGTCCGGAGGCCCCGCCCGCGAAGAGGCGAACGGAGCTTGCGAAGGGCCTTCGCTTCGATCTGCCGGATGCGCTCGCGCGTCACGTCGAAACGCTGACCGACCTCCTCGAGCGTGTGCTCGCCGTCCTCGCCGATTCCGAACCGAAGCCGCAGGATCTGCGCCTCCTTGTCCGAGAGGCTGCCGAGGGCCCGCTCCACCTGCGACATCAGGTCTTCGGTCAAGAGCGAATCCACCGGCGACGGCGTCCGCTTGTCCTCGAGGAAGTCGCCGAGGTCCGAGTCCTCCCCGATCGGGGTCTCCAGCGAGAGCGGCTTCTTGGATGACTCCAGGATCAGCCGGACCTTCCGGAGAGGGAGCGCGCTGCGCTTGGCGATCTCCTCCGGGGTAGGCTCGCGCCCGAGCTCCTGGAAGAGGCCGCGGTTCACCCGGGCGAGCCGGTTCAGCGTCTCGATCATGTGCACGGGGATTCGGATCGTCCGTGCATGATCCGCGATCGCGCGGGTGATCGCCTGTCGGATCCACCACGTCGCGTAGGTCGAGAACTTGAAGCCGCGACGGTACTTGAACCGGTCTACTGCCTTCATCAGGCCGATGTTGCCCTCCTGAATGAGATCCAGGAGCGGCATGTCGTGGTTCAGATAGCGCTTGGCGATCGAGACGACCAGACGTAGGTTGGCCTCCATCAGCACCTTCTTCGCCTGGCGCACCTCGAACTCGCCGGCCTCGAGGTCGCGCATCACGCCGACCGCGCGCCGCTGCGGCAGCCCCAGATCTTTCTCGATCTCACGCGCGCGCCGCCGCAGCTCCGTCTTCGCGGTGCGGTCGCCCCGAATCCCCTCGATCCGGCGTCCCAGCCCGGCCAGCTCCTGCGCGAGACTGCGGACCCGCGTCACCCAGCGGTCGACGACGAGCGGCTTGAGCGGCAGATCGCCGAGCAGCCGCACGCGGTCCTGGTGGTTTTGGCCGATCCACTCCTGAATCGCCCTCCGCGACCCCTCCTTCCGAGCACGACCACGCGCGGCTTCCAGTTCGGTCAGCTCCCGGTCGAGCCGACGGATCTGGGCAAACACGCCGAACACACGCTTCAATTCCGGCTCGGTCAGCTCCGTGCCATCCAGGGCCTCGAGAAACTGGCTGGGATCGGCCTCCCGCTTCCGGAGCCGCTCACCGAGGTCCATCAGAGCCTGGCGGACCAAGGGCACGGCCATGATGGCCCGGCGGACCTTCTCCTGGCCCCGTTCGATCTGCTGCCCAAGCTCCACCTCCTGCTCCGAAGACAGGAGGGAGATGCGCCCGATCTCTCGGAGGTAGAGGCGAACCGGGTCCTCGGGGCTGAGGCTTTCCTCGATCGGCTCCTCGTCCTCCTCCGGGCTGGCCGCCTCAAGCTCTTCGGGGGTCACCTCGATCGGGTCCTCCGAGTCGGTGGCGGGAAGATCGATGGTGTCCAGCACCTCCTCAACCTTGTCGGTGGCCACCAGCTCGCCCGGCAGGGGCGAGTAGCCGTCCGTGCCGTCCCCCGGGGTGTTCTTGGACCGGTTCGGACCAACCGGAATGTCTACGCGCTGAATCATCGTCTGCATCCTCTTTTTGGCAGTCCGACGCCCCTCTTCTCTCTCTTCGCTCTGTAAGACGGATGAGGAGCGGGAAAAGTTTCTGCCAGCGCGTCGATTTAGACTGATGTGACGATACATCAGACGAGTTGTAATAAGTCACTGTGGAATAGAGGTAAAATGAGATCAGACGTGTCGAGTACGGCTGGGTGTTGGACGCGATCAGGCCGGGTGGCCCGTGCTAAGATGCTCGGCGTTGGGGGACCGGTGCGCCGGAGATTGTCGGCAACGGCTGGGAGCTGCAACTCGGCCACATCGTGGACGCCGATCCTGGTGTCATGGCTCGCCACTTGGCGGCCATCGGTCTCGCGCGACCGACTCGGCTCGATCCTGCCGGGCCTCGCCGACTGACCCGGGTGCGGCCATCCACTCCCATCCGCGGCCGAAGGCGGCGGTGACGGCCACCGAGGCGGTAGGTCTTCTCCAGCCGGGCATGCGGGTCCTGCTGCCACCGGGCTGCGGCGAGCCTCCCACTCTCGTCAGCGAGCTTCTCCATCAGGCCGAGCGGCTCCGTCCCCTAACCCTCATGGGCGGCCTTCTCCTCGGGGACTACCCGTTCTGCGCCCCCGGATACGGCGAGGCCTTCCGCTGGGTGACCTTTCACGTCATGCCGCCCTTGCGGGATGCGCTCCGCCGGGGGCAGGCGGAGTTCGTTCCCGCGCGCTACGCCGACGTCCCCTGGCTGTTCGGCCCCGGGGGACCCTGGGCCGCCGATGCCGTCCTCGTTCAGACCGCGCCGCCGGGGCCGGACGGCCGGCTCTCGCTCGGGGTGTCGACCAGCTACCCGCTTCCGGTGGCCCGCCGGGCTCCCTTGGTCATCGCCGAGGTCAACCACGCTATGCCGCGGACCCTGGGCGACAGTACCCTCGAGTGGGACGGGATCGCCGCCTGGATCGAGACCGATCGCCCTCTCGTGGAGTACCCGGCGCCGCGGGTCTCCGAGGTCGAGCGGCGGATCGCTCGGCACGTCGCCGAGGTGATCCCCGACGGCGCGACGCTCCAGGTCGGTATCGGAGCCACGCCGGAGGCCGTGGCCGGGGCTCTCGGGGACCACCGAGACCTCGCTGTGCATTCGCTTCTCGTCGACGCGATGCTCCCGCTCCTCCGGGCGGGCGTGATCACGGGCGCGCGAAAGACGTCGAACCCGGGACGGATGGACCTCGGGGAGATCATGGGGACAGAGCCACTGTTCCGATGGGTCCACGAGAACCGCGCGGTGGCCATGGCGCCGTCCACCGTAATCCACGATCCCGTGAAGGTGGCTCTGCTGCACCGCTTCGTGTCCGTGAACTCGGCGCTGGAGGTCGACCTCACCGGCCAGGTGAACGCGGAGTCGGTCGGCGATCGCCAGGTGGCGGGGATCGGGGGTCAGTTCGACTTCGTGCTGGGCGCGAGCCTCGCGCTGGAGGGACGCTCGGTGATCGCCCTACCGTCGACGGGCCGCGCTGGGGAACTGTCACGGATCGTCGCGCGGCTCGCGCCGGGAGCGCGGGTCACGACGCCGCGCTACCTCACGGACTGCGTTGTCACTGAGTTCGGGCGGGTCGACCTCCGCGGGCTCGGGGAGGCTCAGCGCGCCCAGGCGCTGCTCCGGCTCGCCCACCCCCGCTTCCGGGACGCGCTGGAGCGGGAGTGGCGCGAGCGCGATCACGCCTTCTGACGCTCTCGGATCTCCTGGAGGATCTCCTCGTCGGTGGGGAAGCGGAGCGTCTCGTGCTTGGAATAGATTAGCTTCCCGTCGAGGGCTACGTCGAACACACCCCCGTGACCGCCCTTGAGATCAGCGGTCACCCCGAAAGCCTTCTTGATGGCGGCCTGCAGACTGGAGGCCTGGGGGTAGTAGTCTCATTCCATGCAGTACGTGATCCAGATGTCCATGAACTCACCCCCTTTCGTGTGCTCATGATACCAGACGGGGCAGGGGGGCAAATGGTTGCCGAATCGTCGGCCGAGGAGCCATCGTGGGCAAGGTCTGCGTGATCGGCAGCACCAATTTGGACTTTACCGTCCGAGTGCCGCGGCTTCCCCGATCAGGGGAGACCGTTTCCGGCGGAGAACTGAGTCTGTCGACGGGCGGGAAAGGGGCGAACCAGGCCGTCGCGGCTCGACGCCTGGGTGCCGACGTCCAATTTGTCACCCTGCTGGGGCAGGACCCCATGGGCGATCGGCTCGCCGAGGCCCTCGCCGGAGCCGGCCTTGCCCCCGATGCCGTTCTGAGGACAGCGGCGGCGCCGACCGGGGTCGCGCTCATCGCCGTCGACCCCGAGGGCCGGAACCAGATCGCCGTCGCGCCCGGGGCCAACCATCAGCTCTCGGTCGATCTGGTCCGAGCCCACGCCGACACCCTCGGCTGGGCCGATGTCGTGCTCCTCCAGCTCGAGACCCCCCTCGAGACCGTGCGCTGGACCCTCGGCGAGGCGCGACGGCGCGGCAAGATCACCGTGCTCAACCCCGCTCCGGCGCGGGTTCTCCCGCTTCCCGCCGATCTCATGCCGCTGGTAGACTACCTCACACCCAATGAGGGCGAGGCGGGACTCCTGACCGGGCGGGAGATTCACACTCCCGCCGACGTAGAGGCGGCAGGGATGGCCCTCGTCAGGGCCGGGGTGGGAGCCGCGATCGTCACCGTGGGTGGAGCGGGGGCGATACTCACGCGTCGAGGCGGCGCGATCCGCGTCCCCGGGTTCACGGTCGTACCCGTCGACACGGTAGGGGCCGGCGATGCCTTCAACGGGGGGCTCGCCGCGCTGCTGGCAGCGGGAGCGCCGATCGAGGAGGCTCTCCTGGTGGCGAACGCGGCGGGAGCGCTGACGTGCACCCGGCCGGGCGCGGTCGATGCGTTGCCGACGCGAGCCGAAGTGGAGGGGCTGATGCAGCGAGAGGGGCGATGTCCGGCGACGGCGTGGTGAAGACGGGTCCGCGGATCCATTACGCGTGGGTGGTCCTCGCCGCCACGACGGTCGTGATGCTCGCGTCGTCGGGCGTCCGCGCTGTCTTCGGTGTCTTCATCAAGCCGATGGAAGCCGAGTTCGGCTGGGATCGCACCGCACTGTCGACCGTCGCCGCGCTGTCGTTCGTCTTCAACGGGGCCAGCGGCCCCTTCGTCGGCCGCCTGGCCGATCGCTGGGGGCCGCGGGGCGTCCTCGCCGGGGCGGGTGCGCTCCTCGGTGTCGGGACCCTCGGCGCGGCCACCGTCGTCGCGCTCTGGCAGCTCTATGTGACTGTCGGGGTGGTGGTGGCCATCGGGGCGGGGGGCGCTTCCACGGCCGTCGCAGCCGCCTTGGCCGCGCGCTGGTTCGACGCACGGCGTGGTCTCGTGCTCGGAATCACGGGGGGCGGGATGGCGGCGGGACAGCTCCTCATCGTGCCTCTCGCCATGTGGCTCACGCTCAACTGGGGGTGGCGGGTTGCCTTCGTGGTCATCGGCGTGGCGTTCCTCGCCGGGATGCTCCCCCTGATCCTGGGGCTCATCCGGAACGATCCCCGGGACATGGGTCTCCGCCCGTTCGGGGCGGGCGAGGGCGCGGTCCCGGTGACGGTGGCCCAGCAGACGGCGGAGCGGACAAGCCTCCGTGACGCGGCGGGTACCGCGCCGTTCTGGCTCCTGGCCGGGAGCTTCTGGGTGTGTGGGTACACGAGCTCGGGCCTCGTCCTCACCCACCTCATCCCGCACGCGACCGAGCACGGGTTCTTGGCCACCCAGGCTGCCGAGGCTCTCGGGATCATGGGCGCCTTCAACATCGTGGGAACGATCCTCTCAGGCTGGGCCTGCGACCGCTTCGGCCAAAAGGGGCCGCTGGCCGCCTACTATGCCCTGCGCGGGCTGTCCCTGCTCTTCTTGCCCTACGTGGGGACGACGCTCGGGCTCTTTGCCTGGGCCGTGGTCTTCGGCCTCAACTACATTTCGACGGTGCCCGCCACGACGTCGCTCACCGCCAAGATCTACGGCCGCTACTCGGTCGGGGAGCTGTCGGGGTGGATCTTCTTCTCCCACCAGATCGGCTCCGCCGTGGGCTCGTTCACAGGAGGCTTCCTCTACGACCGCTTCGGCGATTACACGGCGGCCTTCCATTCCGCGGCCGCCGTTGCGTTCGCAGCGACCGTGATGGTCCTGGCGATCCGCGAGCGGCCGGTCGCGACACGGCCCCCGGCCCCGCTGGCCGTCGCCCCGGCGGGAGGGGCCTGACGCCCCGATCAGGGGGTGACATCGCGGGAACGGGGTCGGCCTGACCAGACGGGAGAAGAATTGCGCGCGATCGATCGACACCTGGATCGAAGGAGACGGGGATGACTCAGACGGCAGACGTCGTCATCGTCGGAGGTGGAGTGACGGGGGCGAGCATCGCCTACCATTTGGTTCACCGCGGCGTCCGGAAGGTGGTGGTCGTCGAGAAGCGTTTCCTCGCCTCCGGCGCGACCGGCAAAAGCTCGGCCTGCGTCCGCCAGCACTACTCGACGGCCGAGACTTGCCGCATGGTCCTCCAGTCGCTCCGCTTCTTCGAGACCTTCTCCGAGCGGACGGGCGGCCGGTCGGCTTCGTTCGTCCGGGTCGGCTATCTCCTCGGCGTGGACGTTCGTCTACGGGAGCCGATGGAGCGCGCGGTCGCGCTCCAACGCTCCGTCGGCATCGAGACGCGCGTCCTCACCCCGAAGGAGATTCACGACATCGAGCCCCGTGTGCGGGTCGACGACTTCGTGGCCGGCTGCTACGAACCGGAGGCGGGGTACGCCGATCCCGCCGGGACGACGCAAGGCCTGGCCGGGGCGGCGCGCGACGGGGGGGCGCGGATCCTCGAGGACACCGAGGTCCTCGGGATCACCACTGCGGGCGGGCGCGTGACCGGCGTGCGGACGAGCCGCGGCGAAATCGCCGCGCCCGTGGTGGTGAACGCCGCCGGGATCTGGGGCGACCGCGTCGGGCGGATGGTGGGGGTCGACGTCCCGATCTCCGTGTGCCGCCACAAGATCAGCTTCTTCACTCGGCCCACCGAGGCAGCGAGCCCGCATCCCCTCGTCTACGACTTGGTCCAGAACATCTATACCCGGCCGGAGACGGGAGGCTTGACCCTCGTCGGGTCGCTCGAGTCCGAGCTTGGGGACCAGGCCGATCCCGACCGATACAACGAGGGGGTGACGTTCGAAGAGACGGCCGACGCGATGGAGCGAGCGGTTCACCGCTTCCCGGTGATGGAGCAGGGCCAGGTGGCCAAAGGCTGGGCCGGCTGTTTCGACGTGAGCCCGGACTGGCACCCGATCCTGGACGAGAGTCCCGTTCCGGGGTTCTGCGTCGCCGTCGGCTTCTCCGGCCATGGCTTCAAGCTCTCGCCAGCGGTCGGCGACATGATGGCGCGACTCATCGTCGACGGGAAGACACCGGCCGACGACATCCACGCCTTCCGGCTTTCCCGTTTCGCGGAAGGGAGGCCCATTCGCGGCACCTACGGCGACTCGCTGATGTCCTGAGGCGACACGGCCGTGTCGTCTCGTTGCCGCGCCGCGGTCCGGTCGTCCGATGCTTCCCGGCGAGGCGTCCATCTTCCGCGGAGCGCCACGGCGGGTGTCTCCGTACGGGGCGGCGAAGGGGTCGCGGGTGATGTGGCCACGCCCCCGTTGACGCGGCGTTACGCAACCGCTCTCGGCGCCCCCCGCGCCGACCGCCCGGGGTGGCGACGATGAGCGCCACCCCGGTCCTCGTCGAAGAGACGGACGGCGTCGCCGTCCTCACGCTCAACCGGCCGGAAGCGCGCAATGCCCTCGATCTCGCCATGCGTCGCGAGCTGGAATCGGCCCTCGCGCGCCTGGCCACCGACGGCGCCGTCCGGGTCGTCGTCGTGCGCGGCGCAGGGGAGCACTTCTGCGCGGGGGGCGACGTCAAGTTCATGCAGGCGAGCCGAATGACGGCACTGGAGGGGCAGGCTCGGGTCGAGGCGCTGAACCGTGCGATCGTTCTGCTCGCGCGCTTCCGGACGCCGACCATCGCCATGGTGGACGGTGTGGCGGTGGGCGCGGGGATGAACCTCGCCCTCGCCTGCGACCTCGTCGTGGCCTCGGACCGCGCTCGGTTCGGCGAGATCTTCGCCAAGATCGCGCTGATCCCCGACGGCGGCGGCACCTACTTCCTGGCCCGCCGCGTCGGCCTCGCGCGCGCCAAGGAACTCTGCTTCACCGCCGACGTGATCGACGCAGCAACCGCCGAGCGGATCGGCGTGGTGAACCGCGTCGTGCCGGCCGCCGAGCTTCAGGCGGAGACGCTGGCCCTCGCCCGGCGGCTTGCCGCCGGGCCGCCCCGGGCGCTGGCCACCGCCAAGGCTCTCCTGGACCGTGGCGTTCACCTCGATCTCGAAACCTGCCTCGCCTGGGAGGCGCTCGCCCAAGGGCTCATGATGGAAACGGCCGACCACCGGGAAGGGCTCAGCGCCTTTTCAGAAAAGCGACTGCCCCGATTCGGCGACGTATGAGTTCGCCCGGCGCGACACTGGTCCAACATCGCGTCGACAAAGGCGTTACCAATACTTGACACCCCCTCGACCGGGTTGTAGTCTGGCCGCGTCGTCGAGACGCCCCGCCCCAGAAGGCCGCCATGAAAAAAGCCAAGATCGTCGGAACGGGGATGGCCGTGCCCGAGTGTGTGGTGGACAACCACCTCCTGGCGCGCTGCTTCGCCACCTCGGACGAGTGGATCACCCAGCGGACGGGGATCAAGGAGCGGCGAGTCTCCCCCAGCACCTACGAGTTCCTTCAGCGGCTGGCGGAAGCCCCGGACAAGGACGCCTGCATCCGCCAGGTCTACGACCACGGCCTCGACGGCAAGCTCGATGCGGCCATGACCCCCGCCGACCTCGGCTACGAGGCCTCGCAGATGGCCCTGAAGAACGCGGGGCTCCAGATCGATGACATCGATTTCATCGTCGACACCACCACGATCCCCGAGTACGCCTACCCCCACACAGGCTGCGTCATGGCCCAGAGGTTCGGGCTCACGAGCACCCCCGTCCTCAATCTCCAGCAGGGGTGCTCGGGGTTCGTCTACGCCCTCGCCACCGCCGACGCCTACATCCGAATGGGGATGTACGAGCGAGTCCTCGTCGTGGGCGCCGAGATGCTCTCCCCGATGATGGAGTACTCGGACCGTGGGCGCGACATGGCGGTGCTCTTCGCGGACGGGGCGGGGGCGGTCGTCCTCCAAGCGGTGGATCCGAGCTCGCGGAGCGGACTCATCTCCCATCACCTCCACACCGACGCGACCATCGTCGGCAAGCTCTTCGCGGAGATCTATGGGAACTCGACGTATCCCTTGGTGTCCAAGCAGAAGATCGACGACGGTCGCGCCCGGCCCCGGATGAACGGCCGGACGGTGTTCACGCAGGCGGTGCGGCGATTCAAGGAGGTCATGCAGGAGGCGCTCGGCGCCAATGGCCTGAAGCCTACCGACGTCGACCTCTACCTCTTCCACCAAGCGAACCTGCGGATCATCGAGGCCATCGGCGAGTTCGCCAAGATCCCGCCCGCGAAGATGTTCAACAACATTCAAAAGTACGGCAACACGTCGGCCGCGTCGGTGCCGATCGTGATGCACGAGGCCTTCACCGAGGGCCGGATCCGAGAGGGCGATCTCGTCCTCACGGCTGCCTTCGGGGCGGGCTTCGCCTGGGGAGCGACGCTCCTCCGCTGGTAATCCCGGAGTCGCCCCACTGGGCGGGCCGAGGGTCGCTCGGCTATCCGCTCGTGGTCCCGCTGGTCGTGCCGCTCGTGGTCCCGCTGGTCGTGCCGCTCGTGGTCCCGCCGGTGGTGCCCCCGGTCGTGCCGGGCGTAGGGCCGCCGACGCAGGCGTCGCTGACGTCGGTCCCGCTCCCGACGAAGAGGACGGCGATGCCGGCTACCGCCTGCAGGTTCTGTCCCCGGCCATCGTGGCCCTTGAAGGTGACGGTGGCGGTCGCGCTCAGGGGGAGGGACGGGTTCGGGAAGAGGGGCGCCTCGTTTTTGGCCTGGGCGGGGACGAGGATCACGGCCACATTGGCGGCGTTACCGCCGATCGCGCCGTTGGAGACGGTCCCGGAGGGGACGGTGACGGACGTGCCGAAGGTGAACGGGCCGGGGACCGGGCCACCGTCCGACCGCGTGAGCTGGACCGTGTACGACTGCAGAAACACACTGTCGAGCCCCGTCGGCAGCGTGACCGTCGGGTTCTTGAGGTTGTTGCGGAGAGTGACGCAGGCGATCGTGGAGGTGTTGCGGTCGGCGAGCGAGGACGTGGCGCCGCCCGGCGGGGACACCGCATCGACGGACAGGAAGACGAAGGCCGAGCCTTTTTGACCCGAGCTCGAGCAGCCGGCCGTGACCGTCAGGATCGTCGCGACGAGGGCCCCCGCGCCTCGGCCCCAGATGCGCCATTGGCGGAGAGCGGAGGCGGGTCGTCGGCTATCGGTCATTGGAACCTCCTCGCGGGCTGGGCGGGGCCAATGGTGGTGCGGGTTCCGGTCGAGGCGCCAGGAACGTGGCCGCGCCTTCGGGGCTCGGCCGCAGGATGCTCGGCTGCGTACGCAGGCTCTTCTCCAGCTCGGGCCGCTGGCTCCGGAGCTGCCTGAGGATCTCTTGGGCCTCGCCGGGGTCGCCCACGACCCGCGGGGTGATCAGGAGGAGAAGCTCCGTGCGGTCGAGGTGGTCGGTGGTGGCGCCGAAGAGGAACCCGATGATCGGGATCTTCGACAGGTACGGGATGCCTGTCCGGGTGTTCGAGCGCCGGGTCCGGATGAGCCCGCCGAGGACGAGAGTCTGGTTGTCGTAGAGGACCACTGAGGTCTCCGCTTCGCGCTTGATGATGTCGGGGGAACCGCTCGGGGGCCGGGGGTCCCCCACGTCGTTGACGGTCTGCTTCACGTCGAGCGAGACGACCCGCTTGTCGCTGATGCGCGGGGTCACGGTGAGGACGATGCCGGCGTCGCGGTACTCCACGTTCTGGGTGAGGACGTTCGACGGGGCCTGTTGGACCTGGGTCGCGACGGTGCCCGTCTGGGACACGACCTGCTGGGTGACGATCGGGATCGAGCTCGACACGTTGATGACGGCCTTCTTGTTCTCCGACGTGAGGATGGCAGGGCTCGAGAGCACGGTCAGCTGGTTGTAGGTCGCGTAGAGGTTCAGAAGTCCGAGGAAGCGATCGGTCTCGTAGAGGAAGAACGAAAGGCCCGCGGTCGCGGGCACCGAAACCGGGATGCCGGAGAGGGTGGCCGCCGGCTGGGAGCCCGGAAGCGTGGACGGCGGCCCCACGTCCACGCGAGACACGCTGCCGACGTTGTAGCTGTTGCCGCCGATCTTGACGTCTTGCTGGGTGCGGATCGTCCACTCCAGGCCGAGACGGTTCTCGTCCGTCAAGCTGAGCTCCGCCACCACCACCTCGATGAGCACCTGCTTCGGGGTCCGGTCGAGCTTCCGGATCGTGTCCTCGATGAGCGGCCAGTTCCGCGGGAACGTGGTCACGATGAGGGCGTTGTTGGGCTCGTCGGCCACGACCTTGACCTGCCCCTCCACGACCCCCGCCTCGAGATCAGCGCCGGCCGTGAGAGCCGCGCTCGGCGCCGGGAAGGGAGACGGGGGCGGCGCAGCGGGCGGCACGTAGCCGGGCGCACCGGCTTCGCGGGGTTGCGGCCGCGTGGGCGACTCGCCCTCCCGGCCCTTCGTGAAGATGTCGGCGATGGTCGCAGCCAGGTCCTTCGCCTTCACGTTCTCGACGTAGTAGACGAAGACCCGCTTGTTGGCCTGGGTGTCGACGTCGAGTTGCCCGATGAGTCTCGCCGCGAGCTCGATATCGGCTCGTCGAGCGGAGATGATGACGGTATTCGTCCGCTTGTCGGCGAGGATGAGCGGTGGTCGGTCGCCGACATCGGCGGAGACGGCGGGCGCGGCCCCGGGCGCGCCCGGGGCTGGCACGGCCGGGGCAGGCGCGCCCGGGGGGCGGGGCGTGAGCGCGGCGGGGGCTGACGTCGTCGTCCGAACCCGGCGTCCGGCGAAGAACTCGTTGAGCATCCGGGCCATCTCCACGGCATCAGCGTACCGCACGATCAAGAAGCGCAGCTCGTCCCCCGCCGTCTCCACGTCGAGGATCCCGACGATCTGGAGGAGGCGCGCAATGTTTGCCGCGGTGTCGGTGATGATGACGAGGTTGCCCTGGACGACGACGTTGGCGCCCTGGACGAACGGTCGCACCGCCGCGGCGATCCGCTCGGCGGGGCCGTTCGTCACGGGGACGATCTGGGTGATGATCTCGTCCTCGCGGCGCGTCGGGTCGGGCTGGCCACCGATGACGGTCGGAACCGGCCGTTCCCGCGCCGTCGTGATCGGCACGACCTTGTAGAGATTGCCGGAGCGGATGGCCGTTACCCCGTTGACCTCGAGGACGGCGAGGAGGACGTTGAAGACTTCATCCTCGGGGATCCGGCCCGAGGTCTGGACGGTGACTTTCTTCCCCGCCACCCCCGGTCCCAGCGTGTAGTTGAAGCCGGCGATCTCGCTCGCCGCTTGGATCACCGCTTCGATGTCCGCGTTGTCGAAGTTGAGGACGATCTGCCGCCCCGCGCGGCCCGGGGACGGAGCCGGGCGGGGCGCGGATGGCACGGCGGGCGGGGCCGCCCCCTCGCGCGGCGGGGCCTCCGCCGCGCCAGCACCGGGCGGCGCAGCCGGGCTCGGTGCGGAGGGGGACGGGCCCACGGGCGGCGTCGAGGGACGCTCGGTCGGCGCGGGCGCGGGGGGGCCGGGAGCGGCCACCGGCGTCGCCGGGCGGGTCGCGCAAGCGGCGGCGAGGGCCGCGGCCAGGAGGCAGAGAACGACCCGTCGCCCGGTCATCACGGGCTGTCGTCCTCATCGGGCGGCGAGGGGACTACTGGCTGGACCGGGGTGCTCGGACCGGGCGGTGTTCCTGCGGGGGACCCCGATGTGCTGGCGCCGGGGGTGGGTGGGCGGCGCGTGCGGATGGGGATGCGGGGCCCGATCGGCACCTCTTGGCCAGGCGGGCCTCCTCCGGTGACGACGGGCGCCGGGGTTCCCGGGGGAATGTTGCCCGGCGGGATGCTTCCGGGCGGAATCCTGGCGGGAGGGAAGGCGCCGCCCGGGGCGGTCCCAGGGGGCGCCGGGCTCGGCGGCGCGCCAGGCGCTCCGGGTGGCGATGCGGCTGGCGTGGGCTTCGGCTTCGTCGGGTCGCGCAGGAGGACCTCGAAGGTCTCGCCGCTGCGACTGAGCACCACCCGGTCGACCTCGATCCGCTCGACCCGGCTTCCCCCCACGGCGTCGCCCACGGAATAGGCGAACACGCGACGCTTCTGGGTGTCCTCGAGGAAGGCGCGGGCCCGCCCGTCGGCCCGGATGACAACGCCATACAGTCGCGGCTTCGGCGGGGGAGGTGTCGTCGGCCCTCCAACAGCGGTGCGGGGCGGTTCCGGTGCTACTTCCGTACGGCTCGGACTGAACAGGTTCCGCTCGGCGATCGAGCCCGGTGCCGGCGCGTTCGCCCGAGCCGTGGTCGGCGGGGCTGGCGGCGGCGCTTCGGCGACCGTCGCCTTGGACGGCTCGGTCGGAGCGGCGTGCCGGGCTGCCTGCCACGCGTGGACCAGCTGGACGGCCAGGTACGCCGCCACGACCACGAGGACGACGTTCACCGCGAGCAGGAGACGCCGCATGGCTCAGGCGCCCGGCCGACGTCGCGAATCGCCCGGGGCGGGGGCGGGGTGCGCCCCCCCGCCGCCGGCGGCGGCCGGGATGTAGCCGGCCAGCGACAGCGTCACGGACAGCTCGCGAGGCGCCGACACCGACACCACCCGCAGCTTCACGTCACTCACCGTCAGGATCACGGGCGCCGCGTCGAGCTGCGCGAAGAGCGTGACGAGAGCGCGGATGGGCCCGGCCAGTGTGACTTCGAGCGGCACCTCGGTGAAGGCCCCGCGCTCGGTGGCGGCAAGGATCCGCTCGCTCCGAACGTCGACCCCGGCCTCCTGGGCGGTGGCCTTTACCAGCTTCTGGAGCTCGGAGGCCGCGAGGGGCGCCCGGTCACCAGGAAGGAGCCGCGCACGGTACCGGGCAATGTCCGCCTCGAGCGCTGCGAGCTCGGTCGCGTACTGGGCCTGCCGGGTGACCAAGCGCTGTTGGCGCTGGAGGAGCCCCTGTCGCGCGCCGATGAGCTCGCGCGTCTCCCGGTTCCGCTGGAGGACGGGCTCGACGACGTAGAGGTCGCCGAGCACGGTCACCGCGACGGTCAGGGCCGCCCCGAGGAGCCAGCGCTCGCGCGTCTTGAGTCCCGCCATCGTCACCGTCCTCCCGCCGGCCGTTCCCACGCCGCTTTCAGGCGGAACTGCTCCTTGTCCCGGCCCTTGGTGACGGGCGAGGTGAACTCCGCGCGCTCGAGGGTAGGGGAGCCCTCGATCAACGGGATCAGCTGGGAGGCCGAGCCGGCGAAGCCGGCCAGCTCGACGCCGCTCTTATCGGCGGAGAAGCTCGTCAGCCACACGTCGGCGGGCAGGACCTCGGTCAATTCACGGAGCACGGGGAGCACGTGCACGCTCTGCGCGTCGAAGCCCCGGAGCGTCTGGAGCTCGCGCCGTGCGCGCTCGACCTGGGCCTGGAGCTCGGTGACGCGGCGCACGTCGGGGGCGAGCTGCGCCACCGCCTGGTCCAGGCTTCGGAGGGTCCGCCGATCCATGATCATGGTGACGGCCGGGCGGGCGGCGGCGAGGAGGAGGGTCAGGACGGCGAGCGCCGCGGTGGCGGCCATTTGCCACGGGAAGGGCCGTGGGCGAGCCTCCTCGGGGACCAGGTTGGCGGGGTACGCTCCGCGCCGCGGCCGCGCCAGCGCCACCGCGAGGGCCGGGAGACAGACGTCCCCGACGCTCGAGACACCCGGAGGCAGCGGAAGCTCGGTCCGAAGGGGCGGTCCTCGCCAGTCGAGCCGGGGCACGTCGGTGCCCACGACCGTGATCTCGCTGATCGTGCCGCGGTGCTCCGGGGAAAGCCCCTCGAGAGTGCGGGTGATCTCGGCGGCCAGCGTCCGACCTCGCCCGGCCGGATCAGCGCTCGCCGGCGGCAGGGGAACGGCCCGGCTCGCCACGACCCGCCCGCTCAGGGTGGCCGCAAGCTCCGCCTCGCCGGCGGAGACGCGGACGACCACTCGCCCGTCGCCGCGCCGTCCGCCCGCCAGGCGCGCCACCGCGTGGATGCCGATGTCCATCACCCGCGGGACGAGGCCGGCATCACGGAGGATCTGGCGAATGCGGTCGTACAGCCGGCGCTCGCCGGCTTCGAGGAGCACACGGACGGGCTGACGGGGCGAAGCGACCAGGACCTGGAAGTCGTACATGGCGTCGGCCGGCGAGAACGGGAGGTGACGCTCCAGCTCGAAGGCGACCATTCGCCGCAGGTCGACACCGGCGACGGCGGGCAGCTCGATCGCCTTCACCACGCTCCGTCGGCGCGGGATGGCGACGTGGGCGTAGCGGGCCCGTGACCCGAGCTCGCGCAGCCGGGCGCGGAGCGTCGGCCCCGGCTCGTCGTTGGCGTCGAGGGTGAACGTCCCGAGGACGCGACTCCGGCCGAGCCGTCGGCGGACGACCACTCCTTCCAGGCGGTCGTCCTCGAGCGCGAGGCCGACGACGTCATTCATTGGGGACGACGGCGCGACACGCTGCCCTCATCGCGGCGCGGGCGCGCCCTCGGACGGCGCCGGGTGCGCGACGTCGAGCCACTGC
>Ga0066710_100000939_pt1 | contig 20026 bp, 14 predicted proteins | sample GraSoiAngelo_159_FD_79666 | JGI IMG/M metagenome (GOLD analysis project Ga0066710, IMG submission 79666) | Grasslands soil microbial communities from the Angelo Coastal Reserve, California, USA - 14_1009_16_40cm | ecosystem: Environmental > Terrestrial > Soil > Grasslands | place: USA...
CACCACCTTGTTCATGAAGGCGTCCTCCAGGTCGATCTCGCGGGTCCGGAACGTCTTCGGGAAGACCTTGAGCCAGAAGCCGACGAGGCTCTCGTTCTGCGCCTCGTCGCGCGCGCGCAGCCGGATCGTCGTGCCGGGATCGGCATCGTAGGGAAGCGCGAAGAGGGCGAAGTGCACGGCGGGATCCAGCGCCCCCGGCAGCGGGTACCCCTTGAAGAAGGCCTGGCCCGCGACGACGCCGCTCTCGGCGCTGGGAGGGGTCACCTTGTAGACGACCATGTCGCAGCCACCCTGGTTGACGTAGTGCTGCCGGGTCAGCACCTCGAGCCGGGGCGGCACGAGGCGGGCCGTGAAGTCCTTGGTGAGCGTCGAGGTCCGGCCCCGGAAGAAGTTCCCCCACGAGACGTTGTGCGCGGTCACGGTGAGCCGGCCGGGTCCTTCCTTGAGCCGGATCCGGGGATCGTGGGCGGGAGCCCACTTGACCTGGACCTCCTTGCGCGGGGGGTCGTAGCTCTCGTCGACGACCACCTGCTCGCCGCCGCCCTGGGCCACGGTGGCCCGGAGCGACTTGAGCCCGGCGCGGTCCTTGACGTTCACGATCAGCGGCGCGTTGCGGCCGACGAGATCGAAGGGTGCTCCGAGCGAGACCTGCGGCCGGGGGGCGAAGAGCATCCGGAAGCCCACGAAGATCGCGCCCGCCGCCAGCAGGGCGAGCATGGTCATGAACAGGATCGGGATCAGGCTGAGCCGGGGAGCCGCCCGGGCCCGGCTACGGTATTGCATGGGCCTCCTCGAGCCGCGGCGCGCTCACCCGCGCGCGGCCGCACCCATCTTACCGGACGGGTCGCGCTCCCGTCCGACGTGGCGGTGATTCAGGGAATCGCGGTGAGGATGGCTTCGAGGGCGGCCGGGGCGGCGGCGAAATGAATCCCGGCCTGGTAGGAGAGGCCCTCCCGCCGGCACCAGATGACCTGGCCGGGCACCTCGACCGGCGGCGCGCCCTCGCCTTCGAACGCGACGCTCACCGCGCCGCCGCGGGCCAGGTCCTCCCCCACCCGCAGCCGGCAGCCGCGGGTGGAAAGGTCCATCGCCGTCGCGCCACGCCAGTCCGTTCCGGCGCGATAGCGCACGGTGAGGCGGCACGCCCGCCGCGAGGTGAGCCGGCGGTTCGTGCGGGTCGGAACCGGGTCGTCGCTCATGGGCTGGAGTCCGAGAGTCGACAGTATACTGCGGCTCCGCAAGACGGACCAGGGAATTGGCGCCTCCTCGCCGACCGCCGGCCGCCTGTGGTACCGTGCGGCCCCGTGCGTTCCCCGTCGCCGGCCGCGCTTGCGCTCGCCGCCCTCGGCCTGTCCGGCTGCGGTGGCGGCTCCCCCGCCTCGCCCGACCGGCCGGCCCAGACCTATCCAGTGACGGCGGTCGTCTTCTACGACGAGAACGACAACGGGACCCTCGACGCCGGCGAGGAGGTCCGCCTGCCCGAGGTGGACGTCGAGGTGGCCGGGCGGGTCGGCCGGTCGGAGAAGCTCACCGGCCGGGCCGTGGTCAACGGCGTCCCGGCCGGCAGCTATCCCGCCGCGGTACGAACCGCCTCGCTGCCCCCGTTCTTCGCCACCGCAGCCAGCCCCGCCGTCACGGTGCCCCAGGCCGCCGGCTCGGAAGCGGCGATCCCGGTCACCCTGCCCATCGGCAACAACGTCCCCGATACCTATCTCGCCTTCGGCGACAGCATCACGGCCGGGGAGGGCGCCTTCAGCACCCACGGCTACCTCGACGTGGTCGAGGCGCTGCTCCAGCAGAACCTGGGCGGGCGCCCCCGGGTGATCGGGGACGGCGTGTCGGGCACGACGAGCGCCGTAGGCAGCGACCGCATCGAGAGCAGCCTGCGCAGCGTGCACCCGGCCTATACGCTCATCCTGTACGGCACCAACGACTGGAACAAGTCGGCCTGCAAGACGGCCCAGCCGCCGTGCTTCACCATCGACAGCCTGCGCTTCATGATCCAGGCCGCCCGGGCCGCGCGCAGCCTGCCCGTGATCTCGACGATCATCCCCGCCCACCCGGTGCTCACCCCGCCCGAGCGCAACGAGTGGGTGGCGGCCATGAACGACCTCATCAAGGCGCTCGCCCGGCAGGAGGGAGCCGCTCTCGCCGACTCCTACGGCGCGTTCATCAAGGCCGGCGACCTGACCCGGCTCTTCTCCGACGACAAGCACCCCAACGACGCCGGCTACCAGCTCATCGGGGGCGCCTTCTTCCTGGCCATCGCGCGCTCGCCGGCCGCCACCGGCTCCGCAGGGCCCGGGACGGCGCTGTTCGTGTTCCCGGCCGGGCCGTCCGGGCGTTGAAGACCGGATGAAGGCCACCGACCGCTTCGTCATCGAGGGCGTGACGTGCGAGCTGGACGGACGCCGGCTCAAGGTGGCCAACCTCAGCATCAGCGGCCTGTTCGCGATCACCGATCTCGCCTTGATGCCCGGCCAGCACGTGGAGATGGTCCTCCGGCTGCCCGACCGCGAGCCCTTCGAGGTCCTGGGCGTCGTGAGCTGGACCAACGACCCCGCGTCTCCTCGCGCTCCCGACCTGCCCCAGGGGCTGGGAATCCGCCTGACCCGCATCGCCCTGCCCGACAAGGTCACGCTGCTCGACCTGCTGAAGCGCACCTCGCCCGGTGCGGTGCGCCATCGCTCGAGCCGTCCCTCGGAAGGCTAGGCCTCCGGCTCTTTTAACGCAGAGACCGCAGAGGGAAAACGGAGAGGACGCAGAGATAGAAGGAAACAGACAACAGCTGCGAGCGGAGCGCGATTCACTCGCCCCGGAGCCGCGAAGCGGACCCGCTCGATGAGCGGCGGCGAATTCACTTCGCCGCCGCGGAAGATGCGAGCGGGGGGGGGTCTGGGGGGTGCGCCGCTAGCACCCCCCAGCTTGATGAGGTCCTCTGCGTTGAAAGGCCTGTTAGCGGGCGGACTCGGCGGCGGCGATCGACTCCTCCAGGATCACGGCCGCGGTCGTCGCATCCTCCTCGTCCACGACGAGCGGGGGGGCGAGGCGGATCGTGCTCCGCCCGCAGCCGAGGACGAGCAGGCCGCGCCGGAAGGCCTCCTCGAGGATGCGCTGCCGGCACGCGGGGTCCGGCTCGCGCCCGAAGCGGTCCCGGACGATCTCCACCCCGACCATGAGGCCCAGGCCGCGCACGTCGCCGACCGACGTGTGGGCGGACAGCCGCGCGCGCAGCTCTTCCATCAGCCGGCGGCCGACCCGGGCCGCGTTGTCGACGAGGCCGCCTTCGAGCAGCTTCAGGGTGGCCAGCGCCGCCGCGGCCGAGACAGGGTTGCCGCCGAAGGTCGACCCGTGCCCGCCGCTCGACCACTGCATCACTTCGTCGCGGGCGAGGAGCGCGCCGAGGGGCATGCCGGAGGCGATGCCCTTGGCCAGCGTCACCATGTCCGGCTCGAGGCCGAAGTGCTCGCTGGCGAACAGGCGCCCGGTGCGGCCCATGCCGCACTGGACCTCGTCGGCGACGAGCAGGATGCCGTGGCGCCGGGTCAGGTCCCGCAGGCGGGGCAGGAAGTCGGGGTGAGGCACGACGTAGCCTCCCTCGCCCTGCACCGGCTCGACGATGACGGCCGCCACCTCGTCCGGATCGAGGGTGGTGCCGAACATCGTGTCCGTGAGCAGGTCGAGGCACTGCACGCGGCACGTCCGCGGGTCGCGGTTCACCGGGCAGCGGTAGCAGTAGGCGTAGTGCGTGTGGACGACCTCCGGCAGCAGCGGCGCATAACCCCGGCGCTGGACCGGCTTGCTCGCGGTCAGGCTCAGGGCGCCGTAGGTCCGGCCATGGAAGCCGCCGTAGAAGGCGACGATCTTCTGCCGGCCGGTGCGCAGGCGAGCCAGCTTGACCGCGGCCTCCACCACCTCGGCCCCGGAATTGGCGAACAAGACGCGCCAGGGCCCGGGCCCCGGCGCCCGCCGGGCCAGGCCTTCGGCCAGGGCGACCACGTTCTCGTAGTAGAAGTCGGTGGCGCAGATGTGCAGGAGGCGCTCGGACTGGGCGCGGATGGCGGCCACGACCTCGGGATGGCAGTGGCCCGTGGCCACGACCGCTATGCCGGCCGCGAAGTCCAGGTAGCGGTTGCCGTCGGCGTCCTCGACCATCGCTCCGAAGGCCCGCTCCACGACGAGCGGGTAGTCCTTGCGGTAGCTCTGGGACATCACCCGCGCGTCGCGCTCGATGACGGCCCTGGCGCGCGGCCCGGGCGGCGGGGTCGTGATGCGGGGGTAGTCCTTGGCCAAGCGGTCCTCCTCAGAGTCCCAGCGCGTCGAGGCTGCGGTCGAGCACCTCCACCATCTCTCCGAGCTGCGCCTCCGTCACCACGAAGGGGGGGGCCAGCATCACTGCGTCGCCGTCGGTGCCGGTGGCGACCCCGCCGCTCGGGTAGGTCACGAGGCCGTTCGCGAAGCAGCGCTCGGCCAGCGCCTCCGCCCGGCGCTCGGCGCGCGGGAACGGCCGGCGGGCGGCCTTGTCCGCCACCAGCTCCAACCCGAGCATCAGCCCGCGCCCGCGCGCGTCGCCGACGTGCGGGTGGCGGCCCAGCTCCTGGAGGAGGCCGAGGGCGGTCTCCCCCAGCCTTCGTGCACGCTCCACGAGCGCCTCGCGCTCGAGGATGTCGAGCACGGCGAGGCAGGCGGCGGCGGTCACGGGATGATGGGAGAAGGTATAGCCGTGGACGAAGCCGCCGGCGCCCCCCACCGCCTTCGCCACCTTCTCGCTCGCCAGGACCGCGCCCACCGGCATGTAGCCGCCGCTCATCCCCTTCCCGCAGGTGACGATGTCGGGAGCGACGCCGCTCCACTCGATGCCGAACCACCTCCCGGTGCGGCCGAAGCCCGTCATGACCTCGTCATCCACGTAGAGGATGCCGTACCGGCGGCAGGTCTCCGCCGCGCGGGCCGCATACTCCTCCGGCGGGACGGCCGCTCCCGCGGAGGCGCCCAGGAGCGGCTCGGCGATGTAGGCCGACACCGTCTCCGGGCCCTCGCGCCGCACGACCCTCTCGAGGTCCTCCGCACAGGCGACCCCGCACGCGGGATAGCTGCGCTCGAGCGGGCAGTGATAGCAGAAAGGAGCCAACGCCCGCGGGGTAGAGGTGAGCATCGGCCGGTAGGGAGATTGCAGCGTCGGGCGGCCGGAGAGCGACAGCGTGCCCAGCGTGCTGCCGTGGTAGGAGACGGTGCCGGCGATGACCTTGTGGCGCGACGGCTCGCCGCGCGCCACGTGGTAGGCCCGGGCCAGCTTCACCGCGGTCTCGTTGGCTTCCGATCCTCCCGAGACGAGATAGAGCTGGCGGCAGTCGCCGGGCGCATGGGGCGCGAGACGGCGCGCGTACTCCTCGACCGCGTCGCTCGTGAACTGGGTCCCGTGCACGTAGGCGGCGGATGCGGCCTGGCGGGCCATCGCCCGGACGACCTCCTCGCGGCCGTGGCCGACGTTGACCACTACCGCGCCACCCGACCCGTCGAGGTAACGCCGGCCGGCCTGGTCCCAGAGCACCGCGCCCTCGCCCCTCTCGACGGCCGGGCGCCGCGGCCCGAGCGCGCGGGGGAAGACGAAGGACGGCGGCTCGCGGGGGGCGCTCACGAGGCGAGGTGCTCCCGTACGCGCACCTGCCGGAGCACCGAGCCCCGCGTGAGCAGACCCACCAGCCGTCCGTCGTCAACCACCAGCAACCGGCCTCCCCCGGGCCGCGACATCTTGGCCATCGCGGAGAGGAGCGGCTCGCGCGGAGAAGCCACGACCTGCTCGCCGGCGGGCGTCATCGCCGCCTGGACCGAGACGCTCTCGCGCTCCTCGGGGGGATGCTGCAGGAGGTCCCGCAGGCCGAGCAGGCCCACGGGCCGTCCGTCGCGCACGACCGGATAGGCCCCGTAGCCCGAGCGCATGAAGTGCTCCCGCGCCGCCTCGGCCAGCGAGATGTCGGGCGGCAGGGTGGCCGGCTCGGTGAGCATGGCGTCGGCGACGGTCACGCCCCGCAGCGTCTCGTCGAGCCGCACCCGCTGGTACGTGCCGGCCGAGGCGTCCTTGAGGAACCAGCCGATGAGCACGTACCACATGCCCCCGATGCCGTCGCCGCCGAAGAAGCGCAGCGCGCCGGCGGCCATGAGCAGGTAGGCGAAGAACGTCCCCGCCCCCGCCGCCACCTGCGTGGCCCGCGCCTTCCCGTAGGAGCGCCAGAGCAGCCCGCGCAGCACGCGGCCCCCGTCGAGGGGGAAGGCGGGCAGGAGGTTGAAGAGGGCCAGCACGAGGTTGATGAGGGCCAGGTAACGGGCGATCCCCCGCGCGCCGGAGCCGGGTGCGCCGGCGGCGGACCCCAGGTAGAAGAGCGCAGCCAGGACGAGGCTCACCACCGGCCCGATCACGGCGACCTTGAACTCGGTGTCGCCGTCGCCGGCGTCCTTCTCCAGCTGGGCCACCCCGCCGAAGATGAACGGCGTGATGGAGCGGATGGCGATGCCGTGACGGAGGGCGACGAGGGCGTGGCCCATCTCGTGGATGAGGATCGACAGGAAGAGCAGGAGGGCGGCCACGAGCGCCTTGGCCCAGTACGACGCGGCGGGCAGGTCCGGGTGGTAGGCCGGGAAGTAACCGGTGGCGAGAGTCCAGGTGACGAGGGCGAACACGATCAGCCAGCTGAAATGGACGCGGAGCTCGACGCCGAAGACACGTCCGATCCGCAGGCTGCCGGAGTGGGCCGAAGGCGGGGCGGACGCCACTACCGCACGACGGTCCGGCTCTGCTCGCGCAGGAACTGCTGCACGTAGTAGAGCCCGCCCGCGCTCTTGCCCGACGACCCGCTGCCCTTCCAGCCCCCGAACGGCTGCACGCCCGGCCAGGCGCCGGTGGTCGCCCCCGCCCGGCGGTTCACGTAGACGACGCCCGCTGCGACCTGGTCCAGGAACGCCGTGATCTCGTCCTGATCGTGTGAGTACAGCCCGGCGGTCAAGCCGTAGTCGGTGCGGTTCGACCACACCAGCGCCTGCTCGAGCGAGTCGACCTCCGCGACGCACAGGAAGGGGACGAACAGCTCCTTGCCGAACAGGTCGTGGTCCTGGCCCAGCCCGTCCACCACCGTGGGGGACACGAAGTAGCCGTAGGCCAGCTCGCCCTCCTTGCGCACGTCGCCTCCGGCCAGGACCTGACCGTCGCGCCGGGCCGCCTCCGAGGCCGCCTGGAACGCCCGGTAGGCGCGCTCGTGGATCACCGGACCGAGGAAGACGCCGTGGCGGGTGGGGTCGCCGACGACGAGGCCAGCCGTCTTGTCGAGGAGCAGCTCGAGGAAGCCGGCCTTTACGTCGCGGTGGACGTAGGCCCGCGAGCAGGCGCTGCACTTCTGCCCCTGCAGGCCGAAAGCCGAGCGCATCACGCCTTCGGCGGCCACGTCGAGGTCGGCCGACGGCATGACCACCGCCGGGTTCTTGCCGCCCATCTCGGCGATGCAGGGCTTGGGATGGCGGCGGCCGAAGCGCCGCAGGATGCCCATGCCCACCTCCCGCGAGCCGGTGAAGAGCAGCCCGTCGACGTCCGGATGGTCGACCAGGGCGGCGCCGGTCGGCTCGCCGGGACCATAGACGAGGTGCAGCGCCTCGGCGGACACGCCCGCCTCACGCAGCGCCGCATAGAGGGCGAGGGCGGTGAGGGGCGCCTCGGGGCTCGGCTTGAGGACCACGGTGTTGCCGGCGAGGAGCGCGGCGGAGACGGGGCCGCCGGCCAGGGCGGCCGGGAAGTTGAAGGGGCTGATGACGGCCCACACCCCATGGGGCCGCAGCAGCGAGCGCGTCTCCTCGTGGGGCGACAGGCGCGCCATCGGCCGGTCGAAGCCGGCATGGCGCTCCATCTGCTCGCAGTAGTAGCGGACGAGGTCGGCGGTCTCGGTGACGTCGCCCATCGCCTCCAGGCGGCTCTTGCCCACCTCGAGCCCGACCAGGGCGGACAGGTCGAAGCCCCGCTGCTCGATCAGCTCGGCCGCCTGGCGCAGGATCGCCGCGCGCTCCGACCAGTGGCGGCGGCTCCAGGCGGGAAAGCCGCGCCGGGCGGCGGCCACCGCGCGGTCCACGTCGTCCGTCCTCCCGACCGGGAACCTCCCCAGCAGGCCCCGGCGATCGATCGGGCTGCGGTCCTCGAGCCCCTCCCGCTCGCCCTCGCCCGCGCACAGCTCCTGGCCGTCGATGAGGTGCCCGTGCCGCCCGCCGAGGGCCGGCCGGAGCCGGTCGAGGGCGACGTCCCAGCGGCGCTGGAACTCCTCGCTCTGGACGCCGGCGAGGGTGGCATAGGTGACCCGCTCGGGCGTCTCGCCCATCCGCGTATTCTAGTGCCAAGCTCCGCGGCCGTGCCCGGGCCCGCCTCCTGCGCTATCCTGGCTTGATGCTCGGCCGGCGCGCGGGCGAGATGGTGAGTCGGGGAGCGCGCCTCCTGACGCCGCGCCGCGTGCGGGAGTCGGTGCGCCTGCGTGAGTTCCTGGTCGCCCTCTTCGTCCCGGTCATCCTGATGACGCTCGGCACCGCCGGGTACATGGAGATCGAGGGCTGGCGCCCCCTCGAGTCGCTCTACATGACCGTCATCACGATCAGCACCGTGGGTTTCAACGAGGTCCACCCGCTCTCGGGAGCGGGACGGGTCTTCACGATCGCCTTGATCTTGATCGGCGTATTCACATTGCTGTACGCGGCGACCTCCGCCATCCGGGCCATCGTCAGCGGCGAGGTGCGCGGCGACATCGGGAGGCAGCGCATGGAGCGCACGCTCGCGGAGCTGAAGGAGCACGTCATCGTGTGCGGCTACGGGCGCATGGGCCGGTTCGTGTGCGCGGAGTTCTCCGCCTCCCGGCAGCCGTTCGTGGTCGTCGACAAGCTGGCCCCCGTGCTCGACGGGTTCCAGATGCCCCACGGCATCGCGCTGGCCGGCGACGCCACCTCGGACGGCGTCCTGCGGCGGGCGGGCATCGAGCACGCGCGGGCGCTGGTGACGCTGGCCGCTTCCGACGCCGACAACCTGTACATCACGATGAGCGCGCGGCTGTTGAACGAGAAGCTCGTGATCGTGGCCCGGGCCGAGGACGAGGGCACGGAGAAGAAGCTGCGGAGGGCGGGGGCCAACCGCGTGGTCTCGCCCTACGTCATCGGCGGCCAGACGGTCGTCCAGGCCGTCGTGCGCCCGGACGCGCTCAGCTTCCTGGAGATGGCCACCCGCCGGGACTACTCGGAGCTGCAGATCGAGGAGACGGAGGTCAAGGCGGGCAGCTCGCTGGCCGGCGCGCAGGTCCGCGACGGCCGCCTGCGCCGGGAGATGGGGATCACGATCGTGGCCATCAAGCGACCCGACGGCAAGATGGTCTTCAACCCCGCCCCGGAGGCGGTGCTGGAGCAGGGTGACGTCATCATCTGCCTGGGCCACCGCGACCAGCTCCGGCGGCTCTCCGCCCTGGCCGGCGAGCACGACCTCAAGCGGTGAGGCGAGGCCGGTCGACCGGCACCATGAGCGCCCCCAGCACGAGGACGAGGCTGGAGACGTAGGCCCACAGCATCAGCGAGACAGCGAAGGCCAGCGGCCCGTAGACCGCCTGCAGGTTGGCCCGGGCGAGGTTGATCACGAAGAGGTACTTGACGGCCTCCCAGGCCACGCCGGCCCACAGCGCGGCCCGCACCGCGACCCGGTTGCCCACCGGCGGCTCCGGAATCACCCGGTAGATCAGGTAGAAGAGCAGGCAGGTCAGCACGAGCGCGCTGGCCTTGGCTCCGTAGCGCGCCCCGGTGGGCCACTCGCGGCTGTAGGCCCGGGCGGCCACGGTCATCGAGACCGACAGGATCGCCAGCAGCCCGCCGGCCACCGTCATGAGGAAGGCCACCAGCCGGCTGCGCAGGAAGACGCGCGTCCGGCCGCCCCAGGCCCGCTGGAGGGCCATCTCCACGGGGATGAAGATGCCCGACGAGCCCCACACGATCAGCAGCAGCGAGACGACCTCCAGCCCTCGCGCGACCTTCCGCAGTCCCTGGAGCGAAGCGGCGAGCGCCTCGTGCTCGAACGGGATGATCTCGTTGAGGACGAGGAGAAGCGCGGAGGCGGCGCGCCGCCCCGGGAGCTGCTGGGACACCGCCACCAGCACCAGCACCAGCGGGAAGAGGCAGAGGAGGAAGTTGAAGGCGATGGCGTTGGTGATCACCATCGTGTCGCGCGCCAGGAGCTCGCGGGCCAGCCACCACGACCGGGAACAGACCGAGCGCCGTCCTCCTCCGCGGAGGCGCGGGCTCACGGCGGCGTCGCCCCCAGCGTCCGCGCCGCGCGCTCGAGCGCCTCGGCCAGCCGGGTGGCCTGATCCCGGGCCCGGGCGGCATCGCCGGAGAGGACGGCTTCGCGCACGCCGGGCAGCGTCTCGGCCTCGTAGGAGGGAAGCGGCGCGTACACGAGGTGGCGGAACCACGGGCGGTCGGGGATGCCCTCGGGGGCGAGCAGGTCGCGCTCGGCCTGCAGGAGGGCGCGGTTGCGCTCGGTGTCGGCGGCGGCGTCCCCGGTCGGCTCCGGCCCGCCCAGCCGCGCCAGCGCCTGGGCGGCGCGGCGCGCGTGGTCGAGCCCGGGCTCGATGCCGCGCGACCGGGCGAGGGCGGCCACGTCGTCGAGGTAGGCGACGAGGTCGCGGCCGTACACCCCGTAGTCGAAGGGCAGCACGTCCGCGTCGGCGAGCCGGAGAGCGAGCAGGCCCCACAGCCGGGCCATGGCCGCGTGGTAGCGGAAGCCGGGGTCGCCGATCCGGCGCATCCACTCGTGCGTGTCGTAGATGGAGTGGTAGACGCCGTAGGGGCCGTCGAATACGAGGTCGGCCGAGGGCACGCCGATATGGTTGAAGAACACCGTGTAGTCGCTGCCGCTGCCCAGGATCTGCACCGGCGGATCCGCGGTGCGCGCCCCGGCCACGACACCGTACCCGCGCACGTTCCCTTCCCCGGCGCCGCGCCACACGTCGTACAAGGTGCCCCGCCCCCTGGGATCGGGCAGGCTCCGCGCCGCCTCGTAGAGCAGCGGCCGGAGCGAGGGGACCGCGCTGGCCGAGAGCTGGTCGCCGGAAGTCGAGGCGTCGACGTTCAGGCAGGCGACCGCCCGGCGCGCCAGCTCCGCGGCATGCTCCTCTCCCCACTCCGTGGAGCCGGTCAGCGTGAACTCCTCCGCGTCCCAGATCCCGAGCACGATCGTGCGGCGGGGCCGCCGGCCGCGCCGGGCCAGCTCGCCCAGCGAGCGGGCCACCTCGAGCGCGGTGGCGGTGCCGGAGGAAGGGTCGACCCCTCCGAAGACCCAGGCGTCGTGATGGTTCGAGAGCAGGACGATCTGGCCGGCGACCTCCGGGTCGGGATCGGCTCCGCGCACGCGTCCGATCACGTCGCGGATCGTCCCGATCTCGCGCGGGACGTCGACACGCAGATGCAGCCGCGCCGGCCCGGGGCCCACGTGGTAGGCGAAGGGGCCGCCCCCCTGCCACTCGCGGCGGGGACGCACCGGTCCTTCCAGCGCTTCGAGGACCACTCGGGCGTCGCGGAAGGAGAGGGGCAGGCTGGGGATCCGGGGCAGGATGCGGGACTCCGTCTCCGGGATGCGCCGGGCCCCCGCCACCGACGGCCAGCCAGGGGTGAGCGGGTCGCCGGGCACGATGAAGTCGTAGACGTTGGCGCCGCGCTGCACGTGGCTGTCGTTGCCCCACGGCCCGCGCGGATAGACGTCGCCCTGGACGTAGCCGTCTTCCTCGGGGTCGGAGTAGGTGACGAGGGCGGCCGCGCCTCGCCGCTCGGCTTCCAGGCTCTTTCCGCCCCGGTAGCCCTTGAAGTGGCGCGCGAGGGCGATCTTGCCGCGCACGTCGATCCCCAGGCGCGCGAGCAGGTCGTAGTCCTCCGGCCGGCCGTGGTTCACGTACACGACGTCCGCGGTGAGCTCGCCGCTCTTCGCATAGGCGTGCCACGGACCGGACGCGTCAGCGTCGGCGCTCGACGGGTCTTCGGCGATCGGCTCCTCCCGCCGGGCCAGCGTTTCCCGGCGCGGCGCCACCATCTCCACCTCGACCGCCCGGGCATGGGAGAGCAGCACGTCGTAGCTCGGGACCTCGGTCTGGAGGCCGTACTCGCGGAACCGCGCGGCCACGTACTCGGCCACCCGCCGCGCCCCGTCCGTGCCGGCGGTGTGCGGCGCGTGGGTCAGCTCGCGGTGGTGGGCTTCGCACCGCGCGGGGTCCGGCAGGGCGAGGAAGGCCGCCTCCAGCTCACGCTCGCGCCGGGCGTGCTCGGGCGTGAAGCCGAGGAGGCCCGGGTCTACCACCGGGGACGACGCCGTGGCCAGGAGAAGCAGCGCCGCGAGGCGCCTCAAGCGGCCCCCCTCCGCCAGAGGAAGTACGCGGGCAGGCCGAGGAGGAGGAGGACCAGCCCCCAGAGCGATTCGGTGGGCCGCTCCAGCAGCGTGTTCGCGACGAAGGCCATGGCGGTGAGGATGAAGACGCAGGGGACGACCGGGTATCCCCACGCCCGGTACGGCCGCGGGAGGCCGGGCCGGGTCCGGCGAAGCACGATGACGGCCGCCCCGGTCGCGGCGTGGAAGAGGAACATCGCGAAGACGACGTAGGTGTAGAGCTGCTCGTAGGTGCCGGAGAAGGTGAGGGCGATGGCCCACCCGCCCTGGACGACGATGCTCGTCGCCGGCGTGCGGTAGCGCGGATGGACGCGGGCCAGGGAGCGGAAGAAGAGGCCGTCCTGGGCCATGGCCAGGTAGATGCGCGTGCAGTACAGGATCGTGGCCGACAGGCAGCCGAAGGTCGAGAAGACGACCGCCAGCGACACCAGCCGGGCGCCGGTCGGGCCGAACAAGACCGAGGCCGCCGCCTCCCCGATGCGCGAGGTGGCGACCATCGCCTCCACCGGCAGCGCCCGCACGTAGACGAGGTTCATCAGCGTGTAGAGCACGGTCACGGCGATCGTGCCCGCCACGAGCCCCCACGGCAGGTCGCGGGCCGGGCGCCGCATCTCCGCGGCCAGCGACGCCGCGCCGTACCAGCCGTCGTAACCCCACAGGACCGCGATCATCGCCACCCCGAAGGCCGAGGCGCTGGCCGCCGCCGGCAGCGGGGCGGCGAAGCGCGGCGAGACCGGAGCGGCCACCATGAGGCCGAACACCGCGAGGCCGACGATGGAGGCCACCTTCACCACCGTCACCGCGTTCTGCACCCCGGCCCCCTGTCGCAGTCCCAGGCAGTTGATCACCGTCAGGACGGCGATGGCGAGGGCTCCCGCGAGCTGCCCGCCGTTCACGCTCCAGGTCCAGCCGAAGATCGGGCGGGCGAAGAGCACGTGAGCGGTCGAGAAGAACGGGACGAACGAGCCGAGGTACTCGCCGAAGCCGACCGCCATGGCCGCGATGCCTCCGCTCATGATGATGAGGAAGCAGGCCCAGCCGAACAGGAAGCCCCACAGCGGGCCGTAGGCCTCCTTCAAATAGGTGTAGATGCCGCCGGCGTCGGGGAACATCGCCCCCAGCTCGCCGTAGGTGAGGGCGCCCGCCAGCGTGAGCGCGCCGCCCGCCACCCACACCGCGACCACGAGCCCCGGGTGGGGCAGGGAGCGGGCCACGTCGGCGCTGGTGATGAAGATCGCCGTGCCGAGCACGGAGCCGATGGTGACGAGGGCGGCGTCCCAGGGGCCGAGGCCGCGGACGAGCCCTCTCTCCCCCGCCGCGGGCGCGGTCAGCTCCATCAAGGCGCGATTCTAGCGCGTGGTAGACTGCGCGCGCGATGGACGACGTCCGCATCCGGCGCGCCCGCGGCCGCGCCGACTTCGACGCGTGCGTGCAGCTCCAGCGCGACGCGTGGCGCCTGGCCGACGTCGAGATCACCTCCGCCATCCAGCTCATCGCCACCACCTGGGCCGGCGGTCTCGTCCACCTGGCCGAGACAGCGGCCGGAGAGCCGGTCGGCTTCGCCTACGCCTTCCCCGCGCTGCGGGGCGGCGCGCCGCACCTGCACTCCGACATGCTGGCGGTGCGCCCGGAGTACCAGCGGCGCGGCGTGGGCGCGCGTCTGAAGTGGGCGCAACGCGCCGACGCGCTCGAGGCCGGCCTCTCGCTCATCACCTGGACCTTCGATCCGCTCCAGGCGCTCAACGCGAACCTCAACCTGCGCCGGCTGGCCGCGGTGGGCACCGAGTTCCTGGAGGACTTCTACGGCGTGACCACCTCCGCCCTGCACCACGGCCTGCCCACCGACCGCCTCCTCGTCCGCTGGGACCTCGGTGCGCCGCGGGTGCAGCAGCGGTCGCAGCAGGTCGAGCTGCCGCGGGCCGGGCCGGCGCCCGCGCTGCCCCGCATCAACGACGTGAAGTGGTATGCCGGCTGGCCGGTCTCGTCCGAGCCGCGCCTGGACCTGGAGGCCCCCGAGCTGCTGCTGGAGGTCCCGCCCGAGTGGGACGTGCTGTGCCAGGCGGCGCCGCGGGTGGCCGACGGATGGCAGTCCCGGGTCCGGCGCGCCTTCCAGGCCTACTTCGCCCGGGGCTACGTGGCGGCCGACTTCGCGCCGAGCGAGGAAGGCGGCCGCCGGCGCCCGCTGTACGTCTTGAGCCTCACTCCTCCGGTCGCCGGATGACCATCAGCGTCATGTCGTCCTCCCACGGCCGACCCTGGCCATGGTCGATCGCCGCGTGGAGAATGCGCTCCAGGAGGTGAGCGGCCGGCGCGCCGTGGCTCTCCTGGACCAGCCGCTTCACCCGCTCTTCCCCGAAGAACTCCTGGCCCGATCCTCTGCGCTCGACGATCCCGTCCGTGAACAGGACCAGCACCGCGCCGGGATCGAGCCGCACCAGCCCCCGGCGGAAGGAGACCTGCGGGAAGGGTCCGATGACGGTTCCCCCCGTCCGCAGCTCGAGGACCCGATCCCTCCGGAACAGCAGCGGCGGCTGGTGGCCGGCGTTGACGTAGGACAGGTTGCCGTTCGACTCCAGCTCCCCGTAGAAGACGGATACGTACCGGCTCGAGACGTTGCTGCGGTGGATCACCCGGTTGAGCTTCGAGAACACGTACTCCATGCGAAGGTGCTTCTCGAGACCCATGCGCAGCCCGGTGACGATGTCGCGGACGAGAAGCGCCGCCGGCAGCCCGTGGCCGCTGGCGTCGCCGAGGGCGAACCCGACCAGGTCCTCCGCCACGTGGACGAAGTCGCAGAAGTCACCCCCGACCTCTTCGGCCGGAATGGACCGGTACGCGATCTCGAAACCGGGGAGCCGGGGTGCGGCCTCCCGCAGGAGGTTGTCCTGGATCTCGGCCACCTGCCGGAAGTTGAGCCGCACCCGCTCCTCGAGGAGCTGCAGGCCGAGGGCGGCCCGCAGGACATTGAGGGCGAAGTCGACCCGCTCGCGCTCCCAGCCGCCGTCGAGCGCGAAGAACAGGAGGTGGCGGTGGGGCCGCCTTCCCACCACCACCCCGGCCGAGGCCCCGTAGGGAAGGATGCCGCAGGACGGGGGTGAATCGGGCTCGTTCGGGTCCGCGAAGATGTACACGCGATGCCGCAGGACGAGCGTGACCGGCGGGCAAGTCGCCTCCAGCTGCTCGAGCGGGGCGTCCGGATGCCCGCCGACCTGCTTCCGGAACTCCAGCCCGTCCCGGCGCTCCGCGTAGACGAGCACGCACTGGAGGCCGAGATCATCCTTCAGGGCATGGAACAGCTCCTCGATGAAGGCGTCCGGCGGCTCGCCGTCGGGTCGAGGCCGCTCCAGCCCGTTGAACAGGGCATGCAGGCCCTGGGGAATCGGACTCGATTCCAGCCGAACGAGATCCTCGTCGATTTCCATCCCGGCGGTCTCCACGGCGAAGGGCGCGATCCCGCCGCGATCCCCGAGCGAGCGGAGCCTGGCCATGACCGCCAGGATCCCGGCCGAGAACGCCCGGCCACGCGACGCCAGCCCGCTTATGGATGAGTGCGGTGCCCGAAGATCACGACCTCGACAAACACATGATCAGGCGCGAGCCAAAATCAAGCGCGCCCGGGTAACTCGCGTACCCTACCCTGGCCTTCCGGCCTGCGAAGGTGAGCTAGATCACAAACAGTGCATGCGGGCGATCAGGCCCTCCAGCTCCCGGCGCATGGCGGCCGCCGAGGCAGCGCGGTAACGGCCGCCGTGACCGGGCAGCACCCACTCGAAACGCAGGTCGAGCAGCTTCTCCATCGAGCGGACCTGCTCCGGCCACGAGTACCAGCACACGTCCCGGGCGGCCTCGAGCCGCCGGCCGTCCTCGGTCGCCATCAGGTGGTCGCCGGTGAAGAGGAATCGCTCGCGGTAGAGGAGCACCGCGCTGCCGGCGGTGTGGCCGGGAACGGGCACGACGAGCAGGTCGTCGTCGAGCCGTTGCGGCTCGTCCCCTTCGACCTTCCGTTCCACGTCGCGCGTGCCGGAGGTGACGTCCCGGGCGTGCAGGATCCGCTCGCACCCGAAGCGATCGCGGAAGCGCCGGTGATCGGCCACGTCGTCGCGGTGGCTCAGGAACATCCACCGCACGCCGCCCAGCTCCTCGAGGCGCCGGACGAGCGGGGCCGCCGCGCGCGGTGAATCGACGAGCACGTTGCCTTCGCTCCGGCGCACGAGGTAGCTCGTGGCCCCGAAGGAGCGCTCGGCCGTGAAGCCGCAGAAGTAGACCTCGCCTTCCGCGTCGAGCCGCTCGGGAAACGCGGCCACGCCGGGCGCGGCGTCCTGCTTGGGCTCGGTGCCGATCGAGCTGGTGGGACAGGCGACGAGGGCCATCAGCGCGCGGACCCGCTCGGCTTCCGTCCGTGGCTGCCGGTGGACGATCGACAGGCTGCGCGGCCCGGCCCGGAAGTGATCGGGGTCGACCACCCGGCAGGCCCCGCAATCGATGCAGGAGGAATCGACGAAGAACGAGCCGGGCACGTTCTCGGGCAGCCGCTCCGCGACGCGAGCCATGCCCCATTGTCCCACTCGTTTCCGCGAGCGCTGGGGACCCGCCTCAGACCTTCCCGGCGGGGACGCCGGAAGCCACGGTTATGCTATGACGTGCCCCTCGAGCGGGACGCGTTGAAGCGCCGGGCCGCTCTTTTTTCCGGCCCGGCCGTCCTCCTCCTGCCCGCGGTCCTGCGGGCCCAGGCGGCCACCGGCTCACTCGATCTCGACGTGCACCGGGCCGACGGCGGGCCCATCGCGGGGGCCGAGGCGCGTCTCGAGGCCGGGCGGCTGGACCGCGCCGGCGAGACCGACGAGCGCGGCCGCCTCTTCCTGGCCCACCTGCGGCCCGGAGCCTACCGTCTCCGCGTATCGGCCCCCGGGTTCACGACCACCGGCCAGCGGCTCGATCTCGGTCCGGCCGCCTACTCCCTGGAGGTCGCCCTGTGCGCCGTTCCGTGCGAGAGCGCGGCACCGCTCTTCGAGCCGCGGGTCGTCTCGCTCGAACACTCCACCACGTTCGGGGAAGAAGACCTGCGGCAGGTCCCGCGGCCCGCCGATCCGTGGTCGATCGCGCGCGACGTGCCGGGGGTCGTCGCCGACCGCGTCAACGTCGGCGGATCGGAGACGGCGCTGCAATCCACGCTGGTGACCGCCGGCGACGCGGGCCCGGGCGCCTCGTGGACCCTCGACGGCGTCGACGTCACCGACCCAGCCGCCATCGGGTCCACGCTCCTCTTCCCGGACGTGGACGCCATGTCGGAAGTCGTCGTGCGGACGAGCGCCGTCGACGTCCGGGTGCGGACGCCGGGTGTGCAGATGGGACTCTTCCTGCGCGCGCCGGACGATCGCTGGCACGGCCGGGCGCACCTGCGCGACGCTCCCGCGGCGCTGCAGTCGGACAACCTGCCCGCGGCCCTCGCCGGCCGTCCCTTTCTCCGCAACCGCACGCGCCACGTCCGGGAGGCGGGCGCGGAGGCGGGAGGACCGATGGGAGCAGGCTCGTGGCTCTGGGGATCCGTGGCCCGCAGTGCGTTGCGTCAGGACACGTTCACCGAGCACGGCGAGAGCTTGCAGACGACGAGCGCCGCCGCCAAGGCCCGGCTCGGTTTCGCGGGCGGTGCCCTGACGCTCCTCGGCCTGCGCGCCGAGAAGGTCCACCGCGACCGCGACACGGGCTTCAGCTCCGCCCCCGAGGCGCGCTGGAGGCAATCGGGGCCGACCTGGCTCGTCTCGGCCGAAGACGAGCACCGGGCGCGCGGCGTCTCTTTGCTCACCCGCCTGTCCTACGTCGATGCCGGCTTCCGGCTCGATCCGCAGGGCGGCTCCGCCCAGGACGCCTACGAGGATTTCCGGGGGATCTTCCGCGGCTCGTACCAGACGTTCGTCACCCGGCGGCCGCGGCTGCAGGCCGGCATCGAAGCCGCGTCGGCCCGGCGCCTGCTCGGCCTGGACCACGCGCTGCTCGCCGGCGCCGGCTACGCCCGCAGCCAGGTCAGCACCGCCGCCTCCTGGCCGGGCAACCGCGTCCTGGGGCTCGAGCGCCAGGCCGTGTTCTTCCGCACGTTCCAGCTCACCGGCTTCGCGCTGCCCACCCGGGACGAGTACGCGCGGACCGTGCAGGATCGCGTCGAGGCCTACGCGCAAGACGCGATGCGCCGGGGACGGTGGTCGCTCACCGCCGGGTTGCGCCTCGACGAGCAGCGGGGCCACGGCCTCGCCTCGTCGGTGGCGGAGAATCCCGTCTTCCCGGAGCTGCTGCCGGCGGTCAGCTATCCCGGCTCCTCCGCCCGGATCCGTTGGCGGGACGTGCTGCCGCGGGCGGGGCTGGCCTGGGACGTGAAGGGCGACGGCGCTGTCCGCCTGGCCCTCTCCTACGCCGAATACGGCGCCGCCCTCGGCGCCGCCGACGTGGCCTTCGACGATCCGATCGGCCAGCCGCCGGCCTCGCTCACCTACTACTGGATCGACCGCAACGGCGACCACATCGTCGAGAGGGGCGAGCTGGACACGCTGCGGGGACCGGTGGGATCCGGCGGCATCGACCCCGGCGATCCCGGGTCGGTGCGCAGCCCGAACCTCATCGACGCCGGCCTCCGATCGCCGCGCACGCGTGAGGTCGCCGGAGTGTCGGAGGTAGCACTCGGCCCGGCCCGGGCGGGCCTGCACGTGGCCTGGCGCCGGAACGTGCGGGCCCTGTGGCGGCCGCTCCGCGGGTTGACGCTCGCCGACTACGTCGTGCGCGGCGCCGTCACGGGCGATCTCTTCGGACAGCCGTTCGAGGTCGGTTACTTCGCGCCCGCCTCTCCGTCACGCATCGTGCCGGGCAACGGCCGCATCCTCACCAACCGCGACGGGTATCGTCAGGACGCGATCGTGGCCGACGTCACCTTCGAGGGCCGGAGCCTGGGCCGCCGCCTGCGCTGGCGCGGCTTCGCCTCCTTCACCGACTGGCGGGAATATTTCACCGATCCCCGCCTCGCCATCCAGGACCCGACGCCCACCGACCTGGGTCCGCTCCAGGACGCCGGCCCGGTCGCGGCACACCCGGGCGGGCTCGGCCGCGACGACGTGTTCGCGAACGCGCGCTGGATGGCCGGGGCGACCTTGTCCGCCGCGCTCCCCGCGCGGCTGGAGGCGGCGGCGAACCTGCACGCCCGCGAGGGCTTCCCGATCCCGTATTTCGAGGTCGGCGATTCCGGCGATCCGACCGGTGGCGCCAAGAACGTCCTCATCGCGCCTCACCTCGACAGCCGTCGTCTGCCCGCTCTCGTGCTGCTCGACGCCCGTCTCGGCCGCCGCTTCGCCCGCGGGCGGACCACCCTCACCGCCGCCGTCGACGCCTTCAACCTGCTCAACCGGTCGACCACCCTCCAAGTGACGCGCGACTTCGAGCTGCCGTCCTTCGCCCGGGCCCGTGAGATCCTGCGGCCGCGCATCGTCCGCCTGGGGCTGGAACTGCGTTTCTAGGGAGCGAATGCGGCGCGCTCCGCTCCGCGCTCACAGTCATCAAGCGCACGCGGCCGGGGTGAACCCGTCCGCGTGCGACGAGGGAAACGCTCCG
>Ga0066710_100000941_pt1 | contig 20016 bp, 17 predicted proteins | sample GraSoiAngelo_159_FD_79666 | JGI IMG/M metagenome (GOLD analysis project Ga0066710, IMG submission 79666) | Grasslands soil microbial communities from the Angelo Coastal Reserve, California, USA - 14_1009_16_40cm | ecosystem: Environmental > Terrestrial > Soil > Grasslands | place: USA...
GCGCGAGGCGAGCGTCGCTGGAAGGCCGTGGGCCGTCGCCTCGCCTACCACGGGACCACGATGGGCGCGCTCTCGATCAACGGCATCGCCGACCTACGGGCGCCGTTCGAGCCGCTCGTCCCCGACACGCTCCATGTGCGCAACACGAACCGCTACCACCGGCCGCCCGAGGAGACCGAGGCGCAGTTCACCGCGTTCCTGCTCGAGGATCTCGAGTCGGCGATCGTCCAGGCCGGGCCGGAGACCGTTGCCGTCGTCGTCATCGAGCCGGTCCAGAACGCGGGCGGCGCCTTCACCCCGCCCGCGGGCTACTTCCAGGGGGTGCGCGAGATCTGCGACCGCTACGGGATCCTCCTCTGCGCCGACGAGGTGATCACCGCCTTCGGACGGCTGGGCCACTGGTTCGGCTCCGAGAAGTACGACATCCGTCCCGACCTGATCACCAGCGCGAAAGGACTCTCGTCGGCGTACGCGGCGATCGGCGCCGTGATCGCGACCGACCATGTGATCGAGCCGTTCATGGACGAAAGGACGATGTACGCGCACGGGATCACGTTCGGCGGCCATCCGGTGATGGCGGCGATCGCGCTGAAGAACATCGAGATCATGAAGCGCGAGCGGATCGTCGAGCGCGTGCGCGAGCACGAGGACGTGTTTCGCGCGACGCTCGAACAGCTGCTCGACCTGCCGATCGTCGGCGACCTTCGCGGCACCGGCTACTTCTGGGCGCTCGAGCTCGTCAAGGACAAGGAAACGCGCGCGACGTTCGACGAGGACGAGTCCGAGACGCTGCTGCGCGGATTCCTCTCGCAGCAGCTCTTCGAGCACGGGCTCATCTGCCGCGCCGACGACCGCGGCGATCCGGTCGTTCAGATCTCACCGCCGCTCGTGGCGGGCCCGGAGGAGTTCGACGAGATCGCGGGAATTCTCGGTGAAGTGCTCGCCGAGGCCTGGCGGCAGATCTCATGACGACGATCGTCGAAGAAACTACCGCTCTCGCGCTCTCCGAGAAGAGCAAGCTGATCAAGTCGCTGGGGCGCTTCGACATGGTCTTCTTCACCGTCTGCGCGTTCGTCGGCCTCGACACGCTCGGCCTCGTCGCGTCGAACGGGCCGGAGGGTTTCGTGTGGCTCGTCGTCACCGCCGTGCTGTTCGTCGCGCCGTACATGCTCCTGATGGCCGAGGTCGGCTCCACGTTCACGCAGGAGGGTGGGCCGTACGAGTGGGTCAAGCTCGCGTTCGGCCGCTTCCAGGGCGGGATCGCGGCAATCCTCTACTGGGTGACGAATCCCCTGTGGGTGGGCGGCTCGCTCGCGTTCATCTCGAAGGACGCCTGGGACGCGAACGTGTTCGGCATCGGAACCGGCAGCGTCGGCGACTACGTCTTCAAGATCCTTTTCATCTGGATCTCGATCGGCGTCGCGATCGTCTCGCTGCGGTACGGCAAGTGGATCCCGAACTTCGGCGCGCTGTTGCGCTTCCTCGTACTGGGCTTTTTCTCCCTGACCGTCGTCATCTACGGCGCGAAGCACGGCTTCGCCGGCTTCGAGGGCCACGTCAGCCCCACGCGCGCCGTCTTCTTCGGTCTCGTGCCTGTACTGCTCTTCAACTACGTCGGCTTCGAGTTGCAGAACGGCGCCGCGGAGGAGATGGAGAACCCGCAGCGCGACGTTCCGCTCTCCGTGCTGCGCAGCGGCATCACGGGCGTCCTGATGTACGTCGTCCCGATCTTCTGCATCATCCTCGTCCTCCCGCTCAAGCAGGTCACCGGCATCGGCGGCTTCATCGACGCCGTCACGCTCACGTTCAACGGTGTCTACGGCGGCGCCGCGCACACGCTTCTCGTGCTGATGACGATCGCGTTCGTCGGCGCGCTCGTCACGTCGGGAGCCGTGTGGATGATCGGCTCCGACCGGATCCAGGCCGTGGCCGCCTACGACGGCGCGTTCGAGCCGTTCTTCGGCATCTTCAACCGGAAGCTCGGTACGCCGGTGCGCGTCAACGTGCTCTCCGGGATCGTCTCGACGATCTTCTGCGTGCTCGCGATCGCTGCGTTCAACGGCGGCGAGAATGCGAAGTTCCAGGTCGTCCTGACGATCGCGATCTCGACGACGCTGATCTCCTACCTCTGGATCTTCCCGACGGTGCTGAAGCTGCGCTACAGCCATCCGAACGTGCACCGACCGTACGTGCACCCGTTCGGGATGCCCGGACTCTGGGTGTCGACGATCCTCGTGACGTTCTGGATCGCGCTCGGCTCGTTCGCTGCGGTCTTCCCGAACGTGCTCGAGCGCCTGTTCGGCGTCGGGTACAAGTTCAAGGAAGAGTGGGGTGTCGGCCAGGGGACGTACGAGGCGCTGACGCTCGGCACGCTCGCGGCCATCCTCGTGATCGGGATCCTCGGCTATCTCCGCGGCGCCGAGACGCGACGGCAGATCGCGACCGTGCCGCTCGAGCAGCCGGAGTCGCCGCCGGCCGCGTATCCCGCCTGAGTGGAACGTGCCGTAACGGTCTGCGACGTCGGGCCGCGCGACGGGCTCCAGAACGAGCCGGAGACGCTGCCGCCGGCGATGCGCGCCGAGCTCGTGGGGCGGCTTGCGGCGGCCGGGCTGCCGCGAGTCGAGGCGGTCAGCTTCGTGCGAGACGACCGCGTGCCGCAGATGGCCGGGGCGGAAGAGGTCGTCTCGGCGCTCGAGCGGCGTCCGGGCACCGAGTACTCGGGACTCGTCCTGAATGAGCGCGGGTGGGAGCGGTTTCGCGCGAGCGGGCTCGACCGGGTCAACTGCACGCTCGGCGCGACGGAGACGTTCAACCGGCGGAACGGGAACGCGTCGCTCGAGGAGGCCGTTGCGCGGGTGGAGGCGATCCTCGTCCTCGCCGACGTGCCGGCGACGGTCACGATCAGCGTCGCGTTCGGCTGTCCGTTCGAGGGCCGCGTCGATCCGGGCGCGGTCGCAGAGCTGGCCACGCGCTTCGCAGCGGCGGAGGTCGTCCTCGCCGACACGATCGGCGTCGCGACGCCGTCGCAGGTGCGCGCGCTCGTCGAGCGGACGCGCGCGCAGGGATTCCACGGCCACAACACGCGCAATACCGGCTACGCGAATGCGCTCGCCGCGCTCGAGGCGGGTGCGAATGTTCTCGACGCGTCGATCGGCGGCCTCGGCGGCTGCCCGTACGCGCCGCGTGCGACCGGCAACATCGCCACCGAGGATCTCGTCTACCTGCTCGAGGGCGAGGGCATCGCGACGGGCATCGATCTCGACGCGCTGATCGCGGTGTCGCAGTGGCTGGAGGAGGTGCTCGGCCGCAGGCTCGAGGGCTACGTGTACCGCGCCGGCCGCTGGCCCTAGCCCTAGCGGTGCGCAACCTCCTCGGGCTGCTCGTACCAGCGCGACCGGTCGCCGATCTTGGCGCGGCTGCGCCAGCGAAGAGACTTCGGCTCCTGCTCCACGCGCTCCCAGAGTCGTCGTAGCCGGTCGTCGATCACCTGCCGCTGCTCGCTGTCGAGGCCGCTGTCGCCGAGCCGCTCGCGGGCGACCTCGACGCTCTCGCGGCTCGTTCGCCAGAAGCCCCAGTCACCCGCGAGCACGCGCGCCACGACGCCGCCGTTGATCGTGTCGTCGTCGTGGTCGGCGACCTCGTGCTCGAGGACGAGCGCCCAGATGTCCTTCAGGTCCTTCTCGTTCAGCCGCACGATCTGGAGCTTCGTCAGGAGCAGCTCGGCGAGCGGCACCGTCGTCGGGTCGACGTGCAGGCGCTGCGCGACGGGCACGACGTGGCACATCCGGAACTCGCCGACGAAGACGTCGACCTGCCTGCCGTTGTCCGCGTCGTAGAAGACGAGGCGCGTCGAGCCGTTCATCGCGTTGAAGCGCTCGTTCGGCTCGTAGCCCGCGTCGGCGAGGAGCTGCGCCGCGCCGCGTCCGGACTTGCGCCCGCTGACGAGATCGATGTCCCCGTACGTCCGCGCGAGCGGGGGAGGGATGCCGCCCGGTGCGTGCAGTGCGACGGCGACGCCACCGATCGCGCGCAGCTCGAGCCCGCGCTCGCCCGCGTGGTCGGCCAGCCGACGCGCTTCCGCGACGACGTCGGGCAGGATCGCTGACTGCAAGAACGCAAACGTTATCGCAGCCGCCGACACGGTTCTATGATCGGCCGATGACGACGCGTCCGGCCCGTCCCGCCCGACTCGGCGACGTCGCGAGCGAGGCGGGCGTGCACGTGTCCACGGTCTCGCGCGTGCTGAACGGCTCCGACGACGTCTCTGTCCGGCCGGAGACGCGGACGCGGATCCTCGAGACCGCGCGGCGGCTCGGGTACCGCCCGAACGCGATGGGCCGCGGCCTCAAGCTCGCGACGACCGGCTCGCTCGGACTGCTCGTGCCGTCACTGCGCAACCCGGTCAACTCGCCGATCGTCCGCGGCGCATTCGACCGCGCCTGGGCGCGCGGCTTCGTGCTCGTGCTTGCCGAGGATCCCGGCGACGACCACGCGGCCGAGGACGCGTACGGGCGCCTCGTCCACGAGGGCCGCATCGACGGGCTGCTGATCCAGAGCGCGCGGCTCGGCAATCCGCTGCTCGACGACTTCGCGGCCGGCATCGTGCCGTGCGTCTTCCTCGACCGGCGCCATCCCGGGAGCGGGCGGAACGTGTTCATGCGCGACGGCGATGCCGGCTGCCTCGCCGCGGAACACTTCCTCGCTCTCGGGCACGAGCGGCTCGCGCTGCTCGGCGGGCCTCCGGAGCTGGACACCGTGAGCCGCCGCAAGGCGGGCTTCCTCGAGCGGGCCGGCGACACCGTCGCGGTCGAGGAGGCCGGGCTGACGGAGCGCGGAGGCTTCGAGGCGATGACGCGGCTCGTCGGCGGGCCGAAGCAGCCGACCGCGGTGTTCGTCGCGAACATCAGCCAGGCCGTCGGGGCACTCGCTGCGTTGCGCGAGGCGGGCCTGCGCGTGCCGGAGGACATCTCGGTCCTCTGCCACGACGACGATCCGATCTGCGAGTTCCTCGACCCGCCGCTGACGGCGATCGAGATGCCGCTGGTCGAGCTCGGCGTCGCCGGTGTCGATGCGCTGATCGGCCAGATCGAGGGCGAGCCCGCGAGAGACGTCGTCCTCGAGACTCCGCCCGCGATCGTCGAGCGGCGCTCGACGGCGCAGGCCCGGTAGTGGAAATCACGGCGGCGGTGCTCGAGCGGGTCGGCGAGCCACTCGTCCTCCGCGCTCTCGACCTCGAACCGCCGCGACACGGCGAGGTGCTCGTGCGGCTGCTCGCGTCGGGTATCTGCCACAGCGATCTCTCGCTGATGGAGGGAAAGTGGCCGGCGCCGCTGCCGATGGTGCTCGGCCACGAGGGTGCGGGCGTCGTCGAAGCCGTCGGACCCGGCGTGGACGAGACGCGCGTCGGCGAGAGCGTCGTCCTCACGTTCACGCCCGGCTGCGGCCGCTGCCGCTTCTGCCTCGAGGGGCGGATCAACCTGTGCACGAGCGCGGCGCGCTCCATGGACGACGGCGTGCTCGAGGACGGCACGACCCGGCTCTCGCTGAACGGACAGGCCGTTCATCACCTGGCGCTCGTCTCCTCGTTCGCGACGCACGCCGTCGTCCCGGCGGCCGCCGCGATCCCGGTCCCGCGCGACCTCGACCCGGAGATCGCGTGCCTGCTCGGCTGCGGCGTCCTCACGGGCTTCGCAGCCGTGACCCGTCGCGCCGCGGTCAGCCCGGGAGACTCGGTCGCCGTCTTCGGTTGCGGCGGCGTGGGGCTCGCGACGATCGCGGCGGCTCGCCTCGTCTCCGCGTATCCGATCGTCGCCGTTGACCCGCTGCCGGAGAAGCGCGAGCTCGCGCTGCGGCTCGGCGCGACCCACGCCGTGGATCCGGTCGACGAGATCGGCCCGGTCGACATCGCCTTCGAGGCGGCGGGAATCGCGGCCGTCGCGGAGCAGGCGTTCCGTGCGACGCGCACGGGCGGCAAGACCGTTCTGATCGGCCAGCCGGCGCTCGGCGTCCACGCCTCGTTCCCGATCTACGAGCTGACGCAGTTCGAGCACGACGTGCTCGGGACGCACATCGGCGGCGCCGTTCCGGCGCTCGACATTCCGACGATCGCGCGCTTGCTGCAGGCCGGGCGGCTCGACCTCGGCCCGCTCGTCACGCACCGGTTTCGGCTCGACGAGATCGACGAGGCGATCGCCGTCGCGGTCTCGGGTCTGGCCGGGCGCGTGGTGCTTGACACCGGTAACGCGTGGAGGGAGGGTGCAAACGTTCGTCTCGTTCGAAATCAAGACGGAGGTGAGCCGTAGATGAGGAGACGCGCGCTAGCCGCGCTCGTCGCCGTTTCCGCTGTCGCCGGAGCCCTTGTGCTCGCGACGGTGGCCGGTGGCGGGGGGCGCGCATCCAACTGCGTCAAGGTCGGGGGCGTCGAGTCGAGCGGCGAGAAGAACTCGCTCGATCCGGCGATCCAGCCCTCGAGCCAGAACTCGCTCAACGCCGCGCTCGTCTACAACCGGTTGACGGACCGCGACGAGAACTGGAAGGTCATGCCGGAGCTCGCGACCTCCTGGAAGTCGAACGCGAAAGGCACCGTCTGGACGTTCAAGCTGCGCCACGGCGTCAAGTTCTCCGACGGCCATGAGCTCACGTCGGCGGACGTCGTCTACACGTTCAAGCGGATCCTCGATCCGAAGACGGGCTCCGAGGCCCGCGCGACGATGGCGTTCCTGAGCTCCAACAGCGTGCGCGCCGCGGGGAAGTACGCAGTCAAGTTCGTGACGGCGAAGCCCGTCGCCGAGCTGCCGCTGCTGATCACGAACAAGAACACGTACATCGTCGCGAAGGGCGCGAGCACGGACACGCTGAGGACGAAGGGCGCCGGCACCGGCCCGTTCACCGCGCAGGGCTTCGGCGCTACGAAGGAGCCGAACACGTTCGTCCGCAATCCGAACTACTGGCAGAAGGGGATGCCGAAGGCGCCGTGCATCGAGCTCTTCGTGATCCAGGAGGCGACATCGCGCCTCGCCGCGCTGCGCACCGGGCAGATCGACGTCGCGCAGCAGGTCGACTTCAGCTCGATCCCGGTCCTCCAGAAGGACAGCAACGTCAAGCTCGTCGCGACCGGCGCATCGACGTCGATGACGCTGCCGATGTGGGTCGACACGAAGCCGTTCGACGACAACAAGGTGCGGATGGCGATCAAGAAGGCGCTCGACCGCGATGCGATCGTGAAGACGGTGCTGCTCGGTTACGGCGTGGTCGGCGACGACAATCCGGTTCCGCCGACGTCGGCGTTCGCGTGGCGCAAGACGGTCCCGGGCCCGGACATCGCGGGCGCGAAGGCGCTGCTCGCCCAGGCCGGCTACACCGACTCGAATCCCCTGAAGGTCGATCTCTACTCGTCGGAGGTCATCCCGGGGATGGTCAACCTGACGCAGCTCGTCAAGCAGCAGGAGGCGAAGGCGGGCATCCAGATCAACGTCATCGTCGGCCCCGCGAGCGAGTACTGGGACAACGTCTGGCTGAAGCACCCGTTCCAGGTCTCCGGCTGGTCGGCCCGCCCACCCGGCGAGGCGCTCGCGATCGCGTACCGCCAGAACGCGCCGTACCCGGAGACGCACTGGAAGCGGCCCGACTACGACGCACTGCTCGACAAGGCGAACACGACCGTCAATCCGGCGCAGCGGCTGGCCCTCTACCGGCAGGCGATGAAGATGCTGACGAACGAGGGCGGCGAGCTGATCCCCGTCTTCGTGAAGACCGTCGCCGGCGTCCGGTCGAACTGCTCGGGGTACCAGCCCCGGATCGAGATCGTCCGCGCGGACTTCCGGACGGTGTCCTGCAAGTAAGAGCGCTCGACCATGCGACCGCCCGGGCTGCACACCGCCGCCCGGGCGGCCGCACTCTTCCGACCCGGTGATCGTCAGACTCGTCGCCTCGCGGATCGCGCTCGCCGCAGTCACGCTCGTCGCGGTCTCCGCAGCCGTCTTCCTCTTCACCGAGATCCTCCCGGGCGACATCGCCGCCCGCGTCCTCGGCCGCGAGTCGACCGCCGAGCAGCGCCAGATCTTCCGCGATCGGCTCCATCTCGACCGGCCGGTCTACGAGCGCTACGGGATCTGGCTGAAGAACGCGGTGCAGGCCGACTTCGGCCGCTCGCTCGTCAGCGACCAGAGCGTCACCGCGATCGTCGCCCCGAAGGCGCGAGACACCCTCTTCCTCGCGGCGTTCGCGTTCGTGCTCTACGTCCCGGTGACGCTGCTCGCGGCGACGCTCGGCGCCGCCTTCCGGGGGAGGGCGGTCGATCACGTGACGTCGGTACTCACGCTCGTCGGGCTCTCGCTGCCCGAGTTCGTGCTGGGCCTGCTGCTGATCTACGTGTTCGCGCTGCAGCTCGGCTGGTTCCCGGCGCTGTCGGTCATCGGCGCGGGCGGCGGCTTCCTCGACCGGTTGCAGTCGACGTTCCTGCCTGCGGTGACGCTGATGGTCGCGATGTCCGTCTACGCGATCCGCATGCTGCGCGACAACCTGATCGAGGTGCTCGACTCCGAGTACGTGCGCATGGCGACGCTGAAAGGCGTGCCGCGGCGGCGCGTCGTTCTCCGCCACGCCCTGCCGAGTGCGCTCGGGCCAGCGCTGAACGTGACCGCTCTGAACCTGACGTATCTGATCGGCGGCGTCGTCGTGGTCGAGCGCGTCTTCGACTACAAGGGGCTGGGCTGGTCGCTCGTGGACGCGATCACGAATCGCGACACGCCGCTGATCGAGGCGATCGTCCTGCTCGGCTCCGCCGTCTACATCGCGGCGAACCTCCTAGCCGACGTGCTCGCACTGCTCCTCAACCCGCGGCTCCGGACGTCGTGACGACGACCTTCCGCGAGCAGCTCGAGCTTCGCGCGGGACGCGGCGCACGGCTGGGAGCACGGGCGCGAGGGCTGCCGCCCGGGATGCTCGTCGGGAGCGGTCTCCTCGTCGTGTTTCTGATCGTCTCCGTCACGGCCCCGTGGTGGGCGCCGCACGGCGTCGCGGAGACGGTGGACACGCCGCTCATGGGGATGAGCTGGGCGCACCCGTTCGGAACCGACGTGCTCGGCCGCGACGTCTTCAGCCGCGTCGTCAACGGCGCCCGCGACGACCTCTTCCTCTCGATCGTCTCGACGCTCGTCGCCGTCGTCGTGGGCGGGATCGTCGGCCTCGTCTCCGGCTACGTCGGCGGCTGGCTCGACGAGCTGTTGATGCGCGTGTTCGAGGCGGTGATCTCCATCCCGCTGCTCGTCCTCGCGCTACTCGCGATCGCCGCCGCCGGGCCGGAGCGGAGCGGGAGCTGGCTGCTCCTGATCGGCGTCGTCGTGCTCGTGTACGCGCCGCGTGTCGCCCGGATGGCGCGGTCGATCGCCGTCGACCTCGTGACGCGCGACTTCGTGCTCGCGGCCAGGCTGCGCGGCGAGTCGGTGCGGTCGATCGTGCGGCGTGAGCTGTTGCCGAACGCGACGGGCGTGCTCCTCGTCGAGTTCGGCGTCCGCGCCGGGTACACGCCGATCCTGATCGGGTCGCTCGGCTTCCTCGGGTTCGGCGCGCGGCCGCCGTCGCCCGAGTGGGGGCTGATGATCAGCGAGAACCGCGACGGCCTGCTCGCGGCGCCGGTGATCGTGCTCGCGCCGGCGCTCTCGCTCGCGGTGCTCGTCATCGCGCTGAACCTGTGCGCCGACGGGCTTGCGCGCTACCTCGGGCGGCAGGCGGTGCGAACGCCGTGAGCCTCGTCGAGGTCGAGGACCTCACCGTCGACTTCTGGACCGGCGACGGCTGGGCGAACGTCGTCAACGAGGTCACCTTCCAGGTGCGGCCGGGCGAGTCGTACGGACTCGTCGGCGAGTCGGGCTCGGGCAAGACGACGACCGCCGGCGCGCTGCTCGGCTTCAGGCGGCCGGGCAGCCGCGTGCGTGCGGGGTCGGTTCGGTTCCAGGGCCGAGACCTGCTGACCCTTCGGCCCGCCGAGCTGCGGCGCGTCCGCGGGCGCGAGGCGGCGCTCGTCCCGCAGAACCCGACGACAGCGCTGACGCCGAACATGCGCATCGGCGACCAGGTCGAGGAAGCGCTGCAGGTGCACGGCCTCGGCGGCTCCCGGTCGCAGCGCGCGAGGCGCGTGCTCGAGCTGATCCGCCAGGTGCGGCTGCCCGACGCGTCGGCGACGGCCCGGAAGTATCCGCACCAGCTCTCCGGCGGCCAGCAGCAGCGCGTGACGATCGCGATGGCGCTCGCATGCGAGCCGAAGGTGCTCGTGCTCGACGAACCGACGACCGGTCTCGACGTGACGACGCAGGCGCAGATCATCGACCTGCTCGCGCGCCTCCGCGCGGAAACCGGGGTCGCGATCCTGTACGTCACGCACAACCTCGGCGTCGTCGCCGAGATCTGCGACCGGGTCGGCGTCATGTACGCGGGCGAGCTCGTCGAGGAGGGGCCGACCGAGCGGCTCTTCGAACGACCGCGGCACCCGTACACGCGCGGCCTGATCGCGTCGGTGCCCTCGGTCGTCCGGCCCGAGCGGACGCGGGCCGTCCTGCACGGGCTGCTCGAGCGCGGCGAGCTGCCGCCGGGCTGCCGCTTCGCGCCGCGGTGCGTCTTCGCGGACGAGCAGTCGTTCGCGGAGCAGCCGGTGCTCGAGGAGGTCGAGCCCGGCCATCGCGTCGCGTGCTGGCACTGGCGCGAGATCCCGCCTCTCGCCGAGACCGCGCCCGGGGAGGAGCGGATCGAGCCGGCCGACACTCGGGACGGGAACGGTGCGTTGCTCGGCATCCGCGAACTCGACGTCACGTACGGGCGGTCGCGCGGGCTCCTGCTCGCACGGCGCGAGCCGGAGCTCGTCGTCCGCGACGTGACGTTCGACATCCGGCCGGGCGAGACGTTCTCGCTGGTCGGCGAGTCCGGGAGCGGCAAGTCGACGATCGCACGGACGGTCGGCGGCCTGCTTCGGCCGCTCGACGGCGAGATCACCTTCGAGGGCCGGAACATCGCGCGGACGGTCGAGAGCCGCGACCGCGAGCTCCGCCGACGGATCCAGCTCGTCTTCCAGAACCCCGACGCGTCGCTCAACCCGCGCCAGCGCGTCGGCCGGATCGTCGGGCGTCCGGTCGAGCTCTTCTTCGGCCTCGGCGGGAAGGAGCTCGCCGCGCGGATTCGCCGGCTGCTCGAGGACGTGCGCCTCGACCCGAGCTTCATGCGCCGCTTCCCGCACGAGCTGTCCGGCGGCGAGCGCCAGCGGGTGGCGATCGCGCGCGCGCTCGCCGCGGAGCCGCGCCTGATGCTCTGCGACGAGGTGCTCTCGGCGCTCGACGTCTCCGTGCAGGCGACGGTGCTCGAGCTGTTGCGGTCGCTCCAGGAGGAGCACGGCATCGCGTACCTCTTCATCTCGCACGACCTCGCCGTCGTCCGGTCGCTCTCGCACCGCGTCGGCGTTCTGTACCGCGGCGAGCTCTGCGAGGTCGGCACCGTCGACGAGGTCTACGCGCCGCCGTTCCATCCGTACACGCAGGAGCTCCTCCTTGCGGTGCCGGAGATCGATCCGGCCGCCCGCCGCGCGCCGACGCCGAAGGTCGACACCGAGACGGCCGCCGGCCCCGCGGCGACGGCGTGTCCGTTCGCCGACCGCTGCCCGGTGAAGGTGGGGCCGGTCTGCGACGTCGAGCCGCCGCCGTGGCGGGCGACGAGCGCGACACACGCGATCCGCTGCCACATCCCGCTCGACGAGCTGCGATCCAAGGCGGTCTGGCCGCCTGCCCGAGAGTAGGTTTGAGGACGATGTCATTGTCGAGGTTGGGTGAACCGTCAAGAACGGCTGCGGCGGCACCTCTCCGCGGAGTTCAGCAGGATGCAAGAGGACTTCGGGTTCGACAGTGGTATCTCCGGCGCGCTTCTTCCTGATCGAGCAAGCCAGGCTCGTGCCGCGCTCGTGCACGATCGGATCCAGCAATCATCGACAGCGCACCCCTCGAGCAGTAAGCGGTTCACCGGGTGCCGCTCCGGGACTCGGCTTGACGCCGTCCGACCGACGTTCTACCGTCGCGCAAACGTTTGCTGAAGGGAGGGCGGTGGAGCTGCTGACACGAAGGCGGCGCGGGCGGGGCGACGCGACCGCGGCCAAGACGGTCTCGCTCTACTACGCCTCCGACGTGCACGGCTCCGACGTCTGCTGGCGCAAGTTCCTCGGCGCCGGCCGCTTCTACGGGGTCGACGCGCTGATCATGGGCGGCGACCTGACGGGCAAGGCGATCGTCCCGATCGCCGTCGCCGAGGACGGCTCCTTCCGGACGACGTTCATCGGCGAGGAGCGCGCCGGCCGCGGCGACGAAGCGCTCGCCGAGCTCGAGGCGGCGATCCGCTTCAACGGGATGTATCCGTGGCGCGCGGCGGCGGCCGAGATCGAGTCATACCTCGACGACCCCGAGAGACGGGCGCGGCTGTTCGAGCGCGTGCTCGTCGACGAGCTCGGGCGCTGGATCGCGCTCGCTGACGAGCGTCTGGCCGAGTACGGCATCGACGCGTTCGTGATGCCCGGGAACGACGATCCGTGGAGCTGCGACCCCGTGCTCGAGGCCGCGACGCACGTGCAGGCCTGCGACGGGCGCGTTGTCCGCGTCGGGCCGCACGAGATGATCTCGTGCGCGTACGCGAACCCGACGCCGTGGGACAGCCCGCGCGAGCTGGACGAGGACGCGCTCTACGCGAAGCTTCGCGCGCTCGCCGACCGGCTCGACGTGCCCGAGCAGGCGATCTTCAATCTGCACGTGCCGCCGTACGATTCGGGCCTCGACACGGCCAACGAGATGAATCCCGACCTGACGCTGCGGTACGTCGGCGGCCAGCCCAATCCCGTTCCGGTCGGCTCGACCGCCGTGAGGCAGATCATCGAAGAGGTGCAGCCGCTGCTCGCGTTGCACGGGCACATCCACGAGTCGCGAGGGGAGGTGCAGATCGGCAGGACGCTCGCGATCAACTCCGGGTCCGAGTACAACAGCGGCCACATCCACGGTGTCGTGGCCACGCTCGGGCCCGAGTCGGTGCTGAAGCATCAGCTCGTCATCGGTTGAGAGGACAACGGAGGTTCCTCGTGGCTAGCGATATCGGTTCGGCAGCGCCCGCAGTGTCCCAGGGTGGACTGTTCACCCGTGCGGCGACGGGCCTCGTGCGCGGCGTCCCACCGCGGTCGTCGCTGATCATCAACTTCATCCCGGGACACCCGACGCAGACGATGGTCGCGGTGCTTCTGTTCGCGCTCGCCGTCGGTCCCGGCGGCAACCCGTTCCTCGCGCTCGCGCTCGTCGTCCCGATGAGCCTCGCGTTTGCCTACTCGTTCGGTCTGCTGACGCAGATGATCCCGCGCTCCGGCGGCGACTACATGCTCGTCAGCCGCGTCATCCATCCCGCGGTCGGCTGGATCTCGGTCTTCTGCATGACCATGGCGGGGCTGCTCTCGAACGCGTTCTTCGGACTCGCGGTCGTCACCGCGGGTCTGACGCCGCTCTGTGTCTCGGTCGGGCTGATCGCGGACTGGCCCGGGCTCGTCAGCTGGGGTCAGCATGCGGGAGCGAGCAAGGGCTGGCTGATCTTCTTCGGCCTGGTGAACTTCGCGTTCGCCGGGATCATCCAGCTGTGGGGCTGGCGCTGGATCCTGCGCCTCCAGAACATCTTCTTCTGGATGGTCACGACGTCGCTCGGGGTCGTCACCCTGATCACGCTGTTCCAGTCGAAGCACCACTTCGTCTCGAAGTTCAACGGCTTCGCCGAAGGGATCACGCACAAGAGCGACGCCTATGCGTCGACGATCTCGACGGCGGCAAAGGCCGGCGTCGCCGTGCATCCCGCGTTCTCGTTCGGCTCGACGATTCCGATCGTCGCCGTCTTCGCGACGACCGCGATCTTCAGCTACTGGTCGTCGTTCGTCGGCGGCGAACTGCGGCAGGCGTCGACGATCCGGACGGCGAACAACATGGCGCTCGGCGGGGTCGTCCCGCTGATCCTCGTCGCGATCTGCACGGCCATCTTCTTCAAGACGTTCGGGAGCGACTTCCTCCGCGCCGCGAACGGCGGAGGGCTGCCGGCCGAGATCAACACTCCGGGAACGACGTTCTTCTATCTCAGCGGCATCAGCGTCGGGAGCGCCGCGTACACGCTGATCATCTTCGCCCTCTACATCGTCTTCTGGCCGTTGATCACGTACATCTCGACGCTCCAGCAGACGAGGGCGATCTTCGCGATGTCGTTCGACGGCGTGCTGCCGAAGCAGGTCACGCGCGTCAACCGCTACGGCTGCCCGTGGCTCGCACTGCTGATTGCGCTCCTGATGTCGGCGGCCGTCTTCATCTGGTCCGTGTTCGACCAGACGGGCTTCTTCATCGTGCTCGCGTACGCGCTGCTCGTTCAGCTGATCGCGATGGGACTCGTCGGTCTCACGGGCGTGCTCGCGCCGATCTTGCGGCCCGAGCTCTATCGGGCGTCGACGTCGCAAAAGTCGCTCGCTGGGATCCCGCTCGTGCAGATCGCCGGCGCCGTCGCGATCCTCACCGCCGCGTTCGTCTGGTGGGCGTACCTCCACTACGACCAGCTCGGCGCGAACGCGAACCTCGGCAAGCTGTTCGCCTGGACGATCGGGCCTGCGGTGGCCGGCTTCATCCTCTACTTCGTCGTCGCCGCGGTGAAGCGCAGCCGCGGGACGGACGTCACGCTCGTCTACAAGGAGATCCCGCCGGAGTAGGTGATCTCCGCCGTCGTCACCGGGGCCGCCATGGGGATCGGCCGCGCGATCGCTGTGCGGCTGATCGCCGACGGCGCGCACGTTGTCGGGCTCGACGTCGACGGGACCGCTCTCGAGCGGACGCGCGGCGAGCTCGGCGACGCGCTCGAGCCCGTCGTGGGCGACGTCGGCGACTGGTCTGCGCACGAGCGCGCGGCCGACGCAGCGGAACGGGCCGGCGAGCTGCGCTGGTGGGTGAACAATGCGGGAATCGACTGGGTCGGGGCGGCACACGAACTCGACGCCGAGCACGTCGACCGCGGTCTGCGCGTGCTGCTGCATGGTGCGATCTACGGGTGCGCCGTGGCGGTTCGGCGGATGCTTCCGCGCCGGGCGGGCTCGATCGTCAACATCTCGTCCGTCCAGGGCGTCGGTGCGTTTCCGCGCTATCTCGTCTACGACGCGGCGAAGGCCGGGGTGATCATGACGACGAAGAGCGTCGCCGTCGACTACGGCGCGCACGGCATCCGATGCAACGCGATCCTGCCCGGGTGCATCGAGACGCCGATGACGTATGCGACGCTGCCGCCCGAGCTCGACCGTGAGGAAGGCCTGCGCCGCGAGGGTCTGCTCGCGCCGATGCTGCGCGTCGGCCAGCCGGAGGAGATCGCCGAGGTCGTCGCGTTCCTCCTTTCCGACCGGGCTTCGTACGTGAACGGGGCGGAGGTGCCGGTGGACGGCGGCGCGACCGCCCGGATCTTCGGGTATCCGCCGCTGGAGGTGGGTTGATGGGACGGCTGGACGGGAAACGCGCGCTCGTCACCGGCGCGTCGAGCGGGATCGGCCGCGCGGTCGCGAACCGGTTTGCGCGCGAGGGAGCGCGTGTCGCCGTCGCCGGCCGCGACGCCGATCGGACGCAGCGGACCGTCGACGAGATCGGCGATGCCGGCGTGCCGCTGCTCGGCGACGTCAGCACCGAGGAGGGCGCGCTCGGCGTCGTCGAGGGCGCGGCGCGAGCGCTCGGCGGCCTCGACGCGGTCGTCTCGAACGCGGGCGTCGACGCGACGGAGTGGCCCAAGCTGCACGAGTGGGAGATCGCGGAGTTCGACCACATCCTCGCCGTCAACCTGCGCGGCCCGTTCCTCGTCGCCAAGTTCGCGATCCCGCACCTGCTCGCCGCGGGCGGCGGCTCGATCGTGCACATGAGCTCGGTCTGTGCCGTCACGGTCTGGGAGGGCGACTGTGCGTATGACGTCTCGAAGGCGGGACTGAACATGCTCTCCGACCACATCGCCGTCGAGTACGGGCCGCAAGGGATCCGGTCGAACACGCTGATGCCAGGGGTGATCGAGACAGAGCTGCATCGGTCGGTCATGGACGCGTTGCCGAACGGCGCCGAGCTGGAGGCCGAGCTGCGCGAGCGCCATCCGATCGGGCGCTTCGGCGACGTGGCAGAGGTCGCAGACGCGTGCGTCTTCCTCTGCTCCGACGAGGCACGGTTCATGACCGGCGCGAACATCTCGATCGACGGCGGCTACAGCCGCGTGTAATGCGGGTCGTCGACGTCCGCACGCACGTCCTCCTCGACCCCGCGTACGACCCGGGCGCGACGAGCTCGGCGCAGGACACGATCGTCGTCGAGGTCGTCACCGACGAGGGCATCGTCGGGATCGGCGAGACGGACCTCAATGCGTGGATCGCGCGCGCGTGCATCGAGGCGCCGGGCATGCACACGATGGATCGCGGGCTGAGGGAGATGCTGCTCGGTCGCGATCCGCTCGACCCGCGCGCGCTCTGGGACGAGCTCTACGTCGGCACCGCGATGACGGGCCGGCGGGGCGCGCTCGTCCACGCGCTCGGGGCGATCGACATCGCGCTGTGGGACATCTGCGGCAAGGCGGCCGGCGTTCCGTGCTGGAAGCAGTGGGGCGACACGGCGCGCGACTCACTGACGCCGTACGCCTCGCTCCAACCGGAGGTGACGTCGTACGACGCCTATGTCGAGTCGATGGTCGCGTGGGGCGTGCGCGCGCAGGAGCTCGGCTTCCGCGCGGTCAAGTGCGAGGCGACGTTCTCGGGGCCGTACGTCCACAAGGGCCTGTACGGCCCCGACGAGCAGGTCGTTGAGGTCGCGGCGGCCGTTCGGGGGGCGGTCGGTCCGGAGCTCGCGATCATGGTCGACGTGCAGTACGCGTTCGACTCCGTCGAGCGCGCGCTCGCGGTCGCCGAGGCGCTCGCCCCACACGACGTCTTCTTCCTCGAGACGCCGCTCTGGGTGGACGACCTCGCGGGTTACGCGGAGCTGCGCCGCCGATCGCCGGTGCGGATCGCGCAGGGCGAATGGCTGTCAACGAGGTTCGAGTTTGAGTCGCTCATCAGCGGAGAGTGCGTCGACGTCGTCCAGCCGGACATCGGCCGGGTCGGCGGGTTCACCGAGGCGCTGCGCGTCTGCGACTTCGCGCGGCGTGCCGGGCTCGTCATCGTGCCGCACGCGTGGAAGACGGGAATCTCCGTCGCCGCCGCCGCTCACCTCGCGATGGTCACGCCCGAGATGCCGTTCTTCGAGTTCCTGCCCGCCGAGCTGTGCGAGTCGAGCCTGCGCAAGGAGCTCGTGCAGGACGAGCTCGTCTTTGCCGACGGGGTTCTGCGTCCGCCGGAGCGCCCGGGGCTGGGTGTCGAGATCGATGCCGATGCGCTGGCGCGCTTCGCCGAGGCTGCAGAGCAGCTTGTGCGTGATCGGTACGCCAAGGTCACCTAACCGACCGCAGCTCGGCAAGTACCGCCTGCGGCGTCAGCAATCGCACGCTACGGTGCTCGCCGACCGGAAGCAGATGCTTCCTGTCCCCTGTGGCGAGGACGTCTGCGCCGGCTGCGGCGGCGCAGGCCAGGATCGAGTCGTCCGACGGATCGCCGGTGACCCGCTCGACCGATGCGGGAGCCGCGAGCAGATCGGCAGCGAGGCTGCTGAGCAGATCGATCGCTTCGCCGGCGCGTGGTGCGTCGAACCCGAGCTTCTCCGTGAGCACGCGCTCCAGCTCCGTGAGAACAAGTTCCGGAAGGAGAAGGTCGATCCGACCGTCGATCGCCTCCTCGAGCAACCGGTTCGGCGGCCCGTCGGCGATCAGCGCCGAGACGAGAACGTTCGTGTCGCAGACGATCCGAACCTTCAGGCGCGACCGCCGCGGACCTCGTCGACGCACGCCTCTCCGTCCTCGGGTCCGATCCCGCGCTCCTCCGCTCGGTCGCGCGCGTATCGCTGAAGCGCGCGGAGTCGCTCGAGCTGGACTTGCCGCCGGAGCGCCTCGCGGACGAGCTCGCTCTTCGTCTTCCCCTGCGCGCGCGCGACAGCCTCGGCCTCGCGCATCAGCTCGTCAGGGATCGACACCGAGAGGATCTTCGCCATTGATGTGAAACTATCATATCCGCTCTACCGGAGTTGCTCTCTCGCGCGCGCGGCGGCGGAGAAGCGCTCGAACGCGTCGCCGTCGAGGTCGACTCCGAGTCCCGGTCGCAGCGGGAGCCCCAGCGTTCCGTCCTCGAACTGCAGCTCGTCGATCACCAGCTCGCGGCGCAGCGGCGACTCCGCGACCTCCGGCGGGACGAACTCGAAGAAGACGAGATTCGGCGTGACCGCTGCGAGATGCGCGGTCGCCGCGACGGTGAGGCCCGTCTTCCATCCGTGCGGCACGACGCGCAGTCCGCGCTCGTCCGCGAGGCGGCAGACGCGCAGCGCCTCGGTCAGACCACCGACGCGGCCGACGTCCGGCTGGACGAAGTGCACGCGGCCGCGGTCCATCAGATCGAGGAACTCCCAGCGCGTTGCCAGCCACTCGCCGGCGGCGAGCGGAATCGGCGAGCGTTCCGCGAGCTTCGCGTACTCGTCGAGGTCGTCGGCCCACAGCGGCGTCTCGAGGAAGAAGACGTCGTGCTCGGCCCACGGCTCGATCACGCGCAGCGCCTCGGCGGCGGTCTTCCAGCCGTACGCGACGTCGACCATCAGCGCGAAGTCCGGGCCGACGGCGCGGCGCGCCGCGGCGATCACCTCGAGCATCAGGTCGTCGGAGGCGGATAGGCCCTCGTGGGCGTACGGTCCCCGCGTAAGGATCTCGAGCTTCGCCGCGCGGTAGCCGAAGCCCTTCGCCCAGACCGCCTGGTCGACGAGCGTCTGCGCGAACTCGTCGGCCGACCCCCCGGACTTCGGCAGGAGCGAGGCGTACGGGACGAGCCGGTCATGCGCCTGCTCCCCGAGGAGACGCCACGCCGGCACGCCGGCGGCCTTGCCGCAGATGTCCCACAGTGCGATGTCGAGCGCGCCGAGCGCGTGAACGAGCGCGCCGCGCCGGCCGGTCATCGCGGTGCCGACGTAGAGCTCGTCCCAGAGCGCAGCGGGATCGCGCGGGTCGCGGCCGAGCAGCAACTCGCGCAAACCGCGATCCATCGTGTGCATCCCCGGCGCCTCGATGCACGCGCGCGCGACCCAGGCGTTGAGGTCGGTCTCGCCGTAGCCGGTGACGCCTTCGTCCGTCACGATCTCGACGACGATCGTGTCCTGGTTCGAGCTCGTTGCCTCGCGCTCGTAGCCCGGGTCGAGCAAGACGTGGCAACGGACGTCGACGATCTTCACCCGCGCGACCCTTGATAGAGACCGTTGAGGTTTGCGAGCGGCTCGCCGTCTTCGGCCAGCGCGTCGACGAGCAGGCGTCCCGACGCAAGCTGGAACGCAGGCCACCACGCGTCGCGCGGCCGCACCCACGCCTGCTCGTGAGCGACGAGGGTCGCCGAATAGAACCCGTGGACGCTCCGGTCGATCTCGTTGTCGAGCCACGCGGAGCGGCTGCCCGGCTGGCCGCCGGCCGGGGCAACGATCGTCCGCTGCGCCTCGGCGCCGCTCGCCCAGACGGCGAACTCCGCGGCCTCGTCCGCCTGGTCGGACGCGCTCGAGACGGCGAGTCCGGCGCCGCCGAGCACGCCGCCGCGCACGCCCGGCACCGGGGCGAAGCTGCAGCGGTCCGCGTACGTGACGTAGCCGTACGTCAGCGGCACGTAGTCGAGCTCGCCCGCCGCGAGCTGCGCGAGCACCTCCGGCGGCTCCCACTCGAGCGCTTCCGGCGGACCCGCCGCGTACAGCTCGGCGAGCATCGCCCACGCGCGACCGGCCGCTTCCTCGTCCTCGAGTGCGGTTCCCGCCGAGAGCGACAGGAACGACGAGATCGCGTGGGGCGGGGAGGGCGGCAGCGCGCTCCGGCTGCCGCGCGCGAACTCGACGGCCTCCGCCCACGTCCGGGGCGCGTCGA
>Ga0066710_100000944_pt1 | contig 20000 bp, 13 predicted proteins | sample GraSoiAngelo_159_FD_79666 | JGI IMG/M metagenome (GOLD analysis project Ga0066710, IMG submission 79666) | Grasslands soil microbial communities from the Angelo Coastal Reserve, California, USA - 14_1009_16_40cm | ecosystem: Environmental > Terrestrial > Soil > Grasslands | place: USA...
CCGGACTCGAGCACGATGTTCATGAGGTCGTCCTCTTTCGCGGAGGTTTTCGGGATGATGATGTCGCCTTTCTTATGGAACATCCAGGACACCGCGCCCGCTTCCGCCATGTTTCCACCGTTCTTGCCGAAGACGTGGCGAATCTCGCTTACGGTGCGGTTGCGGTTGTCGGTATTGATGTCGAGCAAGATCGCCACTCCACCCGGCCCGTAACCTTCGAGCGAAAACTCTTCATAAGTAGCGCCGGGAAGCTCGCCCGTGCCCCGCTGGATCGCTCGCTTGATGTTGTCGGCCGGCATATTTTCGGCCTTGGCGGCCACGATAGCGCCGCGCAGTCGCGGGTTCGAGTCAGGGTCACCGCCACCGTTTTTCGCGGCAATGCTGATTTCCTTGATAAGGCGGGTAAAAATCTTGCCGCGCTTGGCATCGAGCGCGCCCTTCTTATGCTTGATTGTGGCCCATTTTGAATGGCCAGACATGGCTAGACCTCGTTATTTTAAGAATCTTGAATGGCGCAGGATTCGCCCCTCAGAGGAGATCACAGGATTGCCTCGGTAAGTACGCAGGCGAATTCGAATTATAGCACGGCATCTCCCGCAACCCGTTATTTCCTGTTCTTATCGGCGAAGCCATCCGTTCAGGGTGAAGCGGCTGTCGGCGAAGGCTTGCGATGGGCACTTCACCGGGGTAATTTCGTGCAGCAGAGCGCACGGGAAAAATACGATCTGGTTCTGCTGCGGCACGATGGTTTGGTAACTGCCCGTGCTGACATAGTGTTCTCCTTGCAGCCGCGCGTCGTGGATGCGCAATTCTCCCCCATCGAATTGCTTTGGTTCGCGATGGAAGAAGTAAACAAACGTCAGATGGCGCGTCGCCACGTCGTCGTGCCCATTGTCGGGGTTGCTCGCGGAAGAAGTCACCGTCGTTGCTCGCCGTGATCTGGGACTCCACAGAGGCAATCGGGGACTCCTCCATGCCCAATCGTGCCAGCACGAGCGGCAGAACGCTCTTGATTCGCTCGACAATCACGCCTTCGTGTTTTCCGATGTCCATCAGCACGCGTGAGCGTCGGTGCTCATAATCGATTACTCCGGCGTTTGCTGCGGGAGAAATTACTTCGCTGGCCTGGAACTCGCATTCGTGCTGCAAGGAGTAGGTGATCAGGTCTTGCAGTTCCTGCGGGGCCAGAAACTCATCAAGCACGATACACTGCGCCGTCAGAGTCTCGGGCTTCTCCAGGACGCCGACATTCGACGGCAACCCCGAATCGCTGAGCTGTCCCTGCATTTTCACTTCCAGCGGGCGGAATCCGTGCCCCGGAGGCTGTGGACCTGGAGGAACGAGTGGTGCCTTACTTGGAGGCTGCGGACCTGGCGGGACAAGCGGTGCATGGCCCGGAGGTTGCGGCCCTGGCGATGGTGCCGGCAAGGGCATGGCGTAAATCGTCCGCCCCTGTACTCCGCTCTCGCTGGCGGTGGGCGCGAGGATTCGATCTACTATGCTGCGCCCAAGAACAACAAAGGCTCGTTGCGCTACGGTTTCACCCACGGCAGAGGCAATCACAGCATTGACAGCTGCGTGAGTTTTCTGCACGGTCGTGGGATGCTGCTCTCGCGTGTTGCAGGAGACTGGTGAGCAACGCCCGCTCTTGGGCGCTCAGAATCCGTTCATCCTGCATTAGAGTTTCGGAGAAAGAATCGAGAATCTGCTTCGGTGTCATTGAAGACACGCCTCCCTGCGTGCGCCTGCGAAGAATTCAACCTCTGTCACGACAGGGGAAGCAATAACGGGCACACTATATAGAAGCAGGGTGTGGATAACCAAGAGAATTCCGAACACGGGCGAAAATCAGGTCAGCGCGAGGCCATTGCTCCGACCATCGACTGGAAGACTTTGAGTCCGTCGACACACCCCAATTCCGGCTCCGCAGAACGCTCAGGGTGCGGCATCATGCCGATAATATTCCCCCCGGCACTGCAGATTCCGGCGATGTTGTCCAAAGAGCCATTGGGATTGGCCGCAGGCAAAATCTCTCCCGTGGGAGAGGAGTACCGAAACACGATCTGGTTGTTTCGACGAAGGTCGTCGAGTGTGGCTTGGTCGCAGAAGTAGTTACCTTCCATGTGGCCGATCGGAATGGTCAGGACTTCCCCGGGCTGGCACGCATTGGTAAAGGGTGTATCCACGTTTTCCACTCGCACCTGGACCGGTTTGCAGACGTACTTAAGGCCCACGTTTCGCATCAGGGCGCCTGGCAGAAGCCCCGATTCGCAGAGAATCTGGAAGCCATTGCAGATGCCAAGCACAAGCCCCCCTCCCGCCGCGAACTTCCGCACCGACTCCATCACGGGAGAGAACTTCGCGATCGCTCCGGTTCGGAGATAGTCGCCATACGCGAAGCCTCCGGGCACGATGACGGCGTCGCAATTCCCCAAATCGTGCGATTCGTGCCAAAGAAACGTCACGGGCTGCTTAGCAACGTGCTGTATCGTCCAGTAGGCATCATGATCGCAGTTGGAGCCGGGGAAAATGATGACACCGAATTTCATGGGGACCTCAGTTGTTATGGGCTCAATTTTAGTTTAGCACGATGGTCTGGCAGGTCGGCGCGGTTGCTGGGAGTTCTCAGTTGCAAAGTCGATACAAGACTACGAGGTAGGACAAAATTTGTGGATCCAACAGGGCAGAGGCGGAAGGGTAATGGGCGCGCGTTGACGAAATGGAGGCGCAACGGGGCGCGCGCCCAATCTTAACCAGCTAAAGTCTACAAAAGTCCCGAGGACCGAAGACGTGTGACTGGGTCGGCTACCGGCACTGGCTGCCGCTTGAATATCCAGCGGGCCACCGCAAACCCAATTGCCGCATAGCACAGATGCATGATCCGCATAACACCCCCAATGGATAGGTCCGCACCTTTAGGGGAGGAACAGTCACAGGTTCTATCGGCACAATAGCAAGGGAACAAAAGCCGGACAAGGCACATCCGTGCCATCGAGGTGGCACGGAAGTAATAGCAGTAATGGAGGCAGGCCTACACCAGCATCTGGGACCCGCTAGTCCGCGACCGTCGCAACCGCGACCGAATCGACCGCGGAACGGAGTTTACAATCGCGGGGTTACAGAACTAGTGCGCCTCCACGCCTTCCACTCCTGCTGCACGACCGGGGGGAGGCACGACCACAGTCGACAGGCTGCCTTCCGCAGTGAGCTTCTGGAACGAGGCAAGATCGCCGTGCTGAAGTTCCGTCCAACGTCCCAGCAATTCCGCAGTCTGCCGCTTGAGCTTGTCGAACTCGATCTCTTCTGCCTCGGTCGGAGCCGAGTCGGCGGTTCCGACGTCCATAGCAAGGTACGCCAGCTTTGTGTCCAGTTGCGGCGGATACGCCAGGGAATCTTCGTTAGCCGAGATCGTAAGGTTGACGAGTTGATCGCGAACCGCGACCAACTTCTTTTCGAGATCATCTGCCGAGGTCGAGATGGTCTTGGCAGTCATATTTTCAGGCAAACGTCTCTTCAGGCCTGCCAACTGCGAGCGTACGTCCTGAATTTGATTAACCGCGTCGTAGACGCGATTAAGTTCTTCGCGAATTCGCAACTGCAGGCCCAGTTGCTGGTCGAGATCGGCTTGGCTGACCTTCACCCGCGGGTCCAGTTTCACTTCCAATGGCGCGGTTTGAGTCTGCGTCCCCACCGTGAGGCGGACCTGATAACGTCCGGGCGTGGCCACGGGACCGCGTGCTCCGCCGCCGTATTCCCAGAGGTAGTAGCCGGGGACGCGGTGTGCCTCCTGATAACGCAAATCCCACACAAACCGGTTCAGACCAGCTTCCGGTTTAAGCTCCTTTTCCGGTTTCTTGTCGTCGGGATCAAGAGGCTCTTCGGGCACCTTAAGCTCAGCACTCGAGTACTTCCGAATGATGCTGCCTGAAGCATCAAGAATTTCAAGTTTCGTTTCTGTCTCAGGTTTCGGCGCATCTTTAAGGAGGAAATAGATCATGGCGCCCACAGGAGGATTTTGTCCGGTCCGCTTCGAGGGCTGCCTTTCGGCGCTTGCGCCAGCCTGGATGCGATAGGCGGGTCCCGGCGTGTAAAGAAAAACATCTTTCTGCGCCACATCGTCACTGAACTGGCGGAGGGGGCTCAGGTCGTCGAGAATCCAGAACGCTCGCCCGTGCGTGGCGAGCACCAGCTCGTTGTCCTTGACGACCAGGTCGTGCACCGGCGTGGTCGGTAGATTCAATTTCAAGGAGCGCCAGTTGGCACCATCGTTGAACGAAACGTAGACGCCCTGCTCGGTACCCGCATAGAGTAATCCGCGTTTCCTGGGATCTTCGCGGACGCTGCGCACAAACGTCGTGTCCGGAATTCCGGCGGTGATCTTCGTCCAGGTCTTGCCGTAGTCGTTGGTCTTATAGATGTACGGGCGCAGGTCGTCACTCTGATGACGGTCGGCCGCAACATAAGCCGTGCCGGCATCGTGAGGAGAAGCCTCGACCTGACTGATGCGGCTCCACTCGGGCAGATCCTTGGAGGTGATGTTAGTCCAGGTCTTTCCTTCATCTCGCGTGATTTGGACCAAGCCATCGTCCGTTCCAACCCACAGCAACCCCTTGGTGATCGGGGACTCCGCTAGCGCGAAGATGGTGTCGTAGTACTCGGTGCCGGAATCGTCGAGCGTAATGTCGCCGCCGGAGACCTTTTGCTTGCTCTTGTCATTGCGTGTCAGGTCTGGGCTGATGGCTTGCCAGTGCACACCGCCGTCGGTGGTCTTGAACAATCGTTCGGCAGCGTGGTAGAGCACGTTGGGATCGTGCGGTGAAATCATGACCGGCGCAGTCCATTGGAACCGGTGCTCAAGATTGGCCGCGCCGTGAGCGTCAGACAGTTCCGGCTGAACCGTGATTGCCTTCACCTGGCCCGTGTGCTTGTCAAAGCGCGTGATGTTTCCCTGATATTCGGCGCCGTAGACGATGTTGGGATCGCGGGGATCGGGAGCAATGTATCCCGCCTCACCACCGCCGACGTCATACCAATCGCTGCGGTCGATCGAGCCATCATCACTGCGGCTGGCAATAGCTACGGTTCCGCTATCTTGCTGGGAGCCGTACACGCGATACGGCGTGGCATTGTCAGTAATCACATGGTAGAACTGCGCGGTTGGTTGATTGTCTTCGCGGGTCCAGTTTCTGCCGCCGTCGAGAGTCACGGTGACACCCCCGTCGTTGGAGGCGATCATGCGGCGCGTATCCAGCGGATCGATCCAGAGACCGTGATTGTCTCCATGGGGAACCTTGACCTTGTTGAAGAGGTGGCCGCCGTCGGTCGATTTATAGGCGTCCACGTTCATGATGTAGGCGACGTTTTCATCTTTCGGATCGGCAATGACATGCATGTAATACCAGGGCCGCTGCCACAGGCTGTGGCTGGGATTGACTTGCTGCCACGACTCGCCACCGTCGTCAGAGCGGTACAGGCCGCCCTCGGGATTGCGCGCTTCGATAAGCGCATAGACACGCTCGGAGTTCGCGGCCACGGCCACGCCGATTTTCCCATACGGCCCTTTTGGCAGACCGTGCTCTTCCAGGCGCTTCCAGGTAGACCCTCCGTCGTTTGAGCGATACAGCCCGCTCCCCGGTCCGCCGCTGGACATACCCCATGAAGTCCGCCGTGCCTGCCATAACGCGCCAAACAGAATGTTCGGATTGTTGGGATCGAAGGCGACGTCGATGCCGCCGGTATTTTCGTCTTTGGAGAGAACTTTCTCCCAGGTTTTACCTCCGTCAGTCGTACGGAAAATGCCGCGTTCGGGATTCGGGCCGAAGGGATGGCCGAGAGCGGCCACGAAAACGATATCCGGGTTGGTGGGATTGATGATGACCTTGCCAACGGCGCGAGAGTCGCGCAGGCCCACGTTCTTCCAAGTCTTGCCGCCGTCCAGCGATTTGTAAATACCGTCGCCGTGGGAAATGTTGCCGCGAATGCAGGCTTCGCCAGTGCCCACGTAGATCACGTTCGGATTCGATCGCGCCAGGGCGATGCTGCCGATCGAGGATGTGCCTTCCTTGTCGAATACCGAAGACCAAGTCATCGCCCCATCGGTGGACTTCCAGACGCCTCCGCCCGTGCCGCCGAAATAGTACGTAGTCGAGTCACCGGGCACGCCAGCAGCGGTCAACGAGCGGCCGCCACGGAACGGACCAATCAACCGATACTTCATTCCTTTGAACGGCTTCTCCTCGGGCTTGGTGGACTCCGCCGGAGTCGAAGTATTCTGGTCCGGAGTAGTCGAATCAGTCGAAGGCTTCGATTCCGTTGGCTTGACCGCCTTGGACTGGCGCTCGGGCTTGGTCTGAGCAACCGCTGCGCCAGGAAGCGAGAGTGAAAACGCCAATGCAAGACAGATGAAACGAACCGTCCAAGATATTGGGAATCGTCCAGACGTGTGGGGGCCGACCATGTTCGGTGTTCTCCGGGGAAGAATTGGGCAAGTGGTAATGGTACTGCCGAAGACCGTCTGCTGCAACGAGCCGACAATAATCAACGCTGACTCTTGCGTTCGTTCTCCGCGATCCGTGCCTTCACCATTTTTTTCACCAGAACGGCCGGCAAAGGCTTGTCGACGGGAAATTGGATTGTCCCTTTGGATGTGTGGTAGTCCTTGAGTTCCCGGTTGAACTCCCTAATCACGGCATAACTCATAGGGAACAGACTGCAGTGCTTAGAAAATGCGGCGAAAGCCACCAGCCCTCCTTTGTACTTGAACGTCGGAATCCGATAGCTAATGGTCTCTGTAGCCTCCGATGGAACAGCAGATCGAATCGTCGCGCGAATCTTGTTCAGGGTGGTGCGTGCGGGTTCGGGAACGTCCGCAAGGTATTCGTCTATGTTCGTAGGAACGGCGTTGCTTTTAGCGGGTGCTTTCTTCATAGGGGTAATCCTCCAACGTAGATTCAAACTGATCGGGTGTCACTCTTTCAATAACTGCTTCTTAGCCGCGTCCACTTCCTTACGCTTGTCCGCGTCGATTTTCGGGTAGGAGAGCTTCATTTCCTCAAGCGTGTGGACAATCACCTCCGAGAGCACGAGGCGTGTAAACCATTTGTTGTCGGCAGGCACAACGTACCATGGCGCGCCTTCCGTGGCGGTGTTACGAATCATGTCTTCGTAGGCGTTCTGGTAGTCGTCCCAGCACCGTCGCTCCTGTACGTCCCCGGGGGAGAATTTCCAGTTTTTCTCGGGCTCTTCCAGGCGCGCAAGAAAGCGTTCCTTCTGTTCCTTCTTCGAGAGATGGAGGAAGAATTTGCGAATCACGGTGCCGTTCCTCGCCATGTGCTGCTCAAAGCATCGAATGTCCTCGAAGCGTTCGTGCCACAAGTGCTTCGTAACGAGCTCGTCTGGAATTTGCTCGTTCTTCAACAACTCAGGATGGACCCGGACGACGAGCACCTCTTCGTAATACGACCGATTGAAGATACCGATGTGACCACGCTCAGGCAGACACATGGTCGTGCGCCAGAGAAAATCGTGTTGCAGCTCTTGCGGCGACGGCTGCTTGAAGGAGTACACCTGGCAACCCTGCGGATTGACGCCCGACATAACGTGCTTGATCGCGCCGTCCTTCCCGGAGGCGTCCATCGCCTGAAAGATTAGAAGCAAGGACCACCGATCCTGCGCGTAGAGCTTGGCCTGCAATGCCGCGGTGCGGTCCTTGTGCTCGATCAACGCTTCTTCGGCAAGTTCCTTGGACTGCCAACCCGCCGTATCCGCCGGGTCAAAGTCTTTCAGGCGGAAGTGCTTTCCGCGATCGACACGGTAGGCTTTAGCCAGCTTGCCAGCTTTCATTGAGGAGGCTCCACGCTTGAGGGTCTACGTCGTGCACGCGTTTTAGATTCGGACCGCAGAACTAGATTACTGCTCATGCGCCTACGGGCTTTTCGCGGACGACTGGCAGTTTTGCCTGCTGCCAGGCATCGAATCCGCCCACAACATTGGTGACATTGTGGAAGCCGGCGCGCTGCAGCAAGCTGCAAGCGATCATGCTGCGGTAACCGCCCTTGCAGTGGACCGCGAACGGCGCATCCCGGTCAATTTCCGGAGGCGAGACCTTGAAGTTATCGAGCGGCCACCACACCGCAGTCTCAATGTGCCCAGCCTCCCACTCCGGCTCGCGGCGGACATCAAGCACTTGCAGATGCCGCATCCCGATCTGCTCACTTAGCCCGGTTGCTGTAACTTGGCGAATGGTGCTCAGCGAAAGTCCGGCCTCTTTCCAGGCCGCAACGCCTCCGGAAAGATGCCCGTCCAATTCCTCAATGCCAACCCGTGCCAACCGGATTCGCGCTTCCGACAACTCCTGCTCTGATCCGGCGATGAGTACCGGATGTGCCTTCAGGCCAAGGACTGTGCCGGCCCAGGTTGCGAACTGACCTGAAAGCGCAATGTTGACTGAGCCGGGCACATGCCCAGCGGCGAACTCCTCACCAGGTCTAACGTCGAGCGCGATTTCGCCGTTCTCCAACATGATCTTCAGTTCGGCGGGCTCGATGGCGCGTAACGCCGGAAGATCAGAAAGTGCTGCTGCTCCGGTGCGGTTGATCTCGGCGTCCTGCAGGAAATACTCGGGACGCGCCTGCAGATGGCTGGTCAGTTGCGTCACAAATTCTTCCTTGCTCTTGACCTGCAAAGCGTAGTTAGTCAAGCGTTCGGTACCAATCGTCGAAGAACGCTCGGCGCGCATGTTCCGGCCGCACAATGAACCGGCTCCGTGAGCCGGATAAACCAGCACATCGTCGGCGAGCTTGAGCAGGTGGTCGTGCAAACTGTCGTAGAGCATTCCGGCAAGCTGCGGAGGCGTGCACTTCTTCGACAAGTCGGGACGGCCTACGTCCCCCAGAAAAAGCGTATCCCCCGTCAGGACTCCGCAGGGCAGTCCCGACTTTTCGTGATCGGTGATCACTAGGCAGATGCTCTCAGGCGTATGGCCCGGAGTCGCGAGCACTCGCAGCGAGAGCTTGCCAACCGTCAATTCAAAACCGTCGTGCACTGGAACATGAGGAAACGTGGCCTCGGCCTCGGCGCCAATATAGATTTTGGCGCCAGTGCGCGCCGCCAGCTCCCGATGCCCCGACACAAAATCCGCGTGGAGATGCGTTTCAAAGACATGACGGATCGTGACTCCATGTTGCTCAGCCGCCGTAAGATACATTTCGACATCGCGCTGGGGATCCACGACTACCCCCTCGCCTTCGGAGGCCAGCATGTAGGACGCATGCGCCAGGCAGCCCAAGTAAAACTGTTCGAAATACATGACCGTTCCTCGCCAGCAAGGAATGCTAGAACAAGTTTTCAGCTTTTGCTATGCCTAAGCGGTGCTACAGGAGAAGAGTGACGCGGGGCAAAGTTAAGCGGGCAACGGCGCAATAAACTCCAGGCCGAAGCAGAAACCAGTTTTGGAGCGAACAATAGCTGTCATCCGTGAATGGGTGGGCATGTCGAACTCGATTTCCAGCAGGTCGCCGGGATTGAGCAGGATTCCCGCATACAGAACCATCCCGCCCTCACTAATTTCAGTTCCGCGACCTTCCACTACAGTTGTGGAAAAGCCTTTCGCGGTGACGACGCGGACTGGTATTTCGACAGGAAGGCGAGGCCAACGGCGCGTGTTTGGGGAAGCTGACATTTTCCTGATCATCGGCTTCTCCTCACTGTTGATTCAAATTACGAAGGTCTAATGATCTATCGACAGCAGTACAAACAGCTTTAAACGATTGCAAAGATGGAGCTTGCAGAACCAGGTTTGGAACCTCGGACCCAATTCCAACAAGCAGAGATGTGATTCCTTTGTTAATGTGGATGGGCCAACCTCCTCCAACCCGACCCATTCATGAGATACGGATTCATCATTGATAACCGCAAGTGCATCGGTTGCCACGCCTGCACGGTAGCGTGCAAGACGGAAAACCACGTACCGCTGACCGTCAATCGCACCTGGGTCAAGTATGTGGAGAAGGGCGAGTTTCCCAATACGCGGCGCGTCTTTCAGGTTACGCGCTGCAACCACTGCGAGAATCCTCCCTGCGTAACGATCTGTCCCGTGACCGCGATGTACCAGCGCAAGGATGGCATTGTCGACTTCAGTTCCGAACGATGTATTGGCTGCAAAGCCTGCATGCAGGCCTGTCCCTATGACTCGATTTATATCGATCCGGACGAAGGGACGGCCGCCAAGTGCCATTATTGCGCACATCGGACTGAAGTCGGCTTGGAACCCTCCTGCGTTGTGGTCTGTCCGGAGCACGCCATCATCGCGGGAGATTTGGACGAATGCAATGGAGAGATTGCTCAACTTCTCGCCCGTGAGACTGTGCGCGTCCGCAAACCCGAACAGGGCACGAGACCGAAGCTCTATTACATCGACGCCGACGAAAGCGCAATCGTCCCCACGGCGGCCCGGCATGAATCCATGTATATGTGGTCGCAGCGGAACGAGACCGTGCACGGCGGCGGCGCGATGTATCCCATCGACAGCCCGCTGCTGCAAAAGAGCGCCTTGGCGGCGTATGACGTTTCTCACGCGCGCCCATGGGCGTGGCAAGTACCGGCTTATTGCTGGACGAAGTCGATCGGATCGGGCGTACTGGCCGTCCCGGCAATTGCGATGGCTTTGGGCAGAATGTCCGGAGCCCGCATTCGAGACATTGCGCTATCCACGATTGCACTGCTCTTCACTGCACTGACAACCGTACTTCTGGTTTGGCATCTGGACCATAAGGAACGGTTCCTGCGCGTCGTATTTAGACCGCAAAGCAAGTCATGGCTGGCGCGTGGCGCTTTCATCCTGATTGCCTACAGCGCCCTGTGCGGAGTCTTCTGGCTGGGCGTGGTCACGGGTTATTCCACGATTGCGTCGGTCCTGCTCTGGCCCACCGTGTTGGTTGGCTTTCTTGCAGCAATGTACACCGCGTTTCTCTTCGGACAGTGCGAGGGACGCGACCTGTGGCAGACGCCGCTTCTACCGGTGCATCTGATCGTACAAACCTTGCTGTGCGGAGCGGCGGTGCTGGCGCTGCTTCCCGGAAGGTTCGGCGGTGGCAGTCCGGCCGTAACTTCGACATCGGCGCTCGTGCTGCTCATGTGCCAGAGCCTGCACTTGCTCATGGTGCTCGGCGAGGTCATGATGCCTCACACGACCGACAATGCAAGCTGCGCCGCCCGCCTGATCACGCATGGGCCCTTTCGTCTGCCATTCTGGGTTGGTGCGGTCGGCATTGGTGGGATACTCCCCGTGCTCCTCCTGTTGATGAACATATCGAGTCGGTTAGTCGTGGGACTCGCTGGCGTTTTCGCTTTAGCAGGTCTTCTGATTTTCGAATGGTGTTTCGTGATGGCGGGACAGAGCGTGCCCAACAGCTAGGAATGAGCATGGAGATTGGTCGATGACTGATTTCAAACGCGACGGCAGCCACCTGTCGTTTTGTCCGCCGGTCGAGGAGTGGGATGACTGGGTTGAATACGATTCCCAGGCTTGGCCTCGTCGCGTCGAGAAGCACTATCAGCTTGTTCCTACGATTTGCTTCAATTGCGAATCTGCCTGCGGGCTTCTGGCTTACGTCGACAAGGAGACGGGGCAGGTTGCAAAGTTCGAGGGCAATCCCAAACACCCCGCCAGCCGCGGACGGCTTTGTGCCAAGGGTCCGGCGACGATCAATCAGATTCATGATCCTGACCGCGTTCTCTATCCCATGAAACGCACCGGGCCAAGGGGCGGCGGCAAGTGGGCGCGCATCTCCTGGGATGAGGTGCTCGATACTTTCGGCAGCCGAATTCGCAAAGCATTCCAGGAAGGACGCGGCGAAGAAGTCATGTATCACGTCGGCCGGCCCGGACACGATTTCATCATGGAGCGCACGCTGCAGGCCTGGGGCATCGACGGTCACAACTCTCACACCAACGTTTGCTCCTCCTCTGCGCGTCTCGGATATTTGCTCTGGCACTACGCCGACCGGCCGTCGCCGGACCACGCGAACGCGCGGTTCATCTTGCTGCTGTCCGCCCACCTGGAATCCGGACATTACTTCAATCCGCACGCGCAGCGCATCATCGATGGAAAAATGGCCGGCGCAAAGCTAGCCGTTATGGATCCCCGGCTTTCGAACACGGCTAGCATGGCCGACTACTGGTTGCCGACTTATCCCGGCACCGAGGCAGCGGTCCTTCTGGCCATGGCCAAAGTGATTCTCGATGAGAACCGCTTCAATTCCGCCTTCGTTAGGACTTGGACGAATTGGGAAGAACTGGAAGCCGATGGATTCCGCGCCAAGGGTCAGCCGTTCGAGGCTGTCATCGAGGCCTTGAAGAAACACTACTCTCGCTTTACTCCCGAGTTCGCGGAGAAAGAAAGCGGAGTCAAAGCAGAAACTGTGGTCAAGCTCGCACGCGAGATCGCCACTGCCGGAAGTCGCTTTGCCTCGCACCTGTGGCGTGGCGCCGCGTCCGGCAACCTGGGAGGGTGGCAACCGGCGCGCGCCCTCTTGCTGTTGCACGTGCTCACCGGGTCGGTTGGAACGGAGGGCGGACACAACCTGAATTCGTGGAACAAGTTTGTTCCCCGACCGTTCAAGGTGCCTCCACCGCAGAAGAGCTGGAACGAGCTGCTCTATCCGCCGGAGTGGCCGCTCTGCACGCACGAGATGTCATTCCTGCTGCCCCATTTCTTGAAAGAAGGCCGCGGACGGCTGGAAGCCTACTTCACCCGAGTATTCAACCCAGTCTGGACCTATCCCGACGGATTCTCGTGGATCGAGATGCTGCGCGACGAGGAGAAAGTCGGCCTGCACGCCGCGCTCACTCCCACATGGAGCGAAACGGCATGGTTCGCCGACTACGTTCTGCCCATGGGGTTCAGCTCTGAGCGTCACGACCTGATGAGCCAGGAGACGCACTCCGGCAAGTGGATCGGATTCCGTCAGCCCGTTCTTCGCACTCTGCGCGAGAGAGCTGGAGAGAAATTCGAATACACGTATCAGGCCAATCCCGGCGAAGTCTGGGAAGAAGATGAGTTCTGGATCAATCTGTCATGGGCGATCGATCCCGATGGGTCGATGGGCATCCGGCAGTGGTTCGAATCTCCCTATCGGCCCGGGCAGAAGCTCACTGTGGACGAATACTACGGCTGGATCTTCGAAAATTCTGTTCCCGGATTGCCCGATGCCGCCGAGAAAGAAGGTCTGACACCGCTCGAATACATGCGCAAGTACGGGGCTTTCGAAGTGCCGGGCGATGTGCACAAACTCAACGAGAAGCCGCTATCCACCGAGGATCTAGCGGGGTCCCAAGTTGATGCGGGTGGCGTGATCACAAAAGAAAGCAAGCCCGTAGGAGTGATGATCGAGGGCAAGGCAGTCGTCGGCTACAAGACACCCTCGCGGAAGCTGGAGCTGTTCTCAAAAACAATGGCCGACTGGAAGTGGCCGGAGTTTACTCTTCCCGAGTACTACCGCAGCCACATTCACCGTTCGGCGCAATCCGCGTCTCTGGGCAGTCCCGAAGAAGACTTCGACCCGCAGCACATGCCCGTTGTCGAGTGGCCCAAGGATGCGCAGGGAGACGTATATACCTTGCTGCCCATTTTCCGTCTGCCGAACCTGATCCACACCCGGTCCGGCAATGCCAAGTTCTTGTACGAAATCTCCCATAAGAATCCGTTGTGGGTAAATCCGGTCGACGCCAAGAGACTGAGCAACATCGGCACCGGTGACTTGCTGAAGGTTCACACTGAAATTGGCTACTTCGTGCTGCACGCCTGGGTAACAGAAGGATTGACCCCCGGCGTCGTCGCCTGCTCGCACCACCTCGGGCGCTGGCGCATCAACGAAGACGAGAAGGTTGAGCGCATGTCGAGCGCATGGGTCGACTTGAAAGAAGTCGGCAAGGGCCAGTGGAAGATGCGGCAAGTCTCAGGCGTGAAAGCCTACGAGAGCGCCGACCCGGACACGAAGCGAATCTGGTGGAGCGATGCCGGAGTGCATCAGGACATCACATTCCCCGTGCATCCTGACCCCATCAGCGGCATGCACTGCTGGCACCAGATGGTGCGGGTTGAACGAGCGAGCCCTGAGGACCGCTACGGCGACATTTTCGTCGACACGCATCTCTCTCACGCCGTCTATCAACGATGGAAGGCCCTGGCCCGCCCGGGTCCGGGCCCCGGTGGCCTGCGGCGTCCTTTGTGGATTCCGCGTGTAGTGCGGCCCGTCGAAGCGGCTTATTACGTCAAGCAGACGTAAGCATCGTTTGTCATTGTTGATACAATGCTCTGCCATGTCTCGCCTCATCGCTCCAGTGGTGCTCGCGCTACTGACTCTGGGGTCAGCGGTGCGGGGACAGGATGTTACGCTTCAATCCCTCGTCACGCCTTCTACAATCATTTCGAAAGACGGACACGTCGTCACCTTTGCCGTCCACGGCTTCGTCGAATTCAACTCACTCGCTGACCTATTTCCTTACATCAAGTCTCAGACCGACCGCTGGAAGGCCGAACAGATGCACGACCCTCAAGGGCGCGAACTCCAGCGTCAATTACTGCGTCGCGGAATCGAGAGCCGTATTGTTTCCATGATTGACGAGCGTCCGCTCGAATTGCTGGTCACGCACACAGCCGGAGAACTCCAGCAAGCTCTTGTGCAGATGAAGGAACCCGTGCCCTCCGGCTATGCCGAGGATTTCCTGGCCGTGCAGGAAAAATGGAAGCATGCGATTAACTGTTGGAGCGCCTCCCCGGTGATTCAGGGACGAGTTCTCTCCAACTGGTACCCGATTGAGGAAGGCATTCAACTCTTCGGCGCGACTTACGATTCGACCGAGCATTTCTGGCAAGCCGTGAAGTATCACCCCGACGTCACCATCCCCGAAGTAATTGACCTGCTGCGCCGCGTGGAGGCCAGAGATTGGAACCCATGGCTCGAGCGTCTGGATCGTGATCCAAAGGAGTATTTGCCGAACGCTTACGCGCTGGAATTCCTGCGCCACAACCTGGCCGCGGAACGCCTCCGATGGTTTCGTGGAGAACTGGCAAGGTATGGTATGCGGCCAACTGATCGTGCTCGTCACCTACAACAGCGGGGAGGCTCGCCCTCTCGCTTCAGTGCGTATCAGGAAAAGATTCTGTGGGGAGATTTGGCCGATTTGTTCCATCTGGTCTATACGTTCTCCGTGCCTGACGATCCCGTGCGAGTTGTGTTGGCTCAGCATCATTTCGACGCCATTTATCTGGGCGATCGCAAAATGGGTTTCATCAGTGAAGAATTTTGCGGCTTAATGCTCGAAATCTGGAAGGTAAAATTTCTGCAGACGCCACGGTTCCGCGAGGTGATTGGGTCAATTCCTCTGGAGATTCGGCTGGAACACTTCCTGAATGACGGCGATTCGCCCGACATTCCGATCCCGATCTACGTGGGCTACCTCAACCAGATTCGGGAGCTCGCGCGAGGTCCGCTTGCGGTTGGCGAACGTCCCTAGTCTGAAGCCCGGCAGCGCTGGCGCAATTATCCGTTAGCCTTCGCGACCAACAAAATCGCTAGGCCGTAGAAAACGAACATCAGGCCCAAATAGAGCTTAGCCCGACTGCCCGCTCCCGCAAATTCCTTCCATGCGAGAACTCCCCACAGCGCCGCGACCATGGGAGCGGATTGCCCAATCGCATACGAAATCGCTACGCCGGTGAAGTTCGCCGCCACGAGATTGAATACCATGCCGGTGCCCCAAATCACGCCGCCCAGCAAGCCCAGCATGTGTCCCGAAGCCTGTCCTCGAAAGTAGCCGCTGAAACTTACCGGCTCCCCCACCAGCGGTTTCTTCATGAAATAGATATTCCAAATGAAGCAGGAGAGCAGCGCACCCAGCGTCAGAAACACGGCAATGCTGTAGGGACCCAGCGTGTTGCCGTTCGTCATCGCATGCGCAACAAACGGCGCCCAAAGTCCCATCAGAACTCCGGAGACCACGCAGGTGACAATGCTCTTCTTCGATACCGCGCGGCCTGCGCTGGCCAGGCTGCCGTACGCTTTGCCGTCGAGGATCACGGCGATGAGTGCGCACACCACGCCGGCCGCGAGCAATGCTCCATTACCCTTGGGCTGCAGGATGTAGCTTGAAACTACGCCCACGACCAGCGCGATTCCAATCGAAACCGGAAACGCAATCGCCAGGCCCGCCATGTCAATGGCGGCCACCAGGAGAAGGTTCGCAAGATTGAAGATGGCACCGCCTACCATCGTCGAAACGATATTCGAGGTGTCCGCGAAACGAACATTATTCAAGAAGCTGTTGGCATCATTCCCCGTGCTGCCCATGGTGAAAGCGAGAACCAGCGAAATCAGAAAGATTCCAATCGCGTAGTCCCAATAGAACAACTCGAAGCGATAATTCTTGACGCCTTTAAACGTGTTGGCCCACGAACCCCAGCAGATGGCGCTCGTGATCATCATCAACAGCGCAATGTTCAAGCTATGGGGTGTGAACATCGTTTCTCCTTAGATTTGTTCGTCCGCACTGCAACTGCTCTTGTGTGGAGTGGCGTCCCATTGAACTACTTTCCGCGAATTCTGGAGACAAAGAGCTGCAACATTCGATCAGCCTCGACATCGACACAGACTTTCGCGTTCGCCGTGACCTTGTCGACGCCCTCAATCGCGTAGCGATCCCCGTGAAGCACGTTGCGCTCGACGCCCCCATGCCGATTGCCTACGGTTTCCCCGCGTGTGAATTCACCCCTGGTCTCAACATCTACGTGCATTTCCCGCACTTTGACTAGCGTGGGATCAACCGCGACTGCGACTGCTGATGGGTCGTACATGGGCGATCCTGAAAAACCGTACGATCCGGAGAGATTGACCATGAAGCTGGCAACCGCCACGATAAAATCATTGACTGGCCCGCGAGTTTTCTTGAGTTCCTCAAGATATTTGCCCGTGAATAGAGCCTTATCCCCAACCTCAAGACCGACCATGGTCAGCGGCCATCCTGCCTGAAAAACGATTTGCGCGGCCTCCGGATCATTAAAGATGTTGGCTTCGGCCACAGCATTCACGTTGCCGCCGCTGATCGAACCTCCCATCAGGATCACTTCTCTCACCAGCGGAACGATGGACGGATCCTTCTCCACCGCGAGCGCGATATTGGTGAGCGGTCCGACCGGGACCAGCGTAATCTCATGGGGCGACGCGTGAACCAGCTGAATGATGAGATCGGGCCCAAAGCGCGGATCAACTTTGCACTTGCTCGCAGGAAGTTCCACGTTGCCCAGGCCGTTTTTGCCGTGCCAGAACTCCGCCGTGATCAGCTTCTGGAAAAGTGGATGACGCGCACCTGCACCCACCGGGATGTCACAGCGGTTCGCCAGCGACACCATGCGCAGCGCATTCTCGAGGCCCATCTCCACCGTCACATTGCCCGGCACGACAGTGATGGCGCGGACATCCAGTTCCGGTGAGTTCAACGCCAACATTAAAGCGAGCGCGTCGTCCGTACCCGGATCGGTATCGAAGATGACTTTCTTGGCTGCCCAAGCCGGGACAGCAAGCAAGACCACAAGAATCAACACAGGAATGAAAAGCGCGGAGGGGGCGGAACTGAATCGCGAGAATCCAGATGGAGAAATCTTCATTGTTGGCGGAAAGATTCGGCGATGTAGCCTAGCGTCGGGCCCTATGAGTGTCAAGTCAAATAGCACGTCCACAGAGCGCCTCTCCGCGCTTACAAAATCCCGCTCGGTTTCTTTTTAGGCATTCTGCCGTACAATCAATCGGCACGGCCTTGGGGGTGAGCGGCCGCCCGAGCCGCGAATCGTCTTTCTGTCGGAGAACATCCAAATGGAAATGCAGAGGAACAGGCGATACGGGCCCGTGAACACCGACATCCCAGCCGATGACCAGTTGCAAGACTCTCAGAACCCGCACGCACTGCTGGCGGGACGTCCCCTTCTTTCCAATCGCGGGATTCCGCTGAACTTGGACTGGGTGAGGCAGGCTCGGGTCAACACCAGCGCCGTAGAGCGCCGCGCCCAGAGTCATGTCGCACGTCGAACAGTAAAAAAAGACTGGCAGGCCGCATGGCTTCTGCGAGCAATTAGCTGCATGGATCTCACAACTCTTTCTGGAGACGACACCGACGAGCGCGTCCGCCGCCTGTGCGCCAAGGCCAGGCAGCCTATTCAGCATGATCTGGTTCAACAACTTGGAATCATAGACCTGAAGATTCAAGTTGCTGCGGTTTGCGTCTATCACCGATTCGTGGAAACAGCTCGTCGTGCCGTCGAAGGTAGCAGTGTGCGAGTAGCGGCTGTCTCCACCGGCTTCCCTGCCGGGCTATCTCCGTTGCCTGAGCGCGTAGCCGAAATCCGCCGCTCGGTTGAAGCTGGCGCTGACGAGATTGACGTTGTCATCACGCGTGCCCACGTTTTCGGTGGGCGGTGGCAAGAACTCTACGATGAGATCGCTGCCTTCAAACAAGCCAGCGCTCCCGCTCACATGAAAGTCATTCTCGGCACCGGAGATCTGCTGACTTTGCGCAACGTCGCACGAGCCAGTCTCGTTGCCATGATGGCAGGAGCCGACTTCATCAAGACATCAACCGGGAAAGAGACGACCAACGCCACGCTGCCAGTTGGCTTCGTGATGACGCGCGCGATCCGTGAATACGCCCAGGAAACAGGGATGGCTGTGGGATTCAAACCCGCCGGTGGTATTCGCACCGCCAAACAGTCACTGGATTGGCTCGCCTTGATGAAAGAGGAACTCGGCGACTCGTGGATGAAAGCTGACATGTTTCGTTTCGGCGCCAGTGGCCTGTTGAACGACATAGAGCGGCAGTTGGAGCATCACGTTACCGGACGCTATTCCGCCAGTTATCGTCATCCGATTGCATAGTTTTTAGTAGAGAATCACTCGAATGAGCATCGCCGAAAAATTCGTCGCCATGGAGTACGGCCCAGCCCCGGAGGATCCCAAAGAGGCGCTCGCGTGGCTCGATCATCATCAGCGCCGCTTCGGCCACTTCATCAACGGCGCGTGGATGGAACCATCCGCTGGCGAGTACTTCGACACGGCCGACCCTTCGACCGGCGAGAAATTCGCCACCGTAGCCCAAGGATCGCCCACCGACATTGACGCAGCGGTCAAGGCCGCCCGGGCCGCGCTTCCCGAGTGGCAAGCTCTCACTCCTCACGCGCGCGCGCGTTACTTGTACTCGCTCGCCCGGCATGTTCAGAAGCATTCTCGCCGGCTCGCCGTGCTCGAAACCATGGACAACGGAAAGCCGATTCGCGAGAGCCGTGACATCGACATCCCATTGGTTGCCAGGCATTTCTACTATCACGCGGGATGGGCCCAGCTTCTACCCCAGGAGTTTCCCGGCTACACCGCCTGCGGTGTCGTGGGACAGATCATCCCGTGGAACTTCCCCTTGCTAATGCTGGCCTGGAAAATTGCTCCCGCTCTCGCGACGGGCAACACCGTAATATTGAAGCCAGCCGAATTCACGCCGCTAACCGCTCTCGCCTTTGCCGAAATCTGTCATGAAATCGGGTTGCCCCCCGGTGTCGTGAACATCGTCACTGGAGACGGTTCCACCGGTGAAGCGTTGGTCAAGCATGCAGATGTCGACAAAATAGCCTTTACCGGTTCGACCGAAGTCGGCCGCGCAATTCGCAGTGCGACCGCCCAGAGTCACAAGAAACTTTCCCTCGAACTGGGCGGTAAGTCTCCCTTTATCATTTTTGAGGACGCCGACCTCGACAGCGCCGTCGAAGGTCTGGTCGACGGAATCTGGTTTAACCAGGGACAAGTCTGTTGCGCCGGCTCGCGCCTGCTCATGCAGGAAAGCATCGCCGAGTTGCTGATCGCCAAGATCCGCGATCGCATGAGCACTCTGCGCGCCGGACCACCGCTCGACAAAGCCATCGACATCGGGGCGATTGTCGCGCGTGTGCAACTGGATCGCATTCA
>Ga0066710_100000947_pt1 | contig 19984 bp, 15 predicted proteins | sample GraSoiAngelo_159_FD_79666 | JGI IMG/M metagenome (GOLD analysis project Ga0066710, IMG submission 79666) | Grasslands soil microbial communities from the Angelo Coastal Reserve, California, USA - 14_1009_16_40cm | ecosystem: Environmental > Terrestrial > Soil > Grasslands | place: USA...
GGACGCGAGGTGCTGGAGCAGGGCGAGCTCAGCACCGTCGAGGGCCTCGTCGGCGACAGCTGGAGGGCACGGAAGAGCACCCGGACGTCCGATGGGTTGCCCCATCCGGACATGCAGCTGAACGTCATGAACTCACGCACCGTTGCGCTGCTCGCTCAGGACAAGAGCCGCTGGCACCTGGCCGGAGACCAGCTGTTCGTGGATCTCGACTTGAGTGAGGCGAACCTGCCGCCGGGGACCGAGCTGCGCATCGGCACGGCGATCATCGCGGTAACCGACCAGCCTCATACCGGCTGTCAGAAATTCGTGAGTCGATTCGGGTTCGATGCGATGAAATTCGTGAATTCGACCGTGGGCCGGTCGCTCCACCTTCGGGGCATCAATGCGCGGGTCGTGCGTCCGGGTGAGATTCGAGTCGGCGATCCGGTCACCAAGACCCGAAAGGCAGGACTCTAGACCGGCGCCAAAATTGCTCACGCGCTCTCGGCCGACAGGAATCGGGCCAGGATCTCGGTGGTCTGTTCCCAGTCTCGAGCGCCGCGTTCGAGCACCCTCCGGCCGGCTTTCGTCAGACGGTAGTATTTCGCACGCCTGTTGTTGTCCGAGACGCCCCAGGCCGACGAGATCGAGCCTTCCTGTTCCAGCTTCAGCAGCGCAGGGTAGATCGTGCCATAGTTCACCAGCAGGAGCTGACCGCTCGTCTGCTCGATACGCCGGGCGAGCCCGTAGCCATGGAGGGATCCCAGGCTCTCGAGCGTCTTGAGAATCATCAGCGCCAGGGTGCCCTGCCAGACGTCCGACTTCTTCCGCATAGCCGATTCCCTGTTCCCAACCCGAGCGTCAGTCGTCGACGATCCACCCGTCGCGCAGGCGAATCACCCGCGTGCCGTACGACGCGTTGGCTTCCGAATGCGTGACCTGCACGATCGTGGTGCCCGCGGCGTTCAGCGAGCGAAAGAGCTCCATGATTTCGCGACCCTGGGCCGAATGGAGATTCCCCGTCGGCTCGTCTGCCAGGATCACCTGCGGGCTCGCGATCACCGCCCGCGCCACGCCGACCAGCTGCTGTTGGCCGCCTGACAGCTGGTTCGGGTAGAGATCCTTCTTCGCGACGATTTGAAAGCGATCGAGCGCGTCGGCGACGATGGCCTGGCGTTCCGAGCGGCGCACGTTGCGATACGAGAGGGGAACCTCCAGGTTCTCGTACACCGTGAGGTTGTCGATCAGGTGGTAACTCTGAAACACGAAGCCGATGTGCTGCTTGTGCAGCTCCTGGCGCTCCCTGGGCTTCAGCCGGTGAACGGGCTGGCCGAGAAAGTCGTACTCGCCCGACCACGCCGCGTCGTGCATGCCGAGGATGTGGAGGAGCGTCGATTTGCCCGCGCCGGAGGGTCCCATGATGGAGACGAACTCACCGTCGGCGACGTCGAGCGTGATTCGCCGAAGGACGTAGGTAGGGCTCGAGCCCTGCGGATAGGTCTTTTCGAGATTCCTGAGCGCGATCAGCATGGATCCTAGTCGCTGACCTCCGGCTCGACGGGGCCGTCCACGATCTTGCCGTCGAACAGGTGAATCGTGCGCTGGGCGTGACGCGCATAGCGCGGGTCGTGCGTCACCATGCAGATGGTGGCGCCGTTCTGGTGCAGCTCGTGGAGCAGGTCCATGACGGCTTCGCCGCTCTTCGAATCCAGGTTGCCGGTGGGCTCGTCGGCCAGCAGGATGACCGGTTCTCCCGCCACCGCACGGGCGACAGCCACGCGCTGCTGCTGGCCGCCCGAGAGCTGGCTCGGGACGTGTTTGGCCCGATGCGCCATGCCGACACGCTCGAGCGCGTCGCCCACACGCTGGCGCCGCTCGGCCGGGCGCATCCCCCGGTAGGTGAGGGGAAGCTCCACGTTCTCGAACACCGTGAGGTCTCCAATCAGGTTGAAGCTCTGGAAGATGAACCCGATTTCGCGATTACGGACCCTGGCGCGCTCCGAGGTCTTGAGCGTGGCGACCGGCCGGCTGTTGAGAGCGTAGGAGCCCTGCGTCGGCGAGTCGAGGAGCCCGAGGATGGACAGGAGCGTCGATTTCCCGCATCCGGACGGCCCGGCAATCGACACGTACTCTCCCCGGGCGATCAAGACGTTCACGTTCGACAACGCGTGTGTCTCCACTTCGTCGGTCGCGAAAACCTTCGTGATGCCCTCGAGCTGGATCACCGGCGGCATTGTGTCCATCGGCCACTCCTAGTTCAGTCGAATCCGATCGAACCCGTCCCACGCCGACATGTCGGACAAGATCACCTGATCGCCGACGGCGAGGCCGGACCTGACCTCCACCGTGTTGACCGAGCTGCGACCGAGGGTGACCGGGGTCCGCGCTGCCGTCCCGTCAGACTGCAACCGGAACAGGCCCACCGTGCTCTGCTCCTGGCCAAAGGCCGGACGCCCGACGAACAGCACGTCGGGCAGCCGCTCGAGCTCGATGGTGCCGTCCACGCTCAGATCGGGTCGCGCCCCCTTGGGCAACGGCCCGGTCATCGCGACATCGACGGTCACGGTACCGTTCTGTACAGACGGATCAATGCGCGTCACAGTTCCCTCGACAACACCGTTGCGGGTATCGATCGAGGCCCGTTGGCCCACTTGAATGTCCTTGGCCTGTGTTTCCGCGATCTTCAGCTCGGCTTTGAGCAGGGCAGGATCGGCAACCCGGGCGAGGTTGGTGCCGGGCGCCACCTGCTGTCCGACCTCCACGGGCACGAGCTGCAGCACGCCCGACACACCGGCACGCACGTGGAGCTCGGCCACTTGACGCTGCTTGAGCGTCATGAGCGCGCTGGCCTGGTCCACTTCGGCCTGCTGTACCGCCAGGCGTGACCGCATCGACTCGGTCCGGCTCGCCAGCTGCTTCTTGGCAATGGTCAGCCGGGCCTCGAGCTGTTCGGCGTCCAGCCTGGACTGCTTGACGATGATGGCCGCGATGAGCTGCTTCTCGAGAAGCTGCGTGTTGACCTCCGTCTGCAGCTTGGCCTTCTGGTAGTCGGCCTCGATGCTGGCGGTCGTCGCCTCCAGCTGAAGGCTGTCGTTGTCCAGCTGGACCCGGAGGTTGGCGAGCGAGGCTTCCGCGGCCTTCAGCTTCAGCGTGGCGTCCTGCGCTTCCTGTTCGAGCGTGGGGTTGCTCAGCTCGAGGATCGGGGTCTGCGGTTGGACCGTCTTCCCCGGACGCAAGATGATTCGTTCCACCCGCCCGATCGTCGTCGCGGGAATCCAGCGGACATCCTCCGGGACGAGCGTGCCGAGCCCGCGCACCTGGCGAAGCATCGGGCCCCGCTTGACGGTGTCAATCCAGACCGTGGCGTGATCGACGCTGGGCGCGGCGGGCTTGAGCCGTGAGAGTCCGAGGGTGATCAGCCCCACGGCGAGCAGGCCGACGACGGCGTAGGCGGCGCGCCGAAGCCGCACGCGCCTCACATTCGACGGTCGGGCGATGTCCATACCACTTCCCTCATGCGGACGGGTCGAGCGAAGCCTGTCATCGTTCATATGTGAATGCAATAGAAGCGCTACTCCGTGCGAAGTGCCGTCAGCGGATCGACGCGCGTGGCCCTGCCGGCGGGGAACCACGCGGCCACGATCGCGACGAGCGCCAGCAGCAGGGGAATGGTCGTGAACACGAGCGGATCACGCGCGGCCACCCCGAAAAGCAGGCTCGCCATCGTACGGGTCAAGCCGAAGGCCGAAGCCACGCCGAAGGCCACCCCAACGAGCGTGAGCCGGAGCCCTTGCGACAGCACCATGAAGCGGATCTGGCTCGCGGCGGCTCCGAGCGCGAGGCGCACTCCGATCTCACGCCGGCGCTGCTCGACCGAGTAGGCCATCAGCCCGAAGATCCCGATGGCGGCCAGCAGCAACGCGGCTGCGCCGAACACCGTCATCAGGAACATGTTGAACCGCTCCCTCGACGTTGACCTCGACACGACTTCTTCCATCGTGCGAACGTCCGCCACGGGCAGCCCCGTGGCCTGGCGGAGCTGCTCTTGTACGGTCGAAATCATCGAATGCGGCTCGACGCGGGTCCTTACCACCCACGCGAGCGGCGTGATCCTCAGGTTCAAGGCATTGGCGGCGTCGGGCACCTGGGCCTGCGGGATGAACATCCGGGGTTGCGGGTTGGCGTTCAAACCGCTGTCTCGGCTGTCGCCGACGACGCCGACGATCTGCCGGGCCGGCTCGTCAGCGAACTCGCGCATGATGCCGCGACCGATGACGAGCCGATCGGACAACGGATCGCCGTCCTTCCAGTACTGTCTGGCCATCGCCTCGTTGATCACGACCACGGGCGGCGCGGCTCCGTCGTCGCCATCGTTCAACCCGCGGCCCCGCTTGATCGGTATCTTGAAGACCTCGAAATATCCGGGCGATGCGGTTACCCAGCCGCCACCGCCGTGGAACGGGCTGTTCTCGAGCGGCCGCCCCACGATGGTGAAGGGAAGCCCATACCCGCCTTGGAGCGGGACGCAGCACGCCGCGCTCGCCGATTCAACGCCTGGTAGAAGGCGCAAGCGCTCGACTCCGTCGCGCACGACCTGATTGGCGGAGGCTGCCGTCCGGAACCGCGGTCCACCGAACGACATGCGCATGGTCAGAATGTTGTGGGGGTCGAAGCCCGGGTTCACCGCCCCAAGCGCCAGGGACGTGCGGATGAGCAGCGCCGCCCCGATGAGCAGCACGATGGCCAGGGCGACCTCGCCAACCACGAGGAGCGAGCGTGCCCGAGTGTGACGAATGGTCCCTCCCGACCTGCCGCTTTCCTTCAAGGCCGTGCTGAGGCTCGCGCGAGTTGCATGAAGTGCAGGAACGAGACCAAAGAGCAGCCCGGTCGCGATCGAGACGAGCAGCGCGAACGCTGCCACCCTCCAGTCGAGCGCGGCGAGCGATCCGTCCTGCCCGATTCGCGGGAGGCCCGCCGTGTTGATGCTGAGCAGCGCGCGAATACCGATCACACCGAGAAGCAAGCCCAGGCCGCCGCCGACGAGCGATAGGACGACGCTTTCGGTCAGCAGCTGACGGACCAGGCGCCCGCGGCCCGCCCCGATGGCGGCACGTATGGCGATCTCGCGTTTCCGCGCGGCCGCGCGTACCAGGAGCAGATTGGCGACATTGGCGCAGGCAATCAGCAGCACGAAGCTGACGGCCCCGAGCAGCAGCCAAAGGGTCGACCGCACACTCGACACGAGCGCCTCGCGAATCGGCGTGACCGTGAAGCCCTGTTGGGGCGGCAGCGCGTTGGGAAACGCTGTGCGAAACTCGTTCTCCGAAGCCTGCAGGCGCGCGCGGGCCTGCGCGAGCATCACACCCTGCCTGAGCCTGGCCGCGGCGACGAAGTAGTGACCCTGGTCGCGACTATTGGGATCGAGCTGGAATGGAATCCAGAGCTCGGGCGGTGGACCCACCTCGAAGTCTGCAACGCTGAAGCCGGGTCCGATAATGCCGACGACGAGGTATGGCTCGCCGTTGATCGACAGCGACCGGCCGATGATAGCCGGGTCGCCTCCGAAGCGACGGGTCCACAGTCCGTGGCTGAGCACGAGGACCCTGTCTCCCCCCGGCCGGTCTTCCTCGGCTGTGAAGGTGCGGCCTCTCAGAATGGGTGCACCGAGCAGCCGGAAATAGTCGGCGCTGACCTGACCTGCACGCAGCTGTTCGGGGACTTCACCACCCGTGTAGTTGACGGCGTTTGTCCGGAACGCGGCGGCGTCCTGGATGACCTCCGTCAGGCGGGTCCAGTGCGCGAACTTGGCGGGGGACGCCGCCGGGAACGGCCCCTGAGGCGTGGCGTTCATGAACATGACGAGGCGGTCCGGGTCCGGAAAAGCCGCCGGTCTCAAGAGCACCGCGTTCACGACCGTGAAGACGGCGACCGTCGTGCCGATGCCCAGCGTCAGCGCCGCCACGGCGGCGAACGTGAACGTCGCGCTTCGCCAGAACATTCGAACGGTCTGAATCAGATCCTGACGCAGCGTTTCCACGGGTTCTTCAGCAGTCTTTCAGGAATTAGACGAGCTGAGGGCTGGAAATGGTCTCAAGCTGCCGCCCGCAAGGGAATGGAGGCCGCCCGGGCCCGGCTCTTGCTTAAAAAATCGCGGGTTTCTTGAGATCCGGCATGTCCGACGACTGCACGCCGAACGATTACAATTCTGCCCCGCCAGAGGACAAAACCGATAGGGGGACCCCCGGCGGGGCGTCTGCCGTCGAGGACTGGCTCAACCTGCTTGCCCGCGCCGTCCGCCAGTGCCACACCTACCCGATCACCAGCCCGATGTGCCTTGAAGCGCTCACATCCTGTCACCATGCGCTGGCCTCGCTCGAGAGTCAAGCCCGGATCTCCTTCCGTGTCGAGCCCCACGGGCTCATTTTCGATGACACGAGCATCGGCGCCGGCACGATTGTCGAGCAGGAGATCGTGCGCCGGCTGCACCGGGCGAACGTCGCGTCGGTGACCTTCGATCGGGGGGCATCTCTCCGGGATCTGACGAGGTTCTGCGAAAACCTCGTCCGCTCCGAGGCGTTGGTCCAGTCCAAGACGACTCTGGCGGATCTGCTGCTCGAGCACGGCATCGACGCGATCACGGCGGACATGGCCCATCGACCCGAGGTGCTCGACCTTGGGGCTCCGCACGCGGCGCGCCTTCAACTCGTGGAGGCCGAACGGCGTCGCAGACGCAGCCTGCCGGGCGCAGGCCCCGTCTCTCACTTGTACCCACCCGACAAGGGGTGGGTCAGGCTCGATCCCGCGAGCCGGCTGGGTCCCGTGTCGCTCATTGATCTCGCCATTCTCGTCGACGACCCCATTGACATCGCGACGATGCTGCTGCGCCTCACCGACGATGATCCAGACGTCAGTCAGGCTCGCGAGGCGGCGCTCGTGCAGAAGTTCAGCGACGTGGCCAATGTCTTCTCCTCGATGGAGCCGCAGCTGGCGCGCGTCATGTTCTCGAAGCTCGCGCGAGCCGTGCTGAATCTCGAGCCCGATCGCCGCGAAGCCCTGCTGCGACGCACGATCCTGCCGGGCCTGCTCGACGGCGAGCCTTCGGGCGTCGTGCTTCGCGATTTTCCCGACTTGGATCTCGCGGAGTCGCTGTGCCTGCTGCTCGACCTCGAGACCGCCGCGCCTGAGGTGCTGGCGACCGCTCTGGATCGGCTCGATCTGCCGTCGGCGCGCCGCGATGGCCTCGTGCCGCTTCTCGAGGCCCAGCTCCAGGTCAGAAGGGGGAACGCGGGCGAACGCGCCCGTCCGGACACATCGGCGGATCGCTACGCGCGTCGACTGATCCGCGTCGACTCACCTGAAACGCGAAGCCTGGCCGAGCTCTCGGCGTTCGATCTGTCGATCGATCAAGCAACGGGCGAGACCCTGGAGGCCGTCGGTGCAGCGGTCGCAACCGGGGAGGTCGTGGTCACCGAGCTTCAATGCCTTCGGGCGCTGGTCAGGCTCGAACCCAGCCCCAGTGTGGCGAGAGCGCTCCTCGAACGCGCCCTGCCGGTCCTTGCGTCGCTGCACCGTAGCCACCGGTGGAGCGATCTGGCATCCCAGATCGCCGAGTACTTACGCGCGGCCGATCTCATTGGTCCGTCAAGGCCAGACGTGGCGGAGGCCATCACCGAGACCCTGACCAACTTCTGGACGCCCGATCGTGCGAGGCGTGTCGCCGGCATGCACAGCGCCGAGGGCACGGATCGCGCGGCCGCGGTCCAACTGGTCGAGGCGAGTGGAACGACCATTGCGCCGGCGATGTTGCGGCTGCTCAACCAGCCAGCCGGTGATCTCGCCGATCGCGGCGTCGTAACGCTCCTGTGCGAGCACGCGAAGCGGTTTGCCCCCGTTCTCGTCGCGGGACTCGACGAATGCAGCGATCGCGCGGCTCACGTGCTCGTCCGGGCGCTCGGTTTCGCCGGTCCCGGGTACGAGAAGGCTGTCGCCAGTCAGTTGGACCGTCGCGACGAGCAAGGCGATCGTGAGGCCCTGCGGGCGCTCGTCCGAATCGGGAGCGCCAGGGCCGCAGGGGTCGTCGCCGGGCATCTGATGAACGGCAACGCCGGCGCGAAGGCGGCGGCGGAGGAAGCGCTCTGGCATTTTCCGCCTGCGCATGTCGCCGCGCAAGTGCGCGATCTCCTGGCGCACCGCGAGTTCGTACGACAGCATCCGGACATCGCGGTGCGACTCCTCGACCGCGCCGCTCAGTCAAGGCCGGCCGGCCTCGAAGCGGTCCTCACCGGCCTCACGCCGTTCCGTTTCTGGTTCTGGAGCCCGAGCCTGGTTCGCGTCTCGCGCAAGGCGAGGGTGCTGCTCGCACGATGACGCCTGCCACGCTCTCGGACCCGGTCGGCGTCCTCAAGGGATTTGCGAGCCTGCGCCGACTGGCCGGCACCTACCCGGCGGGCCATCCGATGATCACCCGGAAAGTTCAGGAGCTGGACGAGACGATCCAACGCTACCTCGAGCGAAGCCCAACGCTTCGGGTCGAAGTGATTCACGGCAAGGTGTTCCTGGACGGTGCCTCGTTTGACAGCGACGAGCCCGGCAACGCGCAGGTGATCCATGACCTGTCGGAGCTGGGCGTCGATAGCCTCCATATCCATGCCGGCGTCGAACCAGAGGAGCTCCTTCGCGTCGCCGAATTCCTCTGGCAGTTCAAGGAGGGGCCGGTCAGCTCGCCCATCGCGGACCAGTTGCTCCAGCGCGGCGTGCGTCACGTCAGCATTGGGAGCCTGGTGCCTCTTGATACGCGCTGGCGCGCAGAGCAGTGGCCAGACGCGCCCGTCGGTCCGCTCGATCCGGCCTATGCCGAGTCGCTTCGTCGCACCCAGGACACGTTCGACGCGGTTGCGTCGGGCGAGCCCCTGAAGCCGGTCACGATTCGAGACCTGGTCAAGCTGCTCGTCCACGAGGTCGCCCGCAGTAACGCCGCGCTCGCGCAGATCCTCGCGGTGAAGCAATACGAGAACCTCACCTATTGCCACTCGGTCAATGTCGCCATCCTCAGCCTGCTGATCGCCAGACAGCTCGCGCTCGACGAGGCCACTACCGGAGCCGTGGTCGAGGTCGCGCTGCTCCACGACATCGGCAAGACGCGCGTTCCGCTGGGCGTCTTGAAGAAGCCCGGCACCCTCAATAAGCGCGAGCGGAAGTTGATGGAGGCGCACACGGTTCTGGGGGCGGAGATTCTGGCTCAGGTGGACGGCCTCCACCCACTCGCGCCCACCGTGGCGTTGGAGCATCACCGGGCCGTTGTCGGCACCGGCTATCCGGATCTGGGAGACGGGGTGGTGCCGCACCCGTTGAGCCAGATTGTCTCGGTCGCCGATGTCTACGAAGCCATCACCGGCGCCCGGTCGTATCAGGCGCCGATGTTGCCCGAGCACGCGTGCCTGGTCCTCGCGCGGCTGGCGGGCGCGAAGCTCAACACCGCGATCGTGAAGGCGTTCGTCAATGCGGTGACCTTCTTTCCGTTGGGGTCGATGGTGCGAACGAACCACGGGGAGGTGGGGGTCGTGGTTCGGACCAACCGTGCCGATCCCCTTCACCCTGTGATTACCGTCACGGGCGCAGACCTCTCGCCGTCTTCCGGTGAGATCGACACGAGCGCACGAACAGCGACAGGCGAGTACGAGCGGCATATCGTGGAAACGCTCATGCCGCCGGCCCACCAGCAGGAAGGAGCGGCCGGCCAGCAGTAAGATGGGTCCTTTCCGAATCGGTCGGGAAGGGGAACCATGCCAACTGGCGCGCAGCTGCTCGTCGGTTCACTCAAAGTTCACGGTGTAGACACCATCTTCGGTGTCCCTGGCATCCACAACCTGTCGATTTACGACGCGCTCGTAGACGAGAGGGCGATCCGAGTGGTGACCACACGCGACGAACGGGGAGCGGGTCACATGGCCGACGGCTATGCTCGCGCAACCGGGAGGCCGGGTGTGTGTCTGACGGTGCCCGGTCCTGGCGTGACCAATGCGCTGACTGCCATCGGCGAAGCCTACGCGGACTCTTCTCCCGTGCTTCTGCTCGCGAGCCAGCTTGCCAGCGACACCGTGGCCATGGACCGCGAAGATTTCCACCAACTGCGGGACGCGGACGGCGTACTCCGGTCCGTCACACAGTGGGGAACCCGGCCGGGGCGGGCGCAGGACATCGGCTCAGCGGTTGACGAAGCGTTCCGACGGTTCTCGCTGTGCCGCCCTCGTCCCTGTTACCTGGATCTGCCGATGGATCTGCTCGGCGCGACGGTGGAGGCGCGCGCCGACCCGGTTCGGGCGCCCGCGCCCGGCCGTACCGCACCTTCGTGGCCGGAGGTCGAACGCGCTGTAGGCTTGCTGGCGACTGCCAGGCGGCCCCTGTTGGTCGTCGGCGGAGGCGCGTGGAAAGCCGGACGCTCCGTCTGCGCGCTCGTCGAGCAGCTGGCCATTCCGGTCATGATGACCAGTTCTGGCAAGGGCGTCGTGCCCGAAGATCATCCGCTCTCGCTCGGCGACGGCTGGATGGCTCACCAACTTGGACGGGAGGCCCTGGAAGGCGCCGATGTCATTCTGGCCGTGGGCGTGCGTTTCGGGCCGCTGACGACCAGTTGGTGGACGCGGACGATCGGCGGACGGCTCATCCACGTGGATCTGGACGCAACCGAAATCGGCAAGCAAACCCCGGCTGCAATCGGCATCGTCGGTGACAGCGCGGAGGTGGTCGAAGCGCTGGTGACCGAGGCTCGCCAGCGTCAGGTCGCGAAGCCGGCTCCCTGGCTGGATGTCGTCGCCGTGCGCGAGCGGCGCCGCGCGGCCATCAGGGAGCGCGCGCCTGATGCGGTGGCGACGCTGGAGGGGCTGCGCCGCGTGCTGCCGGACGACGCGCTGGTGTTCAACGACATCAACGGCATTGCCTGCTGGGGTGCCGGCGCGTTTGTGTGTCGCCGGCCGCGCACGTTCCACTATCCGATCGGCTTCGGCTGCCTCGGGTTTGCGTTGCCGGCGGCTATCGGTGCGAAGCTGGCCCGTCCCGAGGTCCCGGTCGTGGTTCTGTCTGGCGACGGCGGCTTCCTGTTCAGCGGTCACGAGCTGGCGACCGCGGTCAAGGAAAAAGCGGCGGTTGCCATCGTCGTGTTCAACGACAACGCCTACGGCACGATCAAGGCCGATCAACATCACCGTTATCCGGCTCGCCCGATCGGCGGGGAGTTGCGCAGCCCAGATTTTGTGCGCTACGCGGAGGCGTTTGGCGCGATCGGCTACCGGGTCGAATCGGTGCACGACGTACCGGGGGCCGTCGCCATGGCCCTCGGGCACGATCGGCCCACGCTCATCGAGGCTCCGTGTCCGCAGGCGCTGCCGCCGTGGATCGAGACGGAACCATGAACCTGGTCATTTGAATCGTCTCGGCATCTGGTCATCTGGTCATCTGGTGACCGTGCCCTCCGTCGGGGGCGCGTCCGAGCTGCCCGCCGTCTGGGGCCGGGCGAGGAACTCGCGCACGACGGTTCTCACGTCCCGATGCTCGACGTCGACGGCCGCGTTCAGCCTTCGCATGTCCTGATCGGAGATCTTTCCTGCCAGGCGTGCAAGCGCACGGCCGATCGAGGGCTCCCGCAGGAGCGTTGCGATGCGAACGACCGGGACGGCGTCGTACGGAGGGAAGTAGTGCCGGTTGTCCTCGAGCATGACCAAATCGAGCGTGGTGATGAGCGCGCTCGTCCGGTCGCCGGCGATCACGTCGACCTGCCCGTCGGCGAGCGCGCGGTAGATGAGCGACAGGTCCATGGCTCGCGGCTGCGAGCCAAACCTGAGGCCGTAGGCTCGTGCGAGCGCCCCGTAGCCGTCTTCGCGTTGGAGGAACTCGTATCCGAATCCCGGTGTCCATCGAGCGGCTACGGACCGCAGATCCTCGATAGTGCGGAGACCGGCCGTTCGCGCATCCTTGCCCCGAACGAGGATGGCAAACGTGTTGTTGAAGCCGAGCGGACGAGCCACCGTCAGGCCGGCGCGGGCATATAGCTCGCGAGCGCGGAGGAGCGCCTGCTCGGAATCGTGAGGCACCTCCTGGTGAAACACGGCCGTCACGGCGGTGCCCGTGTACTCCACGTACACATCAAGGTCCCCGGTCCGAAGCCCGCGATCACAGACGAAGGTGCCGCCCAGATTCAGCTTCCGCACGACCGGGACCTGCGACTCTGCCTCGATCGCCTGCGCGACGAGCTCGCCCAGAATGACCTGTTCGGTGAAGTTCTTGGAGCCGACGACGATCGAGTCCGCCCCCGTGCCGGATCGCGCCGCGACCAGCAGCACGAGGAGCAGCGCCGCCCCGGCAGCGATCGAAACAAAGCCGGCTCCTCGCTGACGTGAGTGGGCGAGCCGACGTTCCGTCCATGCCAGCAAACCGTCGGCGGCCAGCGCGAGCACCGCGGCCGGAATGGCGCCAGCCAGAATCGTCGTCGTATCGACCATGGACAGACCGCGAAAGATGTACTCGCCCAACCCGCCCGCGCCGATGGCTGCCGCGATCGTCGCCGTGCCCACGCCGATGACCGTGGCGACCCGAACACCGGCGACCATCGACGGCAGGGCGAGTGGCAACTCGACCAGCCACAGCAGCTGGCGCCGGGTCATCCCCATGGCCGTCCCCGCTTCGACGACGGCGGGATCCACGCCTTGGATACCGGTGATCGTGGTGCGCATGATCGGCAGCAGGGCGTAGATCGAGAGAGCGACCAGGGCCGTTCGCGGTCCGATTCCTCCAACAAGTGGAAGCGGCAGGAGGAATCCGAGAAGGGCCAGGCTCGGCACCGTCTGCGCGACGTTGGCCAGGAGGACCAGCGAGCGACCCGCGCGTGGCCGCCTTGCGGCCAGGACGCCGGCCGGGACGCCAAGGGCGACCGCCAGGCTCGTGGACACGACGACCAACAGGAGATGCTGCTCGACGAGTACTGCGAGCTCGCCGCGCCGCGACAGCCAGAAATCGATGAGCGTCATGACGCGGTAGGATTCGTGCTGGGAATCGTCGATACGCTGTCGATCAGCTGGCGGATCAGCGGGGCGGTTGATTTCACCACGCGCTCAGGTGTGTCGCAGACGACCAGGTGCCCCGCATCGATGACAGCCAGCCGCCGACCGAGCATGCAGGCTTCAGCCATGTCGTGAGTCACGATGATCACGGTGGTCCGAAGCTCGGCCTGGATGCGTACGAATTCCTGACGGACCTCGGCCCGCGTCAACGGATCGAGAGCCCCGAAGGGTTCGTCCATCAGGACGACGGGTGGATCGACGGCGAGCGCGCGCGCGACGCCCACGCGCTGTCGTTGTCCGCCCGAGAGCTGGTGCGGGTACCGGCTGCCGTAGCTGTCGGGTGGAAGACCAACGAGCTCCAGAAGCTGATGGGCTCGTGCACGACGTCGCTCGGCCGGCCACTGCTCGAGGCGCGGAACAATCGCGACGTTGTCCTCCACCGTCATGTGCGGAAACAGGCCGACATCCTGAATGACGTAGCCGATGCGCCGCCGCAACTGAATCGGATCCCATTGTCTCGTGTCGCGTCCCTCGACAACAACGGTCCCCGACGTCGGCATGAGGAGGCGATTCACGAGCTTGAGGATGGTGGTCTTGCCGACGCCGCTTCGACCGACGATGGCCAGGACCTCCCCGGCCTCGACCGACAGCGTGAAGCCGTCCAGGACAGGCGGGCGGTCGGCATGTCGAAAGCCGACGTCTTCGAACCGCACGAGCACGACTACCGGACCGTTCGCGCTGGCTCGGGGCGTCCAGCGCCAGCCTCGACCAGCATCAACGCAAACCGATCGCGGTCGTCAATCCAGTGCGACGCCGGCGAGAAGCCTGCGTGACCGAGCATGCGTCGCAGGTCGCGGGGCTCGTACTTGTACGAGCTCTCGGTCCAGATCGATTCGCCTTCCTCGATGGTGAATTCCAGCTCGGTCGCTTCCACCCGGACCGTGTGACGCCGCAGGCACGTCAAGTGCATCTCCACGCGCGACTCCGCCCCGTTCCACCGCGCTTGGTGCGTGAACGCGGCGAGATCGAACGTGCCTCCCAGCTCCCGATTGATCCGCACGAGCAGGTTGCGGTTGAAGGCGGCGGTGACGCCGAGCGGGTCGTCGTACGCAAGCAGAACGAGCGGTTCGGGCTTGACCAGGTCGGCGCCCAGCAGGAAGAAATCGCCGGGTCTCAGGGCGGTACGAATCTCGCGCAGGAACTCCTCGGCCCCGGGTGGATCGAAGTTGCCCAGGTTCGAGCCGAGGAAAAGCGCCAGCGTCCGAGCCGGCGTGTCGCCGCGTGCCGAGAGCTCGCCGAGCCCGGCCTCGTAGGTCGTCTGGTGGGCGACGACGCGCACCTGCTCGAGCCCGCTGAGCGCGCGTGTGGACTCGGCCAGCGCGCTCGGCGACACGTCGATCAGGTGCAGATCGAGCGGCCCGGTCCTCGTTCGCTGGTCGAGGAGCGTCTGCAGCTTGTCGCCGCTGCCGCATCCGAGCTCGATGATACGCGCGAGCGGGTCGACCGCCGTCAGAATGTCCCGCCCGTGTCTGATCAACAGTCGCGTCTCGGCCCGCGTGATCGGGTACCAGGGAAGGCGACAGATTGCCTCGAAGAGCGACGAACCGAGCTCGTCGTAAAGATAACGCGACGGGAGCTGGCGCGGCTCGAGCGACAAGTAGTAGCGAACGTCGAGCGCGAACTTGCTGTCCCGATCGCCGCCTGCGCTCGTACGATCAGAAGGGACGAGACGGACCACCATGGGGGGAGCCTCCGGGTGTCACGCATCGGAACGTCGCGTAGACGTATGGGTAGCGCGTGCGGAACCAGTTGCGGAAGGTCGGTCGTAGCAGCTCGCGAGCCGTGGCCGGCGACGCTCCCTTCATCACGGCGTGCGCGCCGTCGAAGAAATCGGCAGAGTACTCAGGGTAGGACGGGATGGGCACGAATCCCGGAAACGACGTGAAGGGCGTGCCGGTCCACTCCCAGCCGTTGCCCATCAGAGCGTATGCGCCCCACGCGCTCCGGCCTGCCGGATGCCGCGTTACCGGCTCCGGATCCCAGCTCGTGAAATCGAAGACACCTTGCGATGGCCCGGGTTCGGCCTCACCCCAGGGATAGCGACGCTCGGCCCCCTCCGGCGTACCGAACGCCGCCCGCTGGAATTCGGCCTCGGTCGGCAGACGGCGACCTTGCCAGCGCGCAAAGGCGCAAGCTTCGGTCTGGCTGACATATACGGGCCAGGCTAGCGGCAGAGGTACCAGGTCGAACATGCCGCGCCAGAACCACTCGCCCTCCTGACGTTCCCAGAAGAGAGGGTGTCGAATCTTTTCCTCGTTGATCCACTGCCACTCTTCCCCGGTCCACCAACGGGCGTCGTCGTAACCGCCGGCCTCCACGAACTCCAGATACCGGCCGTTGGTCACATTGTGACGATCGATCGCGAAGCGCTCGACGTGAACCCTGTGGCGCGGGCGCTCGTTGTCCCAGGCAAACGGCAGCGCCGTCTCTTCGACGCCGAGCGTGGCCGGGCCAGCCTCGATCTGTATCAGCTCGTTCGCGGGCACCTCGTTGCCAACAGACGGCACATAACCAGAGGGAGGCCGCTTCTGAGCAAGGGGAAGCCGGTGCCACATATACAGCAGCGTTTCCTGGTGCATCGCCTCGTGCTCGAGGATGCTGAAGGCGGCCTCCGCACGTTGAAGCAGGGGATGCCCCGGTCGTTCGATCTCCGCGTTGGCGAGTGCGTCGAGCACCTGCCGATCCGCTTCTGCCGCAAACTGCTGCACGACCGAGCGTGCGGGCCACGCGGATGGACTGGCCGCCGAGGCGGGCTCGGTCCCGGATTCCGCTGGATCTATCCCGCGAGCGAAGAGGGTTTCGAGGCGCGCGTCGATGCTCGGTCGCCCCAGGCCCTTCTTGACGAGCGTATTGAAGCTGAACGCCGGGAGATGGCCCTCATAAAAGACGATCGGGTGGCGGAGCGCAATCGGTTGTGCGTAGTACGCATCTTCGGCGAGCAGGTCGAAGAGCGCGGCCGATCGCTGCCGGTTTCGGATATACCACGCCACCAGGGCGTTTCGATCCAGGAGGGAGGCTCGACCGTTCGTCCCGGGCATCTTGGAGGCTCGATCATATAAGGAAAGCCCCGCAGCGGTCGTGCGGGTTCGACGAAAAAGCCGTCGTTCGCCTCCAATATTCCTGTAGACTGCTGATGATCAGCCACTTGCGGAAAAGGAGTCTCCAGATGGGCCGACGATTCTTTGCGTCAATCAGCGCCATCGCCCTTGCTTTCATCTTCGCCTCGCTCGCACCAACCGTGGTCGCGGGTCAGGGTTCGAAGGCGAAGGCGTGGTCGGCGCCTCGAACCGCCGACGGCCAGCCCGACCTTCAGGGCGTGTGGGCGAACAACGTCGCTACCCCTTTACAGCGGCCCAAGGCGCTCGAGGGGAAGACCACATTGACCGATGAAGAGTTCATCGCGCTCAAGTCGGCAGCGGCCCAGCTCTTTGACGGCGGTGGCGACGCCGCATTTGGAGATAGCGTATTCGACGCCGCGCTGGCCAAGGCGAAGACGTTCGTGTCGAAGGACGGCAAGACCGGGGACTACAACCAGTTCTGGCTCGTCGATCGAGACTTCGATCGCCGGACGTCGCTCATTACGGATCCAGCCGACGGAAGAATTCCTGCGCTGACCAAGGAAGGCGCCGACAGAGCGGCGGCTGCGGCGCGACGGAGGACCGGCGAGGGCGTCCTCGATGCGGGTAAGGCTGACACGTGGGAGGATCGTGGACTGGGTGAGCGGTGCATCAGTTTCGGTGCTCCGAGGATTGGCGCCGGCTACAACAGCTACGTCCAGATCTTCCAGACCAAGGACTACGTCGCGATTGGGATGGAGACCATTCACGACGCACGTATCATCCCACTGGACAACCGCCCGCACGTTTCGTCCGGCGTCCGTCAGTGGCACGGCGACTCACGGGGCCGCTGGGAGGGCGACACGCTCGTCGTGGACACCACCAACTACTCCTCCAAAGCCGCGCTGATGAACGCCACCGACAAGCTGCACATTACGGAGCGCTTCACTCGGGTCAGCCCCACGACCATCAACTGGGAAGTCACCTTTGACGATCCGGCGACGTGGACCAGGCCCTGGACCCTGATGATCCCGCTCAGGCACTCGAACGACGCCATCTACGAGTATGCGTGCCACGAGGGGAACAGTGGTCTCGAGGGTATCCTCGCCGGCGCCCGTACCGAAGAGAAGAAGGCCGCCGACGCGGGCCGAGGCAAGAGCTCGAAGTAGCCCGTGCTCAGAGCGCCGTCGGATTCGAAGCTGGGGCGATGGCCAACGACGACCGTTTCGCCGACCGACCTCACGATTGGCGTCAACGGCGTCGTGCGTCCGGCAAGAGGGCAGGGGGGCGGGCCTCCGTGCTCTTCCAGCGACTATCGGTTGGAGGTTGCTCTCGAACCTGCCAATCCCGATCAGATCATCTTTCAAGAAAGCATCGCGGACATTGGACCTCCGTCGGGCCTTGATGTTGGCTGCCGTCACCTGGCCATGATGTCAGGCGACGGCAATGAGGTCAGTCGACGATGGCTTGCATGACGGCGTTCTCGAAGTCGCGGCTCAGCTGGCCGACGGGCTCCTGAATCATCAGGAGACCGACAAGCTGCTCCTTACGGTCCACCCAGAAGTGTGTGCCGAACGCGCCATCCCAGCCGAAGCTGCCGTTTGACTCACGACGGCCGGCGGCAATGTTGTCGAGCACGACCTCGACGGTCAGACCGAAGCCCATTCCGCGAAGCCCCCTGGCCGACCCGACGCCGCCGTACAGATCCCCGACATGGTTGGAGGCCATCAGATCGACGGTCCGAGGGCTCAGGAAACGCTTTCCGTTGAGCGTGCCGCCGTTGACGAGCATCTGCGCGAACTGGATGTAATCGTCCGCGGTCGACCACAGCCCGCCGCCGCCGGCAAAGAGCGTCTTCGTGGCGAGCCAGTTTGGCGTCTCTATCCGCTCCAACCCTGTCGGCGTCCGGCGATAGAGCGTGACGACGCGGGACATCTTGTCGTCGGCCGCGTAGAACGCGGTGTCCTTCATGCCCAGGGGATCGAAGACTCTCTGCTTCAGAAACTGGTCGAAGGTCAGGCCCGACACGATCTCGACAATCCGGCCCAGTGTATCGATCCCCGCCAGACCGCTATAGCGCCACTCGGCGCCAGGCTGGAAGTCGAGCGGTGCGCCACCAAGGCGCGTGACGTAGTCCACGAGCGCCTTGGAGGCATCGCGCGGCGCGACGCGCTCGGTTTCCCGTGCCGCCGCTCCGCCGCTCCCCAAACCGGAGGTGTGTGTCATGAGGTCGCGAATCGTGATCTCTCGATCCGTCGGCACGGTGTAGACCTCCGGCTCGCGCGGCGGCTGTGGCGCCCCTCCAGCCCCTCGCGCGGCCGCCACTGGTTTGGCGATCGCCACCTTCTGGCCCTTGAATTCAGGGATGAATCTCGACACCGGATCGGAGAGGCGTAACTTGCCTTCCTCCATCAGCATCAGAATCGCCACGCCGGCCACGGGCTTGGTCATCGACGCCATGCGAAAGATGGCGTCCTTTCGCATCGGCGTCTTGGCTTCGAGATTCATCAGACCCTGGGCCTCGAAGTGCGCCACTTTCCCCCTGCGTGCCACCATCGTGACCGCACCGGTGATCTGCTTGGTGTCGATGTACTGGCGAACGACGTCGTTGATGCGGTGGAGGCGCTCCGCTGACAAGCCAAGGTCTTCGGGATTGCCTGTCGGCACGAACCCGGTGGCCAATACCAGAGCCAGCAAGGGAATGGCGAGACGACGGATGAGAGCCATCTTCACAAGAGCTCCTTTCGTGGGCGCAGTGGGAGCCGCACGCACGAGGGAGATTATAGACACTATGGACGCGGCAAGCCTGGACTGGCTCACTCTCACCTCGGTCGAGAAGCGCCGATGGCCGTCCTCGAAGACCTCCACGCGGTGCTGGCCGGGCTTGATGACGATGACGTGGTATGCGTCAGCTTCAACGTCGACCCGGCGGAGGTAGACGTTGTCGTGAACCGTCCGATAGCCCTCGAGGAGAGCTCACGGCGTCGCGAGTTGAGGACTGGCGACGTTCCGCCAGTCGCAGACGGCGGCGGCGGCAGTAGAATCGCCTACGTGAAATGGCGGGTGATGAGCCAATGACTCAATGATGCAGATGACCAGATGACGAGATGACCAAATGACCACATTCACGCAGGCCGGATAGGCCGCTCGGGATGGATCTGGGGCTCGCGGGCAAGAACGTCTTCGTCACGGGCGGCAGCAAGGGTATCGGACTGGCTTGCGCCAGGGCTTTCGTGGCCGAAGGCGCGAAGGTCGCGATTGCGTCCCGCTCAGAGGCGAATCTGTCGGCGGCGCGCGCCGTCATGCCCTCGGTGGTGACCGTTGCCGCTGACCTCGTCTCGAGCGAAGCGGCACTAAAGGCGATCGAAACCGTCGAACGGCAGCTGGGCCCGATTGACGTCCTCGTCACCAGCGCGGGCGCCGCGAAACGCACACCGCCAGACGAGCTCACACCCCTTGCCTGGCATGCCGCCATGGACGCCAAGTATTTCAGCTACGTCCACGTGATCGACCCGGTCGTCAAGCGAATGGGCGGGCGGGGACGCGGCGTGATTGTGAACATCATCGGCAACGGCGGGAAGGTCGCCGCGGCGACGCATCTGCCAGGCGGTGCGGCCAACGCTGCGCTGATGCTCGTGACCGTCGGCCTGGCCCATGCGTACGCGTCGCGAGGTGTGCGGGTGCTCGGCATCAACCCGGGGCTGACGAACACGACTCGAGTGGCTGAGGGGCTGAAGGCCGAAGCGGCCCTGCTCGGCGTGGGCGACGCGGAAGCCCTCCAGCGCGCCATTGATCGCGTGGCTCTCGGTCGGATGGCGGAGCCGGAGGAAATTGCGA
>Ga0066710_100000948_pt1 | contig 19983 bp, 19 predicted proteins | sample GraSoiAngelo_159_FD_79666 | JGI IMG/M metagenome (GOLD analysis project Ga0066710, IMG submission 79666) | Grasslands soil microbial communities from the Angelo Coastal Reserve, California, USA - 14_1009_16_40cm | ecosystem: Environmental > Terrestrial > Soil > Grasslands | place: USA...
ACGAGCGTCAGGCGACGCTCCTTGTGCGGGTCAAGCCACGACAGGTGCAGGTGGGCAACGATGCCCGAGGGGAAGCGCAGATAGCAGAACACGACGTCCTCGACACCCTCGCGCACGTAGGAGGCTCCCTGGGCCAGGCATTGCTCCGGCTCTTCCCCGACGAGGTACAGCACCACCGACACGTCGTGCGCGCCCAGGCTCCACAGGGCGTTCTCGTCGGCCCGCAGCTGCCCGAGGTTCACGCGGTTGCCGTAGATGTAGTACAGCGCTCCGAGCTCGCCCGAGTCGACCAGCTCCTTCAGCCGGCCCACCGCGGGGTGGAACTCGAGCAGGTGGCCGACCATCAGCGTCTTGCCCGCGCGCGACGCCGCGGCGGCGGCCGCCTCGGCCTCCACCGCGCGCGTGGCCAGCGGCTTCTCGACGAAGCAATGCTTTCCCGCTTGCAGCACCGACGCGGCCAGCTCGGCGTGCGTATGGACCGGCGTCGCGAGCAGGACCGCGTCCAGGGCCGGGTCCTCGAGCAGCTCCGAGAGCTCGCCCGTTACGCGCGCGCCCGCGAACGCGCGCTCGGCACGCGCGCGCGCCTCCGGACGGTGATCGCACAGCCAGCGCAGCTCGCAGCCCGGGATGGCGGCGAGGTTGCGGGCGAGGTTGGGGCCCCAGTAGCCGAGCCCCACCACGGCCACGCGCTGAGGCTCGGCCCGCCCGTCGCCCCCGGGCGCGCCTCGAGCGACCGTGGCGGGCTGTCCGCGTCGGTCGCTCACAGGGCGCCGATCGCCTGCACGCAGCGCTCGGCCGCATGCCCGTCTCCGTAGAGCGCCGGCCTGTCGCTCGGCGGCCGCTGCTCGAGCGCCGCCAGCGCGGCGTCGGCGTTGAGGTCCACCAGCGTGTTCCAGCCCGCGGCCACCGTCTCCACCCACTCGGTGTTGGCGCGCAGCGTGAGGCAGGGCACCCCGGCAAGGTACGCCTCCTTCTGGACGCCTCCGGAATCGGTGAGCACTGCCCGCGCGTGCACGAGCAGGGCGCTGAACTCGCCGTAGCCCAGCGGCTCGCTGAGCAGCACGCGGGTGTCGCGCTCGAGCTCGCTCAGCATCCCCTCATGAAGCAGACGCGCGCGTGTGCGCGGGTGCAGCGGAAACACGACCGGCATCGGTAGCGCCCTCACGAGCTCCACCAGCGCGCGCAAGCGCTCGGGCGCGTCGACGTTGCCCGCGCGATGGGCCGTGAGCAGCAGGTAGCCACCCGGCTCGAGCCCGCGGGCGCGCACCGTGTCCACGTCATCACGCGCCGAGCGCGCGCGGCGCAGGGCCACGTCGACCATCACGTCGCCGACGAGCACGATCCTGCCCGGGACCGACTCGGCGCGCAGGTTCTCGGTCGCGGTCTGCGAGGCGCACAGCAACAGCGCGCCGATCCGGTCGGTGAGCACGCGGTTGAGCTCCTCGGGCATCGTGCGGTCGTGCGAGCGCATGCCCGCCTCGACGTGCACGAGCGGTACCGTGGCCTGTCCGGCCGCGAGCGCGCCCGCCAGCGTGGAGTTGGTGTCGCCGTAGACGAGCACGGCGTCGGGGCGCAGCTCCTCGAGTACCGGCCCCAGGGCGGCGAGCATGCGCGCGGTCTGGGCCGTGTTCGTGCCGCCGCCCAGGCCGAGCTCGCGGTCCGGGCGCGCGAGACCCAGCTCGGCAAAGAAGATGCGCGACAGCGAGTCGTCGTAGTGCTGGCCAGTGTGCACCAGGATCTCCTCGTGCTGTTTGCGAAGCAGCCCGGAAACGGCCGCGGCCTTGATGAACTGGGGTCGGTTGCCGACGACGGCGACGATCTTCACTCACCTCAGCCTATGCGGCGCGGGCGCGGACAACCCGGCCCGCCTCGCCGGTACTGGAGCAGAAGATGCTAAGTGGCATCTCGCAGCGGCCCCAACGGCTGGCGTCCCATGCGACAGCCGGAGTCGCCCGGCTGACGCCGCCTCGGCAGCTCAAAGCCGGTTCAGATCAGGCGGCGGCGCCGACGACCGCGCTTGCCCAGTCGATCACCGAGGTCGGCCGCACGATGTGGCGGTTCAGACCCAGCTCGCCGGGCTCGAGGCCCAGCGCGAGGCCCACGAGCTGAGGCAGGTGAAGCACCGGCAAGTCGAGCTCGCGGCCGACCGTCTGCTCGGCCAGAGGCTGCTGCAGATCGAGGTTCAAATGACACAGCGGGCAGGGGGTGACCAGGCAGTCCGCTTCGGCGTCGACGGCGTCGCCGAGGTGGCGCCCGGCCTGTCTCAGCGACGCCTCCTTGTTCATCGTGACGATCGGAAAACCACAGCACTTGCGCATGCCGGCGTACTCGATCACGGTGCCGCCCAGGGCCTCGATTAGCTGGTGCAGGTAGTGGTCGCGGGGATGCTCGCGATCGATCCCCAGGCGCTCGCGCGGGCGCACGATGTAGCAGCCGTAGAAGGGACCGACTCTGAGGTTGTACAGCGGACGCGTGACCAGCGAGCGCAGCCGCTCGAGCCCGATCTCCTCCACGAGCAGCCACAGGAAGTTCTTGTTGGTCAGGCCCCTCTCATAGCTCAGACCCTCGTCCGCGAGCGTCTCGTTGACGTGCGCACGGTACTCCGCGTTGGCGTCCAGGCGCTCCTGGCACTCGCTCTGCGCCCCCTGGCAGGTCGAGCAGATGTTGATCATCAGCTCGGCTCCGTCGACCTGCTGGGCGAGCGCGAACGTGCGCGCGTTCAGCGTGTCTGCCAGCTCCTGGTTGTGCTCGGCGATCACGCCGGCGCCGGTGCAGCAGGCGCGATCCAACTCGACCAGCTCGAGGTCGAGCAGCGGTGCCACCTTGGCCATCGACCCGTGCAGCTCGGGGGTAAAGCCGCGACTCACACAACCTGGCCAGTAGGCAACTCTCATCGCTCTGAGCTGTCCTCGCTCGGCGCGCCCTGCTCGCCGCCGCCGCCGGCTCCATGGGCGGGACTCGAGCCCGCCGCACCGCCGCCCGCCGCACCGCCCGACTCCTCCGCGGCGGGACCGGCGGACGCGCCGCTCGCCGCGCCGCCGGACGCACCCGCGGCGGCGCTGGCCGAGGGGAGATCGGGCGCGCCTTCGCTCGCGGCGTCGGCTTCGCCTGACGCGGGGCCGCCAGCCGCTGCCTCGCCGGCCGCGGCCTGCGCGACGGGCTGATCTGGCGACCCGGAGCGGTCGCGCGGTGAAGCCGGCTCGAGGTCCTCGTCGTAGCCGGTGATGAACAGGTTCAGCTCGTAGCGCTGCTCGCGCTCCTCGATCCGCTCGTAGATCCGGTGCACGCTTCGCAGGTCGGCCTTCGGCAGCTTGTGGCCGAGCACGGCCGTGCGCGGATCGAGCTTGCCGCGCAGCAGTCCCTTGGCGACCACCGGCAGCGAAGACAGCAGCTCCTTGCCGGCTGCCGGGTGGAACTTGCCAAACCACGAGTTGCCGCCGTAGGAGCGCGACAGCAGCTCGGCCTCGTGGTTGAGGCCGTAGTCGCGCACCAATCCAGTGAAGGCGGCCTCGTGGCGCTGGCCGTTGTTGCGGTCGACGATGTGGTGATCGCTTGTCGCGATGCGCCGCAGCCGCATGATCTGGCCCATCGGGTCGACATCCTTGGGGCAAGCATCGACGCAGTTGAAGCAGTGCGTGCAGTCGAAGATCCCGTGCGGGTCCTGGGCGAGGTCGTTGAGCCGCTCCAACTGCTGGTCGTCGCGCGGGTCGCCGACGAAGCGGTATGCCTTGGCCAGCGCGGCCGGTCCGATGAAGTCGGGGTCGACCTCCATCGACAGGCAGTCCGAGACACACGCGCCGCACTGGATGCAGGCCATCGTCTGGGTGACGTCGACCATGCTCTCGCGCGGCACCAGGTACTCGCGCTCGGGCACCGGCTGCTTGGCCAGCAGCCACGGCGTGACGCGCCTTATCTTCTTCCAGTGGACGGCGTCCATGTCCACGATCAGGTCCTTGAGGACGGGCATGTTGCCCATCGGCTCGACCTCGATCACCTCGTCGCTGCCGGTCCGCGCGGCCGCCTCGAGGTGCGTGTTGCAGGCCAGCGCGGGGGCGCCGTTGATGCGCACGCCGCATGAGCCGCAGATCGCCTGCCGGCAGGAGCAGCGGATACCGATCGAGCCGTCAACGCGGTCGCGCGCCTGCAGAATCCCCTCGAGCACCGAGCGATGGGGCTCAAGCTCGATCGTGTGCTGGTCCCAGTAGGGCGCCTGCCCGGACTCGGGGTCATAACGGCGCAGCCTCAGCGTGAACTGCTGCGCGGGTCTGTGCACCTCGGCCACTAGTACTTCCTCTCCTCGGGCTGCCACTGGGTGATCGTGACCGGCGAGTAGCTCACCCGGGGCCCGTCGCCGTTGAGCGAGATGTCGATGTGCTTGAGCCACTCGTCGTCGTTGCGCGCAGGGAAATCGGTGCGGAACTGGGCGCCCCGGGACTCGGTGCGCTCGAGCGCGGCGAGCACGATCGCCTCGGCGCAGTCGACCATGTAGCCGAGCTCGATCGCGCCCAGCACGTCCTGGTTGAAGACGGTGCCGCGATCGTCGATCCAGGCCTGCGCCGACTCCTCTTTGAGGCGTGCAACCGTCTCGCGCGCTCGCTCCAGCCCCTCCCGGCTGCGGAACACCGCCGCCTCGCGGTTCATCAGCTCGCCGAGCTCGTCCTTGATCTCCGAGACGCGCCTGCCCTCCCGCGGGCGCGAGATGATCGACTCGATCAGCTCGCTGTCCCGCCGCAGCGCGGCGACGGTGTCGGGCTCGGGCATGCCCATGCTGGCGGCGCGCGCCGCCGCGTGCTCGCCCGCGCGCCGCCCGAAGATGAGCGTGTCGAGCAGCGAGTTGGCGCCCAGGCGGTTGCCGCCGTGCACCGACACGCACGCCACCTCGCCGGCGGCGTAGAGCCCCTCGATCGGCGTACGCCCGTCTACGTCGGTCTTGACCCCACCCATTATGTAGTGCTGGCCGGGACGGATCGTGATCGGTTCGCGCGTGATGTCCACGCCGGCGAAGTCCTTGCCGAGGCTGACGATCTCGCGCAGCGCCTCCAGCGTGCGCTTGCGGGGCACGACCGTGACGTCGAGATAGAGGCCGTTTCCGTCTGGCCCCACGCCGCGGCCCTCGTCGATCTCGATCTGCTCCGCACGCGAGACCACGTCGCGTGAGGCCAGCTCCATCTTGTTGGGAGCGGACTTCTGCATGAAGCGTTCACCCTGGGAGTTGAGCAAGTGCGCGCCCTCCCCGCGCGCCCCCTCGGTGATCAAGATGCCGGTCTCGACCAGGCAGGTGGGGTGGTACTGGACCATCTCCATGTCCATCAGCGGTGCGCCGATGCGATACGCCAGCGCGATCCCGTCGCCGGTGACGATCAGGCCGTTGGTCGTCGGCTTGTACGCCTGCCCCGCGCCGCCGCAGGCGAGGATCACGTTCTTGGCGGTGAACGCCTCGATGCGTCCGCTGCGCACGTCCCGGGCGACGGCGCCGCAGCAGATGCCGTCCGCGTCCTGCAGCAGCGAGGTGGTGAACCACTCCTCGTAGGTGTCCACCGTCTCATGCCGTCGCATCAGCTGCTCGTACAGCACGTGCAGCATCGCCTGCCCGGTGATATCGGCGACGTATGCGGTGCGCTTCATCGACGCGCCGCCGAACGCGCGCAGGTCGAGCTCGCCGCGCTCGTTGCGATGGAAGGTGACGCCGATGTGCTCCAGGTGCATGACCTCGGCCGGTGCCTCCGCGCACATGATTTCGATCGCATCCTGATCGCCCAGGAAGTCCGAGCCCTTGACGGTGTCGTAGGCGTGCGAGCGCCAGTCGTCGTCGATGCTGATCGCGGCGTTGATTCCCCCCGCGGCCGCCACCGAGTGCGAGCGCACCGGATGGACCTTGCTCATCACCGCCACCGTCGCGCCCTCGCGCGCGGCCGCCAGCGCAGCCCTCTGGCCGGCGAGGCCTGCCCCGATGATCAAGACGTCGTGTGCTGGCATGTCTGGGAGGTCGTTGGCAAGCGGATGCTCGCCCGGAGGACTCTATAAGGCTGCTGCGCGCGGGCCGGTCGTGCCGGCGCCTACGTCGCCAGGCGCAAGGCCCGGCGCACCTGCCCGAGCGTGACCACGCCCTTGAGCACCCCCTCGTCGTCGACTGCCACCATCGCGCCCAGACGCGGCAGGCCCTCGGCGCCCAGCAGCGAGCCCAGCGGCTGCTCCTCATCGACGCGGACGGGCTCCTCATCGTCGAGCACTTCCGCCACCGCGAGCGCGGGACGACCGGCCGCGATCTCGGCGTCCACGCGTTGGCCGCGCACGATCCCGAGGAAGTGTCGGGCCGGGTCCACGACGGCGAACCACTGCCAGCGATAGCGCATGAAGAACTGCTCGTGGGCCTCCAGCAGGGTCGAGGACGAGGGGATCGTGACCGGCTCGCGATCCATCACGTCGGCGACGGTCAGGTTGTCGATGCGCCGGTTCAGCGACGCCTGCACGACCGCGGCGCTCGCCGACTGATAGAGGAAGAAGGCCAGCAGCATCGCCAGAAGCCCGCCGGAGCTGCCGCTCGCCAGCCCCCACAGGCCGAACAACCCGAGGAGCAGGGCGAAGCCCTGCCCCATGCGCCCGGACACGTTGGTCGCGCGGTAGCGATCGCCCGTGCGCCACCAGATGGCGGCGCGCGCGATCTTGCCGCCGTCCAGCGGGAAGGCTGGGATCAGGTTGAAGACCAGCACCAGCGCGTTGATCGTCGCCACCCAGCTCAGCCACACCAGCGCGGGGCTTGCCCGGACTCCTCCGGTGGCGAGCGCGGCTTCAAAGAAATGGCTGCTGTTGGTCGCCAGCTGGCCCGCCAGCGTGCACAGCACGATCACCGCCAGGGTCACGAGCGGGCCGGCGACCGCGACGCGGAACTCCACGCCGGGCGTCTGCGGCTCGCCGCTACGCGTCATCCCGCCGAACGCCCACAGGTCGATGCCGGCGACCGGCAGGCCGTTGCGGCGGGCCACCAGCGCATGACCGAGCTCGTGCATGATCAACGAGGCGAAGAACGACAGCACCGACGCCACCGCGACGAGGTAGGCGGTCGTGCGCGAGCCGCCGAGCATTTCGTGGAACGGACCGGTGACCGCGAAGATGAAGACGAACAGCACGACAAAGAAGCTGATCCCCACGCCGATCCTGATCCCGAAGATGCGGGCGAGCTGGTAATTGGTGCGCGGCGCCATGCCCTCATGGTATGGCCGACAGGCGCCGGCACGGGACCGGCGGGCGCCGGCGCTCAGCCGGCCTGGGGGCGACCGCGCTCGAGGATCGCCTCGAAGTCGGTGCCCGCCGGCAGCGTTCCATACTCGAGGCCGCCGTCCGCGCCCAGGCGCGAGGCGCAGAACGCGTCGGCGACGGCGGGCGCGCCGTTGCGCACGAGCAGCGAGCCCTGCAGGCACAGCGCCATCCCTTCCACGACACGGCGTGCCCGGGTCTCGAGCGTGCCGGCGTCCGAGAACTGCCGCTTGAGCGCCTCCACCCGCGCGTCCAAGCGCGCGTCGGCGCCACGGGCCTGTTCGACCTCGGCCAGGAACACCTCCAGCGAGCGTGGCGAGCGCGCCAGCGCGCGCAGCACGTCGAGGCTCATCACGTTTCCGGACCCCTCCCAGATCGAGGCCAGTGGCGCCTCGCGGTACAGGCGCGGCATGCCCGACTCCTCGACGTAGCCGTTGCCGCCCAAGCACTCCAGAGCCTCGCACGCGTGGCCGGGCGCGCGCTTGCACGTCCAGTACTTGCCAGCGGCCGTGGCCAGGCGCTTGAACAGCTGGGCATCGGTTCCGTTCTCACCCGCGCGCGCGTCGGCGTCTGCCTCGTCGTAGGCCCGCGCCAGGCGCATCGCGAGCGCGGTCGTCGCCTCCGACTCAACGCACAGGTCGGCGAGCACGTTGCGCATCAGCGGCTGCTCGATCAGGCGCTTGCCAAACGCGCGCCGGTGGGCGGCGTGGTGGATCGCCGAGACCAGTCCCGCGCGCATGCCGGCGGCCGACCCGATCACGCAGTCGAGCCGCGTGTGGCCGACCATCTCGATGATCGTGGGCACGCCCCTGCCGGGCTCGCCCACCATCTGAGCCCAGGCGCCGTGCAGCTCGAGCTCGCTGGAGGCGTTGGAGCGGTTGCCGAGCTTGTCCTTCAGGCGCTGGATGTGAAAGGCGTTGCGGCTGCCGTCGGGCAGGATGCGCGGCAGCAAAAAGCAGGACAGCCCCTCCTCGGTCTGGGCCAGCACGAGGAAGATGTCCGACATCGGCGCCGAGCAGAACCACTTGTGACCGGTGATCTCGTACTCGCCGCCGGGTCCGCCGGCGCCCAGCGGCGTGGCGACGGTGGTGTTCGCGCGCACGTCCGAGCCGCCCTGCTTCTCGGTCATCGCCATGCCCGCGATCGCGCTCGCCTTCTCGCCGGGCGGCAACAAACGGGGGTCGTACGTGCGTGCCATCAGGCGCGGCTCCCACTCCGCCGCCAGCTCCGGCTGCGCGCGCAGCGCAGGCACGACCGCGAAGGTCATCGTGATCGGGCAGCAGAACCCAGCCTCGGCCTGCATCGCGGTCATGTACAGCGCCGCGCGCGCGGTGTGCGCGCACGGCTCATCGCTCGTCCAGGGCAGCGAGTGCAACCCGTTCTCGACGCCCATCTGCATCAGCTGATGCCACGCAGGGTGAAACTCCACCTCGTCGATGCGGTTGCCGTAGCGGTCGTGCGTTCGCAGCACCGGCCGGTTCTCGTTTGCCAGCCGGCCCCAGGACTGCTGCGGCGCGCCGCCCACGAACCGCCCCAGCTCGGCGGCCCGCTCGTGCGCCCACCCGGCGCCCTCGCGCTCGACCGCCTCGACCAGAGGCAGGTTGGTGGTGTACACGTCGAGGCGCTCCAGCGGGGGCGGCTGGTTGAACACCGTGTGCGTCTGCCACGGCGCGCCATGCTCGCGCTGGACCTGCGAGACGGTGGCCATGCATGAAGTGAAGCAGATGCGAGACCCCTACCGCCTGGGGCGTGCAGATAGCATCGCGCGGCGTGAGCCGGATCAAGGTGCGCAGGCCGCTGGTGGAGCTCGACGGCGACGAGATGACGAGGATCATCTGGTCCTACATCCGTGAGCAGCTGATCGTTCCCTACCTCGATGTAGACCTGCGCCGCTTCGATCTGAGCATCGAGAATCGCGACGCCACCGAAGACGCGATCACGGTCGACGCAGCCAACGCCATCAAGGAGCACGGCGTGGGCGTCAAGTGCGCGACGATCACCCCCGACGAGGCACGCGTGAAGGAGTTCGGCCTGAAGGAGATGTATCCGTCTCCGAACGGGACGATCCGCAACGTTCTCGGCGGAGTGATCTTCCGCGAGCCGATCGTGATCTCGAACATTCCCAGGCTGGTGCCCGGCTGGACCAAGCCGATCGTGATCGGCCGCCACGCGTTCGGCGACCAGTATCGGGCCAGCGATCTGGTGGTCGCGGGGGAGGGCAAGCTCACGCTCACATTTGCGCCCGCGGATGGCGGCGCGCCGACCGAACTCGACGTGTACGAGTTCCCCGGCCCAGGGATCGCGATGGCGATGTACAACCTCGACACGTCGATCCGCGACTTCGCGCGCGCATCCCTGCGATACGGCCTGGAACACCGGCTGCCGGTCTATCTATCGACCAAGAACACCATCCTCAAGCGCTACGACGGGCGCTTCAAGGATCTCTTCCAGGAGATCTATGACGCGGAGTTCAGGGCGGACTTCGAGGTCGCGGGCATCAGCTACGAACATCGTCTGATCGATGACATGGTCGCGGCCGCGTTGAAGTGGGAGGGGGGCTACGTATGGGCGTGCAAGAACTACGACGGTGACGTGCAATCCGACACCGTCGCCCAGGGCTTCGGCTCGCTCGGGCTGATGACCAGCGTGCTCATGAGCGCCGACGGCAAAACGGTCGAGGCCGAGGCGGCGCACGGCACCGTCACCCGTCACTACCGCCTGCACCAGCAGGGCAAGCCCACTTCCACCAATCCGATCGCGTCGATCTTCGCCTGGACCCGGGCTCTTGCCGCGCGCGGGCGCATGGACGACACCCCCGATGTCACCGAGTTTGCCCAGACGCTCGAGCGCGTGTGCGTGGAAACAGTTGAAGCCGGGAAGATGACCAAGGATCTCGCCGTGCTGGTGGGGCGCGATCAGCCGTGGCAGACCACCCAGGAGTTTCTCGGCTCGATAGAGGACAGCCTCAAGCGGGCGATCACATGAGCGCCCGCCCTCGATTTAACACAGCCGCCAGGCCATGACACCGTCACCGAGGAGATGAACGTGAGCCGCCGAGTCGTCATCCAGCACGCCCTCCGGGGGCGCGCCGCAGTCAGTCCGGGCAACGTCAGGGAGGTCAACGCATGACCCCCGTGCGCGTGGCCGTCACGGGGGCTGCGGGCCAGATCGGCTACAGCATCGTCTTCCGCATCGCTAGCGGACAGCTGCTCGGCCCCGACCAGCCGATCGACCTGCGCCTGCTGGAGATCCCGCAGGCGATGTCTGCACTCGAGGGCGTCGCGATGGAGCTCACCGACTGCGCGTTCCCGCTGCTCGCCGGGCTCGACCTCCACGATCAGCCCGATGACGCCTTCGACGGTGTGAACCTGGCGCTGCTCGTCGGCTCACGTCCGCGCACGAAGGGCATGGAGCGGGCCGAGTTGCTCGGCGAGAATGGCAAGATCTTTACCGTCCAGGGCAAATCGCTAAACGAGCGCGCGGCGCCCGATGTGAAGGTGCTGGTGGTTGGCAATCCAGCCAACACCAATTGCCTGATCGCGATGCGCAACGCCGCTGATATCCCACGCGAGCGATTCACGTCGATGATGCGCCTCGATCACAATCGCGCCGTGGCGCAGCTCGCGAGCAAGCTCGCCGTGCCCGTGGCTGAGATCTCGCACATGGGCGTGTGGGGCAATCACTCTCCTACCATGTACCCCAATCTGTTCCACGCCAGGGTGCGCGGCGAGCAGGCCGCCGCCACGCTCGACGGCCAGGCGTGGATCGAGCAGGAGTTCCTGCCCAACGTCGGCAAGCGCGGTGCTGCGATCATCGAGGCGCGCGGTGCTTCCAGCGCGGGCTCGGCGGCCAGCGCTGCGATCGACCACGTCAGCGACTGGGTCGCCGGCACGGGTGAGGAATGGGTCTCGATGGGAGTCGCCTCGGATGGCTCCTACGGAGTACCCGAGGGGCTGATCTGCGGATTCCCGTGCACGTGCGCGGCCGGATCCTGGTCGATCGTCGGCGGCCTCGAGCTGGACGCATTCTCACGCGCCCGGGTCGATGCGTCGGTCGCCGAGTTGTGCGAGGAGCGCGATACCGTGCAAAGCCAGGGGCTGATCTAGGAACAGCTAGGGCGCGGCGTTAACACCGCGCCCTGACCGGCAGCTGAGGCGGAAGCGGGCTTACGCCTTGGGGTGCCAGCCGCGGCCCCGCTTGTTGACCTTCCCTTCCTGTTCCAGACCGGGCAGCACGCGGTACAAGTAGTTCTGCTTGATGCCCATCTTCGCCGCCAGCTCGGGGATGGTGATGCCGGGCTGGCCCTGCACGAATGAGAGCGCCTGCGCGGCTCGCGTGCCACTGCCTTTACGTCGCCCCGCGCGGCGCCGGCCGGGGGGCCGGCCAGGTTTGCGCCGCGCTTTGGTGGTCCTGGTGGCGGCGCCCGCAGCTTTGGCGCGCGTGCCCGAACCGCGCGGCCGTCCTGGACCACGACGGCGCGGAGTCGCGCTCGCGGAGCCCGAGCCCGAGCCGCGCACGGCGGCCAGCGCGGAAGCGGCGGCTTCGAGACGGTTGTACTCATCCACGGCGGCCTTGAGCTCCCGCATTCGGTCGCTGATCTCTCGGCGCTTGTCGTCAAGGAAGTCGGTCACGATTCATCCTCTTCACTAGTTTCATGTGATCGAACTCACACCTATGAGTCATCACCTTACACGAATTTCCTAGGACGAACTTTTCTCGAGGTATTCGCGCAGTCGCTCGAGTGTGCGTCTGGCCTCGCGCTCTGGCACTCCGCGCACAAGCGCGCGGCTGATGACAGCCCCCAGCGGTCCCAACGGGGCGTGGAACTCGTTGCGATAGTCAAAGCGTGTACCTTGCCCCTCGGGCTTCAAGGCATATTCGGTGTGCGCTCGTGAGCGCGCCGGTCCACGACCTTCCCATACCGCGCGCTCGGGCGCGCGGCAGTCGACGAGCGTCCAGCGAACCTGGAGATTGACGCCGCGAAGATGGATCTGTTGGTCCATCTGAAAGCCAACCCGAGGCGGGAGGTCGTCGGCGCGCACGAGACGACGATGGATGGTGACCCACTCCTCCAGCCGTCTCGGATCCATCACCATCTCCCACACTCGCGCCGGCGAGGCGGCGATCTCAGTCGATGCGCTGACCACGCTCATGTGCTACCCGCCGTCTGCTCTCACCGTTAGCTGGCCCGCCGGACGACAGCGCAGGCTCGCCGTGCGCGAGTGCGCATCAGCGCGCTGCCAGCGGCTCGGACGCTTCCCACTCCGCCAGCGCCCGTTCCACGGCCGAGTCGAAGGAGTGTAAATTCACGTTCAGCAACCCTGCCGCGTCATCGTCGGCCGGCAGCAGATCGCCACGCAGGCTGCCGAAAAGGGGCAGCACCAGCTCGGGTTGCTCGCCGGCAATCGCCGCCGCCAGACGCGCCGTAACGGGTGTCATGCTCACCCCCAGCCCGATCGAGGGACGGTACACGAGCATCAGCTCCGCGATGCGCTCGATCATCTCTCCATAGCTCAGCACATCCGGCCCGCCGACATCCAGTGAGCGCCCGCCGACCTCGGCGCTCGCCGCGGCGGCGAGCATGTCTGTGACATCGCGCGCGTCGATCGGCTGCGTGCGGAACCGGCGCCAGGCGGGCAGCGCGAGCACGGGCAGGCGCTCGACGAGGTGAACGAGCAGGCGAAACGATCGCGAATGGGCGCCGATGACGATCGAAGCGCGCAGCGCGACCGAGTCGGGCACCGCCTCCAGCAGGATGCGCTCGACCGCCAGTCGGCTTGCCAGGTGCGGCGAGAGCGGGAGCTCGGCGGATGCGTGTGCGGACCGGTCTTGCTCCCCGTGTCGCGCTGCGGCTCCGGTCGTGGCCCGGGGGCGCGGAAGCAGCCCGCCGAGGTACACGATGCGCTGCACGCCCGAGCGGACGGCCTGGGCTGCGAAGGAGCGCGCGGCGATTCGCTCCCGCTCGGCGAACGCGCCCGAGCCAGCGGCCGCGCGCTCCATCGAGTGGATCAGGTAGTAGGCGACCTGCACCCCGTCCATCGCCCGCGCCAGCCCTGCACCCGTGAGCACGTCGCCGCGGATGAGCTGCACGGAGTTCTCGTCGGCGCGCGAGGATCCCGGATCGGGCGCCGGCGCGAGGCGTGCGGGATCGCGCCCGAGCGCGAGCACCTCGTGCCCCGCGCGGCACAGTCGTGGGATCAGCAGCGCGCCGGCAAAGCCAGAGGCGCCGGTTACGAGGACGCGCATGTGCGCAGATGATGACGCGGTCGCGTGCGAGCGGCGGTAGTGCCGCAAACAGCGACACGAAACGCACGCTTGTCACAGGATCGTGACGCCGCTGGGGCTATTTACGGGTAACGGACGTTTTGTTAGCGATTTGCGGGGTGCTCCGCGGCACTGCCCTTGTGGCCCGGGGGGGCCGGTGCTTTGATGCTGCCCGCTTCAGGTCAATCTCGAATCACTCGGGGGGCAGATGCCGGGCACGCAGGGCAGACAGGGAAACCGGAAAGTGAGCTGTGAGGAATGCTACTTTCGCCGCAACCTCCTCTGTGCCCTCCAGGAGACCGAGCCGTGCGCCACGTTTCGCCCCGACCACGCGCAGCTCAAACCCCCTCAGCAGCTGCGGTTGGTGTTCCGCCAGGAGCGCGCCACGCGCGCGGCGTGGGCGTTTCCGTCGGCCCAGGAGCAGGCTGCGCTGCACGCCTGAGCACGCATGGGCGCAGCCCGTGCTTCACCCGCGGCGCAGATCAGCCTCGCCGCGCCGGGTATATTGGCAATACCAGCAAAGCTTTCGGCAGAGACGAGGTGCGGAGATGGCAGCGAAGGATAGGTTCAGCCAGGCCGGAGAAGCTGTGCGGGCGGCTCAGCGCAATCGCTACCTGCAGCGTCTGGTCGAGGACGATCAGCTGCGCGCCAACCTGGCCGCGGCCTATGGCGCGGCACGGAACGCGTACGGGCGCGTGGCCAACGGCAAGCCGGCGACGCAGGCGTTGTTCGAGGATCGCAAGCTCCAGCGGGAGCTCAGGGAGGCGGCAAACGCGCTTCGCCAGGCTTCGAGCGCCCTGCGCAAGCCGCCCAGGCGCCGCCGCAGCGGCGGGATCGGGCGCTCGCTGCTGCTACTCGCGGTGGCCGGTGTGCTCGCGATCGCCCTGAGCGAGGATCTGCGCTCCAAGGTGCTGGATCTGCTGTTTGGCGCCGAGGAGGAGTTCGACTACAGCTCCACCACCGCGCCCAGCGAGCCCGCGCCCACCGGCGCCTCGGCCTCCTGACCTGCGCCTGGCTCGGAAGGACGCATATACCGTGGGTGGCGTGACCGCGGACAGCTCCGTGGCAGCCCCGCAGGGCCCCGACGGCTCGCCGGCAGCTGTCCCCGGCAGCGCTCGCTCGCTGTCCGGCGAAAAGGCGCAGCGGATCATCGAGGCGATGCGGCGGAGCGTCGCCAGGCGCGGCACCGCCGGCTCGACGTTCGACCACGTCTCGCGCGAGGCCGGTGTCTCGCGGGGGTTGCTGCACTACTACTTCGGCACCAAGGAGCAGCTGCTGGTGGAGGCCGTGCGGCGCGACTGCGAGCTGCGTATGGAGATGCTCCAGCGCCAGCTCGCGACAGCCCAGAGCGCCGATGCCTTCATCGACCTGATGGCCCAGAACCTGCAGCAGACGGTGCGCGAGGACCCCGACTTCGTGACCCTGATCTTCGAGCTGTTCACGCTGTCGCGCCGCAACGCAGACATCGCCATGGAGTACGCGGAGCTGATGCGCGGCACTCGCGAGCAGGTCGCGGGCATGCTTCGTGCGGGCCAGCGCGATGGCATCCTGCGCCTGCACGCCGACCCGGAGGCGGTCGCGGAGATCCTGTTCTCGCTCGCCGACGGCTTTGCGCTGAGAATGCTCGCCGAGCCCGAGCGCGACTTTGGGGCGACGGTCGAGGCCGGGATCGCCTGTGCGCGCGCTCTGTTGACAGACTGACGGCCGGCCGCCGTCGCCTCGCTGCGCGCCTCTGTTGGGCGCCGGTTGGCACTCGTATAATCGGCCTGCCAATGCCGATCTATGAGTATCGACGACCCGACGGCACGACATTCGAGCTGCAGCAGTCGTTCAGTGATGATGCGTTGACCGTCGATCCCGATACAGGCGTACCCGTGGAACGGGTGCTGCATGCCCCGGCGGTGCACTTCAAGGGCAAGGGCTTCTACAGCACCGACTACGGCACGCGCAAGCGCGAGCGCGAGACCGTCGCGGCGGCCGAGGGATCCAAGCAGGGCTCCGCCAACGGCGGCGGACCCGACAAGCCCGCGGAGGGCAAGGACGGCGCGTCCACGGGGACGGCCGGCGGCTCAAACGCGCCGGCCAAGAAGCCGGACGGCGCCGGCAAGGTCTCGGCCAAGACCTGAGAGCCGGCATCTCGCGCAGCGCCCGGCGCCGGCACGAGCTATCCGCGCATGAACTGGGCGACCGCCGCGCGGCGCTCGGCGTCCGAGACCATGAGGACCTGTTCGCCGCTAGGCAGGGTGGTCGCGCCGGACGGCTTCAGCACGCGGATCGGCGGCGTGCCGGAGATGGCCAGCGCGCCGAACAGCCCCAGCAGGGTCGGGCCGCTCATGTCCGAGATGATCGCCGGGGGAGCGCTCCATGCGATCCACGGCAGGCGAAAGAAGCTCGAGACGGACAGCAGGCGGCTCTTCATGGTGGTGAACAGCGCCTGCTGGTGTTCGGCCCGCTGCAGATCGGTCTCGTTCGGCCGGCACAGGTTCTCGCGCGTGCGCGCCAGCGCCAGCGCGGCCCTGCCGTCGAGGTGATGGGTGCCCTTCGCGAGCCTCAGCGTGTAGCCGCCATTGCGAAAGCCGCCGTTGATGCGCGCGACGACGCAGCCGCCGGTGTAAGCCACCCCGCCCATCGCATCCACCAGCTGGGGAAGGTCTTCGAAGTTCACTTCCACCAGGTGGTTGATGGGGACGCCGAGATAGCTCTTGATCACCGAGATCGACAGCGCCGCCCCGCCGATGGCATAGGCCGCATTGATCTTCTGCCGGCCGTGTCCGGGGATTTCCACCAGCGTGTCGCGCGGGATCGACAGGCGCGCGGCGTGGCCGCCGCCGATCCGGAGCAGCATGATCGTGTCCGAGCGGCTGGGGCCCGAAGTGTTGGCGTGCGGTTCCTTGCTGCTCTTCTGGCGCCGATCGGAGCCGAGCACCAGGATGTTGTTCGCCGAGGTCAGCGGGAACGAGGCCGAGTCCAGCGCGGCGGCCACGTCGGCGGGTGGCGAGGTGCGCTCGAAGTGCGAGCTGATCAGAAACAGCAGCAGCGACAGCGCCAGCCAGCCGACCAGCAGCGCCAGCACGCCGAGCGCGATCCGTTTGGGCGTCAGCCGCCGCCGCCAAGCTGCCGCGAGCTCGCCCGCGGTCCGCCCCGGCGCGAGCGAGATGCGCTCGCGCCGACGCAACAGCCGCGGGCTGGCGCGATAACGCGTGTACTGCGGCGGCTGGTCGTCGTGCTCGGCGGCCATGGCGGGAGCCTATATTTGCTCGATGACCCACTCGCAAGCCGCGGTCGGGCGGCTGGCCGTGTGTCCAACGCCGATCGGCAACGTGCAGGATGTGACCCTGCGCGTGCTCGCCATGCTCACCAGTGCAGACGTGGTGGCGTGTGAGGATACGCGGCGCACGGGTGCCCTGCTCAGGCGTCACGGCCTGGCGGCGCCGCTCGTGAGCCTGCATGAGCACAACGAACGCGCGCGCGCGCGCGAGCTGGTTGCGCGCATCCGCGCTGGCGCGCTCGTGGCGCTCGTGTCGGACTCCGGCATGCCGCTGGTCGCCGACCCGGGCTTCGCGCTGCTGCGGGAGTGCGTGCAGGCGGGCCTCGACGTGGAAGTGCTGCCCGGGCCGAGTGCCGTGACCACCGCCGTGGTCGCCTCGGGGCTGCCCGCGGAGCGATGGTGCTTCGCGGGCTTTCTGCCGCGCAAGCGGGCGGCGTTGCAGACGATGCTGGGCGCCGCCTCGCAGACGCTGGTCGCGTTCGAGTCCCCGCGGCGTCTGCCGGCCACCCTGCGCGTGCTAGCCGAGCTCGATCCCCAGCGCCCCGCGGTCGTGTGCCGAGAGCTGACCAAGCTGCATGAAGAAGTCCGCCGCGGGAGCGCCGCCGAGCTGGCCTCGCATTACGGCGCGCATTCGGCGCGCGCGCCATTGCGCGGCGAGGTGGTGCTGGTGCTCGGTGCCGCCACGCGGCAGCCGGCGAGCAACGTCGAGGCCGTGCAGGCGCTAGCCGAGCTCATCCGCGCCGGCGCCCGACCGCGTCCTGCGGCGGCGGCGGTCGCGAGGCTGACGGGCCTCGCCGCCAACGAGCTCTACCGGGAATCGGCCCGCGGCACAGGGCAGGCTGTCGGGCGTTTGCGCCGGTAGCCTGCGCCGGCATGACGTTCTACGTGACCACGCCGATCTACTACGTCAACGCCGCGCCCCACCTCGGTCATGCGTACACGACGATCGCCGCCGACGTGATGGCGCGACACCACCGTCAGCGCGACGAGGACGTCTTCTTCCTCACGGGGACCGACGAGCACGGCGAGCCGGTCGCCGACGCTGCCCACGCGCTCGGCGTCGAGCCGCAGGAGCTAGCCGACCGCAACGCCGAGCGCTTCAAGGCGCTGGCGCCGAAGATCGGCGCCAGCAACGATTTCTTCATCCGCACCACCGACCGCCAGCACGAAGCCGGCGTGCAGAGGGTGCTGGCGCGCGTGAGGGACAACGGCTTCGTGTACGAGGGGACCTACGAGGGCTGGTACTGCCCGCGCTGTGCCGACTTCAAGGCGGAGGCCGAGATCGACCCGGGCAACCGCTGCCCGATTCACCACATCGAGCTGACGCGGGAGCAGGAGGACAACTACTTCTTCAGGCTGTCGGCCTTTCAGCAGCAGCTCGAGCAGCTGTACGCCGAACGCGCCGACTTCGTGGCCCCGCGCACGCGCTACAACGAGGCGCTGTCGTTCATCCGCTCGGGGCTGCGCGACGTTCCCCTGACGCGGCACAAACTCACCTGGGGCGTGCGCGTGCCGTGGGACAGCGAGCACGTCTTCTACGTGTGGTTCGACGCGCTGCTGAACTACTACACCGCGCTCTCCTACGCGCGCGGTGAGGATCTCACGGGCGAGTTCTGGCCGGCGGACTATCACCTCATCGGCAAGGACATCCTGCGCTTCCACGCGATCTACTGGCCCGCCCTGCTGATGGCGGCCGAACTCGAGCTGCCGCGGCACATCTTCGTCCACGGCTACCTGCTGATGGAGGGCGAGAAGATGAGCAAGTCGCTCGGGAACGTGCTCGACCCGTTTGTCGTCATCGAGCGCTTCGGCGCGGATGCGCTGCGCTTCTACGTGCTGCGCGAGGTGCCTTTCGGCCAGGACGGCTCGGTGTCGACGGCTTCGTTCGAGCTGCGTTACGAGACCGAGCTCGCGAATGAGCTGGGCAACCTCGCGAGCCGCACGCTCGCCATGATCGGGCGCTACCGCGACTGGCGCCTGCCGCCGTGCCCGCCCGACCCAGCGCTCGGCGCCGACTTCGAGGAGCTGACCGAGCGGGTGTCGGCGCTGATCGATGCCGCCGAGCTGACACTCGCGCTGGAGGAGATCTGGCAGCGGGTGCGGCGCCTGAACCGCTACGTGGAGGAAAACGCGCCGTGGCGGCTCGCGGGCGAGGCGGAGCGCGACGCAGAGCTGGACCGCGTGCTGCGCTCGCTCGCCGAGGGGCTGCGCGCGGTGACGGTGCTGCTGTGGCCTTACATCCCCGCCACCGCCGAGCGTCTGCTGGCGGCGCTGGGCGCTCCGGACCTGTCGCTCGCCGCCGCCCGTCTGGGAGCTGGCGGCATCGAGCGCGTGCGGCATGTCGAGCCTTTGTTTCCAAAGGCTGCCTAGGTCCGCGGGCGGTGATCGACTCTCACACCCATCTGGACCTGTGCGGTCAGCCGGCCGCCGATCTGGTGGCGGCGGCCCAAGCGGCGGGCGTGAAGCTGATGCTGACGATCGGCATCGACAGCTCATCCTGCCGCGCGGCGCTCGCCGCGGCGGAGGCCTTTCCGCAGGTGTACGCGGCGATCGGCCGTCACCCCAACGCCGCCAGGGGCTTCGACGACGCCGACCTGGCCGAGCTGCGCGCGCTCGCGGCGCACCGGCGCTGCGTGGCGATCGGCGAGACCGGTCTTGACTTCTATCGCGAAGGTGCCCCGCGCGCAGATCAGCAGCGCGCGTTCGCGGCCCAGATCGCGCTGGCGCGCGAGACCGGCAAGCCGCTCGTGATCCACTCGCGCGCCGCCGAGGAGCCGACGCTTGCCCAGCTGGCCGCGGAAGCAGAGGGGGTGAGCGTGGTGATGCATTGCTTCTCGATGGCGAGCCGCGTGCACGAGTGCCTGGAGCGTGGCTATGAGATCTCCTTCGCGGGCAACGTCACCTATCCCAGCGCCGCCGATCTGGCGCGCGCGGCGCGGGAGGTGCCAGACGATCGCCTGCTGATCGAGACCGATGCCCCCTATCTGACGCCCCAGGCGGTGCGACGGGAGCGCAACCAGCCGGCGTACGTCGCCCACACGCTCGCCTTCTTGGCGTCCGCGCGGGGCACGCCGTCGGCGCGGCCCGACGCCGCGGTCGAGCGCAACGCGGCGCGCGTGTTCGGCTGGGAGTGAGCGCGGTGGCCGACGCCCCGGTGCAGCCAAGCCTGCGGCGGATCCGCCGCTTCGGCGTGCGGC
>Ga0066710_100000949_pt1 | contig 19980 bp, 17 predicted proteins | sample GraSoiAngelo_159_FD_79666 | JGI IMG/M metagenome (GOLD analysis project Ga0066710, IMG submission 79666) | Grasslands soil microbial communities from the Angelo Coastal Reserve, California, USA - 14_1009_16_40cm | ecosystem: Environmental > Terrestrial > Soil > Grasslands | place: USA...
CACGGGGCTTTCATGGTCGCGCTTGGACCCGTGGCGCCCCTGCTTCCCGCACGCAACAAGTCCCCCTCGACCATGGAGAATGAACTGCTAATCGCAAGAACGAGGGCTCTGCATGCGTTTTCGACAGGGTGCGCGGCGCCCGACGTAAGCTCCGCCTGGATCCTGCGGGAGTTTTCAGGGAGCACAGAAACGCGCTGTTCATAGAGGTAGGGGAGGAGACATGAGACACTGGCCCCCTGCTTGGCCGGCGAACCGAGATAAGTGGCGGCGGTGGGGACTGCATGGGAGGAAAGCCGATCTGCTCACCCTGCGCGCCGATCCCCTCGCCGAGATGCGGCCGCCGGTCGATGGAGCAGTGCACCGTCGCCGACTGGCTGGCGGAATGCGGCCTCTGGGCGAGGGAGGGGAAGAAGAGAGCAGCTATTCTACGACGATTTTGCCATTCTCCGACCAGTGCTTCACGCCCCAGAATTTCCTGCAACGCATTTCGTATTCGCCCTCGGAGCTGGCCGCAAACTCGAACGTGACGGGACGCTCGGGTGTAGCCTTTCCCTTCAGCTTCAGGATCGGAATGTAAACTGCATAAGTTCCATCCTTGGGTTGGAAGGTAAGCCGGACCAGATCACCGCGGTGAACACGGATCACGTCGGGCGTGATCTTGCCCTCCACCGCTATGATGGTGATCTTGTGAAAGCGGCGGGCCGTGGCGGGGGCCACGGACTTTGGGGGAGCGGGTTGGGTGCTGGCCAGAGCCAAACCGGAAACCATACAAGCTGTACCGGCCAGGACGAGCAGGATTCTTTTCATGCGGGTTCCTCCCCGGGAATCTTGGAAACTGAACCTCTCTTTGGACTCAAATATGACCTGCCTGCATGCCTTTGCAAGGCGCTTACAGAATCGAGATCCGATGGGTCGTATGGTTTCTGCACTGGACTCTCCCTGTCTCGCAACTAGCCGTGCAACAATTGCGATTCAGGTTTTTCTTGACGCGTGCGAGAGGAACCCCGGTGACTAATTGCTCGCGACTGACGAAACAACCCTCCCTCTCGACAAAGGCACGAGGAGCGAAGCAGAGTAGGCGAGAAATCTTCCTGCGACTTCTCCTTTTCTTCGCCCTGGTGGCGCTGGTCACTTTGGGCCTGATTTATCTGGACGTCACACGCCGCTTCGCAGCGCGCCAGGAACAGTTCCCGTCCCGTCTCTACTCGGACAGCTTTGATCTCGCCGAGGGGAAGGAAATACCCGCCTATTCACTACTGGCCAGACTGGCCCGCCTGGGCTACCGAAGAGTGGAAGCCGGGCCGGCGCGCGCGGGAGAGTACGTCCTGGCTGGCAGAGAGCTCCGGATCGCGCTCAGAGAGTTCGACTATCCCTCCGGGCGCTTTCCAGGGGATCGCGTCAGGATTCAATTCCGGGACAACCGGATCCGGCGCATCACGAGCATGGACAGTGGCAGACATCTTTCCGAGACCCGCATCGAGCCCGAGCTGGTTGCCACCTTCTACCGGGAGATTCAGGAAGAACGAACCTGGTACGCGCTGGACCAGTTTCCAAAGCCTCTGCGTACTGCGGTTCTCTCCGTGGAGGACCGAAGCTTCTACCACCATCCTGGAGTGGACCCACGTGGAATGGCCCGCGCTCTCTACGTAGATCTGACCCAGCACCGTGCCGTCCAGGGGGGGAGCACCATCACCCAGCAGCTGGCCAAGAACCTCTACGCCAATCGAAAGAGGGACCTGGTGCGAAAAGTGCTGGAGACGACGGCGGCCTTGCTGCTCGAGGCTAGGTACACCAAGAATGAGATCCTGGAGGCTTATCTCAATGAGGTCTACATGGGCCAGAAAGGGCCGGTGGCCATCAGCGGCATGGGGGAAGCGTCCCGCTTCTATTTCCGGAAGCGTCCTTCGGAGTTGAACCTGTCCGAATCGGCGCTCCTGGCGGGGATGATTAGCAGTCCCGGCCTTTACAACCCCTACCGGAACCCGACATCGGCCTTGGCCAGGCGCAATCGCGTTTTGAAATCCATGGTCGAGACCGGGGACCTGACGGAGAAGGTGTACCTGGCGGCGAAGTCGTCAGACCTCGGAGTGACCCGGCAGCGATCGGTGAACTATCGCGCCCCGTACCTGGTGGATTTTCTGGAAGAGGAGGTGCGAAGAGTTTTCCCCGATTCTCCCCCTTCGGGGACGGGGCTGAACATCTTCAGTACAGTGGATCCCGACCTCCAGGAACAGGCGGAGGAATCTCTGGGGACAGGACTAGATCGGCTGGAGCGCTCCTTTTCGGTGCTGCGCAAGAATCCTCGTGGATCGCTTCAGGGGGCGCTGGTCGCGCTGCGAGTTTCGGACGGTACCATCCTTGCCCTGGTAGGGGGCCGGGATTATCGCGTGAGCCAGTTCAATCGAACTTACCAGGCCCGCCGCCAGCCCGGCTCCCTTTTCAAGCCCTTCGTTTACCTGGCGGGTTTCGACCGGGCCCAGTATGAGCCCGGCTTTTCCTTCACTGCCGCCACGCCCCTGGACGACTCGCCCCTCGAGCTGGTGTCAGGGGGTAAACCCTATTCCCCGCAGAATTATGACCACGAGTTCCACGGCACGGTGACAGCAAGAAGGGCTTTGGAGGAATCCATCAACGTGGCTACTATCCGGGCAGCCACGCGCGTGGGTCTGGACCATGTCATTACCGTCGCTCATCGTTGCGGTGTGGAAAGTCGCATGCCCTCGGTGCCCTCCCTGGCGCTGGGCACCGCAGAAGTGGCTCCGCTGGAGATGGCCACCGCTTACGCGACGCTTGCCTCCGGCGGGATTCGAAAATCGGTCCGGGCCATTCGGGCCGTGACCGATCGTCGTGGACGCACACTGGAACCGGAGGTGCCGCCGGAAGCGCGGGTGGTGTCCCCCCAAGCAGCCTACCTGATCACGGATCTCCTCAAAGGGGTCCTGCAGCGGGGTACCGCTTCGTCCGCGGCGGCGTTGGGCTTCTCAGGAATAGCGGCGGGAAAGACGGGAACTACCGACGACCTTCGGGACGCCTGGTTCGTAGGATACACCCCCGAGCTGCTGGCGCTGGTCTGGGTTGGATACGACGATAACCGGGCGCTGGGCCTCACGGGCGCGCAGGCCGCACTTCCCATCTGGGTGGATTTCATGATGGGCTCCGGACGAGTGGGCAAAGAGGATTTCGCCGAGCCTGAAGGCCTGGTGCGGGACAGCGTGGATCCCGAGACGGGGCAATTGGCCACCTGGAAATGTCCGCAGAAGATTGAAGAGCTGTTCATCGAGGGAACCGAGCCGCTGGAACGGTGCGAAGTACACAGCAAGCGGCATTGGTGGACGATCTTCGGAAACGACGAGTCGGACTGAGGCCGAACCGCTCAAAGCTTTCGGTAGCTGATGAGCTCGAGACCGTACTCGGAGACGGCAGTTCGAATCCCTGGATCGGTGAGAATCCTCAGCTCTTTCTCCCGATCCTCCGACGAGAAGTTTTTTGCTCCCGCCTCGCGACGCCCCGGTCGCACCATGATTTCGGTTGTTCCCTCGGGCAAGCGGGCCAGCGCATCCAAGAATCGATCGAAGTGGACTCCGGCCGAAAGGGCGATTCCCCGAAAATGGTCGGAAGTCCGGACCCCCTCGGCAAAAAGCACTTCGGCAGCCTTGGCGACGAGTCCCTGGTAGCGGACCAGTTCCCAGTAGACCTGAGGGGACACGCTGCCGGGGGCGGGCACAGGCTCCCGTGGTAGCCGCACCTTTTGTATTCCGTGCCGGCGCCCCGCCCAGCAGGCGGCCGACATCACCCCGGGATAGACATGGATGTGGTGCAGTGAGTCCAGATGAGTGGGATCGATGCCGGCGTCCTTCACTCTTCGGATCTGGAGATCGAACTCCGACCGAATCTCTTCCAGGTCGAGTCTTCCCTCCATGAGGCGGCGGCGTGTCTCGATTTTCTCGAAGAATCGGCCCTGGCGATCAGCCAATGTGCGGGGATGGGAAAGGATGGGGGATCCATCCGTGAGGTTCAGGTGAACGCCAACACCCAATCCGGGGTGCTCCCGAAGAAGGGCCGCCAGCCTCTCCAGGAAGGGGCTGTTGGCCATGATGGAAGCGCTGGTGACCACGCCCTTCTCGTGGGCCTCCAGAATTCCGTGGCTCCGGGGCTCATCGATTCCCATTTCATCGGCGTTGATGATCACACGGCGCTTCATCGTCTCAGGGGGCCGTCCTCCCGCGCGGTGTTCGATTTGGCGCAGGGAATTATACCCGTGCCCCGCATCGCCGCAAAGGCTTTCCTATCTGGGGAACAGGAACATCCATAAGGAATTGACGAAGGTGTGGGTCAGCGCTGGCGCCATCAGCGTGCCTCCGGCCTCGTAAACCCACCCGTAAGCCACCCCGGCCAGCGTGGCAAGCAACGCGAGCCGCCAGTCTGACCGGGAGCCGACATTCAGGTGGGCCAACCCAAAAAGCACTGCACCAACCGTTATCGAGAAAAAAGGCCGTCCCGTCCAGCGTCGGAGGAGGTTTTGCAAGAGCCCACGGAACAGAAGTTCTTCAGGAATGGCTGTCACGAGAAAGATTCCTGACATTCTAACAAGGCCGCTCAGGGGAGACGGAAGGTGAGGGGATACCCTCAGGAAGCCCGAGAGGATTCCGATGCCTAGCCCGAGGGGGACGAAGGCCAGGAATGCGGCGAGTGCCAGCCCCCAGTCACTCTTCTTCGGAAGAAGTGTAAATCCTATGCCCGGCAGGCCCCGAAGCACGTCGAAGAGATAGACTGCAAGCAGGGTAGCCAGAAGGCCATAAAGAAAATAGCCCTTCTGTCCCGGGGGCCAGGTCCAGATGGGGGCCACCCAATGCATCTCGAGGGGCAGCCAGATTAGCAGCAAGGCTGCGAAGTCAGCCAGGAGAGATTCTCCCCGACCCCGTCGGGACGCCAGGACGAGCAGGGGCAGGTTCAAATAAACGAGAAGCTCCAGAAGTCCGCCAGGAGAGAAACGATCCAGCAGCAAGGCGTAGAGGACGTAAGGAAGGGCCAGGAATTGCACGGGCAGGATGGCGCGGCATGCGGAGCGGCCCACCCACGCGGCGAGGAAGGATCGGATGCGCCTATCCGAAAGGGCGAAGTAACCGCTCAGGAGAAGGAAGACACAAGGGACGGCCTTTGACAGCTCCCAGGGATTCAGCGCACGGACCCGTCCAACGGCAAACGCCACTGTGGTGATCAGGAGAGCGAGACCGAGACACCACCAAGAGTACCCGAGGGGATGCGCCGTAAAGCTTCTACCCCGGAGGGTCCCGGTCTCGGGTCCGCTGCGCTCTCTCACTTAGGTTGAACGCTAGCCGAGTCTCGACTAGACTTTCCCGGCGAGGAGAGAATTATGGATGCGGAACCCAGCGAGCCGAAGCTCTTCACGGTCCAAGAAGCCCAGGAAGTTGTGGAGAAGATCCGCCCGATGGTGGATCGAATGCTGCGTGCCTTCTCCCAGATCCGTGAAGAGATTGAGAGCGCCACACATGAGAAGAGCCTCCAACCGGGTGACTCTGAGATAGCCCAGCACCTCGAGTCCCGCGGCGTGGCCCCTCGTCTCCTCAAAGAGATCAATGGAACCATCCAGGCCATCCAGTCGTACGGCTGTGTAGTCAACGGTCCGGAGGTGGGACTCATCGATTTCCCATGTCTCCTGGGAAACGAAATCGTCTTCCTTTGTTGGAAGTTTGGGGAGCCTAGAATCGGCCACTGGCATCGCATTCCCGACGGATTTGCCGGACGCCGTGCCCTGCTCGAACGAGATGACGGCGCTCAGAGCGTCACCATCGTCCATTGAATCGCGATCCGCTTCCCCCTATCCGAAGATTTCCACGCGCCTAATTCCTTCGCCGCCGCCTCTTGCGCCGGACTCCCGATCCTTCCACCCCTCTTCCGAATCCCTGTGAAGAGATAGACTGCGGTCGGACAGTTTCCTCGGGGAGTGCGTCAAGATCCACGGGGGGGAGACTGAAATGCTCCTGAAGGAGCATGGCTACGAGAGTGTCGCGATCTTGCTCTGCCGCGATGTGACGCGCCACTGGCTCGAGTTCCAGCAGATCCTCCGGCGCTGTGGAAATCGCCGCATCTCTCAATCGTTTCAGAAGGTGTTCGGACTTTCGGGCCGCCACCTCCGCTTCGGAAGGAAGCACCCGTTCGATTGCATCCAGGTTGTTCACCCTCACGAGCTTGTTGAAATTGACCAGGTCCTGGGCAGCCACCAGGGAGATGGCCTTCCCCGAGCGGCCAATGCGCCCCGTTCGGCCGGCGCGGTGGACATATTGATCGGGGGAGCTTGGCGCGGAGAAGATGAAGACGTGCGAGAGTTCCTCGATATCGATCCCCCGAGCGGCTACATCGGTGGCCACGAGGTGCCGCAATTCCTTCTTGCGGAAGCGAGCCATCACCTTTTCCCGCTTCGCCTGGCTTAGATCGCTGGAAAGCATCGCCACGGGCAAGCCCTTTCGAGCCAGGAAATTGGCCACCATTCGAGTCTCTTCGCGGGTGTTGCAGAAGATCATCGAGGACGGGGGGTCTTCGTGTTCCAGAAGGTTGTACAGGCTTCGCTCCTTCTGCATCCGGTTGGTGATGTAATACTCGTGGGCTACTTCCCGCACGTAGACGTAGTCTTCGCTCAGCAAGAGCTTTTCCGGCTCCTTCAGGTACTTGTGAGCCATGGCTTCGATGGCTCGGGGGATGGTGGCCGAGAAGAGGAGTGTCTGGCGCGCGGCGGGCAGATGATCCAAGATCTGCCGCATCTCCTTTTCGAAACCCATGTCCAGCATGAGGTCGGCCTCGTCCAGGACCAGAATCCTCAGGCGGTCGAATCGGATGGTGCCTCGCCTTAGGTGATCCAGGATTCGTCCAGGAGTTCCCACCACCGTCTGCGCCCCCAAGTGTAGCTCTTCAATTTGCTTTTCGATGGGCCTGCCCCCGTAAATCGCCACACAGTGAAGGCCGCGCCCGGCGCCGATGCGTAAAACTTCCGCCCACACCTGGAGAGTCAGCTCCCGGGCTGGTGTGAGAACCAGGGCTTGGACGGCTGGATCCGTACCATCCACTGCCTCAGCGATCCTGATGCCGAAGGCCGCCGTCTTCCCCGTTCCGGTACGGGACTGGACGATTAGGTCCTTTCCCGCCATGGCCCGTGGAACCGCGAGAGTCTGGACTTCCGTGGGTTCCCGATAGCCGATCTGCTCGAGCGAATCAAGCACTTCGATACGTAGCCCGAATCTCCGGAATCCGACCTCGGAGGCGGTCCCCTTGTCTTTTTCTACATGCTGAGAATCTTCCACGTGCTCTCCGATTGGAGATCAGAGTCGGCCGGGTTGCGGATCGTTGCTGCATAAATGAAGCAGCAAGGAAACTCCATCGTTGACCGCACCCGCCAAACGTCGAATACTTGACGGGTGGAGGGGCAAGAACCCCCCTTCACCGCCGCCCTTGATGACGGATGGGAAGGGCGGTGGGCGATCCCCCCAAAGGCCGCGCGGGTCCTCCCGCGCGGTCGCTAATTTGAGGGCCCGCCGTTCACGAGCTTCCGAAGCTCTTCCATCGCATCCACCACGCGCGGCGACGGGCGCTCGATGGCGGGGCTGACGGTACCGAGCCTTCCAAGCTTGATTGCTTCCAAATCCCTCCATCCCGGCCTGCCCGCCAGGCCCGATAGCGAGGAAGCGTTGTGGCGTGCCGCGACGATCCACTCCGGCTTGCGGAGAAGCAGGGTTTCTAGATCATAGGTAGGCCAGCCGGCAGGTGCGTCGGCCGTAACCGACTCGACTCCCGCGCGGCGCAAGGCATCGCTGAGCAGGGTTCCGGAACCAGGGACTACCGGCGGATCAATCCAGACCAGGAAGAGTACCCGTGGGTGGGGGCCCGTCGAGGCTGCGTGCTCCAAGGCTCGAATCCTCTCCTCCAATGAGCGCCGGAGATCGTTCCCTCGCGCAGAAGAACCCACCACAGATGCCAGGCGCACCAGGGAGTTCATAAGCCCGTTCAGATTTGGAGCGTCGGTGAAGTAAAGGGGGATGCGCAACTTTTCCGCTTGTCCGACGAGCGCTGCGTCGTTTCCGGCCGTGGTGGCCACTACTAGGTCCGGGTGGAGCCGCAACACGGATTCCCAATCGGGCTTTAACATGCCTCCCACTCGCGGAAGCGTTCTTACAGATGGAGGATCGTCGCACAAGTCGGTGACGCCGACCACCCGATCACCGACGCCAAGTGCGAACAGGGTTTCGGTCACGCTGGGAGCCAGAGAGACGATCCGGCGCGGCGTGGCTTCCAGCGCCACCCGGCGTCCTACGTCATCCTGCACGTTACGGATCGAATCCCCTTGAATTCCGGCGGCGGGAAGGCAGACGACAGCCAGGGCCAGGAAGAGAGTGCGGCATGGGGGGGAGCCGGGAACCAGCCCCCAACGGGAGAGCATTTGTTCGCCAAGGCGCAAGGGAAAGCGGCCGAGACGATCACGCACCCAGGTAACACCGAACCATTTCCGAGTCCGCGTGGATGTCGAGGCCGCATCCGGGCTCCGCCATCGTTTCGGTGATTCGGCTCAAGAGCGCCCGTGTGATCTCTCCGGGCTTGCCATTACCAACTCGATGTCCTGCGACGCTGCTGATGGGCATGACGAACGCCCCCGTCCCGGTCATGAAAACCTCTCGATTCTGGCCGACCAAGTCGAGAGGAAGGAGAGTGGGCGACTCTTCCGTGGTGTAGCCGAGCTCCCGAGCCAGCCTCAAGATAGTCAGGCGGGTGATCCCGTTCAGGCAGTAAAAGGGAGACGGAGTAAGCACCCTGACCCTGGAGGGATCCTTCTGCCACCCCTCCTCTTTGAGCACCACGAAAATGTTGTCCACGGTGGCTTCAGCTACGAATCCCTCCTGATTCAGCATCACGCACTCCACATTCGAGCTGCCGTCGCAACCCTCTTGGAGGGCCAACACGTTATTCAAGTAGTTGTTGCTCTTGATGCGGGGATCCAGGACGGTGGCTCCCGGGCGCCGGATCGTGCGGGCGACTCCCAGGGGAATTCCGTTCTCATAGGCTTCCCGGGGGTAGAGCCGGATGGTGGACACAAGGGCAAAAAGGGTGGAGCCGACGCATTTCTTGGGATTAATCCCCAAGTCCCCAAGTCCCCGGCTCACGACCAGCCGGATATAAGGGTTGTCCTGTGGCTCGAACGCCACCTGTCGGATGGTTTCCAGAAGGTGCAGGGTCAAAGAGAGCCGGTCGTACGGGATGGCAATGCTCAGCTCCAGGGCGGAGCGCCACATCCGATCGAGGTGCTCACGCAAGAGAAAGACTCGACCATGCTTGATTAGGATTCCTTCGAAGCAGGCGTCCCCGTAAAGAGCGTCATGATCCAGCAGGGGCAGGCCGATCTCGTCCAGCTGAAAGATACCGTGTCGCCTCGGGATGTCTCCTGAGGTGGTACAGGCGCTCGAACGAGCAGGATCCAGCAAGACCCGGGGGGTAAGGCCCTCAACCACCGGCATGGAAACGAAAGCCCGGGCCTTGCGTCCCACCTCCAGAAGCGTGTCAAGAGCACTTTCCACGGTCGAATACCCGGCAGGCATCAGGGCCCCCAAACGGTAACGGCCAAGGCTTCGGGAACTGAGACTTTATAGCCGATCCGATCACCTAGGGTCAACGTCGAACCACGTCAAAAATCGTCACGCCCTGGGTGTCAAAAGATGGCCACTCCTGGGATCGCGCCGAAAGGCCGCATTCCAAGGAGGCGCGGATTCGTCGACGTCCACAAGACTCCTTCTCCATCCAACCTTTTGAGTTTGAAGAAGATGGTAACCGCTCTCAGAACTCGGAGTCAGTGGAATCTTAGGAGGTCTACTCCCTTTCCAAAGGGGTCTCCGTGGCCCGGATCTTGCTCGTTGGGAGTCGACTCCCTGCACGCGCCCGAGCCGCGTGGAATCACTCGGGGGTTAGCTGACAAGGAGTCCCGTGAGCGACGTACCATCCATTCTGCGCGAGGTCACGGTCTGGCCCCTGACGGGAGTCGGAGTTTTTGCCTTCCTTTTGGGCTTCCTCATCGCCCGAATGGGGCGAAGGGAGAAACTCCAGCGGCGTGCGGTGACTTCCGAGTCGGGAACTTTCGTCGATATGGATGCTTATCGGGAGTCGCAGCGATCCAAGGCTCGATTGGAGCAGGAGAATCAGACTTTCTCAGAATTCTTTCAGATTCTCACCGATTTCACCAAGGAGTTGGACGGCAAGATGGATATCTCCCTGCTGCCCAAGCGCCTCTTGGAGATCGTGGACAAGATTTTTCTCCCCAGCCAGATTCTCATTTTTCTCAGCGACCCCAACGTACCCCAAAGTCTCATCCTGAAGGAGTCTAAGAATACCCCGAAGGACCTGGGACCGTTCCGCGAGATCCGCTTCGGAGAAGGGAAGGTCGGCTGGGTAGCCCTGGCGCGGACCACCATGGACCAGGAGGATTTCGTGCGGGAGATGCGCACGGGCGGCGCCAACCTGGTTGCCCGAGGCCACTTCCTGTTCAAGGTCGACCTGTGTTCCCCCATGCTGGGGAACAATCAGGAGACGCAAGGAGTGATCTCCGTGGGCGGCATCACGCGACATCCGAAATTCGAAAAGCGTCTGCTGTCCATGATCGCGGATCTGGGGGCCATGTCGCTCATTAACAGGCGCCTGATGGAGGACCAGAGGAAGAAGGCCAATTCCGACGGGTTGACGCAGCTGATCACCAAGCGATATCTCCAGGAGCTGTTGGGCGAAGCCATCCACAAAGCGGAAATCCAGCATTCACCCATTTCTCTTTTTATTTTCGACCTGGATCATTTCAAGAAGCTCAACGATACACACGGTCATCTCAGCGGTGACCGGGTGCTGAAGGAAACGGCTGAACTGGTCCGGAAGACGGTGCGAGAGGGCGACATCGCCGCGAGGTGGGGAGGCGAGGAGTTCTTAATCGTCCTACCCAACACACCCAAGGACGGCGCCTGGCGAGCCGCCGAAAAAGTGCGGGAGGCCTTGGCCCGACACACCTTTCACGACGACGAAGGCGAGGCTCTCGGAAAGGTGACTCTGAGCGGCGGAGTGGCCACCTTTCCTTCCGACGGCCGTACGCAGTCCGAACTCGTGGGTGCGGCGGATGAGGCGCTTTACCGTGCTAAGCGCGCCGGCCGCGACCAGGTTTTGAAAGCCGAGCCGAAGTTTCTCTCCGATGTGAGCGAAGAGAACTTCCTCGGAGAGGAAAGCGGCGGGGCCGCCTGAGCCGGAAGGGAGCCTGCATGCCCGCTCGTGTCAAAAGGGTTCCGGTTTCAGAGTCTCGAAAGTTCCGACAGCAAGAGAGGGGGCCCCACCTCCTCTCCCAGCTCCTCTACGATCAGGTCACCGATCTTCCGACCTTGCCTCTCTTCCTCGGACGGATCCGGCGGGAGCTGAAGCGCCGCAGCGTCCTGGGTCTCATCACCCTCAACATCATTCAGAACCAGCAGATCGAGCAAATCTTGGGCTGGGAGGCTTTTGACGCCCTGATCCGGGATCTAGCCCGCTTCCTCCAACAAATGAAATCTGTGGTGCTGCGCGATGAAGATGTGGTATCGGAATTGATGATCAGCGGCAATGCCTTCGTGATTCTGCTCGCGCCGCCCCGGGATAGTATCGCCATCGATTACGCCAACCTGGACAAAGTCCGCCGAAGGCTGAGAAAACACCTCCGACCGTTTCTCAGTGAACGCCTTCCTGCGATGGGCGTCCAACGACTGGAGTTCTCCATGGGATGCGCCATCCTGCAAGGGGGAGAGGAGAAGCGCATCGAGCGAACGGTCTATCAGACCTTGGACGCGGCTCTTATGGATGCATTCCGGCAGCAGCGGCGTGAAGCCAAGAAGGAGACGCGACAGCTGAGGGAGCTTCTGCGCTTGGGAAAGATTTCGACCGTCTATCAGCCGGTGGTGGACCTGGAAGTGAAATCCGTTTTGGGTTATGAAGCCCTTTCGCGGTCCGAAATGACGACCTTTCAAAACCCGGAGCACCTGTTCCGCGTGGCCTACGCCTGCGATTCGGTATGGGCGCTGGAGCGGCTCTGCCGCCGGAAGGCACTCTCGAACCTGAGGTCACTGGGGAGTGAACAGTTGCTTTTTCTCAATATCGAGCCCGAGTCTGTCTATGACCCGGAAATGCGGGGTGAGATGGGAGGCGCACTGTTGCAGAAGACGGGAGTGACTCCCGATCGCATTGTCCTCGAGATTACCGAACACGCTGCGGTGAAGGATTTTCCTCTCTTCAGACAGGCGTTGAGGCACTTCCAAAATCTGGGATTTCGCCTGGCCATGGACGATGTCGGTTCCGCCTATTCGGGCTTAAAAACCATCGCGGAGATCCGGCCGGATTTCATGAAGATTGACATGAGTCTTACGCGGGGCATTCACGCCAATGACATTAAGCGGGAGCTTCTCTCCACGATATGCAAATTCTCGCGAAACACCGGGATCGATGTCATCGCTGAAGGAATCGAGGAGGCCGGGGAATTGAGGGTGGTCCGGGACATAGGGGTTCGATACGCTCAGGGATTCCTCCTTGCCAGACCAGACAAGCCCTTCCCTGAAGTGGACTTCGCGAAAATTCTCGGATAACTGAGCGAATCCGGCGTCCGTATTGTGGGAAGCCGCCTCAGATTGCGCAAGCGGCTTGTTGGCGGGTAGGGCATATCGTCGCCAGCCTTGCGCACAGGCTTGTGAACAGCTCGGGCTCCGGAGGCTTAGGATGGGTACGATGGGGCCGAGCGCTCAGACAACCTTCTTGACATTCAGCGCGGACCAGGCGCTCATAATGAGATAGGTGCGGGCGCTTTCCACCTCGATCCACTTTCGATACACTTTGCGGTGCTGCGTGTCGATCTGATAGCTGGTGTTGTCGTAGGCGAAATCGACGATGCTGGCGGCAACCGCAGAGCGCTTCGGGGTGCCCTTCTTCATGACGCCTCCTTAATAGACAGTCCTTAGGAGAAGGTGAGCAAACCTCCTGCCAGTACTCCTTGAAAATGCCACGGGCGCTACATCTGTGCGGATCCTTAGACCATATCTGACTAGAAATAGTAGGGTTTCTAGCATTGAGCTGCGAGAAGCGTGGGTGATTGTCTTCGACGAAGGTTCGTAGAGCTCGGCCATTATGGCCGGGGAAATCGATTGCCGGACTCGGCCAATATTGCGCGGTTTCCGTTGCGGTTCTCCTTCCGACGCCATTATACTTACTCTCCCATGAATCCGGAGACTTTGCGCATTCTGGTCCTGGATCCCGACGAAAGCTCGGCGTCCCTGGCCCTCCGTTCGCTGGGTGGGGACGGGTTCAGAGTCACCGCGGTGCTGACAATGAAGCGAGCGCTATCTCTCATGTCGCGACAGGAATACGACCTGGCGGTGGTGGCTCTGGGAGTGGCGGGACTGGGTCCACGAACACTGCTGGCCCGTCTCCATCAAGTGGCTCCCGGGGTACCGATCCTCGCCCTGGTCCCGGAGGGCCGGATGGACCATGCGGTGCGTGCTTTGAAAGGGGGCGCCGAAGACTATCTCACCCGACCGGTGGATCCCTATGATTTGAATAGCCGGATCCGACGAATTCTGGAACGCAGGGATCTCAACGATCGATTGGCCCATCTGCAGAGTGCCCTTTCCCAACGGTATTCGCTCTCCAGCATTGTCCAGAATTCACCTGCCATGAAAGGCGTGATCCAGCGCATCGCCCAGGTTGCGTCCACCAACAGCACCGTCCTGATTCTGGGAGAGAGTGGTGTGGGCAAGGAGTTGGTGGCCAAAGCCATCCACTTCAACAGCCCGCGCCGCCACCGACCCTTTCTGGCCATCAATTGCTCCGCCATCCCTTCCGATCTGATTGAGAGCGAGCTCTTCGGCCACGAACGGGGAGCCTTCACTGGCGCAGTGGAACGCGCTCACGGAAAGTTCGAGATGGCGGAGGGCGGAACCATTTTTCTGGACGAGATCGGGGAGATGGCTCTGCAGACTCAGGTCAAGTTGCTGCGGGTACTTGAGGAGCGGGAGCTCATGCGGGTGGGCGGGACCCGAAACATTCGGATTGACGTGCGAGTCCTGGCGGCCACCAATGCCCCCCTCCAACAGAGGATTCGGCAGGGACAGTTTCGAGAGGATCTCTATTTCCGTCTGCAGGTGATCACGCTTCAGGTGCCTCCGCTGCGGGCCCGCGCCGCGGACCTTTCGGACCTGGTGCGCGTTTTTCTCGATTCCCTCTGCCGGAGCCTTGGCGTGCCTCACCGCGAGATTTCTCCCGAGGCGCTCTTCCTGCTCCAGAATTATCCCTGGCCAGGAAATGTCCGGGAACTGAAAAACCTCCTCGAGAGCCTCCTGGTGACCCGCCCGGGGCTCCGGATCGAGCCTACGGATCTTCCTCCAGCGATCCGGGGCGAACGGGCGCTGGAGGAGTCTCTTCCTCGCGTGGAAGCGGGCATGACCATGCGCGAGGTGGAGCGAGAGCTGATCCAGAAAACCTTGATAAGAACCGAAGGAAACCGGACTCGCGCGGCCCGTATGCTGGCAATCGGGGTGCGAACCCTCCAGCGGAAGATTCGGGAGTACGGTCTGCACTAATTCAGGGCCAGGACGACCCCCTTCGACCCTCCTGAACCCTCCACCACCAGGGCCACAACCACCTCGCCGGGAAAAGGGGTCTGCCGGCCCGTGGCTTTCTCCTCCAGAGCCTGGCATTCAGGTGACCTGATCTATCTGGGCTTCGTGGACCATTTTACCCGTGATGTCTCCTCCGCGTGTGCCCATCTCGAGGCGGCCCGCCGACTGCATCTCGGCGGTAAGGTAGCGGCGGCGGTGCGCAAGGGGATGGCGCTGGCCGGAGGTTGCGCTGAGGAAAAGGCAACGACGATCTGAGCCCCGGGAGATTCAGCGGAAAGCGAAGATCGTGCTATTCTTCGCCGGAAGGGGAGAACCGTATGATCACCGGCTACAACACCGACGTGGAATACAATGCTCGAATCTATCATGTTCAGACTGAGGACAAGGGCACCAGTAATCCCGTCATAGAATCCCTGATCTACTTGGGAGGCGAGATCCTGGCGGCGCGGCGGACTTCCTACGAGGACCTCCTGCCCGCGGGTCTCGATCCCAAGGCGCTGGCAGGGCGGTTGGAGTCCCAGCACCAAAGGATGGTCCTGAACGTCCGCCAGGGCCGCTGCGATCCCGAAGGTATGAAGTCCTTCGGATCTGGCATCGTCTCCGACCGAGGATTCGAGGAAGTGGTGCTGGACTATCTGGCAAATGAGTTCGGTCCCGAGAGTCTTCAAATCACGCTGGAGTCGCCTCCTCGTTTTGAAGAGGGGATGCACCACGAGTTCGAAATCCGGGCACGCGGGGAGCTCTCCGCCCTGCCGGTGAAAAACGTCAAGGTCTCCTTGCGCTTGATCACGCCAGTGGATAAGCCGCAGACCCTGGTCGAAGGGAAAACCGATGCCGAAGGGCTGTTCCGTGAGGTCTTGACCCTTCCGACTCTGGAGGAGGGCGGCGCCGCACTGGTCCTCCAGGCCTCGCTGGATGAAGACAGAGTGGAGCTGAAATGGCTCGTGGGCCCTGGCTCGGTGGAGGGCTGAAACCATGAGAGTTCTGGTGAACGGAGAGGCGCGGGAGGTTCCGGAGGGAACCACCGTGGCTGCCCTCCTCCGATGGCTGGACCTTCCGGAGGGGAGGGTTGCTGTGGAGCGAAACCGGGAGGTGATTCCCCGAAGCCAACACGGCGAGACAAAGCTGTCAGCAGGGGATCGGATTGAGCTAGTCCGGTTTGTGGGGGGAGGATGAGCAGCGAAATGATCTCCGCCAAGACCGCCAGTTCGGGTGGGCTCTGCCTGGGTGGGGTCACCTATGAATCCCGCCTCATCCTGGGAACGGGCAAGTACGCCTCACCGACGCTGATGCAGCAAGCTCTGGAGGGTTCGGGCACCCAAATTGTCACCGTGGCAGTGCGGCGAGTCGATCTGTCGGCTCGAGGTAGGGGGTCCCTGCTGGATTTCATCGATCCGAAGCGCTACACACTCCTCCCCAACACCGCCGGATGCCATTCCGCCGAGGAAGCGGTGCGAACGGCGAGGCTGGCAAGGGAAGCAGGACTCTCGTCCCTCATCAAGCTGGAAGTGATTGGCGACGCCAAGATGCTGTTCCCCGACGTGGAAGGACTCCTCCAGGCCACGCGAATGCTCGTGGCGGAAGGGTTTACTGTCCTCCCGTATACTTCCGACGATCTGGTCATCGCGAAGAAGCTTCGGGACGCAGGAGCCGCCGCCATCATGCCCCTAGGCGCGCCCATCGGCTCGGGGCTCGGGATCCAGAACCGGTGCCAACTGGAAATCCTGCTCCAAGAAATCCGGGAGATCCCGGTCATCGTTGACGCGGGAGTTGGAACCGCATCCGACGCGGCCATCGCCATGGAAATGGGGTGTGCCGCAGTGCTGCTAAATACCGGTGTCGCGGGGGCGAAAAATCCGCTGCAGATGGCTCGTGCCATGCGCCTGGGGGTTGAAGCGGGAAGGCTGGCCTTCGAGGCGGGTAGGATTCCGAAAAAGCTCTATGCTTCGGCCAGCAGTCCCACGGAGAGGATGATCGAGTGAAGTCGTGAAGGCGGAGTGCCGCAGAGCCGGCCGATGGCGTAGAGACTCCTAAGCGTTTTCAGAAGCATGGGAGGCGATGCAGTTCGCTATTCTTCCCTCTCCTCGGGTCGAGGACCGGCCACCTTCTTCCGGCTCGTGTTAGAAGTGAAACTCCGCCCCTACCTGGAAGATTCTCCCATAGTCCACCTCCACTGGCTGCCCCGCCGACGCGCCGAAGGTGTCCACCGATACCACGTTTAGGTTGTTCATCAGGTTGAAAACCTGGCCCGTGACTCGGATCTGGCTCCGCCCCACGGGGAAGCTCCGACTGAGGGAAAGATCTAAGCTGCGAACGGGCGCCTGCCGCTTTGAGTTCTTTCCCTGGGCGGGATCGATGACGATCCCGATTCCGGGGGAGAAGACCGTCGGGCTATACAGGGCTCCGGACATGTAGCGGTCGATCACCGTCAGATCCAGTTGGCCGGGCAGCTTCCAGAATCCTGAAAAATTCACCACGTTGGGCCGGTCGTAGCGGAGGCGCGTGAAGTCCAGGGATCGTGCATCCTGCCGCTTCTCGAATCCGAAGTCGGTGGAGGTATCCCCTTCAACCCTGGATCGAGTATAGGAGGCGAGCAACTCAAAGCGGCGGCTGAACGCCTTTCGCACCACCAACTCCGTCCCGTGATAGCGGGAACTGCCATGGCTGTCGAATACCACCGCGCCGGTGGCGCCCGGAGATACGTTGAGTCCAGTAAGGTCGGTGGTGACAGTAGTTCGAAGCTGATCATGTCCCTTCCAGGATGTGTAGGAGGCTCCCACCGCCATGTCCCACGGGAGTGCCTGCTCGAATCCGACGGTGCTGGAGTTTCGATAGGGAGACTTCAAGGAGCCATCCACCACATAGTCGTAGATATAGAAGGGCGCCGACTCATAGTAGGAGGTCGGATTGTTCACATTATCGGTGATGACCAGAGTGGTCTGGTAGCCGTCGGAACGGGCGAAATCCACGAAATCGGCGAAAACATTGTCATAGTAGCGACCCCAGTTGCCGTAGATTTTCGTTTTCCCTTTCCCTTGGGGGTCGTAGGAGATGCCCACCCGCGGAGCGAGGTTCTTGTCACCGACAAGGGACTGGTAGTCTACACGTAAACCGGCGTCGGCGGTCCAATGAGCGTTGGGCGTCCAGGTGTCTTGGGCGAAGACCGACACTTCGCGGTTCTGCTCATTCGTTTTCTCCGGCGATAGGTAGTCGTACTTCAAGAACTCCCGGTAGCCGAAATTGGGCCCCCCCGACTCAAAATTGGGATCGTAGTCGGTGATATCCAGAAAGGTGGGCCGAGAACGGTTAGTACCCGTGAAATCCACGAAGGAATAGTCGAGTCCGGTCTTCACGGTGTGGGTGGAAGCGACTTTTAGCGTGACCGCTTCACTCATTCTCGCCCGAAGGGTAGAACGATCCTGATCGTTCGGGTACGCTCCGGCGAAGGCTTGCGCCGAATTACTGGTCCCGATGCCGTCGGAGGGATCCCCATCCGAGAGCGTGACGGTGAACGCCCCGAGGGTGGGATCCACCGGCCGGACGGTCAGGTACTGATGATGAAGGAAGAGTTGGCTCTCCAGGAAGGCCGCAGGGCTGAAGATATGCGTATCCCTGGCCTGGAAAAAATAGCCGCCCTGGGTCTGATCGAAGTTCGTCCCAGGTGCGTAGCGTGCGTCGGTGATGACATCCGAGAACCGGGCCGGGTCCGTGGCAAGGTTGAACACCAGGGAGTTATCGGGACTTACCTGCCAGGTCGTCTTGAATTGGAAATTATAGCGGTCTCCCTGACTGAGGCCGTCGTTGAAGATGGAGCCCACGTCCTCCTGCCAATACTGAAATGAAGAGAAGAACCAGAGGCGATCCTTTGCCAGCGGGCCGCCGACCGCCATTTCCTGCCACTGCTGCGTCTCGGGCCGAGGATTGTGATTATTCGTCGAGATGCCATCTGAGTCCCCCGCGGCGATGACCTGATCGAAGTCCTTCAGATGGCTTGCGAAATCGGTGTTCCGGTAGAAGCCGGAATAGAAAAACTGGAATTGGTTAGTCCCCGACTTCGTCACGATGTTCGCAATGCCACCCGACTGCTCCCCGTACTCAGCCTGGAAGCCGCCCCTCTCCAACTCGAAGCGCTCGATGGAATTCTGATTCACGTTCAGACCGAAGGTGCCGGTCACGGGGTCGTTAATGGTAGCGCCGTCCAGGCGAAACCCGTTCTGAGTGACGCGGCTGCCCCGGATGTGGTATTGAGCCAGACTGAACCCGGTATCGTTGCTCACACCGGGGAAGAGGGTCAGGATCTGTTGATACCGGCGGGCGATGAGAGGCACGTTGTTGATGTAGTTAGAATCCAGGATGCTTCGGTCCGAAGTGACGTCAGTCTCAACTAGACTTCGCTCAGCGACCACCACCACCTTCTCCTGCATCCCGTGCTTGAGCACCACGTCGAATCCGCGGCTTTCTCCCGGGTTGAGCTTGATCTCCTGCATCTCGTAAGGGGGGTACCCGATGAGGTTCACACTCAGGGTATAGGTGCCCACCGGTAGCGCTGAAAAGGCAAAACGTCCCTCACTGCTGCTGATCAACTCCCTGCGGGTGTTCATGTCTGGACTGGCGAGGACCACGCTCGCACCGGGGATGAAGTTGCCGGCGTCATCAAGGACATATCCCTCGATGGATGCTGTGATATTGGCCTGGGCCCACGCTCCTGTGGCAATCCCACCCAAGAGCGCTGCTGTGGTGAGAAGGGCTCCTGCGATCCGGTTCTTAGAAACCATGGCGTCCTCACTCCCCTGGGTGCGTGTCGTCTCTCCCCGCTGAAGGGCGAATCCTTCACCGCAATGACAACAATATAAATAGTCATATATAGATATGTGTCAAGTAGACATTCTAATATCCACCATAACTACTGATGTATTTACCGATGGCGGCTGTAAATCAAACCTAACAAGAATGTAGTAATAGAATTATCTATCAGTTGCTTATCCGTCAATGTAACTTATTAATCAACAAGTAGTTACATATACATTGCTGAATTTTAAATTATAGATATAATTACACACGTAGTTCGTATACATGACTTCACGGATGGCACTCGAAAATGTCTTTTCTGAGAGGAAGGGTCTTCCTGCTCTTCGTGCTGGTTCTGCTGACGGCAGGAAGCCAGGTCCAAACTCTTCCACCGAAAATCGTCGTGGTGGTGAAAAGCCGAGCGCTGGCGCCCTATAACCAGGCGGTCGAAGGACTGCGAAGGACCCTGCTAGCCCGCCGCGCATCCGTTCAGGTTCGAGAGATGGAGCTTCCCGCCGAATCGGGGAAA
>Ga0066710_100000950_pt1 | contig 19974 bp, 22 predicted proteins | sample GraSoiAngelo_159_FD_79666 | JGI IMG/M metagenome (GOLD analysis project Ga0066710, IMG submission 79666) | Grasslands soil microbial communities from the Angelo Coastal Reserve, California, USA - 14_1009_16_40cm | ecosystem: Environmental > Terrestrial > Soil > Grasslands | place: USA...
GAACTGCGTGTTCGAGTTCGTCGGTTCGGTCCAGAACACGGACCATGACATCATCACGATCAGAATGAGGGGGAGAATTACTTTCAGGATGTAGTGCTGGACGTTACGCGAAGCAGTGAATTCAAAAACATAGGCTGAATACTGCAAGCCAGGGGTTAAGGTATAGAAGTCCGCTTTGGCATCCCATCTCTCCACCGTCCAGTCGGGTAGCGTGATGGAGCGCGAAATTCCGGCGGCTTTCAGGAGTCCGTCATGGATCCAGTTTTCATCCGCCACAAACACTACTTCGTTAGGTCGATATCGAATCGCAACGAACTGAATACGAAAAGTCTGCCGATCGAACGGGAAAGATTGTAGCCGTAATGGTTGCGTGAACGAACCGACGTAACGCTGCCGATAGAGAACAGTTCCATCAGGCTCCACCTCAGCAGACTCCGGCAGTTTGCGAACAACCGAACTCGTTTCATTCGCGATACTCACGCGCGGCCGTCCAGATTTGATCAAGCGCGTAGTGCACGGCTCCTGTTCCCGTGTGCGCAAGGCGAGCATCCTTCCAGCGCAACACGATAGCGATGTCGGCGGTAAAGTTTTGTTGAGCGCTGTCGATATTGTTGATGTCCACGATCCAGATTCCGACCGAGACCTTCCTTTCATGCGTCGAAATAGCGTCCGCTCCCAAGGTCGGAAATTAGCCCGGGTTGCTTTAGCTTCCAGCCCAGCAGTGTACGCGTTCGCTCACTCGATGTCGGATTGTCGAGACCGGCAAAATGCGCGAACCAATCGAAGTGTTTGTTCGCTTCCTCGGGCGATTTGCTAACGACCGGCACGTTCAGGCGGCGGCCAATGACTTCAGCGATTTCTCGAAACGGCACACCTTCTTCAGCGACACCGTGATAGTTAGCGCGCGCGGCGCATTTTTCCAAAGCGAGCCTGAACAAGCGGGCGGCATCAAGTCGATGCACGGCGGGCCAGCGATTTAAACCGTCACCGATGTACGCCGAAACGTTCTTTTCGCGTGCGATGTTAATCAGAATTGGAACGAATCCGCGGTCGCCCTCGCCATGCACCGATGGAGGAAGACGAACCACCGACGCGAGCACGCCCTGCGCCGCGACCGCAGCTGCTGCCTCTTCGGGCGCGGTGACGGATGTGACAATCAACGGACGATCAGAGCCGACCAGAGCCGAGCCCAGAGCCTCGATTGCGCGGCGATCAATCTCGCAGTTTTCTTTATACTTCGAGAAGTCGTGGATGAATGCCGTATGAATGACACCGTCCACAGCGGCCGCTCCGCTGCGCAGACTCTCGAGATCCTCAAGCGAACCGCGATGCACATCGGCGCCTGCCGCGGCGAGCGATTTGGCACTTGCGTCTGAGCGAGCGAGACCGAGAACTTTGTGTCACGCATCGATTAATTCTCGAACAACGGCGGAGCCGACGAATCCCGTCGCTCCTGTAACAAAAATTCGCATGTTACATTTCCTCCTTAGCGCTTTGTGCTGGCTTCGCACAGATGGCGTTTAGTTTGGCGAGCGCATTCGCCGGAAGCGTTATGGCAGCAGCGTGGAGATTCTCGCGCAGGTGCTGCACTGACGATGTTCCCGGGATCAGCAGGATATTTGGCGACCGGTGAAGCAGCCACGCCAGCGCCAGCTGCATCGGCGTTGCGCCTAACGACTTCGCGGCATCATCCAGCGCACCAGATTGCAACGGATTGAAGCCGCCCAACGGAAAGAAAGGCACGTAAGCAATGTGTTGCCGCGCGAGATCGTCGATGAACGCGTCATCGTTTCGGTGTGCAACGTTGTAGAAGTTTTGGATGCAAACGATGTCGGTGATGGTTTGCGCTTCCTTTAATTGCTTTGGCGTAACGTTGCTTAAGCCCAAATGACGGATTAGTCCTTGTTGTTTTAGTTCGGCCAAGACCGAAAGAGGTTCAGTGAGCGGCTCTTCGCCGGGGGCCTGACCATTATCGCCCCACGCACGAAGATTAACTACGTCCAGCGTCTCGATCCCGAGGTTGCGCAGATTGTCATGAACGGAATCAATCAGATTCTTGCGCGTGACATCGTGTATCCACGATTTGTCCTTTCCGCGACGAGCGCCGACCTTGGTGACAATCACCAATCCTTTCGGGTACGGATGCAACGCGCGCCGAATGATTTCATTTGTAACATGCGGTCCGTAGAAATCGCTGGTGTCGATGTGGTTCACGCCTGCTTCTACCGTCTCGCGCAGCACGGCGACGGCGGCGTCGGGATCTCGCGGTGGCCCAAACACGCCGGGACCGGCGAGTTGCATGGCGCCGTACCCCATCCGGTGCACGCTCATTGAAATACTAGGAAACGTGAATTTGCCGCCGAGTTTGGTTTCATCATTACTCGTTGGATTCATCGCCATTTCATCCTTTTAGTAACCTGTTAATGTCTGAGGCATAAGTTTTCCGGCCCACTTCGCAAGCCAGTACGGGATCGCGAACCGCTTTGCATCCTGCATGGTCAAGACGATGTGATAACCGCGTTTGTCGCTCCCGTTCTGGTAGACCGCGCGGATAAGTCTTTTTTGGCGTGTTTGTGCTGTTTCCATTTTCATCGCGAGTTTTCTGCCTGACACTTGTGCGCTTCTTATCCTGCGATGAAGCCGCCATCGACGACCAACGAAGTGCCGGTTGTGAATTTCGCAGCATCGGAGGCCAGATAAAGAACTGCTGCTGCGATATGTTCGGCAGCGCCAACGCGTCCAACCGGAACGATGGAGGTAATCTGATCCCGCATTGCGTCACCCGCGAAACGATCCCACATCTCGGTGGCGATCGGCCCCGGAGCGACAGAGTTAATGCGAATGTTTTGTTTGGCGAACTCTAGCGCGACGGATTTAGTCAAGCCTTCAACCGCGTGCTTGGACGCGATGTAAATGCTGACCTCCGGAAAACCGACGTGCCCGGCAATGCTGGAATTGTTTACGATCGCGCCGCCACCGTTCTTGAGCATGACCGGGATTTCGTGACGCATCGAATTGAGAACGCCCCAGACGTTGGTGTCGAACACGCGCCGATACTCCGCTTCGGTCGCTTGATCGAGCGGTGCTTTCCATTCGACGCCGGCGTTGTTAAAGGCGATGTCGAGCCCGCCGAATTTGTCGATGGTGAAATCGACCATCTTTTTCACGTCGTCATCTTTGCCAATGTCGCCGCGAACGAATGCTGCCTCGCCGCCAAGTTTTTCGATTTGCCTAACGATTTCTTTGCCTTCTTTTTCGCGGCGGCCGCTTAGAACTACTTTCGCACCGGCGCGCGCGAACTGAATCGCCGTTGCTTTGCCGATGCCGGAAGTTCCTCCGGTCACCAGTACCACTTTACCTTCAAGTGAGTTGTTGTTGTTCATTATATTTCGTTTCAGGTTTTCGTTTTAAAACTTCATTGCGAAGAAACGCTGTTCGCCCCTAGCTGGCCCTCTGCAGCAATCCGAGCGATTGAAGCGTCGCCGAGGTCAGTGTCCCTGTGACGCTTAAGTCGTGGTCCTCTTGGTAGCGCGCGAGAGCAGCCTGGGTTTCATCTCCCTCAACTCCGTCAACCGCGCCGTGATAGTAACCAAGCTTTGCAAGCTCTGATTGGACTGCGCTTATAGTCGCACTATTGCCGTCCTGATTCGAGTCGTAGGCCGGCTCCTGATCGTGGTCGTACGGGGAAGAATCGTAGTAGTTGTAAGGGTAATCATTGTAATAGTCATATGGGTAACCGTTGTCGTAGTCGTAAGGATAGCCGTAAGCGTAGTTGGGATAGTAATCCCACGGGTAAAGTCCCCACCAGAAACCGTTGATAAAAACAAACACCTGGTTGTTATGGAAGTGAGCTCGATGCCTGTCCCAATCGCGATGCCAGTTGTTCGCGTCGTGTCGCTCGGACGCGTGGTTCTTGACGAACGACTGACGGTTTGCTGCCGTTGAAGTTCGCGGATCCGACACCCGGTTCCGGCCTGCAATTGAGCCCGTAGGATTTGGCTGCCGATTTGTCGCTGCAACTTGCGAGTTTGCGACTCGCGTGTTTTGCCTCGCCAGCAAAGCGGCGCGATCTTGTTGGCTGCTAATCGAGGGGGTCCTGCCGGCAATTCGAATTGTTGGTCGATTGCCCGACGCTATGACGCCGTGGGAGCTAACAGTGGGCATTCCTGCGCCACGGTAGTAGAAGTGCGGTGCCGGACTTACTCCGCCGACACTTCGACCGGTAAAGTATGCGCCTTGGAAAACTGGCGCTGCTCGCAGTCCGCCACCGGAAAAGGCTGGCGCGGCACGAGAGACTCCACCAGCAAAGCCGCCGACAGGGCCGCCACCAAAGTGGCCGCCACCAGCAACCCCGCCACCGCCGCCATGCGGAGCCGCCCACGTTACGGGGCTAACTGCCGCGGTCGTAATGACAGCTACCAGGTTAATTATGCGTTTTGTTTTCGTGTATCGAGGTTTGAGGGCCGATTCAACCGCCGTCGCTTTGTCGATCCGGGATGTTGCTCCGGTCTCGAATCGAACTTTGTCTGAGAATGTTTTGTTGTTCATTTGTGTTCCTTTCGTTTGGCGTGCTTAAGAAATTTCGTGGTCAGCCTCTCATTAGTGAGATGATGTCTTCAGCGCCTTCCAGAAGAGCGGCATCGTTGCCGTTCCTTTTATGTTTGTGATTGCCGTTGGCGCCGAAGTCCTGTTCTTCATTAGGTCGAGGAAAAGTTTGAGGTCGCGTAAATTCATAACGTGCGTGATGCCTTCTATGCACATAGGCCAAAGGCTGGTTCAAAGTTTTTTGCGACGCTGAACCGATGCGGTGCGGCAACACTGCCGTGCGCAGTGCGTGCTGGCTCGAGGTTCAGTTTCTCAATGTGCGCTTCCACTAAGTCGGGAAGCAACAGATGCGGGAACAACGACAAACTCCAGGCGCGCGACGCCTCTTCATCGACAATGAGATGAATGATGTCGCGCAGCTGCGGGTAGGCTCTTTCGTAATCGCGTTGGAGCTGTTGTTTCAGCTGCCGAACGGCGACTGAAACCGTCTGGAGGAAAACTGTCAGTTCTGACTTTGGATCAGTTATCATGAGTCGAGTTTTTTCGGTTTCTGTTAGGTTTATATTTGACTGGTCGTCTATGAAATTGGCAAAAAAAGAGATTACGTTGCCATAGCCTCAGCGCGTCTGACGCCCAAAACATCGCGGGCTACCTGCTTAAATTGTCGGAGCAACTCGACGTCATTTTGGATCCGCGCCTGCGCCACTGTTCCCTGGTAACAGGCAAACAGCGCTTTCGCTTTCGCCTCCGGGTCCGGCGCATCGATCAACCCCTCGGCTGCCGCGTCGCGCACCGCCGAGATAAAGAATTGCAGCTTGCGGTCCATGATTCGATCTATCGCTTCGCGAACGACTTGATCTTGCGTGCTCACTTCGCTCCCGACACTCACGAAGGGACAACCCAGGGTGGCGCCGCATTTTTTCTGAAGCTGCGCCAGGCGATTGTAGACAAAATCGAAGTAGCGATCCAATCGCTCGAGTGGCGGAACCGTTGGTGAAAACATCGAATCCATTTCCGCTCTCTTTTTCTGCCAATCCGCTTCCAAAGCGGCGGCGGCGAGCTCCGATTTCGATTTGAAGAAGTAGTAGAAGCTGCCCTTTTTGGCTCCTGCGCGCTCGCATATCGCATCGACCGACGCCGCGCCGTAACTGTTCTGCCACATGAGCTCCATCGCGGCCTCCATCAGTCGGTCTTTCATGTCACTAACTCTTGGCATAAGCACTGTTTAAGCTATGTAGACCGACTAGTCAACTATTTTGTTCAAATTTTTTCCGGCCGGATAGGAGTACCCGACTGCCCATTGACCGTCGGTCTTACAACATTGATCCGCGCGGGTCGCGTTTCTCGACCGCGGCGTCGCGTCGTTCAGGCACGCGGGCAAACAACATCCCCAAACCTTCACTCATCGTCGGGTGAGTGAACACGGCGTCTCGCAGGAGCGTGTACGGCTGATTTGCAAGCATTGCCACCTGAACATTAGCCATTAATTCTCCTGCCTCCGGCCCGAGAGCAGCGAAGCCGAGAATGCGATCGCTGTGCGCATCGATAAGTACCTTCATGAAACCACGGGTTTCAGAAAGAGTCAGTGGCCGGAAGACGGCATTCATCGGCAGCGACGCTACTCGATACGAGCTGTTGTTCGCACGAGCCTGGGACTCGTTAATGCCAACGCGCCCCAACGGTGGATCAATAAAGAGACAATAAGGGATCAGGCGGTCGCGCGTGCTGCGGTTTTCGCCATTTAGATTCGCGTGAATGATGTGGAAATCGTTCTCAGATACATGCGTGAAATACGGGCTGCCGGCGCATTCTCCCACCGCCCATACATTCGGCGCCTTCGTTTCCAGGCGATCATTTACTCGTATGTGCCCGGCCTCCGTGACTTCAATTCCCGCCTTTTCCAAGCCGATTCCGTGAGTGTTCGGGACACGTCCGAGCGCAGCCAGAATGTCCGTTCCGGTTATCGCGCGCGTGCCGGCTTCGTTTTCAATTAGCACTTCTACACGTTCTCCCGAAATGCCTTTTACACTCAGCACTTGGGTGCGCAGCAGAACCTCGATTCCCTCATCGCGAAATAATTCCAGAATCGCTTGCGCAACATCAGCATCTTCTTTTGGCGCAAGCTGCGGGTCTCGAGCGATCAACGTTACGCGGCTACCAAATCGGCGCATCGCCTGCGCCAACTCCAGCCCGACGTAGCCGCCGCCCAGAACGATCAGATGTTCGGGAAGCCGCTGCAGATCGAGAACCTCGACATGCGTCATTGGCCTCGCGTCCGCAAGCCCAGGTATCTCTGGGATTGCGGCGTGGGTTCCGATGTTCACGAATACGCGCTTACCGATGAGGGTCCGTTCGCCACCTTCGCGAAGAGTCACCTGGAGAGTACGCGGTCCGATAAATCGAGCGTTCCCCCAGATCAATTCAGCTCCCGATGCGCGGTATTGGTCGAGATGAACTTTCATCAAGTCGTCGACCATCTTTTTCTTGCGCGCGTAGACGCCGGCCATGTTGACCGTAAACGGTCCAGTTTCTATCCCAAATTCCTGGTGTCGCCCAAATAGCGACGCCACTTTTGCTGAGTGAATGACGTTCTTGCTCGGCAGGCAGGCAATGTTTGGACACGCTCCGCCGACGTACTTTCGTTCGATTGAAGCTGTTCGATTGCCTTCGCTGGCCATTGTCCAGGCTATCAATTTGCCGCCCGTGCCGCTCCCGAGCACGAGCACGTCATATTTTTCTGGCTCACTCATACAGCGGTCCTCCCTCCATCAACGGCGAGTTTTGCTCCATAGATGAAACTGGCACGGTCAGTGGCTAAAAAAACAATTGCCTCCGCGATTTCGTCCGCTGTAGCCGGCCGGCGCTTGGGCGGCTAATTGCTCAAGACCCTCGCCCATTGCGCCGGTCCCCTCCGTGCGCGTTGGTCCGGGGCTCACCGCATTCACACGAACGCCACTCGGGCCGTATTCCGCAGCCCAGACCTTCGTGAGTAAATTGATCGCCGCCTTGCTCGAGCCGTAGAGACTCATGCCGGGTGCGCCGTAATCAGCCGCCATGGTCGATAGATTGACGATTGCGCCTTTGCCTCTTTTCGCCATTAGCGGAGCAAGTTCTGCGACGAGGAAGTATGGCGCCTTGACGTTGAGCGAATAGACGCGCTCAAACATTTCTTCTGTCATTTCGTGTGTTGGGCCGAATGGATAAATCCCGGCGTTGTTGATCAGGATATCGACATGACCATTTCCGAGCTCAATCGCTTTTCTGGCGACTTCACGCGCGCTCGCGGCGTCCTGCAAATCGGAAGAAACAAAATCTGCTTTGCCTCCGGCGGCCTGAACCTCCGCAACTGTTTTCTCCCCGCGTTCGGCGTTTCGGCCGACAACGATCACATGGATGCCAAGCTGAGCCAGTTTGTTGGCCGTTGCCCGGCCAATCCCGCTAGTTCCTCCTGTAATAAGTGCTATCTGTGACTCGTTAGACATTAGGAATTGCTCAATTGAATCTCGTGCGATCGTCTGGCGAGAAAGATTCGTGTAGTTCCTAGCAGCTTTTGTTTGTTCTTTTGCCCTGTTCCACCGCCCCCGGATATAATCCCCTCAGTCGTGCCCCATCGGAAATCAACCAAATAAAGCAGTCGCATGCCATTTGAAGAATTTGAGGACGCTGAGACCATCGACAACGAGCGGCGGAAAGCCATCGCGAAATCGATCCGAATTATCAGCGTTGAGGAGCTAAAGAAGCTTGGCGAAGAGATGTTTGATGATCCTGATCGACCGTGGCGGCAAACGTTCCTTCAGTTTATCGCGGAACATCCGGGCGCTACTTTTCACCACGCGTCCGCAGGCGAAGGCGTCATTTTCGTTTACTCTCGGGATGGAGACAAGGGCTTGTGGTATCTGCCCGGGAGCGGCATAGGGCCATTGTCCGAGGGGGGCCGGCGGCTCATGAAGGAAGCCATCGAGGCAGGTCGTTAAATCCTGTTTCGACAAGCGCGCAGGACAATCGAATACGTCGTGTGAGCAGGTCTAGAGCGATCAGTTAATCCCCGCCGCTGAGGGCGCTGACTCGCCGCGAAAGTGGTCGATCACATCGGCCACCGTCGTGAAGCGATTTATGCCGCCCAATTTGATATCAACGCCTTCCCGGCGGAGGCGATCGCGCACTGAGGAACGCGGTTCAACGGCGTGGAATTGAATACTCATGGCAGTGAGTTCATCTGCCATGCTGGCAAGTGCGTGTGCACTCTGCATGTCAACGATCGGTGCAGCTGAAAGATCGAGTACTACCAGTTTTGGCGGTGTCGCCTCGACGCGAACACGGCTAAGTATCGCCTCGCATACATTGTCCACGTTAAAATAAATGAGGGCCGATTCAGGCCGGAAGATCATGACGTTTGGAATTAGTTCGTTGTCTTCATGCCGGTCCCGATCCGAGAAACGGCGCGTGCCGGGAATTCGACCGAGAAGAGCGACGTGGGGACGAGACGAAACGCGTACCAGTTGCACAAGTGAAATCAAAGCGCCTAGCATTACACCGCGGAGCAAACCGAAGGTAAGCACTCCGGCGAAAGCTGCCGTCGCCACCACAAACTCAGAACGATCGTCGCGCCATAGCTCTTTTAAGGTTGAAAGATTAAGCAAACCCGCGATCGCCACCAAAACCACGGCCGCGAGCACTGGTTGAGGCAACGCGCTTAAGAGATGGGAGAAAAAGAGCACGACAACCAGGATAAAAACCGCAGCGAGAGCGGTAGAGAGCGGTGTCTTCGCACCGCCCTCTTCATTGACCAACGACTGCGATGTGCCGCCGCTCACTGGAAAGCCGCTACCAAGCCCAGCGACCAGGTTCGATGCAGCGAGCGCCAGATTTTCCTGGTTAGCATCGAATCGTCCGCCGCGCTTCGCGGCAAACATTCGGCCGATCGCGGCCGTTTCGACCGCGCCGAGAAGAAAGCACGCCAGGGCTAGTGGAAGCAATTCGTTCAGGTCACGCCAGCCGAGAACAGGAACTTTGAGCGGCGGCAGTCCCTGGGGCACGGCGCCAATTAGTTTCACGCCGCGCGCCTCCAACGACAGCGTTGATGCAGTAATTATGCCTCCGATTACAACGAAGAGCGCGACCGGTTTGTGTTTGAGAAAAATTTTTCCAAAGATAAGCAGCGCGAGCGCAATTCCTCCGACTAATAATGACGTCGCGTTCGTCTCGTCAAGGTTTTTGAAGAAGAAGCCTGTGTTTCCCCAAAAGCTTCCATGAGCGCCATGAAATCCGAAAAGCTTTGGCAATTGCGTGCTGGCAAGGAAGAGCGCCACACCACATTTGAACCCAGTCATGACACTCTCGGAGATGAAATGTACCAGGACTCCAGCTTTGGCGAGCCATGCAACGAAGGAGATGAGAGAGACCAACAACGCCGTGCCGGCTGCGAGCGCGCCAAAGCGCGTCGAATTGCCGCCGGTAATCTCGCCAAGCGAGAAGCCGATAACCAGCGAAATTGCAGAAGTAACCGAGGCTGCAGTGTAGCGCGACCCGCAAAAGATCCAGAAAACCAGTCCTCCGAAGAGACAAGCGTAAAGACCTGCTTGCGGCGGCAGGTTCGCGAGCGACGCATCCCCCAGCGCCGCCGGGAGCAGATATGCGGCGAGCGTAACGCCAGCGAGAACGTCACCGCGCAGCCAAGTCCGATCATAGGCGCGCAGCCAGGCGAGAGCAGGAATCCAACGGGCAAGAGAAGGCGAACTCATCGCGGCACGTTCATACCAGATACTGTTGAACGGCAGCCCTAACTACTCGGCAGCAACGTTCAGATTTAGCGAAGAACAATTGCGACAAGGCCATAGTTCAAAATTCAACGGTCACGGCAAAAACAAACGTTGCTTCACGCGAACCGGGTGCGAGCCAATAGACTGTTAGATCAACATCTTTGTCTTTGAATTTGTGTTTGAAACCGACGAGCGGTCCGCGCCGGACGTCGGAATTGCCCGAGGCCTGCGTGCGTTCGACCACAAGACCGGCTCGGACGCAATCTGCCTTTGGCAGCGACGCACTGAACTCCGACCAACTGTAGAAGAAATCGCTGGAATTGTTTCCGGCATCGAAAAAATATTCTCCTTGGGTCGAGGCCTTGATGAATTTTTTGTATGAAACTTCGATTGAGTAACCCGGAGCGACACCTGTGATGTCTCCAAAGACGCCGCCGAGCATTGGAGTCACGTTTACCTCCAAATCCTTACCGATGCAGAAACCAGGGAAATTGTATCCGGTCCAAACCGAGCCGGTCTTCAGCGCTTCGTAGTTGTATCGCGCTTCGAGATGCAGCCGGTCATAGTCAGCGGTGAAGCTGGGATTGACGTAATCGCGCGCATGCTGTGCGAGGTACGTAAAAGTGGACAGGGAGAACTCCCATTTCGTTTCATTGCGTTCAGTGTAGGCTTCCATCTGCACATCGGCGGCTCCGCCTAACGACTCGCAAACGGCGAATCCCGCAATGGTCGCCAAAGCCGCACACGAGCGCATCGTTTTAACCTCCGAGGAAAATTGCCACGCCGACTAATGCAAGGCCAACCGCTACCATCGCTGATCCCACGACCAATCGGCTCTTTCCGGGCGTAATCGGCCCATTTTTGTCCCACATAAAAGAGGCCGGCGATCAGGAGAAAATTGGACACCCGGAGCGCAACTTGCGGCTCGCTGAAGATGAGAAATGGAATTGCCGCGGGCAGACACGACACAAAGACCAGCCAAAAAGACGCGAGCGCGCCATAAAAGTCCTCTTTCGTTAGAATTCTTTCTTTAATGTGTGCTCCAACAATGTGCGTAAGCACAGACTTGCTGAAGGCTTCTGCTTTTTCCGGACCAAGGAGCTCTTGAAGCTCCGGTTCGACTCGATCCTTCACCAAAATCAGCGCGGCGTCCGGATCGGAGGCGCTTTGCACGGCCTCGACTAATCGTATCTTGCCTCGACGCACAACCATGGTGTTCATGATATACATGCTCGCATCGATAATCCCCCAAGCGACGTTGGAACCGATAGCAGCGAGCAGAAGCTGACGAACCCCTTTTTTGCCGTCAGCGACGGTGAAACTTGCGGTGAGCGTGACGGTCAGCACCATAATCAAACCGAACAAAATTTCGCCTAACCGGCTGGCGGGATCGAGGTGGCGCCGAGTAAAACGGCTCATTTTCTTTATCGTTCGAGATGCAGTGAATTCATTCGCGGATCATGTCCAAAACCCGTGCTCCTAACCAGATCGGACATTCAGACTCACCACGCATGACTCTCTGTGCTTGTTTTTCTTCAACGCGGCTCAATCATTTCCGATGTAAAGTGCTTACGCCAGTCAACAATCGTCCAAACTCACTCATTCGCTCGATTCGCTCTAAGTCGCTTTGGGGCACGCCAATGTCATAAATTTGTAACACGCCATCGTTTCAAAATCTGTTAGAGAAATGTCTATGCACGCGACCGCGCAAACTGACTGAGAAGTATCTACGTGGGTTTTTCGGGCCCGCGTCAGTTCGAACCGCAGTTCTGGCATTGCAACGATCGACGTAGTCGAGTACGACTGAACGGGCCATGTTTTCTATTCAAAAGCTGATCGGCCGGGACGAAAAGTTCTACGATTTGCTCGAAGCCAGTGCGCAGCAGGCGGACACGAGCGTGCATCATCTGATCGCGTTACTGCAAAAACTCGAGCAGCATGACACACCGGAAAACCTGGAGCAATTCGCCCACAGCCGGCGTGAGGACAAACGCATCACGCAGGAATTGACCGAGCAACTTTCCAAAACCTTTGTAACCCCTCTCGAGCGGGAAGACATCCAGGAATTGGCAGCTGCGCTTTATAAAATACCGAAAACCGTCGAGAAAATTGGCGAGCGCATCTTAATCTGCCCTGAAGATTTGGCCGGACAAAGTTTTGGTAAACAAGTTGAGCTGCTCGATCAGGCGGCCGAAATGGTGCTGGCCATGGTAAAACAACTGCGCAAGGGGATCGACGCCCGCACCGCGCGCGAGATGAACGCCAAGCTCCAAGGCATTGAAGGAGACGCCGACAAGCTCGAACTGGAGCGGCTTCGTGATCTGTTCAAAGGGGATCATGCCGCGAAGCAGATTATTTTTCTGCACGACCTTTACGGCCTCTTGGAAAAAGTGATCGACCGCTGCCGCGACGCGGGAAACATCATCGTACAGGTGGCGCTGAAATATTCGTAGCAAACGGACCGCGTGCTCACGCTCACTTTGGTCATTCTGGCCGCTGTCATTTTCGAATACAGCAATGGCTTCCACGACGCGGCAAACGCGATCGCCACCGTCGTATCAACGCGAGTACTAACGCCGCGCCAGGCGATCGCGATGGCTGCATTCTTCAATTTTACAGGAGCGTTATTCGGCGGTGCGGTTGCTTCCACGATCGGCAAAGGGTTGGTGGACACCGAGGTGGTCACTATGACGACTGTGCTCTGCGCTGTGGTTGCCGCCTTTAGCTGGAACATTGCCACCTGGTGGTTCGGGTTACCATCAAGTTCAAGTCATGCACTGATCGGCGGACTTTGCGGCGCCGCACTCGCTGCCGCCAGGGGCGAGTGGTCAGTAATTAAGTGGAACGAGGGTGTGTGGCCGAAGGTTGTCCTGCCTATGATTGCGTCGCCAGTTGCCGGCTTCGTGTTCGGCGCGCTCTTCATGTTTTTGTTGCTTATCGCACTCCATCGCTTCACACCACATTTTGTCCATTCGCTATTTGGAAAACTGCAAATCTTCAGCGCGGCCTGGATGGCGCACAGCCACGGCACAAATGATGCACAGAAAACGATGGGCATCATCACTCTGGCGCTGTTTACCGGAACAAAGGCCGGCAGCTTCGATCATTGGCCACGCTGGCTCGATTTTCTGAAAACGCCATCGTTCGTACTCCCGAAATGGGTAATCGCGCTATGCGCCGTGACGATGGCGGCGGGAACGGCTGCTGGTGGTTGGCGCATCATTCGCACGCTCGGGCATCGGGTGGTGAAAATGCAGCCGGTACATGGCTTCGCGGCCGAAACCACTGCCGCGCTAATTATTCAAACCGCGAGCTACTACGGCATTCCACTGTCAACCACACACGTAATTTCTACGTCGATCATGGGCGTCGGGGCTGTAAAACGTTTCACTGGAATCCGCTGGACAGTGGTGGAACGAATTGTCTGGGCATGGGTTTTCACTCTCCCCGCAACCGCCCTAATCGGTTACATCCTCGAGCGCGCAATTGGAACTCCTCGACCTTGAACGAACCCGCACCGCATAAAGAACGTGGTCACACCGAAGCATATCCTTGGGACATTCGATGAAGCGCTGAGCGATCTCCGCAACGATCTGCTCACGATGGCGGGTCTAAGCGAGCGCGGTCTCTATCGCGCGATCAACGGATTGCTTCAGCGGGATGATAGCCTTTGCACAAAGGCCATCGTCGATGACGAAGAAGTTGATCAATTGGAGAAGCAAATTGATAAGGCCGGCCTCGAAATTTTGGTTCGCTACCAGCCGGTCGCGTCCGATCTACGGCAAGTGATTTCGGCAATGAAACTTTCGCCCAATATCGAGCGCGTAGCTGATGAAGCGACAAATATAGCCGAACGCGCTCTCAAGTTGAACGGACATCCGCCACTGGCTGAAGTGAACTTGATGGTACCAATCCAGGCGCATGCAATGTCGATGTTCAAGGACAGCATGGACGCATTTGTACGAGAAGATGTCGAACTGGCGCGGGCGGTCGTCAGCCGTGACAAGCAACTCGACGATATGAATGCCTCTGCAAACCGGCAGTTGACCGAACGGATGATGCAGGACCGCGACCAACTGCGCGGCTATCTGAATCTGATCTTAATCTCGCGCTGTCTTGAACGCGTCGGTGATCACGCGACCAACATCGCCGAAGACGCCGTTTACGCCGCTGCAGCGGAGGACATCAGGCACCAAGCCTGAGGACTGTCCCTTTTTGAGGGACACTGCGGTGGCCTTGATTACCGCAAAACCTTGTCGCCTCTTTGAGATTCATCCGCTTCACTGAACCAGTTGTGATAACTGGCGTCACGATTTCGGCCGCAGTTCGGATCAGAACTTCTGGCACAACTCTATCCGACACGATTTTCTCGACGATGCCAGGTAAGTGGTCAGCGCCATCGATTTTGCAGTGCTACTGAAGAGTCGACGTGTCCTGCCTGCTTAGAGACGGAGGATTCAACGCTTCGGGCGCCTCGATGTTATCGTCTTCCTCCAAGATCTTCGAACGGGTTGTAGACTTGGATCGCGTAATAGGTGACGACACCGTCGAATCGGCGTTCGATATTCTGTGGTTTGCCAAAGATTGCTTCCACGTCGCGTGAGGTTGTCCGGCCGCGAATTAGAGAACCGAGTCGCAGAGTGTAAAATTCATTCGGGTTCGCTTGGACGATATAAGCTGGCGGCGCGGATAAGAGACCAGCGTTATCAAAGTGGAAGGCGAGCGCGTCAGCTCCGTATCCATGGCGGAAAGGATCAGCCGTATCGATCGTAGGAACGGCTCCAACGCCGAGTTGATGGCTTAACCGTGAGCCGGGACGCACGATGTAATAACCCGAGCGCGGTCCAAGCGAGACATAGTGTGAATCGTCATCCCAGGAAGCCGCGAACGCGATGGTGGCAATCATCAGTAAAGGGACAGCCACGAACGAGCGAGCTAATGCCGTTAAGTCAACAGCACGAAGCCTCGGTGTAACACGCACTCCCTCGGTAAATTGGTTCACTGTACGAATCATCTACGGCCCCGGGAGCCATTGCTGTGAGAGGCACTACCATGAGAGCCACGACCGTGAAAACCACCGCCATGAAAGCCATGCCTGCGAAAATCAAAGTCGCGAAAGCCGCCGCTGCGAAAACCACCGTATCCATAGCCGTAAGGATAATAACCATACGGGTAGTAGCCGTAGGGATAATATCCGTAGTATGAATATGGATAGTAGAAGAACGGGTCTCCAAAGTCGCTAAAGAAGAAAAAGCGGTCGTTGAAGTTGCGATGGTGAAACCGATCTCCGTGAAACCCACCGTTGCGAAATCCACCATCGCGAAACCCGCCGCCGCGAAATCCACCGCCGGCGAAGCCGCCGCCATGAAAGCCGCCACCACCGTGAAATCCAGCACCGCCGCCGTGACCACCGCCACCAAATCCACCTCCACCGTGACCAGCCGCCCATGTCATGGGACTTAGCGCCACTAAGGTGATGCCAACTATTAAAGTCATTAATCGCCTTATTTTCATACCTCACGTTCAATCGCGTGTTGCGTGGCAGCCATTACGCGTCCGCGGGATTTTGCGGTGCTACTTAAGTATCATACGCACTCCCTCCTTCGAAACGTGCAATGCGTCCGGGTCGGCCTGGAAGAAAGCGCTATTGCTCTTAGCGGCGGTTGCGCGAGGCCATGGCCAAATAAAATTTCTCTCTTGCCGTCTCGTAGAGCGTGATCAGCAAATCATCGGGACAGATTTCAGCAGCGGCAACGACGGCATTGTTCAAGGTCTTGGGCGGAAGCTTGGTCAAGGCTTCCGCCTCGGACTGACCGAATAGATTTCGTCTCGGGCCGGGTAGATCGGCCACGCCTCCGGGATTCAGGGCGTTGGCCGCGGCAACTACATTCAGCGACCTTCTCACCAGTCTGATTTCGCCGCGTTCGGCAGCGAGCTGTTCGACCACCAATAGCGACGAGTTCAAACAGCTCCGCTACAACCGCGGCGGCAGATGAATCGTTGCCATCATGCAGCGGGCGCTTCCGCCACCAAGTTCAATCGCAGGTAGTTCAAGCTGCATGAGCCGTGCGTAGCGGGTCAATCTTTCGCGTTGTTCCTCAGTCAATGCTCCAGCGGCGCAGCTGGAAAGCACCAGCAGTTTCTCGCCACGCCTGTTTTGTAGTTCAATGGCATTGCCGGCGAAGTTTGCGATCTGATCTGCCGATAACTCAACGATTTCCTTTCCGCTCTTCTCCAACCGCGCTCGCACCTCTTTCCGCTCGGCTTTGTTCGGTATCATGTCCAAACCAACCATCGCGAAGGCCGTGCCGACGCACATCATCACGTTGGTGTGATAAATCGGCTGGCCGTTGGAGCCGATGCTGGTGAAGGTGACCGGCTCGTAGCTGAAATCATCTGCAAAGCGTTGGATCAGCTTCGGATTGGAGCGATTTGAGAGCGAGACGTACGCAATTTTGTTCAGGTAATCGAGCACAAGACTGCCTGTGCCTTCCAAGTAGCAACCTTCATCCTCGAACGCCGAATAATCGATCACCTCGGTGACCCGATAGTGCTTACGTAGTTCCTCAACGATGTCCTGCCGACGCTCGCGCCGCCGCAGGGCTGAACACATCGGGAAAAGCGCGATTCGCCCATCGTGATGCGTGGAGATCCAGTTGTTGGGAAAAACTGCGTCTGGTTTTTCAGGCTCAGCTGTGTCTTCAAAGACATGCACGTTTACCCCCGCCGCGCGCAGTGTCTGCACGGCTGCGTCGAATTCGTTTCTCGCGACCAGCGTCAACGCATCTGAGCCGCGATCGGCATCACGTTGGAACCCATTATCCGCCGCCGTTTCCGGATTGGGATAAAACCGGCCGGGACGGATCATCAGCACCGAACCAGTGCTTTGCGCGTGCGTAGAACTTTGCGTCATTGAACAATTCCATACTACCCTACTCGCCTTGATGCCGCACCTGGCGGGGTACCCAAGCGAGAACTGCTGTAACGTCCGCTGTCTCAGCGGACTTCTCGCATCGTTGCGACAGGCCTGCCCTGAGGACAGCGCACCCTACAGCCCTGAATCAATCGCCAAACGAAATGTCGACATCCCGCGCGGTTTGCACCAACTCGCCGTTTGGCGGGACAAGCTTCAGGCGATTGACGGCTTCGGCTATAGGCACGTGACGTACCTGGTAGTTTTGGTAACTCACCATCGACCCGAAATGCCCCTCGTTCGCTAACTGGACGGCCTTAACTCCGAAACGTGTCGCAAGAATTCGGTCGAGCGTCGTCGGCGCGCCGCCCCTTTGGAGATGACCGAGTACGCAACAACGCGTTTCTTTACCGGTGCGCATCGCGATTTCACGCGCGACAATTTCGCCAATACCACCCAGCCGAAACTCGCCACCTTCGACATCGCGTTTCACTTGTTCGCCGTGCTTCGGTCGCGCGCCTTCGGCAACGACAACCACAGTTCCAAGGTAACCGGCCGCCTCGCGGGCCTTAATCACGTCGGCGATCTTGCCGTTATCGAACGGGATTTCGGGAATCAAAATGATATCGGCGCCACCGGCGATACCACCTTGCAATGCGATCCACCCCGCGTGCCGTCCCATCACTTCGACGACAATAACCCGCCGATGGCTGGTCGCCGTTGTATGCAATCGGTCCAGCCCGTCCACTACTACGTCAACGGCAGAATCGAAACCGAAGGTGGTCGCCGTCGCTTCGAGATCGTTGTCGATCGTCTTCGGTACGCCGATGCAGTTGATGCCGGCCTCCTGCAACTGCTGCGCAGTCACCAGCGAACCGTCGCCGCCGACGACGATTAATGCTCGCACCCCAAGGTCTTCCAGGATCTTCCTGGCATCCGCAATGATCTTTGCCGAAACGATTGTCCGATCGCCCGCGCCGACTTTCGCAACGAAATGGCCGCGATTGGTAGTACCGAGAATGGTCCCGCCAAGCGCCATGATTCCGTTTACAGCTTGCCGATCGACAATGACGTGATTGCCGGGCGGAAGTAAGCCTTCAAATCCGTCGCGAAAACCGACTACTTCCCAGCCGAGCTTGTCCGCTGCCAGCACTACGGCGCGTAAAACCGCATTAAGCCCGGGACAATCCCCACCGCTGGTCAGAACACCAATACGCGGTTCCATGTATTTTTTCGGCGCCGTATGTCGCCTCTGCCTTTTCAAGGGAGAGGGTTAGGGTGAGGGTTCCGCTTCGTAACGACCCCTGGCCAGAAACCCCTCACCTCAATCCTCTCCCCTTTACAAAGAGGAGAGGCAGAATAGCCACGCATTTATCGCTTCTTTTATGATTGCAGCTCACAGAAATTTCTTCGGGTCAGCCATCCGACCAGCAGCCGCCCATTGATCGTAGAGCTGCCAGCCGCGTTGCATCAGGGCTGCGCCTTCTCCGAATCGGTTCGTGCTGCCTAGGAGCACCACCATTAAGTGACGGGGATAAACGGTCTCCATCTGCCCATTGCGAACAACTTCCGACTCTCGATTTGCATACAGAATCAAACAGTCGCCAGCACGTGCTGAACGGCCGGTCTTCACGCCGTCGACGCCCATTTTGCCCAGGAGCTCGTTCGTGTTGCGAAGCACGTAATTCAGTTGATGACCTTGGCGATTGAATGAAATCTGGCGCTCCTTTTGCGACACATAGAAACGGAAGCTCGGCTTCTTCATCGCGTATCGAGTGAGACGCGCCATGTCTTCCGCCGTGGAATACGGCAGCGGCTTCACTTTCCAGTCGATACCGTGGGGATTGACAAAGCGCGTGCGCTCCATCTTCAACTGTTTCGCCAGCGCATTCATCTGAGCGACGAACATGTCCGCCGGTGCCAATTTCGCACCCGCTTCAACCGATTCCAGCTGCGAACCGACGTGATAGGCCAGCGTATAAGCTGCGATGTTGTCAGATTGCACCAGCGCGGCATAAAGGAGATCGCGGAACGTGATGCTGTCACCCGGTTGAAAGCCGATATTGTTTTCAGTTGTCCCCTGAAAAGCCTGTTGCGGGATGGTGACCGCCCCATTGAGATCGCCGGATTTCCTTTCCGACCAGTCCAACACCACGCACGCCGTAGCAATCTTTGTCAGGCTACCGACCTGCAGCTTTTTCCTGGATTCCTGTTCTTCCAAAATGTAGCCGGTTTCCGCGTCCGCAACGAGATATGCCTGCGCCGCTGCCGCCGAACGAACGACAGACGCGCTCGCAAGAAACACTGCGAAAACAATCAGAAATCGACGTTGTGAATGCATAAGATCCCCTGGAACGGCAGCACCTTAATCGGCGCGTTCTGATTCGCAAACGATCAGAATCGTCCAAAGGTGGATCGGGTGGAAAGCCCGGCCGTTGCTTCGCATCCGTTACGGCTCCGAAGACGATGGCAACTCAAGCGCCAGAGGCGCAGATATCAGACGGCAAGCCGCAGCGCTACCAACGCATTGAGGACAACGCGTTCCACCTTAGCCTCTTCTCTGCAGTGCTCGACCGCGACTGATTAGCAGGCGCATGACAAAGTAGATCACGATTGCAGAAGGGATCGCAATCAATAGCGAGCCGACGAACGCTGGCCAGAACGTCGGCCACACCACTCGAGAAAAAACATGCCAGTGCACGTAATCGTGAAGCCGGAATTCGCGGAAATGCACACGTCGGGCTGCTGGGCGGTTCA